>WBZO01001773.1_pt1 | contig 31630 bp, 30 predicted proteins | sample 5204261 | NCBI WGS metagenome assembly WBZO01 (sample SAMN12412400, study PRJNA552823) | activated sludge metagenome | isolation source: activated sludge from anammox sidestream of wastewater treatment plant... | place: USA: North Carolina | collected 2017-09
TTCAAAACCGTAACGGCGGTTCTGTTCCGCCGCGCGTGTCGGAGCGAAAGCGTTGCGCGCGTTGAGCGATTCATCGCGGAAACCGAAGTTGAAACCTCCGTGCCAGTTTTCGATCCCAGGCTTGGTCAGGATGTCCACGCTGATGAACGACGATTCGTGGTTTTCGGCGGCGTAGGCGTTGGTGCGAAATCGAATCTCGCGAATCTGACTTTTCGGAGGAAGCTTGCCGCCGCGAAATCCGTTGACTTTGAATGTCGCGCCAGGGCCGGCCAGATTGCGCAGCGCCTGTTCAAACTCTTCGGGGTCGTCGGGCAATTGCGCGATCTGTTCGGCGGTCAAAACCGTCGCGAAAGCGTTCCCGCGCGGGTCTGTGCCCGCCTCGCGCTTGTCCTGCCCGACAGTGACTTCTTCCTGGACGTTGGCGACATCGAGCTTGATCTCGATATTGTTCGCGCCAGCGCGCACGTTCACATCCTTGACCGTGCGCGGAGCGAAGCCATCGGCGCTGACCTGAAGCTGGTATTTGCCCGGAGCGAGATTCATAAAATTGGCTTCGCCGCGCTCGCTTGCGGTCAACGCCTGTTCCTGTTTGCTGATCGTGACTCGCGCGTTTGGAATCGCCGCGCCGGTTTGATCAACTACTGTCACGCGAAGGTTGGCGTTTCTGTTTTGCGCGAAAACTGGATTGAGCGTCAGCGCAAAGACCAACGCCACGCTCAAGCATCGAAACAAAAATTTCCCTCTCTCCATCTTTTTCCTCAGAACCGCGCCTGGACGCATTACCCATTAGCCACCCACCGGCGAATCTGTTCGCTGACGCTCTCCGCGCTCGGCGGGTCGTAATTCGACAGAACGATAATCGTGTAGCCGCTGCGCGAATCGAATTCCAACGCGGCGTTGATGCCCGGCGCGCCGCCCGCGACGCCGAGTTCGCCGCCGATCTTCCTGCTGTTTTCCGGGCTGAGCAGTTTGTTGTTCTGCAGCGCGATGGTGAATTTCAACAGGTCTTCGGCGGTCGAATAACCGCCGCCCGCCGAACTGCCGCGCGCGGGCCGGGTGTCAACATTGTTGACTCGCTCGCCTTTTTCGTTGCGCCGATAACCGTTGGCGAGATTGGAGACATTCGCGTCGGCTTCGTATGAATCGGTGTTCTCCATTCCGGCGGGTTTGAAAATGCGTTCGCGGACGTAATCGTAATAGCTCTGGCCCGCGACCTTTTCGATGATCGCGCCGAGCGCGACGTAGCCGCCGTTTGAATACGCGCGGCTCGTCCCCGGCTCGAATTTCAGCGGCTCGCCGGCGAAGAGCGGCAGATAATCTTTGATCGAACGGATGCGGTCTTTCGGCGTGGCGTTGAACTTCGGCCCGAAGAAATCGCCGATGCCGGATTGCATGTCGAGCAGATGTTTGATCGTGACCTTCGCCGCCGCGTCTTTGTTCGGATAATCGGGCAGGTGTTTGCCCAGGCGGTCGTCGAGCGAGAGCTTGCCCTGTTCGACGAGTTGGATGATGGCGATTTTGGTGAAGACTTTGTTGATCGAACCGAGGTTGAATTTTGTGTCAACGCGGTTCGGCGTGTTGCGCTGTTTGTCGGCCAGTCCGACGGCGCGCTGGAAGATCGGCTTGTTGTTTTTGGCGACCATCACGACGCCGGAGAAGTTGTCGTCCGCGACGCGCTTGTCAATCAGCGCGTTCAGGCGTTCAATCATCCCGGCCTCACTGAGATTTTCTTTGCTGGGCGCAGCCGAAGTTCCGCGCTCAATGTTCTTTTCGCTCGGCGCCGCAGACGGGCGCACGCGAATGTCCGTGATGCCGTGCGGCGGTTGCGGTTCAACGCCGATGCCAAAGCTCATCCATCGCTCGTCCTTTTTGGTTTGCGTCAGAACCTCGATCTCGAACTGATCCGACCGCGTCACGCTGTGCAGCTTCAGCCCGCCGGACTGCTGATAAAACCCGATGTCCTGTTGCGCGTTTTCTTCATCGCCGCCGCGCTCCCTGTGAAAACGCTTGAGCGTTTCGAGGTCGCCGGTGTTGAAAGCCTTGATGAACGCCGCGAGCGTTTTGCCGGCGGGCGTGTCCGGCAGCTTGATTGTTTCGTCCGCCGAGGCTTGTGATGTCTGCTGGGCCGAAGCCGGGAGCGCGCCGTCGCCAAGCTCCTTCTCCAAACTCTCGATCAATGATTTCAGTTGGCCTGCGAGCATTTGATCGCTGGTCTTCGACGCCACTGATTTCAGCGCGGTCAGATGCGCGACCTTCAGCGCCCGCTCGGCTGAAGTCTCGACATCGGGTTTGACGCCCACGCCTTCCCAATTTGTTTTCGTGATCGGATTGATGGCGCGGGCGAAGGGAACCGTGATCAGGAAGTTTTTGCCCAATCGCCGCGCGTTGACCGGATGCGCGCCGCCGCCGGTAGTTTCGCCGATGATCGTCGCGCGCTTCAGGTTCTTCAGGTTGTAGGTGAATTCTTCGGCGGCTGAAAAAGTCCGCTTGCTGGTCAGCACATAAACCGGCTTGTCGCCATAACGCTTGCCGGGCACATCCTCGCGCGTCCAGAACTCGCGCGTGGTGTTCGCCGGGCGTTCGTAAATATCGTTCAGGTGCGTCCGCTTGTCGAAAAGATAGCTCGAAATGAACGCGACAGTTTCTGGGTTGCCGCCGCCGTTCTGCCGCAAATCAATGATCAGCGCGTCGGTATTGGCCAGAAAGTTCATCGCCGCAGCCGCAGTGTCGGTCGCAAGCTTCGGGTCTTCAAAGCCGCGCAAATCCAGATAGCCGACGTTGCCGCTCAAACGCTCGACCTTCTCGAAACCGAAATTGCGTTTGGCCGCCATCATCCTGGCTCGTTCGCGTTCAGCGGGATTTGGCCCGCCGCCGAACATTGGCCTCGATCCGTCATCGAAGATCACACGCAGATGCTTGTCTTTGCTGACCTCCTGCAAGTGCGCGGTGAATGTCGCGGCGAAAGACGAGGCGCTTGTGATGTCATCGTATTCCTTACGCCGCAATCGCTCGCGGATGGCCTGCTCCATTTTCTTCGCGGTTTCGGGGAAGACGTATTCGTCGTTGAGCGCCTTGATCGCGCCTTCGATCACTTCGGCGCGCGTTGCGGCGTCGAGCGTCGCGCCGGTTTGCGTGGCGGTTGAGATTGCTGCGAGATTCGCGGCGAGAACGAGCGCGCAGATGAAGATGCGCAGGCGGTTGAAGTGAAGGGATTTCATGCGGTGGCTCCTTTGCAGTTCTATTTCTTGACGAACTTCTCCGGTTTGAGCTGAGGGTTGATCTTCACCTTCGTGATCTCCAGCTCTTCGTTGACTTCGTTTTCGATTGAGCGAGTCAGCTTGTGCGGGAACGAAATCCCGTTCACATCGCGGTAATCGTCAAGATTTATGCGGTATTCGACATCGGGTTGTTTGGCGGCTTCGGCCTCCATCTCTTTCACACGCTTCTCGGCGTCTTCGCGATTTCTGGGCGGGCCGGTCATCGTTTGCGTGATCACGCGCGGCTTTTTGCCGTTGTAGGTCAGCATCAGCGGGCGATGCGTTTTTTGATCGAGGAACAATCGCGCGGCGAATCCGCCGGGGCCTTTCACGTCGAGCGCGTCGGCCTTCCCGTCGGGCGATTCGGCTTCGCCCGCGTAACTGTATTCGACCGGGAAAGACGAAGGCGTGGTCAGCAACCAGCCGATCAAAAGGCGCGCGAAATCTGAACGAACGCCTTGCTGCAACGCGGCCTGAGCCTGTTTTGGGTCGGCGTTGGCTCCGCCAGGGCCGCGCCGGATGATCACCATTCCGCCTCCGCCGCCGTGTTGTTGCTGGTCTTCCCAAACTTCTTCGCCGTTGATGGTTTCGATGCGCGAGATTTCAAGGCTCGGCATCGGACTCATCACCTCGGTCTTCATCATCTTGTCGGGCAGCAACAGATCGTAGTTGACCTCGCCGGACATCTCCATCTGGCCGAATGTGCGGCGGTAATTGCCCGTCGCCGACAGGCTCCGCAACGATTTCAGCTTGTCTCCGCCGAGCGCGGCGCGCGCCTGATTGATCAATTGTTGGGCTTTCGTCGCGGCGTCCTGCGCGTTCACGCCGGGGAACAATTCAGTCATCGCGGCGGCGACAACCAGAATCGCAATCAGAAACTTTTCTCGCATAAATTCTCCTCGATTGGTGGTTGAAAGAATCGCTGTCTCGTCCGCATAGCATCTTCGCCGAGTCGAAACCGGATTTGGTTAAGCGCGGGATAAAATCTTGTAAAGGATGTTAAATTTGCGGCCCGGTGAGGCAAACGCGATTTCAGCCTGTATTTACTATGCTATGATGCGCCGCGTTCGAGGATGAAATGACCAGACCGATGAAACGCAAACCGTCATTGATGCTCTTGCTGGTGGTCGCGCTGCTGGCGCTGGCACCGCTGCTCGCCGCGCTGCAATACCGCTGGCTGGGCCAGGTGAGCGAAGGCGAACGCGAGCGGATGAAGAACAACCTGAACGCGACGGCCAAACAGTTCTGCCAGGATTTCGACGGCGAGTTGACAGCCATCTACATGCTTTTCCAGCCGGCCTTCGCTCCTTTCAGCGATCCAATCAATCGGGTCAGTCAGGCTCAGGATGATTTCCCCGCAAGGTACAAGCGCTGGCGGGAAACGTCCGCGCATCCGAGGCTGGTCAAAGCGATTTACCAGACACAGGCCGGAGAGGGCGATGGCCGCCTTGCGCGCTTCAATGCCGAAACCGGTGTTTTTGAAACCTGCGAATGGCCGGACAGCCTGTCGAAGTTGCGGAAATTTCTAGACGAGAGCCGCGCCAGACACGAATCGTTGCGGTTGATGTTGCATAAATCTTTTGGAACGGGCGAGCAAAAAATATTCGAGCGGAAGGTGGGCGCTAGCGACGGCAGCGTCACAAAAATGGTGGTTCAGTTAGGACTTGGTTCTGTTGACGAAGATTTGCCGGGGTTGATCATTCCGATCAGCGATCACAACCAGGAAGAGATCATTCCGATTCCCAACCCGCGATCCTATCGCATCGTCGCGCTCGACGCCGATTACATCAGGCGGGAATTGATTCCCGAACTGGTCAGGCGGCATTTCGGCGACGCCGGCGCCGGGGAATACAAGATAGCCGTGATGAAGCGAGGCCGAACGGAAGACCGCGCGGGAGAGATGATCTACCGCTCGGATAACAGCATTTCTGAAGCGTCTCTTGCTGAGGGCGATTTGACCGCCGACCTGTTCAAAGTTCGCATCAACGAAGCCAACAAAATTTTCTTCAGGCAACTGCCGCAGAGAAGCAACGGCGGCCCGGTTGCAGAATCGAGGCGGCAGATTGCGATTCGTGTCGAGAGCAACGTCAAAATCAAAGAAGGCGAAAACGCGCCCACGCCGACCGCCATACTCGCCCCGCGGATTCCGGAAGAAGTTTCTCAATCGTTGTTCAGTCATAATGGCGAAGGCGCCTGGCGCCTTGTCATCAAGCATCGCGCCGGATCGCTTGAAGCCGCTGTGACAAACGCGCGCCGCCGCAATCTGGCGATCAGCTTCGGCATTCTGTTGTTGTTGGGCGCGAGCGTCGGCTTCATCGTGTTGTCCAGCCGCCGCGCTGAGCGATTGGCGAAGCAGCAGATGGAGTTCGTCGCCGGAGTCTCGCACGAATTGCGCACGCCGCTGGCCGTGATCTGTTCGGCGGCTGAAAATCTGGCCGATGGCGTGATTGACAACCGCGAGCAGATCAAACGATACGGCGGATTGATCCGCGACGAAGGGCGCAGGCTGACCGGAATGGTCGAGCAGGTTCTGGAATTCGCTGGCGCGCAATCGGGGCGAAAGACTTATGAAATGAAGCCAACTGATTTGAGCCAGATTATTGAGGACGCGATCACGGCCTGCCATCTACAATTGGTCGAAGGCGGTTTTGAGATTGAACGGAAAATCGCGGCCAATTTGCCGATGGTCAAAGCGGACGCCGCCGCGCTGAGCCGCGCAATTCAGAACCTGCTCAGCAACGCGATGAAATACAGTGGCGACAGCCGCTGGATCGGATTGAGCGCCGAGGTAATTGAAACGGCGAATGGCGAGCAGGTTCAGATCGAAGTCTCGGATCGCGGGTTGGGCGTCGCGCCATCCGAGATTGGGCGCATCTTCGAGCCGTTTTATCGCGGCAAAGAGGCGGCAGCGGCGCAAATTCACGGCAACGGATTAGGGCTGAGCCTGGTCAAGCATATTGTCGAAGCGCACGGCGGGCGTGTGAACGTGAAGAGCGGGCTTGGGCAGGGAAGTCACTTTGCTGTAGTATTACCGCCGTCGGCTGAACTTCCCCCTCATCAATCCGAGCGAAAGAGCGATGGTAATAATGAGAGTAGCCATCCTGACTGCCATGATCGCTTGCCTCACTTGTGTGAGCGTTGACGCCTGTCCCTGTCCCAAAATCACTACAAAGACGGCTATCAGGGATGCCGGCGCGATTTTCACTGCAAAAGTCGTTTCGTATAAACAGGGTTTTAGCGGCGAGTACAATTACGGTCAAAACTTCCCATTCATACACCCCAGCCAGAATTGGGAGATAAACACGGCGTTTTCCGTGTCGAAAGTCTGGAAGGGAACAATCCCGCAGGAGATTATTCTCCAGTCCCGGACTAACAGATGCAGTGGGCAATTCACACCCGGCGAGGAATATCTGGTTTACGCGTACTGGATGGAGAACAACCTTATCACTCTGCCTTGCACCAGAACATCCCTTCTATCGAACGCCGGAGAAGACTTAAGAGCGCTGGGAGCGGGACAGCCTCCTCTGAAAGTTCAAAAGCTCACCGACAGATTGTTCGTCATCGGCAGGCTGGTAATAATAATGATGCTGGTTGCGGGCGCTATCCGGTTCGGGTCTCGCATGGTTCGTAGGAAAAAAAGCGCATCCTTTTGATTGAAAGCGAACTTCGGAAGGTATGAGCAAACGCATTCTACTTGTTGAAGACGAACCGGGTCTTGTGCTGACCCTGACTGACAGGCTGACGAGCGAAGGCTACAAAGTCGAATCGGCGCGCGATGGCGACGCCGGATTGGAGCGCGCGTCAAATGAAGCGTTCGACGCGATCATTCTGGATGTGATGCTGCCGCGCAGGAACGGATTCGACGTTTGCCGCGATCTGCGCCAACTCGGCGTCAACACTCCGATCCTGATGCTGACCGCGCGCGGACAAGTCGTGGACAAAGTCGTCGGGTTGAAGCTCGGCGCCGACGATTACCTGACCAAGCCGTTCGAGATGATCGAACTGCTCGCGCGCGTCGAAGCCCTGCTGCGGCGCGCTCCCGCCGCTCAATCTCCGCAAACGGAAGCTTATCAATTCGGTTCGGTCAAAGTTGATTTCCGCCGCGCTGAAGTTGAACGCGAGGGCGAGAAGATCGAACTGTCGGCCAAGGAATTTCAACTGCTTCGTTACTTCATCGAACACCGCGAAGCCACGCTCTCGCGCGATGAATTGCTCGACGAAGTCTGGGGATACGACGCGACGCCGACTACGCGCACGGTTGATGTTCACGTCGCATGGCTCAGACAGAAGCTGGAACCCAACCCTCGCCATCCGCAGTTCATTCTTACGATTCACGGAATGGGATATAAGTTCGTGGGATAACAAAGGGGACGCGCGCGAGCCGCGTGCGTCCCCAGGAACCGTCAGGCCGCAAGGCTCAATTCAAGCGACCCGGCGAAACTCATCACGTCTTCAGCCGTCTTTATCGTCCCGTCTCGACAAGCCTCCTGAAAACGTTTGATCGTCTCGCCAGCGCTCTCCTCGTCCGGGTGGGCGCCCAGAAAGACGGTGTGCCCTTTGTTGAAACTGACACAGGCTCGATAGAGTTCCGTGCCGTACTGTTTGATCACACAAGCCAGAATCGGGTTACAGTGAACCATGGATTTTCTCCTTTTTCCTTGACTGAATTTATCGAAGCTTCAAACCCGGATGAGTCAGAAGCAGAGTACGTTTGTTCCGTCTTCACGCGGAACTTTGATTGTTGATTGTCAATACTGACTTTGGCTGCGTGAGGTTTGTGACACTATCAACGCTCCCCGCCGGGGCGGCGTTTCAAAAAATATCGGCCTTTAGGCACAGCGTTTCCAGCGCGCTTGTTTCAATCTTCGCCTTTTTGATTTAGCATACGCGGCGTTGCAGACACATCTGCGTTCGCCACTCACGAACGCATTCTTCCCTTTGAGTATTTGCGCTGCGTGTTTGGCGGTCCGGCCTTGAAGGCGGGCCTGATCAAGATGCCCAGCCTCCTCTAACCGCTTGGGCTGCCGGCACGCTCCGTATCGCAGAAACTTTGAGTCCATCTCTTGAAAGGAGATATGTCCATGAAAGTTTATTCGACACAGGAGATCAGAAACCTGGGCATTGTAGGTCACGGCGACGCTGGGAAAACCTCCCTCGTCGCCGCTATGCTATTTGCCACTGGCGCGACATCGCGCCTCGGACGTGTGGACGAAGGGACGGCCCCTACCGATTACGACGAAGAGGAAATAGCCCGCAAAATCAGCCTCAATCTCACGCCGGCTTACGTTGAACACAAAGGATCAAAGATAAATTTGATTGATACGCCCGGCTACGCCGCGTTCATCGCCCACGCCAGACCGGCGTTGCGCGTCTGCGAGACCGCGCTGTTCGTCGTTGACGCGGTCACCGGCGTCGGCGTGCAGACCGAAAAAGCCTGGGAGTATGCGGACGAATTGCATCGCCCGCGCCCGCGCTTCATCGTCATCAACAAACTGGACAAGGAACGCGCTGATTTCGGCGCGACGCTCGACGCGCTGCGCGAAAGGTTCGGACACAGTTGCGTGCCGCTCACGCTGCCCATCGGAACGGAGAAGAACTTCCGGGGCGTGGTGGACGTGATCCGAATGAAGGCTTACGAATTCGACGCCAACGGCAAGCCGAAGGAAGTGGCGATGCCGGCGGAAGGGCGCGGCTACATTGACGAGACGCACGAAAAATTGATCGAAGCCGTCGCCGAATCCGACGAGACGCTCATGGAGCATTTCTTCGAGGCCGGAACGCTGACCGACGACGAGTTCATCGGCGGCGTGAGAAAAGCGATCATCAACCGTTCGCTGACGCCGGTTTTCGCCGCATCGTCCGCGAATATGATCGGAGTGGCGACGCTGCTCGACGCAGTGGTTGATTATGCGCCGAACCCGGCTGACCTCGGCCCGGTTCATGCGAAGGCCAACGCTGAATCCGGCGCCGAAGATGTCGAGCGCGCCGTTTCTGACAGCGAACCTCCTGCGGCTTACGTCTTCCGCACCGTCGTCGAAAACTTCGGCAAGATCACGATCATGAAAGTCTGGTCCGGCCTGGTGAAATCCGACGCGACGCTTTACAACATCGGCAAAAGCGCGCAGGAGCGTTTAGGCCCGCTGCACGTCGTGCAGGGCAAAAACATCGAGAAGATCGCCGAAGCCCACGCGGGCGACATCGTCGCCGTCACGAAACTGAAGGACACGGCGACCGGCGACACGCTTTGCGACAAAGCCGCGCCGATCTATTACGAGCCTGTGAAATTCCCCGAAGCCGCGATCCATTTCGCCATCGAGCCGAAATCGCGCGCGGACGAAGACAAGCTCTCAGGCGCGATTCACAAAATGCTCGACGAAGACCCGTTGCTGCATTACGTTCGTAACGACGAGACGAAGCAGTTCGAACTCGGCGGCTCCAGCCAGCAGCACGTCGAAACGGCTGTGGCGAAGCTCAAAAACCGCTATCACGTCGAAGTCACTTTGCATCAACCCAAGGTGCCTTACCGCGAGACGATCAAAGCCCGCGTCGAGGTGCAGGGGCGCCACAAGAAACAGACCGGCGGACGAGGACAGTTCGGCGATTGCAAATGCGTCTTCGAGCCGTTGCCGCGTGGCGGCGGATTCGAGTTCGTAGACAAAATCTTCGGCGGCGCGATTCCGCAAAATTACCGCCCGGCGGTCGAGAAGGGAATCAAGGACTCAGCCGCTCGTGGAGCGCTGGCCGGCTATCCGCTGGTTGATTTCAAAGTCGAGTTGATTGACGGCTCCTACCATACGGTGGATTCCGACGATCTCTCGTTCCAGATGGCGGGTCGCAAAGCTTTCAAAAACATGATCGAGAAAGCCCACCCGGTGCTGCTCGAACCGGTGATGCACGTCGAAGTCGTCGCCCCGCAGGAATGCTCCGGCGACATCATGGGCGAGATCAATTCACGCCGAGGCCGCATCCAGGGCATGGATTCAAAGGGGACGAACCAGATCGTCAAAGCCATCGTGCCGATGGCCGAGATGCTGACCTTCCCGCAATCTCTCAACTCGATCACCTCGGCGCGCGGGTCTTACTCGATGGAGTTTTCCCACTACGACGAAGTGCCGGCGCACCTGTCGCAAAAGATCGTGCAGCAGGCGGTGGCTGAAGGACGGGTGAGGAAGGAAGAGGAAGAGTAGTTTGGCCTGTATGAATAGGCGTGGTGATTTATACTATCGCCACGCCTATTAGCTTTTATAGGAGGATCAGAGTATGGCGGAACCTCTTTTTCTTGAATCGCTTGAAATTCGTAGATTCCGGGCGTTCGAACATCTGAGCATCGAACGACTGGGAAGAGTGAATCTTGTAGTCGGCAAAAACAATGTTGGGAAGTCTTCTCTATTGGAAGCACTCTGGCTCTATGCCAATCAAGGGCATCCGGTAATTGTGTGGAAGGTATTGGAGGCAAGAGACGAAGGGCGAGGGCCGGAGCGTACACCTCAACTGAGGCCACCGATGGGAGAGGATTTAGTTATTGAAGATTACGTCGGTTCGGCCAAACAGCTTTTTCATCGCATCAGTAACAGAGATCAACTATACGTAGCTCAGATTGGACCGCGGGCTGTGGAAAATAGAACCTTAACTGTTGAGCTGGGGGCTGAAAATGTTAATAGGCTTGAAACGGTACCAGCCCTCAAAACGTACATAGGTCAACAAAAAAATTCCTACAAGTTGGATGTCGGATCCTATCGTTTGCAGGAAGGAAATGGTGAGCGTTGTGTGATGGTTGTCGCAAATGGTCTTGATACTTTAACCCTAGAAAAATTTTGGGATAGCGTTGCGCTGACGAACTTGGAAGATGATGTTCTGAATGCGTTACGTCTAATCGCTTCAAATGTTGAGCGAGTTAATATGTTGACTGGTCGTAAGCGGCGCAATGCACGAACTCCTGTAGTTAAAGTTGCAGGTTTGAATGAACCCGTATCGCTGAAAAGTTTAGGCGAGGGAATGAACAGAATGTTTGGCATCGCTTTGGCTCTTGTCAGTGCGAAGGGTGGAATGTTGTTGATTGATGAAATTGAGAGCGGATTGCATTACTCCGTTCAGCCAAATGTTTGGAGACTTGTTTTTGAGGTGGCGCGCCGCCTCAACATTCAAGTTTTTGCCACGACCCATAGCTGGGATTGCATCACGGCTTTTCAACAAGCAGCTCAAGAATACGAACAAGACGAAGGCATTCTGATTCGTTTAACTGAAAAGAAGGGCAAGATAGTTGCTGATTCGTTTGATGAAAATGATCTGGAGATTGCAACGCGAGAAGAGATTGAGGTGAGATGAGTAAGGCGAGCATAAATTTGATCCTTGTTGAAGGCAAAAACGAAGAACATGTCTTCGGCCATCTATTCAACCATCACGGAATTCAGAAGGGGATCATAGACTTTAAAAGCAAAGATGGAATTGCGAACTTGCTCGACTCATTGCCAGTGGAACTCCGCGGCAGCGAATTGGAAAGACTCGGAATAGTTGTGGACGCTGACACGAATTTGAAAGGCCGTTGGGATTCTTTACGGCATATCCTCACGACAGCCGGATATTCATCAGTTCCAACCGATCCATTGCCTGATGGATCAATTATCCAACAAGAGGATATGCCCGTCGTTGGAATCTGGCTTATGCCCGACAATAAGTTGCCGGGAATGTTGGAAGATTTCGCCAGTTTTCTTGTTCCTCAAGGGAATCAACTTTGGCAAAGGGCTTCGGATTGCCTGAATGGAATTCCTGAAGAACATCGTTGCTTCTCGCTTAACCACCAAATCAAAGCGCATATTCACACTTGGCTGGCTTGGCAGGAAGAACCCGGAACTCCGCTGGGCCTGGCCATTACAAAGCGCTATCTTGACGCCGATGCTGCCCATGCCAAGAAGTTGATGGATTGGATTCGGGAATTGTTCAATTTGCGATAAGCCCGTGCTCGGTTCAGAGCTTGGTTTTTGTTTACTTCCACACCACCTCAGCAATTCTCAAATTCACATTCTTGCCTTTCAATTTCTCAGTCCCAAGCGGTCTGAGCGTGAAGCCTTCGTCGAGCGCTTGCATGGTGTTTTCGCTGATCACGATCTGGCCGGGTTGGGCAATGCCTTCGAGCCTGGATGCGGTGTTGATGGTATCACCGATGGCTGTGTAATCGAGTCTGGTTTCGGAGCCGATGTAGCCGACAATCGCGTGGCCGGTGTTGATGCCGATGCCGATCTCGATGGGTGGGAGGTTTTCCGCGCGCAGCCGTTCGTTGAAGCCGAGCATCGCGCGCTGCATTTCAATCGCCGCGCGGACGGCTTTGATGGCGTCAAGCTCGCCAGCGTAGGGCGCGCCGAAGAGCGCCATCAGGCCATCGCCGATGTATTTGTCGAGCGTGCCGCCGTGTTTGAAGATGATCTCGCTGACCATCGAAAAATACTGGTTGAGCAGATTGACGATCAATTCAGGAGTGCTGGTTTCAGAGAGCGTGGTGAAGCTGCGGATGTCGGCGAACAGGGACGTTACTTTTTGCCTCACGCCACCCAACCGGACACCTTCGGGCGAGTGCAGGATTTGATCCACGACCTGGCGCGGCAGGAAGCGTTCAAAGCTCGAACGCGCCTGCGCCTGTTTCTGCAACCGTTCGTAATTGATGACGGTGTTGATGGCGATGCCGGTTTGAACCGAGATGGCGTTGAGCAGGTCGAGGTCGTCTGCGTCGAAGCTGTCGAGCACGTCGTAACGGTCGGCGTATATGATTCCGAGCAATCCGCGCGGGCCGATGATTGGCGCGGCCATCACTGATTGGACGTGATTGGCGACGATGCTTTTTGAAGAAAACTCCGGGCCGCTGCGCTGGGCGTCTTCGAGCAGGATCGAGACGCGCTCGCCGGCGACTTTGGCGAAGACCGTCTGGCTGATCGGAAGCGTGTTGCCGGTGTCGCCCTTGTCGCGCACGCGCGCGGCGACCTGCTCAAATTCGCCCTGCTCGTTTTTGCGATAGATGAAGCAGCGCGAAACCGGAGTGGCCGAGAAGAGAATCTCGAACGCCTGCTGGTAAATTTCATCCAGCGAAAAGATGGAACTGAGCTTGTGGCTCAGGTCATAAAACAGGCGCAGGATGCGTTCCTTCTTCTCCAGTTCCTGACGATAGATGAGCGCCGGCACGTTCTCCGGCGAGGTGAAAGACGACAGAGCCGAGGTTACCAGCAGTTCGTTCGGCGTCTTCTGCAAAACCTCGCGGAACGAATCGGGAGTGAACTGCGTGCGCAGCGGATCAACGTTCTGGAAAGTGAGCGTGCAGGAGCCGAGCTTGATTTGATCGTTGTCCGCGAGTTGTAAATCAACGTTGGGCGCGATGCGCTGACCGTTGATGGAAACGCCGTTGCCGCTCTCCAGGTCGCGGAACGTGACGCCTTCCTGGGTTTTGCGCGCGACGGCGTGATAGCGCGAAACTCGCGGGTCGTCGAGAATCAAATCGTTCTTCAATTCGCGGCCAATGGTGATCTCCGCTTTGTCTATGTCGAAAGTGTAGTTCCGATTGCTTGCTGTCTGAACGTAAAAGCTCGGCATAATTCAGAATTCGTATTCGCGTCCGACTTCAGCCACGATGATGCGGGGATTATTGAGCGCCTCGATTTCCTCGATGACTTGATCGCGGTAGGCCGCTTTGATGTGCACGGCGTAGATCGGGATGCCGGGTTTCATCTTCGACATCTCTTCCAGCAATGTCGCAGGCGAATGATGCTGCGACGCGCGGGCCAGTTCGGTCATCCGATTTGGGAATGAAAGATCAATGAAAATGGCGCGCAGGTTGTCGCATTCACTGGTTACTTGCCAGATGCGTTCGGTCGCGCCGGTGTCGGATGTGAACAGCAGCGCGCTGCGGTCGTCTTCAACGATCAAGCCGTGCGTCAGAACCGTGTGCGTGACCTGAATCGGAGTCACTTTCAAACCTTCAGTCAGAAAACTCTCGCCCGTTCTGATCGGACGCCAGGAGACCAGATCGGCGCGATCATTCTTCATCGTGTCCAGCGTGATCCACACTCGCGGAGTGAAGATGTGTTGCCGCATCGCATCGAAGTCCGATTGCGTCGCGTAGAGATTGACAGGCTCGCGTATCTCATCGAACAGGTTGGTCAGGTAGAGAGGGAGCGAGAAGACATGATCGAGATGCGCGTGCGTGATGATGATCGAGCGAATGCGAAGCTGCTCTTCGGGCGTCAAGCCGATGGCTATCGCGCCCGCGTCAATCGCCAGCGTGTCGTTGATCAGATAGGTGGTCAGTAACTGAACCCGCCCATCCATTGTGCTTGGTACGATTCGGAATTTCACTGTTGCAGTTGAGAACGCTGCCCTACTTCTTAAGCGATTTCAGCATCGCCTGGAACTCGCCCTGCGCCGCCGCGACGGTTTTCGCAGGTCCGGTCAATTTGAAAAAGACTTCGCCTCCCGGACCCTCGGCGATTGCGCCGAGCAGCCGATAGCCGGCCTTCGGCCCGCTCGATTGGCCCATCATCTGTCCGCCTCCCTTGAAGGTCCCGCTCACGTCAACCGTCGTCACGTTCAGCCCGTTGATCGTTTCCTGCTTCTGCGCCGGCGCGCTGTCGGCCTTCTCGAACTGCCCGATCCATCGGTCAATATTGGCCTGGACTCCGCCGCCAAGGTTTTCGAAGACGGCGCATTCGGCTCCTTCGCTGTCGCCTTTGGCGGCTGGGATCAGATACGTGGCCGCGCGCATTCCGCTCGCCGGTTTGGCTTCCCAGCGCGCTGGCGCAGTCCATTTGACGGCGCCCGATCCGCCGCTCTGGCTTCCCGATCCCCCTGGCATCATTGCTCCCGGCGAAGCGGATGAGGCGTCGGACGAACCGCCGGTCGCCCCGGTTGTCCCGGTGGGAGGATGATTCGGCGGCAATGTGTTATTTGAAACCGCCGCGGGGTTGTTGGCCGTGACGGCGGGGCCGTAAGCCTGGTTGATGTAATTGGTCCCGATGTAGCCGATGACCAGTCCGGCCAGCAGTCCTATGATTCCGTAAAGATAGTTTGGTTTATTCATTGTCTGATCAAACAGGAGGCGCGAGCGATCAACGCCGCGCCCCCGAATTTATGTTATTTCACTTCATGACAGGCCGCGCATTTCGTCGGCCCTTCGCCCTGCTTCAATACCTTGCCGGCGTCTTTGGGCTGTTTAGTGATTTCGCCCCTGTGGCAATCAATGCAGTTGATGTGATACGCCTCTTTGCTCCAAAGCTCAGTTCCGTCCGAGCCTTTCGGAGTCTTCGGATCGCTTTCTTTGCGAACATGACAATCGTAGCAGAAGGGAATCTTTTCTGATTTGCCCGCGTTGAAACTCTCAAGCGTCAGCCCTTTGTTTGTGTGATGGCAATAGGTGCAATCCGAAAACGCGAGGTGCTGTTGATGCGTGAATTTCACCTGCCCCCATTTTTCGTCAACCGAAGGGATGATGAGATCGTCACCCGGCAGCTTCTGTGTTTGAGACGCTTCATTGACGGATGCCGCCTGCCCGGTCAAAGGCCGGCTTGAAAGAGATAGCAGTCCGACCGCAGCGAAGCAAACGAAAATCAGAAGTTTCAATTTCATCCTAGTTGTTCTCCAGTAGTTTTGTGTTCTTTGATCTTTACGCTCGGAGCGGCGCAACTTCGGAATACGTCATCGGGGCGCGACAGGTAGAGTAAAACGCCTCATCCAATGCGTCAATCTAATCGTGTCATGAATGCTCTGATTGGGGAGATATCTGGAACGGGAGGCGCAATCTTTCCATCAGGCGGCCAATTCCTTGCTTTCGCCAAATTGCCGTAATATGATCCGGGCGTTGCATCGAAGCTGCAACCGCTGATTCCTGCGACGCAGATCAGTTATTGCGATGAACTTTAAACGGCTAAGCCTGTTTCAATCTTTTCGGTTCAGAGGTAACGGTTTCCCTTCGATATGATCAAGATGCAAACGCGCCCCGTCGGCGCGAAAACAAAGTCAGGTAAGCGATGTAGCTGATCACGCTATCTCCCTGAAATAGTCGCTTGCCTGCGAGGAGGCAATATGAGCAAGCGACTGACCAACCGTGAAAAACTTCTCTCCAAGCTGAGCAATCTCTCTGAAAACCAGATTGCGGAACTCCTTAAATACGCCGCAGCTCTTGAAAAGAGCAGGCAGGGCGACGCCAACCCCGAAGCATCCCTTCAAACGCCCTCCCAAACACCAGAAGATGAGTTGTTGATCTTGCTGAGCGCGGCTCGCGAAAATCGCAAGGCGCGGCAGGTGTTTGAATGGGAATCCGTTCGCAGAAGAGCGGAGGTCAAGGCGTCAATTCATCGTTACCGGTAGTCTGCCGATGGTTATGACAATTTCGAGAACGCGAGCGCATTTGATGAAAGATGACAGATTGCGATCGGCCAGGAGTTCGGCTCGGAATTTCCTCCAACGATTCTTATGTATCGTGTTGTTGCCGGGGTTGTTGTTTGTCGAAATCGTGGCCCAGCAGTCAAACCGACAGACGAATTCGTCGCAGAAAGAATTGCTGGCGCGTCTGGCTTCAAGCGATGAGGAACAACGTCTGGACGCAGTCCTGCAAATGGGCGCGTTCCTGCGTGACGCTACTGATTCGGCTGAGACGCCCGCAATCACCGCTCTCAGTAACGCTCTTCAACAAGACTCATCGCCGGTTGTGCGCGCTCTTGCGGCCAGGGCGCTGGAACTTGGAGCGGGGAATCAATTCAGTGACAAGATTGTCCCGGCATTGATCGCCGCGCTTGGGAAAGAGCGGGAGGGGGCGGTGCGCAAGGCGATCATTTATGCGCTGGCGCGTTATCCCCAACCGCAAGTCACCGCGGTGTTAATCCCGCTTCTCGATGACAAAAACTCTGAATTGCGCGCCGCAGCCGCTTATGCGCTGGCTGAGAGTAGTGACGCGTCAGCCACGCAACCGCTGATCGAAGCGCTGCGGAAGCGCGGGGGGGATGAAGATGCGTTTGCGCGCAGCCAGGCGGCGCGCGGGCTTGGTCGCATTGGGGATCGTGATTCGATCAACCCGCTGCTCGAAGCGTTGACGCGCGACAAATCACAGGAAGTTCGCCGCGATGCCGCGACGGCGCTTGGGCGAATAGCGGCGCGGCAGGATGCCAAAGTAATCGAGGCTTTGCGCAATGCGGCGCTGTCCAATGATCCTTATCTGGCCGCTGCGGCTGACAACGCCATCGCCAGCGTCAATGCGCGCAATCCGTAGTTTCGCGTTCCTGGCAAAAGCCTTCAAGCTCTGAAATTTATATAATCCCTTTCCGAAAAAATGAATAATCCAGAATTTTGAATTTCACTGGACAACCTGCCTCATAATCCGTATCATCCACAGCGTCGCCCTTTGGATAACAAACGATCACGTTCGTGATCGAACAACAACGAGCTGAAGAAAAAGTGAATACTCAACCCCGCCGCACGGCAGCGAAAGCTTCAAGCGGCAGGTGTTCTCAACGGGACTAGCAAAATGAGTAAAGACAGCAGGCTCGAGAATCTCCGACCAGTTTTATCGTTAATAACGAGAGTCCTTTCCGCGAAAGCGCGCGTATCGCTCATCGCCGGCTCATTGATTCTTGCTTTGGGCGCGGTTTCATTTGCGCGTTCCGGTCACGGAAGTGAGAAGGCCGCATCGAATTTCAGAACGGATGATGTCACGGTCGAAGTTGATAACTTCGGCAAAGTGACTGATTTCTATTATCGCGGCGCGCAGCCAAAGGGCGCTGAATACAACCAGCTTGCGGCGGTCGGCGTGAAAACAATCATTGATCTGCGCGATGACGCGAAAGATTTCGCGAAGACCCTGGCCGAACAAGCCGGACTGAAATACATCAACCTGCCGATGAGCGATAAGGAATACCCCGCGCCTGACGCCGCGTCGAAGTTCCTGGCGCTGATCAACAACAAAGAGAATTGGCCGGTTTATGTGCACTGCGCGGGCGGGCGCCATCGAACTGGCGCAATGACCGCCGTCTTTCGGATGACGATTCAGGGCTGGGATATCACTCGCGCCTATCAAGAAATGAAGGATTACGATTTCTACACGCGATGGGGCCACAAGGCTATGAAGAAGTTTGTCTTCGATTACTATCGCGATCTGAATAGCAAACAGGCTGAGCCTCACATCGCTGATTCGATAAATTAAATCAGGCAGTCTGCTCCGAAGTTCCCCTTCCTGTATTGAGCAATGAGCGATTGAGCTTTCGTTGCTCCCCAAACGCATCCCGAACAATTTGTGACTTTAAAAGAGGTATACGATGAAGTTGAAAGATATTTCTGTGTCCAGGGCAAAGCACGTCCTGTTTTACCGTATTATTGCCGTATGCGCAGTATTTACGTTGGCTCTTTCGTTGGCCAACATCGCCGGCGCCGCGTTTGACGGGAGAAAGAGCAGGCCGGAGGCTGGAGCAAGGGTCAGCGTAAAAAACTTCGGCAAGGTCAATGATCACATTTACCGCGGCGGGCAGCCCGAAGATGATGAGTATGGGCAACTGGTGGCTGTAGGAATCAAAACGGTTATAGACCTGCGCGAAGAACCCGAAAATTACGCCCGCCGAGCGGCCCAAAGCGCCGGATTGCATTACATCAACATCAGGTTAAATTCAAAGCGGCCTCCGACAATGCGGGAGTCGAATCAATTTTTGCAGTTGGTCAATGATGAAAAAAACTGGCCGGTCTTCGTGCACTGCGCCGGAGGCCGTCATCGAACCGGGGTGCTCCTTGCGATTTACAGAATGGAAATGGATGGATGGACGGCCAGACAAGCCTATGATGAGATGAAAGACTTCAAGTTCTATTCGAACTGGGGGCACGGCGATATGAAGGATTATGTTTTTGACTATTACAACCGGCTGGTGGCCAGACGCGCCGCGCTGGTAACCCCGGATTCAAGACCGAGACGGATGACTGAAACTGAACGTAACAACTGAAACCGTTTCGATAAAGAAGTGTCAGGAAGGCGAGCGACTCCACCGCTCGCCTTTTTTGTACTTTATTGAATGGTGGGGATCCTCAACTTGAACAATGGCCTCAGTCTTGACGCCTTCTTGTGGCGCGTGGTACTTCTCTGGCGCATTCATTTCGCCAGTTAGTGTCTTGCATTTTTCAGTCACAAAATCGGGAGATCGAAGGCGTCGCGTTAATGCCGCGTCCACTCGTCTGCTCGTCTTTGGTTTGCCAGGTAATGAAAACTCTCATACGTGAATTGCTCCTTCCGCTCATCGCCGTTGCGGCGGCGTTCGTCATCGGCGGCGTGATCGTCCTCGCCATCGGCGACAGCCCGGTGAAAGTTTATCGGTTGCTGATCTCCAGCGCGTTCGGGTTGTTCGACGCGCTGGGGAATTTCACGTTCGACAACTGGGGCTATACGCTTTTTCAGACGACGCCGCTGATTTTCACCGGCCTGGCTGTCGCATTGGCTTTCAAATGTGGCTTGTTGAACATCGGGGCCGAAGGGCAATTGTACGTGGGCGCGTTCGCCGCCGCCTGGGTTGGAATCACCTTCGCCGCATTTCCTGGAGTTGTTTTGATTCCGATGGCGATGCTGGCTGCGATGCTGGCCGGCGCGGTGTGGGGCGCGGTTCCCGGACTGCTCAAAGCGCGTTTCGGCTCGCACGAAGTGATCAACACGATCATGATGAATTTCATTGCAGTCGGTCTGGTCAGTTACCTGACGCAAAATTTCTACAAAGCTCCGGGCGATCCGATCATGCAGACCGTCCCAATCGCGTCTCAATCGCACATCGCCCGGTTTGGCTCCTTGCTCAATCCTCTCGGCGTCAATTTCCCGCAACGCATCCCTCTGAACATTTCATTCCTGCTGGCTCTGGTCGCGGCGTTTCTGGTCTGGGTCTTTTTGTGGCGGACGAAGTGGGGATATGAAATTCGCGCAGTCGGTTCAAATCCGTCTGCCGCGGAATACGGCGGCATTAGCGTGCGGAAACAGATCGTGCTGGCGATGGCCTTGTCGGGCGCTTTGGCGGGAATGGTTGGCGTCAACGAAGTGCTCGGCTACCGCTACCGTTACTACCACGATTTTTCGCCGGGCTACGGTTTCGCGGGCATCGCAGTGGCGTTGCTTGGGCGCAGCCATCCGGCGGGCGTTGTGCTGGCGGCATTGCTGTTCGGCGCGCTCAATCGCGGCGGATTGTTCGTGGACATCTTCACCGACAAAGTGTCGAAGGATTTGGTGCAGGTGCTGCAAGCGATCATCATTTTGTTCGTGGCGATGGAGATGCTGTTTCGCGGTCAACTTACGCGGTTCTTTCCCGCTCTGGCGAAAAAGAACGCCCTATGATTTTTCGAGGACTAAAATAACGTGCGGAACATATTCAACTATACGTTGATCGCTTCGACGATCAGGCTCTCGACGCCGCTGATCCTGGCCGCGCTCGGCGGGTTGTATTCCGAACGCGCGGGCGTGATCAACATCGCGCTCGAAGGAATGATGCTGGCCGGGGCTTTTACCGCCGCAGTCGTCACGGTCTTCACTCACAATCCCTGGATAGGATTGTTGTCGGCGGTGGCCGCCGGATTGCTGGTCGCAGCGCTGCACGCGATGGCGACGATCAAATACCGCGCCGATCAGGTTGTCAGCGGCACGGCGATCAACATTCTTTTCCTGGGCGTGCCCGCGCTGCTGTCCGGGGCGCTCTTTGAATCAACCGGGGCGACGCCGCAATTGCCGCGCGATCAGACGCTGCCTGACGCGCCGATCTTCAACCCGCAGACTTCGCCCGCGCTCGCTTCGATCTTCAATCAGAAGCCGCTGGTTTACCTCGCTTTCATTCTCGTTGCGATGACGGTTTACGTGATTTACCGGACGCGGTTCGGATTGAGGCTGCGCGCCGTCGGCGAAAATCCCGAAGCGGCTGACACGGCGGGAGTGGGCGTCAATCGGATGCGTTATGCGGGGGTTTTGATTTCGGGCGCGCTGGCCGCGCTCGGCGGAGCCTATCTGTCCATCGGCCAGAATTCGCTCTTCACGCGTAACATGACCGCCGGGCGCGGATTCATTGCGCTGGCCGCGTTGATCTTCGGCAAATGGCATCCGGTGGGCGCGATGCTGGCCTGTCTGTTCTTCGGTCTCGCCGAAGCGGTCGCGATTCGCATGCAGGGCACGGTCAACATTCCCAACCAGTTCATTCAAATGATTCCCTACATTCTGACGATGGTCGTGCTGGCCGGATTGATTGGACGCGCGACGCCGCCGAAAGCGCTGGGGGTGGCGTACGCGAAGGAGTAGCGAGTGGCTGCTGACGCTGAATCGAAATCGTTGACCGATGAGATCGGCAATCCGCACGACGCTTTCTTTAAAAGCCTGCTTGGCCGGCGCGCGTTGGCCATCGAGTTTTTGCGTCACTACCTGCCGGAGGATGTCACAGCGGATTTCGACCTGCGCACATTGGAAGTCGTGAAAGACTCGTTCATCAGCGAGGAACTGAGCAGATATTTCTCCGACCTGATCTTTCGCGTGAAATTGAGGAGTGGCGAAGACGCTTACGTATACGTCTTGCTGGAACACAAGAGCGCGCCGGAGAAGTGGGCGCCGTTGCAACTGCTGAGCTACAAAGTGAAGTTATGGGAGCGCTCGAAAGCCGCAGGCGCTCCCGCATTGCCGCTGGTGATTCCGGTTGTGCTTTATCATGGACGGCGGAGATGGAATGTTGCAAGGAATTTTCGATCACTGGTGGCAGGGGCCGAGCGCGAAGAGTGGCGGCGATATGTTCCCGACTTCGAGTATCATTTACTCGACCTGTCGCGTTACGGCGACGATGAGATCAAAGGCTCGATCGGGTTGCAAACTGGCCTGATGCTGATGAAGTATATTTTCCGGCGTGAGTTGGGCGACCGTTTGGAAGAAATCGTAGGCCCACTAAAACAGTTGCCGGATGAGAGCTGGCTCGAAAACTTCCTGCCGGTTGCGAAATATCTTTCGTCGGCTCCGACCAGGCTGAGGCCGGAGCAAACAAGGGAGAAGTTGAAGGCTGCTATTCCAAAGAACAGAGGAGGGGCTATGCAAACACTTGCGGAATTATGGAAGCAGGAAGGATTGCAACAAGGATTGCAACAAGGATTGCAACAGGGATTGCAACAGGGATTGCAGCAGGCGGAGGAAAAAGCGCGTCAGGAAGTGGCGGAGATGGCTTTACGGCTGCTCAAACACCGCCTGGGTCAAATCAGCTTGAGAACTGAGAAGCAAATCCTGCGATTGCCGCTTCAACCGTTGAGAGAGTTGACTGAGGCGTCGCTCGATTTTGAGAAATCAAGCGATCTGACCGCCTGGCTGCGTGAACACATCGCTTCGCGCAAATCCTGAATTCGAGTCCGAAGGAGTTTTTGGATGACCGGTTCTATTTTTGACCGCGCTCAAACATCCGCGCGGTATATTCGTGAGCAAATCGCAAGAGACATTGATGTGGCTGTCGTGCTCGGATCGGGACTCGGCGCTTTTGCCGAAACGCTGGAAGACAAAGTCATCATTCCTTACGAAGATATTCCCGACTTCGCGCGTTCGACAGTCGAAGGCCATTCCGGGCGATTGGTCGCCGGCAAGCTTCCATCAACGCCAATCAACGTGGCAGTGATGCAGGGCAGGTTTCATTACTATGAGGGCTATTCGCTGGATGAAGTCACACTGCCGATGCGCGCGTTCGGCGCGATGGGGTTGAAGAAGCTCGTACTGACCAACGCCGCCGGAGGCATCAATCCGAACTTCAAGCAGGGCGATTTCATGCTCATCCGCGATCACATCAATTTGATGATGATCAGCCCGCTACGAGGCAAACACGACAAACGTCTCGGCGAACGTTTCCCGGACATGACTGAAGTTTATTCAAAAGAGTATCGTCAGATCGCAAAAGAAGCTGCGGCTGAGATCGGATTGAGTTTGCATGAAGGCGTCTACATGGCCTTGCAGGGGCCGAACTATGAAACGCCCGCCGAGATTCGGATGATGCAGATTCTGGGAGCTGACGCGGTTGGAATGTCCACTGTTCCCGAAGCGATTGTCGCAAGGCAAATGGGGATGAAAACGCTCGGCGTCTCGCTCATCACCAACGCCGCCGCCGGGATCGAAGAAGGCCCGATCAATCACGCCGAGGTGATGGAGATGGGCCAGCGCGTGAGTAAACAGTTCTGCGAACTGATGACGCGGATCGTTGCGAGGTTATAACGGATGATCATCGGAATCTGCGGTGGCACAGGATCGGGCAAAACGACCGTCGCGCGGCGCATTCTGGAAAACGTCAAGGATGAGTGCGTGATCTTTTTGCAGCAGGACAGCTACTACCGCAATCTCGGCGACATGCCGGTCGAGTTGCGGCATCGGATCAACTTCGATCACCCCGACGCGCTGGACAACGAACTGTTCATCAATCACGTGAAGGCGTTGCGCGCGGGTGAAGCGGTCGAAATGCCTGTCTACGATTTCTCGACCCATTCGCGAAGGAACGAGACAATTCACATCGAGCCGAAACCGATTCTGATTCTCGAAGGCATCCTGATCTTCGTTGACGCCGCTTTGCGCGAGTTGATGGACATCAAAATCTTTGTGGACACCGCCGACGACCTGCGCTTCATCCGCAGGCTGCAACGTGACGTTCACGAGCGAGGCCGAACGGTCGAATCGGTCATCAAACAATACCTCGACACCGTCCGCCCGATGCATGAGCAGTTCGTCGAACCTTCAAAACGTTTCGCCGATGTGGTCATTCCGGAAGGCGGTTACAACGAAGTTGGCATTGATCTGATCTCTGGTAAAATCCGGACGCAATTGCAGCGGGAGTTATCAGGAGTAGGGAATGGGGGATAGGGAGCAGGGAATGGGGAATGGAAAAAATTCTTTTCTCCCATTCCCCACTCTCCACTCCCTAAAAATTGATTTGCAAGCAATACCTTTAAACGAACTGATCGAAATTGCCCGGCTGGCGCGAGAGCACGCTCGCGCGCCTTATTCCAATTTCAAAGTTGGCGCGGCGGTTCAATGCGCCGATGGCCGCGTGTTTACGGGCTGCAACGTTGAAAATTCCAGCTACGGCTCGACGCTGTGCGCCGAAGTGGTGGCGCTGGCCAAAGCGGTCTCCGAAGGCGCGCGTGATTTCGTCCGCGTCGCAGTGATCGCCGATACCATCTCGCCGATTCCGCCGTGCGGAAATTGCCGCCAGGTGATCTTCGAGTTGTGCGGCCGGGAGGCGGAAGTCGTGATGGCCAATCTGCACAGCCAGTTTGAGATCAGAAAGGCTGGCGATCTGTTGCCCGCTCCGTTCGATCAGAGTTTCTTCTGAACTCTTATGAGCGCATTCATCACAACGATTGCGTTGGCGATGGTTGTTGGCGTCGCTGATCAAGACCCCACGCTGGAAAACAAAGCGGTGATTCGTGTTCAGCAGACGCTCGTGTCCCAATACGATCCCGCATTGCCCGGACGGCCTTTTGGAAGCTGGTTCAATCAAATCGTCGGACCACAGTCCGGCGTAACCTGGAGCCTGACGGAATGCGTGCAGCAAACCGGAGCAGTCTCCGAGGGCGAACAGGTTATACCCGCCTGCGTCCAGGCGACGGCTATTCTTCCAAACGAGCGGAAAGTCGTGGCGCAGATCCTCGTTGGCTCTTTCAGGTTTGGGCTGTCGCCAACGACTAAATTTCACTTCGCCGTTGTCGAAGCTAATAACCAGTTCCGAAACGCGCGGAGGCTGAGAGATTTGTCGCAACTGCTGTGGGCGCCGTTCCCGCAAAACCGGTTGAGGGTCGTTGCGTTGCCAAGCGTCAGAGCCATCAAACCGCAGCTTTACATCGCCAAATCGCCGGCCTTGATTGCGCCGCCAAAAATAATCTCAGACGGAACAGGCGCAGAAACTTCTCCCCCTCCGAAAACGGATAGCCTCCTCAGGGTTTCGCATGGCGTCACGTTCGGCGAAGTTGTAACCAAAGTAATGCCGATTTATCCGTCGCTGGCAAAACAGATGAGCGCTTCAGGTGAGGTTCAGGTGGGGATCACGATTGATGAAACCGGGCAGGTGATCGAGGCAAAAGCTATCAGCGGTCATCCTACGCTGCGCATCGCGGCTGAAGACGCCGCCAGAAAATGGGTCTTCAAACCGACGCTGCTCGACGGAAAGCCGGTGAAGCAGGAAGGCGTTCTGACTTTTGTCTTCGCACGCCCGCAATAAGTTTTCCCGCAATGACTTTTATTGATAAACGCCGCGCGTTTGTCTGACTCTGGAGAACAATGGTGAAGAATATCTTGAGACTTTCTCTAGTCCTGGCGCTGGTAATTGTGGCTTCGGGACAACGGCGCGGCGGATCAACCGGCGGCAAGGGCGCGAATACCGTTGACTTGTTGATCTCCGGCGGCGCGGTCGTCACGATGAATGGGGACCGGCGTATTTTTGAAAACGGCTTCGTCGCGGTTCGTGGCGAGCGCGTCGTTGATGTGGGCGACGCTGCGGCGCTGAAAGCGAAAAATTATCGGGCCAGACAGACGATTGACGCGCGAGGCAAAGTCGTTCTGCCTGGCCTCGTCAACGCGCACACGCACATCCCGATGACGCTTTTTCGCGGCATCGCCGACGATCTCGACCTGCAGGATTGGCTGACGAAATACATCTTTCCCGCTGAGGCGAAAAACGTCACGCGCGATTTCGTGATCGCGGGCACGCGGCTTGGCCTGGCCGAAATGATTCGCGGTGGCACGACGGCTTACGCCGATATGTATTATTTCGAGGACGCCATTGCCGAGGAGACGAAAAAGGCGGGGATGCGCGGAGTGCTGGGCGAAACGGTCATTGATTTTCCCGTACCGGATAACAAGACCTGGGAAGCGGCGCTTGGCTACACCGAAAGTTTCGTCAAGCGCTGGAAGGGCGATACACTGATCACTCCCGCGATTGCGCCGCACGCGCCTTACACCGTTAGCACTGAGCATCTCAATCAGGTCAAAGCCTTCGCCGACAAACACGACGTTCCGATCATCATTCATCTGGCCGAAGCGCCGACCGAGACAAAGACCATAGCCGAAAGATACAACACGCGTCCGGCGCTCTATCTTGAAAAGATCGGCTTTCTTTCCTCGCGGTTGCTGGCCGCGCACGTCGTCCACGTCAACGACCGGGAGATTGAGATTCTAAAACAGCGCGAAGTCGGCGTGGCGCACTGCCCGCAATCGAATATGAAGCTCAGTTCGGGCGCGGCGCCGATTCCTCAGATGCTCAAATTGAACTTGCGACTTGGACTGGGCACGGACGGCGCGGCGTCGAATCACGATTTAAGCATGTGGGAAGAGATGGACACAGCGGCGAAGCTGCACAAACTGGTGACGATGATTCCGACTGTCGTGACGGCTGAGCAGGCGCTTGAGATGGCGACCATCGGCGGCGCGCGCGCGCTGCACATGGAGAAGGAAATCGGTTCGATCGAAGCGGGCAAACGCGCCGACCTGATCGTCGTTGATCTGAATGCGCTTCACCTGACGCCGATGTATAATCTGCGCTCCCATCTGGTTTACGCGGCTAAGGCCTCCGACGTCACAGACACCATCGTCAATGGCCGCGTGCTGATGCGCAATCGAAGATTACTGACGCTCGATGAAGAAGCTGTGAAAGCCGCCGCGCGGAAATATCAAAAACAGGTGAGCGAAAGTTTGAGAAGCGGCGCGAGATGATCGGCGGCTGGTGACTGACTTATGAGAACAGATCGGACTATTTCATTAACGATGGTTTTGCTGGTGGCTGCGGCGAATCTCTTTATCGTCAACGGCCAGCAATCAGAGACAGAAGCCGGAGCGACAAAGAAAGCTACATCCGCACAGTCGCCGAAACCGGCGCGGACGCAAAGGCAATCGCCCAAACCCACGCCGGCTCCAGCCAGAAAAACCGATGCAAACAATTCGCAGGCGTCCGGCGCCGCAAAATCGGATCCTTCCGTGGCTGAGCTGATCGAGCAGGGAAAGGCGCACTATCGCGCTCAACGTTTCAAACCTGCGCTGGCGAAATTTGAAGCCGCGTTGAAACTGGAACCGGACAATGACGAAGCGCTGGGCCTCGCCGCCGTGACCGCGTTCAGGCTGGACAGCCAGCCGTTATCGCGTGATTACTTCATGCGCCGGGCCGACCTGCCAAATCAGAAAGATTCAGTCAAAGCGTTCAGCTATTACCGTGTGGCCCTGACTTACTGGCGCGAAGTTCATGATCTGGTGGCGAAGTTTAGCGAGGTCAAGGAGGACAAGGTTATAGTGACTGTCCCCGAAGAGAATCAGGCAGGCATTCGATACGGTATCGAAAACGGCCTGGAATACGCCGATAAAGCTCTGGCCATTTCGTATGGTTTCGCCGAGGCGTACAACATCAGGAATTTGCTGCACGCCGAAGCTGCGCTGGCCGCCAATGACGAAGAAACAGCGGTCGCGCAGCGCGAACAATCTGTTGATTCTCTGCGCCGCGCGATAGCGCTTTCCAAACCTCCAGCCGGGGCGAAGGTCGCGGATGTGGCCGATTTCAGCCTGCCGACGATCCGTGTTTCTGAATTCGCCGCCACGAACGAGGAAGAGAACAGCCTGGAAGACGCGATGAAGAGATTGATCGAGGGCGGAAGGCCGATTAAGAGAACAGAGGCGATCTTTCCCAGTGTCAGGTCATCCAGGTCTGGCGCCCAGAACGATCCTTCGACGAAAGGCGTGACTTCAGACGGGGGCGCTTATTCACTTGGGACAGGCCGAGGAGCGCTGACCGCCGCTTACACTCCGGGGAAAGTCAAAGTTGAAGTCCTGATTTCCGTTTCGGGCGATGTGGTTTTCGCGCACGTTGTTGATGGGCGTTCTGACCTCAACGGTGCGGCTATTTTGGCCGCCCGCGCCTGGAAATTTGAACCAGCGACATTCGAGGGCAAACCAGTTCAGGTCAGCGGCGTGATCACTTTTGATATGAAACCGGGGCGGGCGAAGACGAAACCGTGACCGGGGGAGTGGGAGGGTGGGAGAGTGGGAGAGTGGGAGAGTGGGAGAGCGGGGGAGTGGGAGATGTGACTTGATCTTTTTTCGCTCGCCCACTCGCCCACTCTCCCGCTCTCCCGCTCACTCTTTCACTACCCCGATATACGGCAGGTTGCGGTAACGTTCGGCGTAATCGAGTCCGTATCCGACCACGAATTTATCGGGGATGTTGAAGCCGCAGTAATCGGGAGTGACTTCGACTTTGCGGCGTTCGGGTTTGTTGAGCAGTGTCACGATGCGGATCGAAGTGGCGCCGCGCGAGCGGAAATTGTTGACCAGATAGCTGAGCGTCAGCCCGGTGTCGAGAATATCTTCAACCAGAATGATGTCGCGCCCCTCCAGCGGCTCGTCCAGGTCTTTGACGATCCTGACCTCGCCCGTAGAATTTTTTCCCTTGCCGTAACTCGACACGGCGATGAAATCAATGCTCAGGTTCAGATCAATCGCGCGCATCAGATCGCTCATGAAAAGCACCGCGCCTTTGAGCACGCAGATCAGTTCAGGCCGGCGGCCCGCATAATCGCGGGTAATTTCGGCGCCCATTTCACCGATGCGTTTTTGTAATTGACCGGCGGTGATTAGTATTTCCAGGGTCGGATTGTTAAACTCCGTCGTCGAGTTAGGGGTTGAAGGCATCTCCTGGCTCCTTTTCGTGATATTTTGCGAGTGAAGAATTGTTGCGGGAAGCCGCAATATATTTGCCATTGTTTTTAGTGTCAAATCTCAAGCTTGGATTATGGATTACAGATTTCCGCTTATCGAAAAACTTCCACCCTACGTTTTTGCCGTTATCAACCATCTGAAAATGGAAGCGCGTCATCGCGGCGAGGACATCATTGATCTGGGCATGGGTAATCCAGATCTGCCTACGCCCGATCCGATTGTTGACAAACTGATCGAGGCTGCGCGCAATCCTAAAAATCATCGTTACTCAGCCTCGCGCGGCATTCCCAATCTGCGCGTGGAGATTTCCCGCTGGTACGCGCGCCGCTACAACGTCGAGATTGACCCGGAAACCGAAGCGATTGCGACGATGGGCGCGAAAGAAGGTTTCTCGCATCTGGTGATGGCGCTGGTCGAGCCGGGCGACAAAGTGATCGTCCCCGATCCCAGCTATCCGATTCATTCCTTCGCCGCGACCATCGCCAGTTGCGAATTGATCAAACTGCCAATCATTGAAGGCCCGGAAGCGACGATGGACGCGTTGCGGCGGCTCGATTATTCGCGCTTGCAGCAACCCAAGCTCCTGGTGCTTTCGTTCCCGCACAACCCGACGACGGTTTGCGTCGAGAAGGAATTTTTTGAAGAGGCCGTCGCGATTGCGCGCGAACGCGGCTATCTGGTCATTCACGATCTGGCCTACGCCGATCTGACTTTCGACGGATACCAGGCGCCGAGCATCCTGCAGGTCAAAGGCGCGAAGGACGTGGCGGTCGAGATGTTCTCGATGTCGAAGAGTTATTCGATGGCCGGATGGCGAATGGGTTTTTGCGTCGGCAATCGCCAGGCGGTCGCGGCTCTGACCCGGATCAAAAGTTATCTCGATTACGGAATGTTCCAGCCGATTCAGATTGCGGGCATCATCGCCTTGCGCGATTGCGATCACGTCGTGCCTGAAATCGTCGAGGTCTATCGCAAACGCCGCGACATGCTGATCAAGGGACTGAAGTCAGCCGGATGGGATGTGCCGTCCCCGAAAGGCACGATGTTCGTGTGGGCCAAAGTCCCGGATCAGTTCGCCAAACTCGGTTCGCTGGAATTCGCCAAGCTGCTGATCAAAAACGCGGGCGTCGCCGTCTCGCCCGGCGTTGGATTCGGCGAACGCGGCGATGGTTACGTGCGATTCGCGCTGGTCGAAAACGAGCAGCGCATCGCGCAGGCTATTCGCGGGATCAAGATGTTCCTGAATGACTGATTTCCTATATTCTCGGCTGAGAAAAATGTTATGGAGTGAGATGTTTATGACTCAAGTTCTCACGATTCCCTATAGCAGCGATTTACTGGTTGCCACCGGACAATCTCCGGAGGCTTTGGAACAAGAGCTACGCTTCTGGTTAGCCGTCAAACTGTTTGAACTGCGTCGTCTTTCACTCGGTAAAGCGGCGGAAATGGCGGGTATGGATAAGCTCCGTTTTATGGATGAGCTAAGCCGTTCGGAGGTTCCAGTAATCAACCTGGCTGATGACCAGATTCAAGACGAGTTGCGCAATGCATGAAGCAGTGATCGTTCCCGATAGTAGCCCGCTGATTGGATTGGCGCGGATTGGCCAACTCGACATCCTGCCGCAGCTTAGTTCCAGAGTTCTGGTCCCTCAATTTGTGTGGGAGGAAGTGACTATTCGTGGCAGTGGCGCTCCAGGATCGGTTGAAGTCAAGCAGGCAACGTGGATTGAAGTTCAAGTAGTTGATCCTATGCTTGTTGAACCATTCACGATTCTGGTTGATCGTGGCGAATCGGAGGCGATTGCATTGGCGCGCACTATTCCCAACAGCCTCTTGCTATTGGATGACTCCCGCGCCCGGCGGATAGCTGAGCGATTGGGCATACGCCGAACGGGCACTGTCGGGTTGCTTCGGCGAGCCAAAGAGGCAGGTTTGATTGATCGTCTCCGTCCACAGCTTGAGGCTTTGCAAGCGAATGGAATCTGGATTCGCCGGGAACTGATTGATGCGGTACTCAGAGAAGCAGGGGAGTAGAGCATTTGGCCCATCGCGCCAAAATTGTAGGTTTTCTTATTCGGAGTGGAAATCGTGAGCGACAGTCGGACGCCGGAACGTGAACAAATCAGCAAACTCGTTCGAGAAACTTTGCAGCGGCAGATCGGCGGTCTTCCCGCTGGTCAACCGTCGAACGAACATCCCGTTGTGGACGAATCAGTCAAAGACGTGATCACCGAAGCCGACGTGCGCGGTCTTCAGCCCCGCGCCAAGTTGCTGATCCGTGAAGACGCGATCATCACGCCTGCCGCGCAGGATTTAATCCGCGAGCGCAACATCGAAATCCGCCATCGCGCGCGCCGCTCCGCCGCTGGCAAACATCGTTTGATCGCCATCGGCTCCGATCACGGCGGGTATGAGATGAAAGAGCGTCTCAAGGAATTTCTCGATGAACTCGGCTATCGGCGCCGCGATTTCGGCACGTTTTCTGAGGATGCGGTTGATTATCCCGACTTCGCCCACGCCGTCGCGCGAGCCGTAGCCGACGGCGCGTGCGATTTGGGCATCATCATTGATGGCGCGGGCATCGGTTCCTGCATGACCGCGAACAAAGTGCCGGGTGTACGCGCCGCCATGTGCTACGACGAGGCGACGGCCCGTAACAGCCGCGAACACAACTACGCAAACGTGCTGACGCTCGGCG
>WBZO01000344.1_pt1 | contig 31581 bp, 29 predicted proteins | sample 5204261 | NCBI WGS metagenome assembly WBZO01 (sample SAMN12412400, study PRJNA552823) | activated sludge metagenome | isolation source: activated sludge from anammox sidestream of wastewater treatment plant... | place: USA: North Carolina | collected 2017-09
GGATCGTTGGCGCGCACGAGGTCGACCTTGCCGTCGCCGTCGAGGTCCATCGTCAGCCACTGGCCGTAGAGCGCGTTCACGCGATTGAACGTCGCGTCGGGGACGGCCCATGCCGACGCGGCCTCTGCGAAGCCGGTGCAGACCTTCCGCGGCCGGCCGGCGTCCGATCCCCCTCCCCCGCTCGGATCGCTCGGATCGCCCGCTCCGCCGCCGTTCGCCCCCGCCCCGTTCGGATCGTTCGAGCCGCCCGCACCGTCGGTCGCGGAGGAGGAGCACCCGGCGGCGAGGAACAGCAAGCAGAGGAGCGTGACGCGGCGCATGACGCCTCCTTCTACGCTCGCCCTGCCCCCACCTTCCCTCGGCCCTCTGATGGGAGGGAGCTCGACGGCGGCGCGCGTTGGAACGGCCGTCGCACGCTGCATCCGCGGAGGACGAACCATGGCGACGATATCGAGCACCACCAGGACGATCGGAATGGGCGCCGAGCACAAGCTCTCGGGCATCACGTGGGCGGCCGTCGCCCTCGTCGTGATCGGCGCGCTGAACTGGGGCCTCGTAGGCCTCTTCAAGTTCAATCTCGTCGCGGCGATCTTCGGCGAGATGTCCGTGCTGAGCCGCATCATCTACGTCATCGTCGCGGCCGCCGGCCTCTACCTCATCGCCGACGCCGCCCGCCTGCGTGAAGCCAGGCGGAGCGGCCATCCCGCGACGGTGTGACGCGATCGTCGACTTTCACTCGACGATGAAGCGGTCGCCACGGCTGCGCCCGAACGTCTCCGGGCTGTACATCTCCTCCGCCTTCGCCGGGGGGACGACGAAGACGCCGGGCGTGGTCGCGCGCGCGACGTAGCTGTAGTCCCAGACGCCGTCGTAGAGGAGCGACGCGAACGCCTCCACGCGCTCGTCGCGCATGTTCTGGTGCTCGTACCAGGTCCGCGACCAGTACCAGTAGCGGCCCTGCTTCGCCTCCTGCTTGGGGTCCTTCGGGATCTCCCCGGTGACCGCGAGCGCGGGGTTCATCGGCTCGAGCCCGGCCGGGATCGGATCGACCAGGGCGACGTGGTAGCGCCTCGACGGGTTCACCATCGTCACGCGCACGCGGACCTTCGCGCCCGCCTTCACGCGCCACGTGCCGTCCGGATCGCGCCGGACGTCCTCGGGCCGATCGACGCCCTCGTAGAGGCGCGAGACGACGAAGCCGTGGTCCGCCGGCGGCAGCTTCAGGTCGGTCGGCGCGTACTGCATGCCGACGCGGTAGTAGAGGCGGCCCGGACCGTCCTTCGCGAGGAGGAGGTTCTGCGGCTGTCCCTTGGTCTCGGTCGCGAGCCACTGCATGGGGATGCCGATGTGGCTGTACTCGGTCGTGCGCCCCTTGAACTTGTGCTCGCCCGCGAAGCGATCACCGAGCCAGGCACGCGCCACGAAGTCGGGCGTCACCTTCTCGTAGGTCTTGAAGTAGCGATCGAGCGCGAGCAGGACGAACGCGTTCTCCTGGGTATTGGTCCACCGGCCCGCCTTCTTGTGGCCGAGGAGGCCCTTCACCAGCTTCGGGATGATCGTGCCCTGCGGCTGGTCGCCGATCATCGCGTCGAGCAGGATGCCATCGGCGCGGCGATCGGAGTGGAGGAGCACCCAGTCCGAGTCCTTGTAGCCGCTGACGAAGTGCGCGTTGCCCGCGGTCTCCGTGACGCGGTTCGCGACGTGGCGGCGGATCGCCTCGAGCTCGGCGCCGCTGCTCTTGTCCTCCGAGATCGTCGGCCAGATCCAGCCGACCGCCTCGATCGGCAGCTTGTCGACGCCGCCGGCCTCCACGATCAGACGCTTCGCGCGCGCCGGATCGGCATCCCCCATCTTCTTGCGCACGAAGAGCGCGTAGGAGATGAGCGAGCGCTTCGCGTCCTCGCCGTACCACCACGGGATGTGGCTCTCGATCGATCGCAGGTAGCTCTGCGACCGGCGGATCATCTCCGCGTCCGGCTGGTAGCCCTTCTCCTTCGCGCGCACGAGCGCGTGCGCGACGTGGATCGACAGGTACGGCCACGGCTGCTCCTGCCAGAAGCCCCACCCGCCGTTGTAATGCTGCCTTCGCTTCAGCTTCTCGAAGTCGCTCTTCATCGAGGCCTCGAGCGCCGCGGGCGGCGGGAGGTCCTTCGACTTGAACGCCGAGAGCACGTCGCGCAGCGCGCTGATCGCGAGCACGCGCGAGGCGAGCTGCTCGTTGCACTCGAAGGGGTACTTCACGAGGTAGATGACGGCGTCGGTCAGCGCCTGGAGCTGCGTCGAGCTCGTCGTGATCTCGAGCCCTCCGAACTGCGTGAAGACGTTCGCCGGCATCTTCACCGGCTGCGCCATCGCGCCCTCGTCGATCTCGCCGTAGGTCGCGAACGCCTCGGTGGTCGCAGGCGTCCAGACCGGCAGCTCGATCTTGCTCGCGTCGGACCACCCGCCCGAGGCGACGCCGATCTGGAAACGCGCCGTCCCCGGACGATCGGCGGCCGCGCCGAAGCGGACCTCGACGCGATCGTTCGCCGGGATCTTCACGCGCTTGGCCGAAGGCTCCTCGACGAACGCGTTGGTCGCGCGCACGACGACGCCGACGTCGACCTCCTTGTCCGTCTGGTTCTGCACGACGATCGGCAGCTCGAACTTGTCGCCGAAGTTGAGGAACCGCGGCGCCGACGGGCGCACCATGAGCGGCAGGCGCGCCGTGATCGTCGACTCGTTCGATCCGAAGCGCTTGTCCTTCGTCGCGACGAGCGCCATCACGCGGTAGCGCGTGAGGTTGTCGGGGAGCTTCACCGGCACCGTCGCGTGGCCCTGCCCGTCGGTCATGACGCGCGGCGCCCACAGCGCGATCGCGGAGAAGTCCGAGCGGACCTGGATCGGCGTCTTGCCGTCGCCGGTCACCGACGTGTCCTTGTCCGCTGCCATCTCCTCGGCCGCCGCGAAGTCGGCCTTCTTCTCCATCGCACGCAGCGGCGCGGCGGTCGTCGGCGCAGGCGCCATCGGCGGAGGCGGAGGCGCGGCGCCGGGCTTGCCCATCGCGCCGAGGCCGATGCCTTCGCCACGACCCCCGCCGCCCGCTCCGACGCCGGAGAGGCCGAGGCCGCCGGCGCCGAACGCGTCGCCCTGCGCAGGCGTCGCCGCGGCGAGCCGCGCGAGGTCGGGATCGGTCAAGAGGATGCGATCGCGCATGCCGAAGTCGTGCACGTCGGGGCTGCGCGGCGAGTAGAAGACGTCGATCGGATCGGGCGTCTTGTACCCGGTGAGCGCGAGCACCGACTCGTCGGCGACCACCAGCGCGACCTCCGCGCCGGCGACGCCGCGCCCGTCGGGCCCCTTCACGTCGACGTCGATGTCGGTCGCGCCGCCCGGCTCGAGCGTCGGCTTCTTGGCCTTCGCGTCGACGGAGAGCGTGCGCGTCGTCGGGAGGATCTTCAGGTTCGCCGTGCCGGTCGCGTAGGCGGGGCGCTTGGGGAGGCTGGGATCGGGCACGCCGCTCGCGTCCTCGCGCACGTCCTGCCCCACGAGATCGACGCGGACCTGCGCGTTGGGGACGAGCGCGTCGTCGAGCTTCAGCTTGATCGCCTGGCTCGTGGTCGCCATGCGGAAGCGCTCGACGTGCACGATGCCCTGGCGTCGGACGGTGAGCAGCGCCTCGGCGGGCGCGAACGGAGAGACGACGAGCACCTCGGCGAGCTCGCCCGGTCGATACTCCTGCTTGTCGGGGACGACCGGCGCCTTCGCGCGATCGATGCGGCGGTCCTTCGGGTTGTCCGCGCCCATCACCCAGACGGACGTCGCCGTCTGGTTCTTGCGCCCGTGCTCGTCGGTGACGATCGCGGTGACCTTCCAGCTGCCGCCCTGCGCGGCCTTCAGCGAGCAGCGGACGGGATCGCTCTTCGCGTCGATCTCGCAGGTCTGGACGTCGACCTCCTTCTCTTCCCAGTCCGTGCCCTTCTGCTCGCTCTCGATGCGCGCCGCCTTCAGCGAGACGTGACGGCCGGGCACGAGGTTGCCCTCGATGTCGCTGACGATCAGATCGACGTCGAGGTTCTCGCCCGCGCGCACGAAGTTCTTCGCCAGCTTCATGCCGACGTAGTGATCGGCCGGGTGGACGAGCATCGACGTCCGGCCGGCCCAGCTCTGGCGGTTCACGTCCTCGACGTTCACGCTCAGCGAGAGGCTCATCGGGTACGACGGCTCGAGCGCGTCGAAGTCGACGCGCAGGCGATGGACGCCCTGGGGATTCGTCACCGAGTCCCACGTCTCGGTCTTCACGTCGTCCTTCTTGCCGCGGCCCCACCACCAGAACGACGCCGGCTCCGGTCCGAAGTGGTAGTCGCCCCGGTTCGGCGGCGTGAACGATCCGGTGCTGCGCGTGACGTTCCAGTGCACCGGCGCGTTCGGCAGCCCGCCGCCCGAGTAGTAGGTCGCGCTCACCGTCGCGATGGCGTGCTCGCCGACGAAGTGCGGCCCTTCGCTCGATTTCGCGCCGACCTCGAACTCGGGACGGCGGAACTCCTGCACCTGGAAGGGGTGCTGCGCGTGGTTCGAATCGAGACCCACGCCCTCGAGGTGCATCTCGACGTGCGCCTGCCCCAGGTTGGCGTTGCCCGGCAGCTTGTACGAGAAGTCGAAGCCGCCGTGGGCGTCGACGGTCGCCGCGCCCTTGCCGATCTCCGCCCAGCGCGCGTCGCGCACGGTCCACGAGACGTTCTTGCCTTCGACGTCGGGGATCGCGTCGAGGTCGCCGCCGCGGTTCATCCCCGCCTTGCGCACCCAGCCCTTGAACCGGACCTCCTCGCCCGGCTTGTAGATTCCGCGGTCGTCGAAGACGAGCCAGCGCACCTGATCGGCGTGCGCCTGCTTCTGGTAGCTGCGCTCGCCCCAGTAGCGCTCGGGCACGATCACGCTGTCGGGGCCCTTGCGTCCGACGACGAGGCGCCCGGGCTTGTCCAGCAGCGGCACGCGCGCGAGGCCCTGCGCGTCGGTCTTCGCGCTCCCGGCGCCGAGGAGCTGCACGTCGACGCCCTGCTCGGGCGTGCCGTCGGCGAGCTTCGTCGCCCAGCCCATCACCTGATCGTTCTCGACCATCGCGTCGAGGCCGAGCGTGGTCGACTGCACCCAGACGTGGACCTCTGGGCGATGCCATCCCTTCGGCAGCGCGCGCGTGGGCTCGACGATCACGAGGGCATGCCCGACGCCGCTGGTGAGCGCGCCCGAGATGTCGATCGGCGTCGAGACGAGCTCGTCGGGCGCCTTCCTCGGCGTGACCTGCTTGTCGTAGACGAGGCGTCCCGGCGGCTGGATCTTCCGCGGCCGCTCCCACTCCTGGTTGAAGGCGACGTACTTGTCCCAGTCCTCGGGCTTCACCGCGTAGACGCGCGTGCGCAGCGTCGGCTCGTTGATCGAGTAGATCGTGTAGTCCTTCTTGGCGACCGGGTCGAGGACGACCATGTCGCTCTCGGCGCCGAACAGCGCGGGCTCCGCGGAGCCGACGTCGAACGACACCTTCGCGTCCTGGCCCATCGTCTGCTCGTGCACGTCCCGCAAGGCTCCCTTGATCGTGACGTCGTAATGGGTGCGGCCCTTCGTGCGGCCGCGCAGCATCATCATGTTGCCGTGCACCTCGATCTTGAGGCCCGGCACCTCCGGCGAGATGGAGACCCATGCCTTGTCGAAGGTCTTCATGTCGATCGGGTTCGAGAACCAGATCGACAGCGGCGACAGCGGCGGGCAGCTCTCCTTGCCGCCGTAGTACGAGTACGAGCACTGCGAGCGCGTGACGGTGAGCGGCCCGTAGGTGGTGAACGAGAACGCCTGATCGTGATCGGTGCGGCGCGGGCCCTCGGCGCTCGGCGCGCCCTGCTTGACCTTGATGGTGAAGTGCGTCGCCGTCGGGAGCTTCTGCGACGGCTTGAACGCGACCCAGCGGCCCTTCTCCGCCTGCTGCATCAGACGGCGCACGGCGTCGTTCGACTCGATCTCGTCGGCGCTCGCGAGCTCGATCGGCTGAGGGCCGCGGCCGCTCGACAGCTCGATGCTCCCGAGCATGGCCTTCTCGTCGATCGCCTGATCGAACTCGGCGAAGAGGATCGGCTCGCGCGGCTCCGAGCTCCCGCGCGGGTAGCTGCGCTTGAGCACCGGCGCGGGCGTGGTGAAGGTCCATCGCTCGCTCTTCGCGAGCGGCTGGCCGCTCGTGCCCTTCGTGCCCGCGGGGATCTCGACGGCGTACTCCGTCGCCATCGGGAAGCGCTTGTCGGGCTGGAACATCAGCGTGCGCGTGCCGAGCCAGCGCCACTTGCCGGGCGGCTCGGGGATCAGGCGCACCGGCGGATGCTCCTTCGCGAGCTCGTCGACTCCGGTGACCGGCACCATCGGCTGCGAGAACGTCATCGTGAGGTGCGGGGCGAGCGGCACCTCGCCCTCGGGCGCGTGGCGCTCGACGACGAGCGGCGCGCTCGAAGGCGCGGTGGACGGGGGCGCCGCCGGCGGAGGCGGGAACGTCTCGCTCACCGTCTTGCCCGGGCGCGGCGCGGGGATCGATTTCTCGCGCAGCGCGAAGTCCTTCGCGTCGTCGGGCTCCGCCTCGAGCGCAGGCAGGCGCGCGCTGATCCGCTTCTTGTCCTCGGCGCCGAGCGGGCTCGAGGGCGCGACCTTCCTCTCCGGCGGGTTGTCGGCCTCGTCGTCCGCGTTCGAGAGCCGGAACCCGAGGCCCGACTTCGACAGCTTCCAGACGAGGGGGCCCTTCGCCTCGGGCTGCTTCGCGCCCGCGGAAGGCGGGGGCTGCGGCGGCTTCGCCCCGGGGCAGCCGGCGGCGAGGAGGGCGACGAGCGGAAGAATGGCAAGACGAGCGCGCATGGAACGGATCCTTCCGGAACGATGAACGTGGCAGCGGAGCCGAGCTTACAGCCCCAGCGCTACGTCTCGGACAGCGAAACGATCTCGGGGTTCCGGCTCAGTCCGCCCCGGCGAGGATGATCAGGCCGGTCACCACCACGATCACCATCGACACCACGGCCACGATCACGAACGTGAGGACGCGCGACGAGCCCGCAGGAGGCGCCGCCGGCGCGGGGCGCGCCGGGCCCGCCACATACATCATCCCGTCCGCGCGGCTCGCACGCGGATCGGCGACCACGAACGCCTGGGGCGTGTTGTGGAATCCGGACCCGAGCGGCGCGCGGGTCGCGGGCTGCGCCGGCATCTGCGGCTGAGCCGGATGCTGCCCCGTATCCATGATCATCGTGCGCTCGACCGGGGGCTCGCTCGGCGAGGCGCTCGATGCGGTCGCGGCGATCGCGACCGTGCGCTCGTTGTCCGTCTGCCACGAGGGCTGCGCGTCCTCGAGCTCGCCCGGATCGAGCTCCTCGACCTGCTCCGTCATCGTCCGGTCGTCGAACGACGCGGGATGGTCGTCGGGGACGCTGCGCCTGCCGGACTCGAAGGCGCCTCCGACCGAGACCCTGCCCGGCACGGCACGGAGGGCGGCCTGCATCGCGCGCGTGCTCGCCCAGCGGTCCGCCTTGTCGAAGGCGAGCGCCTTGTCGACGATCTGGGCGAGCTTCGGCGGGACGCCGGGCGCGACCTCGGCGATCGGGCGCGCCGGATAGTTCGCCGCCGCGACGAGCATCTCGGCCGCGCTCTCGCCCTCGTGCACCGGCTCGCCCGAGATCAGCGTGAACAGCGTCGCGCCGATCGCCCAGATGTCGGTCTTCGCGTCGACCTGCGCGCGGTTGCCGACGGCCTGCTCGGGCGACATGAAGCCCGGCGTCCCGAGCAGGTATCCGGTCGCGGTCTGCTCGGTGCGGAACCCCGCGGCGCGCATCTGCGCGAAGCCGAAGTCGAGGACCTTCAGACGCCCCTGGCCCGTGAGGAAGAGGTTGTCCGGCTTGATGTCACGATGGACGATCCCCTTGTCGTGCGCGGCGGCGATCACGTCGAGGAGCTGATCGGCGATCTCGTAGACCTCGGCGAGCGGCAGGCGCCCGCCCTTGCGGATGCGGCGCTTCTCGAGCAGCTCGCCCTCGAGCAGCTCCATCACGAGGAACGCGAGGCCCTCCTCCGTGACGTCGTCGTCGAGGATGCGCACGACGCCGGGGTGGTTGACCTGGTTCGCCGCGTAGCCTTCCTGGAGGAAGCGGCTGCGCGTGTCGGCGTCGCGCGAGAACTCCGGGTGGAGCACCTTGATCGCGACGGTCATGCCGTTGTTGCGATGGGTGGCCGCGTACACGGTGCCGACGCCGCCGCGCGCGATGCGCGCGTCGATCCGCCACTTGTCGCGGAGGACCCTTCCGATCCAGCGCGAGAACTCCTGCTGCGTCGTGGGCGATCTCACCCCAGAGTCGAGCGTACCAGACGAACGCGTTCAGAACTTCGTCGTCATGAACAGGACGACGCCGGTGACGAAGATCGCCAGGCAGACGAACCCGACCACGAGGAGGAGGATCATCTGGCCCGAGAGCTTCGACGTCGCCTTGGGCGCCTGCAGCGGAGCCCAGTTCGTCGGGACCTGCCCGCGCGGGATCGCCCCCGCGCCCTGCGGCTGCATCATCGGACCGCCGCCGTAGGGAGACATGCCGCCGTGGGCATGTGGCGCAGCCGGCATGTGGCTGCTCGACCAGGCCTGCGGCTGCGTCTGCGCCTGAGCCATCATCTGGGGGCCTGGGCCCATGTACGACGGTGACGGCTGGTGCTGCGCCGGCATCCCGCCACCGAAAGGCGGCGGCGGGAAGCCCTGCATGTTGGGGAAGCCCCCGTCGTTCCGGGGGTCGTGTCCGGGCGGCTGGTGGAGCGCGTCGCCGATCGACGCGCCGATGCTCGCCGCGGCGGACTCGTTCGGGTTCGCGCTCGACGGCACGGCGAGCGTCGCGTCGAAGCCGGCCCCGTCCGTGCCCACGACCAGGTGAGGCAGCTGCGGACGAAGGAGCTCCTCGCGAGGCACGGCCTTCGTCTCGTCGCCGCCCTCGGCGTCCTCGTCGTGGACGATCCGCGGGACGTTCCGCTTCTCCTCGGCGAGGACCGCCTTCGGATCCGCGCGCACGCGATCGAGCACGTCCTTCGGCACGGTGACGGTCGCCGCCTCGTTCTCCGGAGCGGGGTCCGAGGGCGGATCGAGCGGGTAGTTTTTCGCATACGCCGCCATCGCGCCCGGATCGGTCGCCATCGTCGCGCCCTCGCCGGGCTCGTCGTCGTCGGGAGGAGGCGGCACCGGCGCCGGCAGGGGCGCGGGTGCGGGCGGCGCCGCCGCCGCGGCGGGAGCACGCGGGGAGAGCGGAGCCGCGGATGCGGCCGACGCGGCGGGCGGCGTCGGTCCGGCCGCGGGACGGGCGCCCGGAGGGGCGAGGCCGATCACCGTCGACTTGCCGATCTTTCCGCCGAGGGGCCGAGGAGGCGCTCCGGCGAAGGCCGGGCGCGGGGCACCGGGCGCGGGCACCCCCGGCGGCCGCGCGGGGGGCGGCGCGGGGCTTCGCGCCGACGCGGGCGCGGGCGCGGGCACGGCAGGGACACGCGCCGATGCAGGCGCCGCGGGGCCACGCGCCGATGCGGGCGGACGCCCGGCGGCCGGAGGCGGATTCGAGATCGGAGAAGGAACCGCCGAGGGGAACGATAGAGCCTCCATCGCCACCGTCGACTCGTTCCCGTCCTCTTCGTCGTCGAGGTTCGGCAGCTCTTCGTCTTCGCCGTTGCCGGCCATCGCCGGGATCCTATCTCAATCCGAGCCGTCTCCGCAGCCTTCGCGCACTCTGCCGCGACACGTCGACCCGTTTCCCCGTGGAAAGGCATGCGACGTATCCACCGGAGTCCACGGATTCCAGGCGATCGACATGGTCGAGGTTGAGGATCGCGCGGCGATGGACCCGCTCGAACGGCCCCTGGGGCAGCTTGCTCTCGAGGTCCTGGAGGGTGTCGTCGGTGAGGATGGTGCGGGCTGCGGTGTGAACGGTGACGAGCGCGCCATCGAACGTCGCGTGCGTCACGTCGGCCGGGTTCACGAGGGCCGCACCGTCGTGGGTCGCGATGGCGAGCTTCTCTAGCTTGCGCGCGCCGCCGGCGACGGCCTCGCCCGCTCCGCCGTGATCGAGGAAGTGGCGCGCACGATCGAGCGCCTTCGTGAGCCGCGCGTCGTCGATCGGCTTGAGCACGTAGTCGACCGCGCCGACGTCGAACGCCTTCACCGCGTGCTCCGGATGCGCGGTGAGGAAGACGACGTACGGTCGGTCCTCCGGCATCTGCATCACGGTCTCGAGCCCGCTGAGCCCGGGCATGTTGATGTCGAGGAGCGCGATGTCGATCTCCTCCTCGCCCAGCCGCGCGAGGACCTCTTCGCCGCTCTCGCACTCGATGGCCTTCTCGACTTCGGGCAGCTCGCCGAGGAGGCGCAGCACGCGCTTGCGCGCCATGAGCTCGTCGTCGCAGACGAGGACGCGAAGGGGGATCGAAGCCATCGTCGAAGAGCGTAACGCGCGGGCGCGCGGCGTCACCACTACGCAGGCGTCGAGCGGTCGGATTCGCGGACCGGAAGGACGACCACCGCGGTGCAGCGGTCGCGCGGATCGCCCTCTCCGCGGATCGAGAAGGTCGCCGCGTCGCCGTACGCGAGGGCCAGCCGTTTCTGCACGATCGGCAGGCCGCTGCCTCCGTCGCGCGGTCCGGCGAAGCGGCCCGGGTTCGAGAGCGTGATGGTGATCCCTGCGTCCCCCGCGGCGATCGAGAGGCGCACGGCGCCCCGGTTCTTCGCGAGCGGCCCGTGCTTCATCGCGTTCTCCGCGATCGGCAAGAGGACCATCGGGGGCACGTCGACGTCCGGGAGCGGGTCGGGGACGTCGCGCTCGTAGGTGAATGCGGACGGATCGCGGATGGCGTGCAGAGAGAGGAGCGCGTCGACGAGCTCGACCTCCTTCGCGAGCGGCCACGTCGCGGTGTGGATCGCGCCCATCATCGTGCGGAGCATCGACGACAGCTGCACGATCGCCTTCTCCGCGACCACGCCGTCCTCGCGGCACCACTCGGCGATCGCGTTGAGCGTGTTGAAGAGGAAGTGCGGGTCGAGATGGCTCTTCAGCGCCAGGAGCTGAGCGTGCTCCGCCTCACGCGCGAGCGCCTCGGCCCGGGCGCGCTCGCGGCGGAGGTGCTCTTCGAGATCGATGTCCCGCGCGAGCCCCCATCCGCCGACCCAGAACAGCGCGACGCATACGGCGAGGCTCGGCCTGGTGGTGAGGAACGTCTGACGCGCACCGAGCAGCTCGGTGAGCCCGCGCCCGATGCCGAGGACCAGGGCGGCCCCGACGACCGCATACAGCGCCGCGCGTGCGATCGCGGGCGAAGCCATCTCGCGGTCCATGGGGAAGAGCGCGCGCCAGAGCGACGGGCCGACGAGCAGGAAGCTCCCGCACATGAGGAGCGCGATCGGGACCGCGTAGGCGTCGCGGCTGTAGGCGTCCTGGATGATCGTGAGCGGCACGACCACGAGCGCGATGGGGATCGCGCGGCGCGGCGCGAGCAGCCCGCGCACCGTCGAACGGAGGACGCCTTCCTGCTCCACGGGCTCCTACGAAGATAGATGATGCCGCGGGCGTTGGGCCGCCCGATCGCCCGAACGGTCTCGGAGCGGCGCCGAACGGCTCGATCGGCTGCGCGGCGGGAGAAACGTGCTAACCCTTGCGGCCGTGAAGCGGGCAGCGGCTCTCCTCGGCGCGGCCGTCCTCGCGCTGGCGGCTCCCGCGCGCGCCGCCGAGTCGCGCACGTCGTCGCTCTCGTGGCTGCGCATGCCCGGCGCCGACGCGTGCATCGCGACCCAGCCGCTCGCGCGCGCGGTCGAGGAGCGGCTCGGTCGCGAGGTGTTCGTGTCCGCAGCGCAGGCCGATCTCTCGGTCGAGGGGCGCATCGAGAAGGGCCGCAACGGCGGATGGCGCGCGGTGATCACGATGCGCGATCCGAAGGGCGCTCTCCTCGGCACCCGCGAGCTCGAGCGACCGGATGCATCGTGCGAGGCGATGAGCGAGCCGCTCGCGCTGGTGATCGCGGTGATGATCGATCCCGACGCGGCCATGCGACCGAAGCCGGCCGAGGGCGCGAGCACCACCGCGCCACCCGAGCTGCCGCCGCCGACGGCCGCGCCCGCGTCTACGCCCGCGGCGAAGGACGAGCCTTCGCCTCCTCCGCCGCCGAAGAAGAAGGTCGAGCCCTGGCGCTTCGAAGGAGGCGGCGACGTCCAGATGATCGCCGGTCTCGCGCCCCAGCTCGCATGGGGCGCCGGCGTCAACGCGATCCTCTACGCGCCCGGCGTCCCGATCGGCTTCCGCGGCTTCACCACGCTCTTCCTCCCGACGCACACGGACGTGGGCGCGTCGCGCGTCGACTTCGACATGCTCCTCTTCGGCGGGAGCCTCTGCCCGACGATCCGGGGCCGCGTGAACCTCATGGGGTGCGTCGGCGGGCACCTCGGCCTCATGCGCCCTCGGCCGCAGGGCTCGGCGGCGAGCACGCTGCCGGACGACCTCATCCCGATCTGGAACGCCTCGGCCGAGCTCCGCGTCAGCATCCCGGTCATGGCGCCGATCGCGGCGGGCGCCGGGGTGGGCGCGGCTCTCCCCATCGTCCGCCCGAAGTACCAGGGGGCCTGGGAGAGCTCGGTCGTCGCGATGACCGCGGATGTCGCGCTCGGCTTCTTCTTCCCCTGATATTCATAATCCGAGCGCGCCGCCCCCACCCATCGACGTGGCCCTCGCGGTTCTCTCGGTCTTCGCCCCGCCCAGGAGGGCCGCGCCCCACGTGCCTGTGCCGAACATCGCGGACGTATTTCGAGCGGAGGCGCCCTTCGTGTGGCGCGCCCTCCGCCGCCTCGGCGTACGCGAGGCGGACATCGAGGACGTCTGCCAGGAGGTGTTCGTCGTCGTGCACCGGAAGCTCGCGGACTTCGAGGGGCGCTCGTCGCTCCGCACGTGGATCTACGGGATCTGCGCGCGGACGGCGTCCGACTACCGGAGGAGCGCGCGCGTCCGGCACGAGGTCGTGACGGACGCCCCGCCCGACGCGCCCGAGAGCGCGCGCCAGCACGAGGTGCTCGCCCTGCGTCAGGCGCGCGCGAAGCTCGACCGCATCCTCGATCGCCTCGACGACGACAAGCGGGCCGTGTTCGTGCTCTACGAGATCGAGGAGCTCACGATGAACGAGGTCGCCGAGGCGCTCGGCTGCCCGCTGCAGACCGCGTACTCGCGGCTCCATGCGGCGCGGAAGATCGTCGAGGCCGGCGTCGCCGAGACCGCGAAGGAGGGCGCATCATGAGCGATCCCAAGCGCCTGTTCGACGAGCTCGAGGGCGGCGAGCTCAAGGATCTCCTCTCCGCCGCCAAGAGCGAGAGGCCCGACGAGCGCCAGATGATGGCGCTCGCGGCGAAGATCGGGATCCTCGGCGGGCTCGGAGGCGCCGGGGCCGCGGGAGCCGGCGGCGCGGGCGCGGGTGGCGGCGCGGGCGCCGGTGCGGGCGCGGGGGTGAAGGCGGGCGCGATCGCGGGCGCGGCGAAGGGCGGCCTCGCGATCAAGGTGGTGAGCGCCGTCGCCGTCGCCGTCGCGGTCGGCGCGGGCACCGCCCTGGTGACGAAGCACGCGGAGGCGCCGCGCGAGGCGCCCGTCGGAATCGTGGCGAGCGCGCCGCCGCCGGGCGCGACGGTCGCGGGCGAGCCCAGCGTGCGTCTCGCGCCGCGCGTCGATCCGCTCGCGTCGTCGGCGCCGGAGCCGAGCGCGAAGCCCGCCCCGACCGTCACGGTCGCGAAGAGCACGGCGCCGAGCGACCCGGAGGGCGAGGTGAAGCTGCTCGAGCGCGCGCAGGACGCGCTCAAGACGAGGCCCGACGAAGCGCTTGCACTATGCAACGATCACGCGAAGAGCTTCCCGAACGGGATGCTGGCGCAGGAACGCGAGGTCATCGCCATCGAGGCGCTGGTGAAGACCGGACGCACCGACGAAGCACGCGCGCGCGCCGCGAAGTTCAAGGCGCGCTGGCCGGGCTCGAGCCACACGCGACGGGTTGATGCGCTGATCGCGCCCTGAAGCGGCTACTCTCGGCCAAGATGAGGCGATCTTCCATCGTGGTGGCCGCGGCTCTCGGCGCGGCGTCGTGGGTTGCGTGCGTCGGCAGCGATCCGGCGACCGGCGGAAGCGGAGGACCGGCGACCGGCGATCGCCTCGGTGCGTGCTTCCCGGACGGCAAGTGCAAGGAGGGCCTCGAATGCCGCCTGCCCGAGCGCATCTGCCTCACGCCCGGTGAGCCGTTGCCCGCGGACGCGGGCATCGACGCGAGCGGCGGCGGCAGCGACGGCGGCGCGCCCGATGGCGCCGCGGAGGCATCGACGGACGGCGGTGGCGGCAGCTGCATCCTCTCGAAGCAGGCCCCCGGTCCGGGCCCCTACTGCGATGGGAAGCAGTGCTTGAACGGCAAAGGCTGCTGTGCGAGCGCGGCGAACGTCGACTGCAACGATCAGGCCTCGTGCAACGCGATCGGCGGCGCGAAGTTCTTCGGGTGCGACGGCCCCCTGTCGTGCAACGGTGCGTTCTGCTGCCTCGACGCCACGGCGAGCGGTGGGCTCGGGGGAAAGCTCTGCGCGGAGAGGGTCTTCGCGAACGCGACCTACTGCACGGGCAACCCATGCGAGGCGGTGGGGAAGAGCACGGTGTGCACGACGACCGCGGACTGCAACGGCCAGGGGAGCTGCGTGCTGACGGAGGTCGAGCTAGCGCCAGACAAGGTCGTCGTCTGGGGTCGATGCGTCGCGCCCTGAACCGGCTATCCTCGGCCAAGATGAGGCGATTTGCGATCGTGGTGGCTGCGGCTCTCGGTGCGGCGTCGTGGGTTGCGTGCGTCGGCAGCGATCCGGCGACCGGCGGAAGCGGAGGACCGGCGACCGGCGATCGTCTCGGAGCGTGCTTCCCGGACGGCAAGTGCAAGGAGGGCCTCGAGTGCCGCCTGCCCGAGCGCATCTGCCTCACGCCCGGTGAGCCGTTGCCCGCGGACGCGGGCATCGACGCGAGCGGCGGCGGCAGCGACGGCGGCGCGCCCGATGGCGCCGCGGAGGCATCGACGACGGACGGCGGCGGCAGCTGCACGCCCACGCCGCAGGCCGACGACCCGGGACCGAACTGCAGCGGGGTCAAGTGCGGGAACGGCGAGGGCTGCTGCCACACGCAGTTTGGGACGCTCGCGTGCCAGACTCAGAACGCTTGTTTCGGCGCCGCCGGCACCCAGTTCTTCGCGTGCGACGGACCGGGTGCGTGCGGCGGAGGCGGCACCAACTGCTGCCTGACGGCGACCGCGGCCCCCACGACCGGCACTCAGTGCGGGCAGAAGCTCGTCGCTTCGACCACCGCTTGCGGCACCGCGACTTGCGAACCGCAGTCGAAGTTCACCCTCTGCAAGACCACCGCGGACTGCAACGGCTTCGGCACCTGCATCCCGGTCGATGTCGAGCTCAGGCCGAGCGAGATCGTGCACTGGGGTGTATGCCTGAAGTGACGCGCGCTCAGCGGCGGAGCGACGCCGGCACCGAGCCGTCGACGTCGGTGAAGCCGTACTCCTTCGCGAGCTCGGCGACGACGAGCGACTGGCCGGTCTTCGTGAGACGCTCGGGATCGGCGGCGACCGCGGCGACCGCGCGGCCGCTCAGCCGCGGGGACTCGCCGTGCGTCGGATCGAACCCGAGCCGCTCGGACTCGACGAGCAGGCGCTCGGTCTTGACGATCCCCGGCCAGAGCGAGACGACGGCGACGCCGTGCTCGCGGAGCTCGCGGCTCATGTCGCGCGTCATCCGATCGACGCCGGCCTTGCCGACGCCGTACGCGACGCTGACCGCCTGGATCTTCGCGCCGAACGAGGAGACGTTCACCAACAGGCCGCGCTTCTGCGCGATCATGATCGGCGCCGCGTACCAGCTCGCGGTGTAGTGCGAGCGGAGCCCGACGCGATGCATGGTGTCCCACTGCTCGATCGGCAGCTCCCAGAACTTGCCGACCACGCGCCCGTCGGGGACGGCGAACGCGTTGTTCACGAGGATGTCGATGCGGCCCCGCTCGCGGTGCACACGCGCGACGAGCGCCGCGACGGCGGCGTCGTCGGCGTGATCGCAGCGCACGGCGACGCCCTCGCCTCCGAGCGCCGTGACCTCCGCGGCCGTCTCGCCGATCGTGCCCGGGTACGCGCCCGGCTCGACGGTCCGGCCCGTCACGTACACGATCGCGCCCGCCTCGCCGAGGCCGAGCGCGATGCCCTTGCCCACGCCGCGGCTGGCGCCGGTCACGATCGCGATCTGTCCTGCGAGAGGGCGGTTCATCGGGCTCATAGCATCGCGGTGTCGGTCTCGACGTCGAGCATGACGCGCCCCGCGAGCGTCGTCGCCGTCGCGCTCACCATGACGTGGTGCGTGACGACGTGCGCATCGCGGAAGTGACGCTGGAGCGGGCTCTTCGCGTAGATCGCCGAACCGCCGCCCGCGCGGTACATCAGCGCCGTGGCGGCGGCGGCCTCCTCGGCGGCATGCGCCGCCGCGAGGCGGAGGGTGGCGCGCGGCGCGAGCGCCTCCGGAGCGGCGCTCGCCTCCTCGATCGCCTCGAAGAGGAACGCGCGCGCGGCGCGGAGCTTCGCCTCGGCGGTGGCGACGTCGACCTGCACCAGCTCGCGATGCGCGAGCGTGCGCTTGCTGCCCGGCGGGGTCTTGCTCTTGGCCATCGCGACGAACGTGTCGATCGCCGCCCGCGCGATGCCGAGGCCCACCGCGGCGACGCCCGAGGCGAGCACACCGAAGAACGGGAGCGCGTAGCCGTCGTGCCTCGGCCGATCGCCGAGGAGCGAGAACGTCCGCGAGCGAGGCACGACCACGTCGGTCACCTCGAAGTCGTGGCTGCCGGTCCCGCGGAGACCGCTCGTGTCCCACGTGTCGATCACCTTCGTCTCCGACGCGCGGAACAGCACGCTGCGCACCGTCGGATCGTCCCCCGCGATGGTGCCCCCCATGCGCCACTGCGAGTGCTCGCAGCCGCTCGCGAAAGGCCAGCGGCCGCTGACCCGATAGCCGTCCTCGACCGGAGTCGCGCGGCCCATCGGCGCGAACACGCCGCAGGTGATCGCGTCGTCGGGCCCGTACACCTCGCGCGCGGTCGCGTCGTCCAGGTACACGCTCATGAGGCCGGAGGTCGAGCCGATCATCGCGCACCATCCGGCCGAGCCGTCGGCGCGCGCGATCTGCTCGATCACCGAGAGCACCGTCGCGGGGCTCGCCTGCGCGCCGCCGTACGCCTTCGGGACGAGGAGCTTGAACACGCCGGCGCGCACGAGCGCATCGACCGCCTCGCGGGGCATCCGCCGCTCGGCCTCGATACGCGAAGCGAGCGGCGCGATCTCCTCCGCGGCGGCATGCGCGCGCGCCACGAGCGCGGCGTCGATCACTTCTTCCCCGCGATGGCCTCGAGCAGCGCCCGATCGCCCTGGAGCGCGGTGCGCTGCATGTAGAACGTCATCCCGCGGCGACCGCCGAGCTCCTCGCCGCCGCCGGCGCGCCCCGGGCCGCCGTGCACGAGCTGCGGCAGCGCCATGCCGGGAGGAAGCGACTGTCCCGCGACCTTCGACGATCCGAGCACGAGGCGCCCGTGGAAGGGCGCGAGCGCGAGCACCATGCGGCGGACGAAGTCCTTGTCGTCGGCGTAGATGCTCGTGACGAGGCCGCCGCCGCCCGCGGCGACGAGCGCGACCAGCTCCTCGTTCGATCCGTAGGGCATCACCGTCGCGACCGGTCCGAAGACCTCGTGCGTGTGGACGGCGTCGTTCGGCTTCGGGCCGTCGCCCTGCAGCAGCGTCGGGGCGACGAAGAAGCCCTTGTCCGCGATCGGCTTCGCGCCGCCGAGGACGACCTTCGCGCACGACTCGAGCTTCGCGATGCCTTCGCGGACGTCCCGGAGCTGCTGCGCGGTCGAGACCGGCCCCATGGTGATCTCCTCGCGCGCGGGATCGCCGACCTTCACCGCGGCGAGGCGCTCGCGGAGCAGCTCGACCACGGCGGCGACGCGCGACGCCGGGACGTAGATCCGGCGGATGGCGGTGCACTTCTGGCCCGTCTTCTGCGTCATCTCGCGGACGACGTCGCCCACGAAGAGGTTCATCACCTCGGAGCCCTCGTCGGCGTCGGGGCCGAGGATCGCCGCGTTGAGGCTGTCGGCCTCGACGTTCATCTTCGTGGCGTCGCGCACCACGCTCTGGCCCGCGCGCAGCTTCGCCGCGGTGATGCTCGATCCGGTGAAGGCGACGACGTCCTGCCCGCCGAGGCGATCGAGGAGGTCCCCGCTCGATCCGCAGACCAAGGACAGCGCGCCCTCGGGCATCGCATTCGCCTCGATCAGGATCTCGACGATGCGGTGCGCGACGAGCGCCGTGCTCGTGGCGGGCTTCGAGATGACCGGCATGCCTGCGAGCAGCGCCGTCGCCGCCTTCTCCGCGAGGCCCCACGCGGGGAAGTTGAACGCGTTGACGTGGACCGCCACGCCCTCGCGCGGGAGGTAGACGTGCTGGCCGAAGAGGCGCGCGCCGCGTCCGAGCTGCACGCCGTCCCCGTCGACGAGCACGTGCGTGTCGCCGAGCTCGGGCGCGAGATCCGCGTAAGCCGCGAGCGTGCCGATCGCGCCGTCGACGTCGAACTTCGCGTCGCTGCGGGTGTTGCCGCCGTTGGCGATCGCGAGCGAGAGGAGCTCGTCGCGCTTGCCGTGGATCGCACGCGACATCGCGCGGAGCATCTCGCCGCGCTGCGCGAAGGTCATGGCACGCAGCGCCCTGCCGCCCTTCTCGCGCGCGAACGCGAGGGCCGCGCCGAAGTCGATGCCCTCGGTGGAGGTCGTCGCGAGCACCTCTTCGGTCGCCGGGTTCACCAGCTCCGCAGGCTTGCCCTTGCCCGAGATCCACGTTCCGGAGACGAAGCTCGTCAGCTCTTTCATCGCGGCGCTTCCCATATCACCGGGGATATCCTGAGTCACGATGTCCGCCGTGACGCGACACAAGGCGCTTCCCCCGTGGGCGAAGCACCTGCGGTGGCTCGCCGTCGTGCTCACGACGTCGCCGTGGATCGTCTTCAACTCCTTCCGGTTCCTTCCGCCGTGGGCGATGGGCGTGCTCCTCCTCCTCTACGGGGTGGTCGCCCTCCAGGTGCTCTTGCCGCAATGGGTCGAGGTCGGGACCGACGGCGTCATGCTCCGGTCGCTGGGTCGACGGAGATTCGTTCGCTTCGATCGCATCCGCGACGTGATGCCCACGTCCCTCGGGGTGGATCTCGAGCTCGACGACGGCCGCGACCTCGAGATCCGTCTGACGCAGAAGGCGAACGGCGCCACGGGCGAGGTCGAGAGGCTGCTCTCGGCGATCGAGGAGGCCCGCGCGGCCTTCGCGACGCTGGGGCGATCGGAGGAGGAGGCGCTCCTCGCGCGCGGGCGGCGCGACCTCGACACGTGGATGCGCGAGATGCGGGCGCTCGGAGACGAGTCGGGCGCCGGCTACCGCGCGCTCGCGATCCCGCACGAGCGGCTTTGGGAGATCGTGAGGAACCCGTCGGCGGATCCGTCCGCCCGGGAGGGCGCGGCGCTGGCGCTCCACACGACGCTCGACGAGGCGGGGAGAAAGACGCTCGCCGAGGTCGTGGAGGCGACGGCATCGCCGCGCCTGCGCGTCGCGCTCGAGGCGGTCGCGAAGACGGAGGACGAGACGCGGCTGCGCGTCGCCATCGCACGTCTCGACGAGGACGAGCTCCTCGCCCAGGCGGAGGAGGAGATCAGAGCACCCAGCGAAGAGCGGCGGCGATCGTCCCCACGAAGGTGACGACGAAGATCGCGACGGTCACCCAGTCGATCCCCGGCGCGCGCGTCCGGGTCTGGATCGACGGAGCAGCGGCGACGGGAGCGAGGACCGGGGCGAGGACCATGGGGGCTGCCGTCTCCGGAGCGATCGTGATCTTGACGTTCGAGCTCGGGGGCGTGAGCGACGCGAGCGCAGGCGACGACGAGGGAGGAGGCGGCCCGAGCTCTTCGTCGACGAGAAGATCGGCCTCGGTCAGGGCCTGCGCGCGCTCGTGGAGCGTCGTCGGCACGAGCCCTTCGTCGTCGTCCTCCTCGTGCGCCCAGACCACCGGCAGCGCAGGCGGAGGCGGGACCGGCGTCATGCGCGCGGGTGCGCGACACGGCGAGCCGTCCTTCAAGCGAACGCCGCTCGGGGGCGCGGGCGGCGGCGCGGACGACACGCACGCCTCGTCGCTCTCCGCGGTCTGCAACATCGCCGCGATGGCCTGGCGGGAGAACGTATGGACCTTCGTCTCATCGGCGGCGTACACGTCCCCACCGTGCCGGATGACCGGAATGCGCCTGACGGAAGCCATGACGAGGGCCCACGAAGCAAGAGCCCGTCCATTCGCGATCCCATGGACATCGCGCGACGCAGATGTTGCGCCGTCCACAACAGGCACTTCGATAGGTGCGTGCCAGTCCATCTGTGGCCTGGCGTGCAACAACCGCCGTCGGTCAGTTCGCGTCGAGATCGGCGAAGGTGTCCAGGTACCACGATCCCGCACGGTAGGGGACGGCCTGCGCAAGCTCGGCGAACGTCTTCGCCGGCGGGCCGGCGTGCTCGGTGAGGTTCGCGACGACCGTGTCGATGCCCGCGTCCGGGTCGCGGTCCGTGTTCGCCAGCTCGTGCGTGTAGACCGCGCGCCTCGACCCGACGATGCGCGCGATCGCCCGGAACGCGCGGCGGACCACGCGTCGCTCCGCCTCGTCCCCGGCGAACGCGGAGAACCGCACGAGGTGGTAGACCTCGACGCTCCGGCGTCCGAGGCGCAGGACGATCCCCCCTGGCCCGATGAGATCGATCACCCGATCGTCGCTCGCCGAGGGCTGCACGGTCCACTCGCTGACGGTCCAGTGCTCGCCGTACCGCGAGACGAGCGCCTCGAGCGCGGGCTCCGCGGCGAGGCGATCGAGCAGCGCGATCGGCTCGAGCGGCGTGGCGACATCGAGGATGGCGATGGTGTCCTGGCTCACGGGCGTGCTCCCTCGATCACGCGATCGACGACGGCGCGCAGCGGAGCGCCGGAGGTGTCGACCACGGTCTCGGCCTCGCGATAGAGCGGCTCGCGCGCCGTGAGGAGCTGGCGCAGCTCGTTCATCGCGCGCGGACGATCGCGCATCGGCCGTACGTCCCCCTGCGCGACGACGCGGTCCCAGTGCTCCTGCGGCGTCGCCTTGAGCCAGACGGTGCGCGCGCGAGTGCGGAGCATGCCCCACGTCTCCGGATCGGTGACGATGGATCCTCCGGTCGCGAGCACGAGCGGCTCGTTCGCGTCGAGCAGGCGGCGAAGCACCTCGCGCTCGAGGCCGCGGTAGTACCGCTCGCCGTGGATCTCGAAGATCGCCCCGAGCGTCATCTGCGCCTCGCGCACGATGAGCTCGTCGAGCTCGACGAAGCGCACGCCGAGCTTCTTGGCGAGCGCCGCGCCGATCGAGCTCTTGCCTGCGCCGCGCAGCCCGACGAGCGCGAGGACGTTGCGCGGCTCGGCGGCCGCGGGGGTGCGTGACGAGGCACGCGCGAGGAGATCGGCGCCGCTCGTGCCGAGCGCCTCGGCGACGTCCTCGAGGCGAGCGACGGAGATGTTCCCCTCCCCGCCCTCGAGCTGCGCGAGGAAGCGCTCGCTCACGCCGGCCTTCTTCGCGAGCGCGCGCATCGTGAGGCCGAGCTCGCTGCGGCGGGCGCGGACGGCGGCGCCGAGCCCTCGGAGGAGCTTCGTGCGAGCCGGGGGCCTGCGCTCTGCAGTATAGTTCATGTTCGGACCTGCGTACGCACTATACTACTTGCTCGAGGGCCTGTCTCGAAGTAGATGGAAGCGCGAGATGGCCGACAATCACGCGACCGCGCACCCGCCCGTCCGCTTCGAGACGCACCCCGACCGCTACATCCACTGGAACCTCGCGTTCGACGGGCCCGTCGCGCGCCTCTCGATGGACGTGAAGGAGGAGAAGGGCCTCCGTCCCGGCTACCCGCTCAAGCTCAACTCGTACGACCTCGGCGTGGACATCGAGCTCGCCGACGCGCTCCAGCGCATCCGCTTCGAGCACCCCGAGGTGAAGGCCGTCGTCGTCACGAGCCTGAAGGACCGCATCTTCTGCTCGGGTGCGAACATCTACATGCTCGGGAGCTCGACGCACGGCTTCAAGGTGAACTTCTGCAAGTTCACCAACGAGACCCGCCTCTACCTCGAGGAGATGAGCGCCGAGAGCGGCATCCCCTCGCTGTGCGCGCTCAACGGCACCGCGTCCGGCGGCGGCTACGAGCTCGCGATCGCGTGCGACGACATCGTCCTGGCGGACGACGGCTCGAGCGCCGTGAGCTTCCCCGAGGCGCCGCTCCTCGCCGTGCTCCCGGGCACCGGCGGCCTCACGCGTCTCGTCGACAAGCGCAAGATCCGCCGCGACCTCGCCGACGCGTTCTCGACCATCGCCGAGGGCGTCCGCGGCAAGCGCGCCGTCGAGTGGGGCCTCGTCGACGAGGCGCCGCCGAAGGCGAAGTTCGACGAGGTGGTGAAGAGGCACGTCGAAGCGCTCGTCGCGAAGAGCAAGCGCCGGCCGGGCAAGGCGATCACCCTCGCGCCGCTCGGCGAGTACAAGCACGTGAGCGTCGACCTGGACGCGAAGACGCGCGTCGCCACGATCACGATGAAGGCCCCGGCGGACAAGGCGCCGGCATCGGCCGACGACCTCGCGAAGCTCGGTTCGAGCGCGTGGTGCATCCAGGCGTGGCGCGAGCTCGACGACGCGCTGCTCGACCTGCGCTTCAACCAGCCGAACATCGGCGTCGTCGCGCTGAAGACGACGGGCAACGCCGACAACGTCCTCGCGTGGGACGCCTTCCTCGCCAAGAACAAGGAAGACGGCCTCGTGCGCGAGACGATCCTGCTCATGAAGCGCGTGCTCAAGCGCCTCGACATGACCGCGAAGAGCTTCTTCGCGCTCGCCGAGCCGGGCTCGTGCTTCGTGGGCTCGCTCCTCGAGCTCGCGCTCGCGGCGGACCGCTTCTACATGAAGGACGATCCCGACGCCGAGGTGAGCGTGCAGGCGTCGCCGATGAACGCCGGCCTGCTCCCGATGGGCAACGGGCTGTCGCGCCTCTCGACCCGGTTCCTCGCGGACCCTTCGCTCGTCGGCCGCGTGCTCGAGGCCGGCAAGATGGACACGCAGGCCGCGGTGAAGGCCGGTCTCGTCACCTTCGCGCCCGACGACATCGACTGGGACGACGAGATCCGCATCGCGTTCGAGGAGCGCGCGGCGATGTCACCCGATGCCATGACGGGCATGGAGGCGAACCTGCGCTTCGCCGGCCCCGAGACGCTCGAGACGAAGATCTTCGCGCGCCTCTCGGCCTGGCAGAACTGGATCTTCCAGCGCCCCAACGCCGTCGGCGAGAAGGGCGCCCTCACGCTCTACGGCAAGCCCGAGCGCCCCGAGTTCAACTGGCAGCGGACCTGATCAGAAGAGGAATCGATGTCGACCGTCATCAACGACACCAAGATCCCGAACAACGTCGACCTCTCGAGCGACAAGCGCCTGCAGCGCGCGCTCGAGGCCTGGCAGCCGAACTACCTCGAGTGGTGGAAGTCGATGGGTCCGCACGGCTTCCAGCAGGACGACGTCTATCTCCGCACCGCGGTCAGCGTCACGAGCGAGGGCTGGGCGCACTTCGACTACGTCAAGATGCCGGACTACCGCTGGGGCATCTTCCTCGCCGATCCGGTGAAGGACCGCACCATCGGCTTTGGTGATCACTTCGGCGAGCCGGTCTGGCAGCAGGTCCCCGGCGAGCACCGCAACGCGCTCCGCCGCATCATCGTCACGCAGGGCGACACCGAGCCGGCGAGCGTCGAGCAGCAGCGCATGCTCGGCCACTCGTGCCCGAGCGTCTACGATCTCCGCAACCTGTTCCAGGTCAACGTCGAGGAGGGCCGCCACCTCTGGGCGATGGTCTACCTCCTCCACACGTACTTCGGCCGCGACGGCCGCGAGGAGGCCGAGGCCCTGCTCGAGCGCCGGTCGGGGGATCCGGACAAGCCGCGCATCCTGGGCGCGTTCAACGAGCCCTGCACGGACTGGCTGTCGTTCTTCATGTTCACGTTCTTCACCGACCGTGACGGCAAGTACCAGCTGCTCGCGCTCGCCGAGAGCGCGTTCGACCCGCTCTCGCGCACGACGCGCTTCATGCTCACCGAGGAGGCGCACCACATGTTCGTCGGCGAGACGGGCGTGCTGCGCATCGTGGATCGCACCGCGCAGCAGATGGCCGAGAAGAAGATCGAGCACCCCGCCGATCAGGACCGCGTCCGCGCGCTCGGGCTCATCGACCTGCCGACGATGCAGAAGTACCTGAACCTCTGGTACACGCTCTCGCTCGACCTGTTCGGTGGCGAGATCTCGTCGAACGCCGCTTCGTACTTCGCGACCGGGCTCAAGGGCCGCGCGAAGGAGGAGCAGTTCGAGGACCACCGCGCGCTCGAGGGCAGCTACGCGATGGACGTCCCGAAGGACGGCAAGATCGTCAAGGAGGACGTCGCGATGCGCAACGCGATGAACGAGGTCCTCCGCGACGCGTACGTCGAGGACTGCCAGCGCGGCGTCGACAAGTGGAACCGCACGATCGCGGCGCACGGCATCGACTTCCAGCTGAAGCTGCCGAGCCGCCGCTTCCACCGCCACATCGGCATCTATGCCGGCGTCACCACGGATCCCGAGGGCAACCTGATCTCGAAGGAGACCTTCGAGGCGAAGAAGGATCAGTGGCTCCCGTCCGACGCGGACAAGGCCTACGTGAAGAGCCTCATGCAGAAGCCGATCTTCGATCCGAAGCAGATGGCCAACTGGATCGCCGCGCCGAAGCAGGGCATCAAGGGCCGCCCGGTCGACTTCGAGTACGTCCGCCACGAGGCCTGAGTCACGATCGGCCGGCCTCGCGCGACGTGAGGTCAGTGGCGCGCCGGGCCGTCCGCATTGCGTGCACACCGACAAGCGGGCGGCTCGGCGGGCTGCACATCCCCGCCAGGGGTCGGCACGTCCTGGCACACGTCCAGGAGCGTGATCGCCCGGCATTTCCGCGATCGCGGCGATGGCCCGCGACGTGCTTGCGCGGCGCGCATGATGCGCCCGTGGCACTTCCTTCTCTCCTCCTTCCTCGCGATCGCGTGCTCGTCGTCCTCGGCGGACGAGGTGTCCGGCGTGCCCGCGGACGGCGCGCCCGCGCCGGCGCCGAAGCCGCAGGGCGAGTCGAAGGAGTCCGAGCAGCGTCCGAAGGATCCGTCGACCTCGCTCCTCGTCGGCGTCGACGCCGAGTCGTTCGCGAGCCAGGGTTACAACCTCACGAACCTCGACATCGTGGCGAAGGTCGACGGGCTCGTGGCCGCCAACACGACGAAGTCCGCCGCCGGCGGCGCGCTCTTCCCGCAGGAGCTCCGCCTCGACGCGCCGAAGGACGCGCCCGAGGCGCTCGTCGAGATCGACGTGACGGCGCGGATGAACGAGGCCGTCATCGTCACGAGGAAGGTGAAGACGCGCTTCGTGCGCGGCGCGGCGAAGCTCGCGTACGTCTATCTCGAGGTCCGCTGCAACCAGATGGCGCTCCTCGGCGGCACGGGGATCAGCGGACCGACGTGCGACGCGGCGACGACCTGCGTCGCCGGCAAGTGCGTGGCGCCGGACGTCGTCGACCTGCCCGACGCGCGCCCCGACTGGGCGAAGTCTCCGCCGAGCGCGTGCGGCTCGGCGACGGCGGCCTCGCTCGTCGTGGGTCAGGGAGAATCGGCGTTCGCTCCGCTCGCGGACGGCGACGTCGTCACGCTCGAGCAAGGTCCGCAGTGCGGTCACCACCTGTGGTTGTCGCTCGCGATGAACGACCTCTCCCAGTTCAAGACGGTCACCACGATCTCGGCGGAGGTCCCCGGAGCATCGATCGCCGTGCCCGCGACGGCGGTCCCCTACGCATGGTCCAAGGCGGCGAGCGGAGGCTGCGAGCTCGTCGGGGTGCGGTTCCAGGTCGACACGCCCGGAATGAACGTCGACGAGCTGCTCGGCAAGCCGCTCGACGTGAAGGTGGAGGCGAAGGACGAGCGCGGCCGCACCGCGACCGTCGTCCGGCATGTGCAGCTCGCGCCGACGTTCTCGAACCCTACCGGCCGTCCGTGCAACTGATTACGATCGGCGCGTGAGCGAACCGGTAGTGCTCTTCGACGGCACCTGCAACCTTTGCAACGGCGCGGTGCAGTTCATCGTCGACCACGAGCGCGGTCCGACGTTGAAGTTCGCGTCGCTCCAGTCGGACGCCGCAGGCGCCCTGCTCGGCGCGCCGCTGCCCCCGGGCGATCCCGATACGGTGATGCTCGTCGAGGACGGGCGCACGTACACCCATTCTTCCGCCGCGCTGCGCATCGCCCGGCACCTGCGTGCGCCGTGGCGCTGGCTCGTGGTGTTCGCGATCGTCCCGCGCTTCGTGCGCGACGCCGTCTATCGGTGGGTCGCGCGAAACCGCTATCGCTGGTTCGGCAAGACCGAGACGTGCCGCGTCCCGACACCGGAGCTGCGCGCCCGCTTTCTTTGACCACGCCGGCCCGGCCATTGCACGATCCGCGTGCGGGGAGCTCGAGAGGTCGGCCATGTCGCACGCATCACGCTTCGACGCACCGTTCTGGGGAGCCCTGATCCTCGGGGTCTTCGTCGTGGGAACGCTCGGTTTCATCGGGCTCGCCGCGGCAGCTCAGGACCTGTCGCACGCCAAGCTCGAGCCCATCGAGCACGACGACTCGGTCTACTGATCCCGGATCCCGTCCTCACCACCTGAGTCGTGCTCGTCGCGTGGGCGCTTGTGCGCTAGACCAGAGGCCATGAGCGAGCACCCGGTCGAGCCGCAGTACGACTTCGGCGGCGCCAAGTTCGATCTGAACAGCCCCGAGGACCGCGAGATCATCCGGTTCATCCTCTCGCAGGCGCTCTACGGAGAGGCCACGGGCGTCTACTGCGGGAAGTCGCTCTACGCGGCCGGCTCGCTCGAGGCGGCGAGGTTCTACGTGCGCCAGGCGAAGCAGGAGCTCGCGCACCTGCAGCTCTTCGCAGACATCTTCCGCGCGCTCGAGCTGAAGCCGCTGCCCGCGCACTGGGTGATCAAGCTCCTGTCCTCGCACAACAACTACTACCCGCTGAAGGTGCTCATGGAGCACGCGATCGGCGAGGGCATGGTGCTCGACATCTTCCGCGACATCCTCCTCGCGACGCTGCCCGACGAAGATCCGCGCGTGCCGCTGATCAAGAAGAAGCTCCGCGTCGTCTGCAAGGAGGAGATCGAGCACGTCGAGTGGGGCGAGAAGGAGACGCGACGGCTCCTCGCGGAGAAGCGCTGGCTCGCGACGCCGTACTACGGGCTGCTCGAGCTGCAGATGGCGGTCCTGCCGCTCCTCGTGCGTGCGTTCGAGAAGCGCACCGGTCAGCATCCGGTGCTGGCGCACCTGCCCGGTTTCCTCGAGCACGTCCGCACGCGCGTCTACAACCAGGGCAAGGACCTCGGGTTCGTCCCCGAGAAGCGCCCGGGTGCGGTCAAGCGCGCCGTCGCGATGACCACCGGGCTCGCGCTCTTCCTCCGCAGTCAGTTCGCGCGATCGAAGTCGACGCTCGAGAAGACGTACATCGACGAGCTCGGCCTCGGCGATCACCCTCGTCCGGGTGGGCGCGGCGGATCGAGCGACAGCCACTCCGAGAGCGGCAGCGGCTCGCCGGACGCCGTCGCGAGCGCGTAGCGTACGCCCTCCTCGTTGCCCCACACGATCGCGTCCTCCTCGCCGCTCTCGCGCGCCGCTTCGAGCACGCGCGAGCACCCGAGCACGTCTCCGCGCTCGACGTAGTAGCCGTACGTGCGGCACGCGCCGGGACGATGCGCGTAGACGAGGCACGCGCCCTCCTCTTCGTCGAGGAGCGGACAGACGACGTGCCCCTCGCGGTGATCGCGCAGCGCGGCGAGCCTCGCGTCGACGCCGGTGCGGACCGAGGGATCGAGCGCCTCGATCCCTTCGCGCAGCAGCGCCCACTCCTCGCGGCCGAGGCGGGGGACGTCGGCGAGCCGCCGGCAGCACAGATCGCACCCGCGCTTGCAGGGCCACCACGCGTGCGCCTCGTTCGTCGCACGTGCGCGGCGCTCGACCTCGTCGAAGATCGCCAGGAGTCGCTTGGTCACGGCGCCTCCGCGTCGTCCTCGGACTCGGCCGTGGCGATCACTTCGCGCACGCGATCGCGATGAGCGTCGAGCCAGGCCTGCCCCTCGCGCCGCCGCGGCTCGATCCAGCGGATCTCCTCCTCCGCGAGCACGGCCTCGAGCTCGGCCTTCGATGCAGTCGCGGGGTCGGCGTACTGGCCGGTCGCGCAGTCGCGGTTGCTCCACTGGCGCGACCGAAAGAGCAGCCCGGCGGGCTGCGCGGGCAGGACGACCTTCGACAGCTCGGAGGAGGCGTGGAGCGGCGCCGCGATCTCGACGCTCGAGATGGCGAAGAGCGAGCGCGCGTCCGAGGGCACGCTCAAGAGCGCCGCGGTCCCGGGTGCGACCGCGCCGACGAAGGATCCATCCTCGTCGACGAGCACGACGCTCGCCGTCCCGGAGCACCACGAGCGCGGATAGACGACCAGCAACGCGCGCTGCTCGGCCTGCCCCGGGGCGCGCGCGAGCTCGACGAGCGACGGCTCCCCGTCGTGGACGCGCGGCACGGCGTCGACCATCCCCGGCTGCACGCTGGCCGGGAGGCATGCCTGAACGAAGACGAGCGCAGCGACGACCCCCACGGACCTCATGACCTCCGGACGTAATCACTGAGCCGTGACCACGCACGTGCCCGCCTGACATGCCGCGGTCTTCTTCTGGCAGGGATCGACGAGGCACCTCACCGTGTTCGGCTGCTGGCACTTGGGCGGGCCGCTCGCCTTCGCGATCGCGACGCATGCGCAAGGGAGATCGCCGCAGTAGCTCGACCACGTGGCGCAGTCCGCGTCGGTCTTGCACGCGGCGGCCTTCGGTTTGTCCTTCGGATCGCAGACGGTCATGATGCAGCTGCCGTCCTTCGGCGCGCAGATCGAGCAGCTCTCGTTGCAGCAGTACTCGCCCGCGGCGCACGTGACGTCACCGCACTTCGTCGGGCCCGAAGGCGCGGACGATGCGGATGCCGGCGGCGCGGCCGACGCGCTCGAAGGCTGGGAGGGCGCGTCCTTCGCCACCTCCTTCGGCGGGCTCGGGTTCTTGCACGAGACGGCGAGGAGGGCGAGCACGGCAGCGGAAGCGCGGGCCATCATGACGAGGACCTCCTTAGCACCGCCGCGACCCCGACGGCGCCGGCGATCGCCGAGCCGAGCAGGACGATCGCGCTCGAGGTGCTCCCGACGAGGAGGTTGCCGACGCCGAACAGCGCGCCGTAGACCAGCATGCATCCGAGCAGCCACCCGATCGCAGCGAGGCCGAGGTCGTCCGCCGACCGCGCCGTGTCTCCGGCGAGGGCGCGGATGCGCCCCCAGCCCGGTCCGCCGGGCCGCACGCGACGATAGAACGCGATCAAGGTCTCGTCGTCGGCCGGCCTCGTGAGCAGCGTCGCGGAGACCCAGGCGACGGTCGTGAGCGCGATCGTGACGAGGAGGGAGACGTGCGCCGGGATGTCCGCGCCCGCGCGCTTGGCGCCGGTGAAGCCGGCGGCGAGCACGAACGAGCTCACCATCGCCGCGATCTCGCTCCACGCATTGATGCGCCACCAGTACCAGCGGAGGAGATACAGCAGCCCGGTGCCGGCGCCGACCGACAGCAGGATCTCGAACGTCGCGCGCGCGGACTCGAGCACGAACGTCGTCGTGGCGGCGAGGAGCATGAGCACGGCGGTGACGAGGCGCCCCACGTGGACGTAGTGCCGGTCGTCGCGTCCCGGGCGCACGAACCGTCGATAGAGGTCGTGGACGAGGTACGAGGTCCCCCAGTTGAGGTGCGTCGTCATCGTGGAGACGTACGCGGCGAGGAGGCCGGCGAGCATCACGCCGAGCCACCCCGCGGGTAGGAAGGAGAGCATCGCGGGATACGCCATGTCGTGGCCGAGCAGCTGGGGCTCGACCCACGGGAACGCCGCGTGGATGTCCTCGAGCCTGGGGAAGACGAGCATCGACGCCAGCCCGACGAGGATCCACGGCCACGATCGCATCGCGTAGTGAGCGACGTTGAAGAACAGCGTGCCCCACAGCGCGTCCTTCTCCGTCCTCGCCGCGAGCATGCGCTGCGCGACGTAGCTCCCGCCGCCCGGCTCGCTCCCCGGGTACCAGACCGACCACCACTGCACGGCGAGGGGCATCACGAGCACGGTGACCGTGAGATCGCGATCGGCGAGGTCGGGGAGGAAGGACAGCGTCCGCGGCTCGAGCTTCGTCACGAGCCCCGCGAGGCCGCCCACCGCCGGATGCCCGAGCGCGTAGTACGCGGCGGCGAACGCGCCCGCCATCGCGATCCCGAACTGCAGGAAGTCGGTGACGAGGACGCCCCACAGCCCGCTCGTCGCGGCGAAGACGACGTTGATGAACGCGCACACGACGAGCGTGCGATCCATCGGCCACCCGAGGAGCACGTTCGCGATCTTCGCGGCGGCGAGGTTGACCGACGCCATGATCACGCAGTTGAAGAAGAGCCCGAGGTACACGGCGCGGAACGCGCGGACGAGGCTCGCGGGCTTGCCCGAGTAGCGAAGCTCGTAGAGCTCGAGATCGGTCATCACGCCCGAGCGGCGCCAGAGCCGGGCGTAGAAGAAGACGGTCGCCATCCCCGTGAGGAGGAAGGCCCACCACGCCCAGTTGTTCGCGATGCCCCTCTCGCGCACGAGGTTCGCGACCAGGTTCGGCGTATCGGTGCTGAACGTGGTGGCGACCATCGACACCCCGATGAGCCACCAGGGCGCGGCGCGTCCCGACGCGAAGAACTCGTCGGTGCTCTTCCCCGCCCTGCGCGCGTAGACGAGTGCGGGCACGAAGGAGAGGACGACGGATGCCGCGAGGATCGCCCAGTCGACGGGGTGGACTCGCAGCGGGCTCACTCACGCGATTGGTATCACGGTCAGGGGCCCGGCTTCCCCGCGCACCCGCTCGTGTCGTCGCACGCGAGCATCTTCGAGCACGTCGCGCTCTTCTGGCAGAGCGTCGTCGCGACGATGTCGCACGCGCCGTAGGCTGCGCCGAGGCACTGGTCGCACGCGCTGCCGGGCGCCGGCTCGATACCGTTGCACGCGGTCGAAGCACACTCGTTGCCGCAGACGCTCCCGGCGCACATGCAGGCCCAGAAGGCCCCGTCGAGGATGTCGAGCGCGCCCGGGTTCGTGGTCTCGCAGCACTGGTAACAGCTCTGCCGGCTCGTCTCTCCGCTGCACGTGCCCGGAGCGGGCCCCGCGTCCGGCGTGGGCGATGGCGTCGGGCCCGTCGATCCGCCGTCCGGCGAGGCCGGCGGATCGCCCTCGTTGTCCGCCTCGCTCCCGCT
>WBZO01001777.1_pt1 | contig 31576 bp, 28 predicted proteins | sample 5204261 | NCBI WGS metagenome assembly WBZO01 (sample SAMN12412400, study PRJNA552823) | activated sludge metagenome | isolation source: activated sludge from anammox sidestream of wastewater treatment plant... | place: USA: North Carolina | collected 2017-09
GGGGGATCGCGCCGGTGGCCTGGTTGTCGAAGGTATCGGTCAGAACGACGGTTTCGGACGATCGACTGGTCGATGGAGTTTCTCCATTCTGGGCTTCGGCGATGTGATGAAGGGAGACGACGGCGAGCAGCACAGCGGTGAGCAACAGCGCCGGGCGGGGAATCCGCGAGGTCATATCATTCTCCTCTGAGTCAGTGGTTGGACGGCAACGTACTCCGTCCCGCTGCAACAGGACCGGACGTTCGTCACACTGACCATACACAGATCGACTACAGCGGGCAAGTCAATTCACAGAAAGTACACAGTAATTCCATTCGCCAGATTTATGGAATTGGCGCTCTATCACCCTGCTCTCGGGTACTACATGGCGAAGACCCGGCGTCCTGGTCGGGGAGGCGACTTCATCACCTCTCCGGAAGCAACCCCGCTCTTTGGACATGCGTTGGCTCGCCAGTTTGCGGAGTTTTGGGAACGACTGGGTCAACCAGCGCAATGGTCGATCCGGGAGTTCGGAGCCGGTGTCGGTGGTCTGTCCTACGACATCATGGCTGGTCTCGATGTGGAATCGCCGGCGGCGTTCGAGGCGCTGACCTACCATCTGGCGGAAATCAATCCGGCGATGCGTGCTGAAGCTGGCAGCTCGATGACGAAAGCGGGACTCAGGCGCAAGATCGTTGTCGAAGATCCTTCGCTATCCTTGCCGAAGATCAGCGGAGCCATTCTGGGCAATGAGGTCGCCGACGCGTTTCCCGTTCATCGATTGGTGCGCTCGAAAGCCGACTGGATGGAGTCGATGGTCGCCTGGAGTGACGACGGATTCACCTGGTTGCCGGGCTCGCTGACCGAGGACGCACGAGTCGCGCTGGCTGATCTCGAGAGGGAAGGCATCGAATTCCCACCGGGCAGCATCGTTGACATCAGTCCGGCTGCAGGTCGCTGGTTCGCGGGTGCTCTGTCGACGCTGAGCCGTGGTTACGCGATGATCATCGACTATGGATATCCGGCGAGGGAGCTTTTTCGAAGTCATCGTCTGCAGGGAACATTGCGCGGATATCAGGGGCATACAGTGACTGACGATCCGCTCATCCGGGTTGGCGAGCAGGATCTGACGGCGCATGTCGACTTCACCGCTTTGCAGCGAGCCGGTGCATCGGTCGGATTCCAGATGGAGGGCTTCACGACGCAGGGAGCTTTGCTGAGCAGTCTCGATCTTGGCGATGCCCTCCTGCGACTGCAGTCCGATCCGGACGCCACTACGGAAGAGTATCTGGCCACACAGGCGGTCGTGATGCGGTTGATCGATCCGGGCGGTCTGGGTCGATTTGGGGTGATGATCATGAGCAGGGGAGTAGCCGGCGATCATCGGCTCCGCGGATTTCGTGACGCACCGCCATCTTTCTGAACGGTATGATGGGTGCGGGATCATTTTACAGGATGAGAACATCATGACCGACGAGACAACCAGGCAGATGACACGACGGTTTCTGGCCTCAGATCAAATCTGGCCGAGTGCGATAAACGTCCGATATCCGGGGTCTCGCTTCGTGGCCAGGGCGCGACTTCAAACAGGGGAACGACCGGTCGCGCCGATTTTTGCCGCCTCGGTCACCGGTGAGTTGTGGGGGGTGCTCATCGAAACGGACGATCTTGCCAGCGGTGAACAGGTGACGGTGACGACCGATTTCGGCGATCAGATGTCCGCCAGCCTGGAAGGTGGGTCGTTGCTATCGGGCGATCCGCAGGTGGTCTACATGGCCTCGAGATACTGGGAGTTGCCTCCGGCGTATATTCAGCAGTTGCGGGAAGCGCTTCTTCAGCAGGGGCTGGATACCGCCGACGAAGAACCCCGCGACGATGGCGCGCTTGGGCAATCCGGAGCGCCGCAGGGGTAGTCCGGCTTGCTGCCAAGGGTATTATTGGCGAGATACGGCTCGGATGCCGCTCGTCAGGAAACGGCTCAGTGTTCGATCGAGTTCCCCGATTCCTCCATTTCGTGATAGCGGTGACGCTGGTGGCGATAGCCGTCTTCCTGCCGATGTCTATGTCTGCGCGCGCCCAGGATGGAGAAGGAGCGGCGGCGGCCGAGGGTTCTCCGGAGACGGCGACTGCGGTGGGATGGTTGCAGGTGGTGGCTGTGACCTGCGAGGTTACGGAAGGAGCGAACAGCGTATCGATCGCCCTGGCCGCGGAGTTCGTCCCTGACGCTTCCTGTTACGACGGCTGGTCGGCAATCTGGATCGACGATATCGACTATGGAGCCGCAGCACCTGTGCTCGAGATCGAACTGGCGGCCGGTGCCCATACGCTCACGGATCCGGCCAGCGGAGTCAGCCGGGTTGTCGATTTCCCCGCTGACGTACTGACTGTGGTCTATCTGGTTACGACGACGGTCATCCCAGACGAGACTCCCGCGGCGGTCGCCGACGAAGCGCCGATAGAAACTACGGCGCTCTCCGTGGTGACTCATATTTGCGATCCGGCAATCCAGGATGTCGACGCCCTGCTGGCCCTGGGGGATCGGTCTGCGCGGCTGGCCACCTGTCCCGTGCTGACCCTGCCTGAAATGTATGCCCCGGAGAACAGTGTCACCGCTGGCCAGGCCTGGTTCGATCTGACGATCGCGGACGGGGCTGACTTCTCCGCCGCGTTATCCGGCGGCACGTTTGTACCGACCGCAGTGTGCGAGAGCGAACTGGGTGTTCAGCTAAGCAGCAATCCGTATGACGATGCCTGTTTCAGCACGTCCGGCATGACTGTGGAGGCACCTCGCAGCGGGCTGACACTGACGATGACCGACCTGCCGGAGCTGCACCGGTTCGGCTTTGCCGAATCGGGAGACGACGTTGCGCAGGTCTGGGTGATCGATCCGAATGCGGGAATCGCCGGTGCTGACCTGTCTGCGTCCGGCGAATCCGCGATTGTGCATGTGTATCTATTTGCACCGCCCCGCCTGACGATCGTTCAGCATGTTTGTGGGGTGGAAGTGACATCGCCCGACGCACTTCAGCAAATGAGCGGTTTTCTGGAGCGGGTCACGACCTGCCCGGCTGTCACTCGCGACGCGCTGAGTTTTGACGCGACGATCGCCGACGGCTGGGGCGCCACCCACTACCTCTCCAGTTCCGTGCCGCATATGCAGTCGTTTTGCGAAGCTGATCTCGGATTCGATATCGACGGTGTCAGTAACAACAACGCCTGTCTGGACATGGCCGCCTATGCGATCGAGAACGTCGCTCGGGGGGCAGTCGAGATCTATCCTGTGCTACCCGAGGGATTTGCACTTGCCGGGTTCGATTTCACCCCCGGCACAAACGACGCCAGCACCTTTCTTTCCGCTGATCTGACGACCCCGGTCGTGGCGCTCGATACGTCTCTGGATGGCAATGTCACCGTTCACCTGTACGCGATGGCAGCGGCAGCGCAGTCTTCGCCAACCGCCACATCCACGCCAACCAGCACTGCCACCGTTGTGATCCCGTCCGCCACTGCCACCGTGGCTCAGCCGTCGGCAACCGCCACGCAGACCGTGCCCGCCATGACCCCGACCACCGCTCCCACGGCGACGGCCACGGCCACGCTGACGGTGACCAACACGGGCGGCACGGGGACGCTGCAGATAATCGCGCTGTATTGCCTTGGCTCGAAAAACAGCACAACCCTGACCGCGCTGGCCCCGGGTCAGATGGCTGGTCAAACACTGCTGGGTGGTCAGTGTTTCGCGGGTGATGCGCGTGTTCAGTTGACGATGGCCGGGGAGAATTCGGCGGCGCCGATCCAGCTTGGCCGTGATGGCGTCGCCTGGGTAGAGCAGATACGCACCACCGGCAACGATCAGCATGCGATTGCCGATCTGGTTTCCGGGCGGACGGCCACCTTCGCCATCGAGCGGGACACGGTGACCCGTGTCGTGCTGCGGATCGAAGCGGCTCTGGGTTTGACTACCCTGGGGACGGCGTCTGAATCGGGGCGACCCGGAGGCGGCACCGGCGTCAATCCAAGTGACCTGATCGGACTGCCCGGTACGGACGTGCTGGTCACCGACGAACTCAATTACTTCGATGCCGGAGAGGCGATGGCCGGTAGCTACGATTCGAGCGCCTACGCGGTCGATCTGCTCGGAGGTCTGGCCGTCGATGAACTGATGAGTGTGACGACGGTACCCGCCGTTGGCAACGGCGAAGTGGCGAAGATGCAGCACGTGTCGCACTGGCTCCTGGTTGTCACCGCGATGCTGATCACGGTGACTGGTCTGATGATCCGGCGCTCGCCGAAGACTGATGGTCTACCGGGCCACTGAAGAGGTCGTCCGGCGGGTGCTTCCCCTGCTGGAGAGACTCGCCGATCGCACGATCGATAAAGCACGCCTGCTGCAATATCTCTCGGCTCAGGCCGGCGTGACCTGGGGTGTGCTCGAATTGCGAGAGGAACTCTTTGCCGTTGATGAACGAGGACTCCCGACGCGGGCGCTGGTGTTTTGCGATCCGGCAACGGGCGGCGAGTCGACGATTCCCTACCCTCGCTGTCTGCCGCCTGAACTCGATTTGCTGGTTCGGGAAGAGTATTGCCGTCTGGCGATGGACGAACCTCTGACGGTCATGAATGCCGCGCTGTTCGGGGCGTTGTTTGCTGAGTCGCACTGCAGTATTTGCCGGTGGCTGGGTCCGGGTCATGAACAGATTCACCGGGAGTGTCACTTTGCCGGATACCCGGTGAATTTCGAGCCAAACCCAATCACCGCCTGAGCGCCGGAAAGGAGCAGGCTGGGAACCTGCCCCTTTCCGCGGAGGTGGAAATGCGCAGCGGGGGTTAGCTGTTGTCTGCCCGCCCTCGCCCGCGCCGATAGTTGGCGTGCACGGCCTGCTTGCGGATGCGCTCGGGTATGGCGGCATCGTCGCGAAACTCAGCGTATTGCTCGGCTTCCCGCAGGCGCTCTCGCACGGTGCTGGTGTCCGGGGCAGCCGCCAGATGTCGGGCGGCGCGAGAATGTGCCGCCCGCGATTCCGTGTATCGACCTTCACGATCGAGTTGCATAGCCTCCCGCTGATCGCTGGCCGCTCGCTGAAGCGCGGTCTGCTCGGCCACAGTGGGGTCCTGATCCGCCAGAAGCGGGCTGCCGTGGGCGACGACGGTCAGATCCGGCGATGGGATGGTGGTCCTGTCCGGCTCACCCGAAGCGGTATCGACCCAAGTGCAGGTCACCTGCACCGGAACTGTCGTTCCTGGTCTGGCATGTGGCGTGGTGATAGCCACGAGAACGATGGTTTCCTCGTCCTCGCCGAGTTCACCGATCGTTACAGTACAGCCGCCCGGACTGTGCATCGATGGATAGGAGGAAATGAGTTCGGTCGTTACTCCTGGGGAAGATTGAATTGTGAGGACGACGCTCGAAACAACGGTCGAGAGCAATCGACCAAGCTCCTTTTGGAAGAAGCCGGGCAGTTCTGTGGCGCTGGGGATGTACTGGAAGTTGCCACCGCCGGCTTCGGCCATGGCGACCAGCAGCATCTCGTCGAAGTGATCGCCCACGCCCAGGGTGGAGGTGGTGATGCCCCGACTGCGCAATTGCCCAGCGTGCGCGGACAGTTCGCCGGCATCGGTAATGCCCTGGTTGGCCAGTCCGTCGGTCAGGAGGAGGGTGCGTTGCAAACGGGGACGATTGCCTTTGCTCGCTGGCGGGCTATCCGCCAGTTGCAGCGCGGCGCGCATCCATCCCCCGCCGAGATCGGTGGATCCGCGCGCATCCACCTTGGCGAGCGCGGCCCGCAGCAGAGTCCTGCTCGTCGGCGAAACCGGCTGCAGGGGATGAATAACGTCAACCTGATCGTCGTAGACGACTAACGCCAGACGATCCTGATCGGACAGCATCGCCGACCCGGTCTTGACTGCCTCCTTGACAAGCCGAATCGGTGCGCCGCTCATCGATCCGGAGCGATCGAGCGCGAATGACACGTCGACTGGTGGTGCGGACGAATGCTGGCGGGCTGGGGGGAGGATGCGCAACATCAAAAACAGTTCATCGCCTCGCTCTGATATCGCGGTTCGCTCCCAGCTGAGCCGAATTGCCTGATCGTCGAATTTGGTCATGGAGATCCCTCCCCGGCGTCACGTGGCGTCGCCGAAACTATCGAAATACCTGTCGGCCGGACAGGCCGGTTGGATTGAGAAAAGCGCCTCAGTGGCGAGAGCAATCGCTATCGGAACACGCGCTGGGCCCAGTTAATCAGCCACTCGACGCGACTCTGATTCCGTTCGAAGGCGTCCTCCCTGATGAGGAGTTCGACATCGGGGCCGAGTTCGACGCGCCTCCACTGGCTGCCAATGTCGCCGCTGATCTGGCGGGAGGTGTGGTGGCTGCCCGATGCGTGCTCCCGGGTTGCCCTGCGCAGTTCATCCGTTTGCTGCCGCATCGCCGCCCGTGGCTCGCTGCTTGCCGGACGATCCTGCCAGTCGCCGCGCTCCCTCGCGTCCCGCATGATTCGGCGAAGATAGGACGATGCGTCGTCCCGTTCTTCGGCGATCATCGGTGCCGCCTCGGGAGGCATTCCAAACGATCCCTCTGACAGCGCTGTGGCCACGTCGTTGTCGGTCATCACGTCCAGGCGGCGCCGGATTTCGCGGAGCGGCAGATAGGCTTCCTTCATGAGTCCGATCAACCGCAGGCGATCCAGATGCCCCTGCGAGTACGTTGCGCGCGGTCCCGCCGAGTCCGGCGGCGGCAATAGCCCTTCGGCAATGTAGTACCGCACCGTGCGGGTGGAAACGTCAGCTAGTTCGGTCAGTTCCGTGAGAGTGTAGTCACCTCGCTGCATACATGAGACCCGGTAAAAACTGATCAGCAAGTTAAAGATAACAGTGTGACGTCGCAGTGTCAAGATAGGCAAGGGGGAAAAGGCAAAAGGCAAAAGGCAAAAGGGTAAAGGGCAAAGGGGAGAAAGGAATTGGCAACTGGTGGCTGGTAACCGGCAAACTTCCCGCTTCCCTTCACCTCAATTCTCTTTTGTCCTTCGTCTCGACTTGTTCTTTGCATCAACTGACTTTTGCCCTTTCCCCTTTCCCCCTTTGCCCTTTGCCTTTTGCCCTCTTGCCTTTTGCTACACTCGCTCACTGCGAAACGTAACGGCGTTGTCATTCGAGGTTTCTGGTGACCGATTCAACAGTTCACGATTCGAGCGGTGGTTCGCTGCCGCTTGCCGGGGTGCGTGTCGTCGATCTGACCCGCGTGATGACCGGTCCGTATGCGACGATGATGCTGGCCGATATGGGGGCCGACGTCATCAAGATCGAGATTCCCGGTAAGGGCGACGATACTCGCGCCTGGGGTCCCCCATTTCAGGATGGGGAGTCGTCCTACTATTTATCCATCAATCGCAACAAGCGATCGGTGACTCTCGATCTGAAGTCCGACGCCGGTCGCGCCGCGCTGTGGAAACTGATCGAATCGGCCGATGTGTTGGTGGAGAACTTCTCCCCCGGGACGATCGCTCGACTCGGGTTCGGCTACGACGCGGTCAGCGCCCGCAATCCATCGCTCATCTTCGCCTCGATTTCTGGTTTCGGTCAGACCGGGCCCGCGGCAAACCGGACGGCCTATGATCTGATCGTGCAGGGAATGAGCGGCATGATGAGCGTCACTGGTGCGCCGGGTGCGATCCCCACCAAATTCGGGGTGCCCATCGCGGATATCGCCGCCGGTATGTTCGCCGCGTACGCAGTGGTCGCCGCGCTTTTCGAACGGGAACGAACGGGCGAGGGGCGGCACATCGATGTCTCAATGTTGGGCGGTCAGGTGGCATTGCTGACCTATCAGGCGGGGATTTACTTCGCCACTGGGGAAACGCCGGTCCAGCTGGGCAATGCGCATCCGATCGTGGCGCCATACGACACCTTCGCCACAGCGGACGGCTACGTCAACGTGGCGGTGGGGAACGACAATCTGTGGCAGCGATTCTGTTCTGCGCTGGGGATGACTGAAGCGGCCGCGGATGAGCGATTCGCCACCAATGCCGGTCGCATCACGAACAAAACGGCGCTCTATGATGCGATCAATACAGCCATGGGCTCCCGGTCCATGGCCGAGGTTGTGGAGCAACTCGATGCCATGGGCGTGCCCTGTGGCGCCATTTACAGCGTGAATCAGCTTTTCGAAGATCCTGAGCTTCAGGACATTGGTTTGCGTCAGGAAGTCGAACATCCCACGCTGGGTTCGCTCACGCTGACCGGATTGCCCTACCGGATGTCGGGTCACGATCTGCGGGTCCGCAGCGCGCCGCCTCTCCTGGGGCAGCACACTCGGGAAGTGCTGCAGGAGATCGGTCTCTCGGAAACTGAAATCGAAGCGTTGACCTGATAACGGTCAGCCGGTCGGCAACGCATCGGTTCGATCGGCAAAGCGGGCGACAGAGAAGGGTTGCAGATCGAGAAGGGGACTCTCGCCGCAGATTCCCTGCACCACGGCCGCTGCCGATCCAGGGCCCAGGGTGAGTCCGGAAGGCCCGTGACCCGTGCAAACAGAGAGATTGTCGATGCCGGGAACCGGACCGAGCATCGGCAGCACATCGGGAGAAAAGGGCCGCAAACCAACTCGCCACTCGGCGACGGTCCCATTGGCCAGTCCGGGTGCCACTCGCAGCGCTTCGCCGAGGACTTCGTGCATGCCCCCGGCCGTGAGGCGGAGGTCAAAACCGGAGTCGTGTTCCCGGGTGGCGCCGCAAACGACTCGATGCGGTCCGAAGGTCAGCAGGTAGTGCGTGTGGTGCCCTTCCACGATCGGCCAGTCGGTGGTGTCATGGGTCGACATCTCCAGATGCAGGATTTGCCCTCGCTGGGGATACACAGGAATCGCGACTCCGCATGCGGCGCCCAGCGCTTTCGACCATGCTCCGGCGGCTATGACGACATGGTCAGCCATCACGACCCGGCCATCGACGGACACTCCGATTCGGTTGCCCTGGCGGGAGAGCGATGCCGAGCGGTCGATCAGGGTCGCACCGCGCTTCAGCGCGGCGTTTTGCAGAGCCTGCCTGAGCAGGCGACCGTCGAGTCGGGCTGCGCCGCTGATGTGAACGGCACCGGGGAGATCGGCCAGGGGCGGAAAGAGCTGGCGCGCCTCCGCTCCGGTCAGGAGTGAAATCTCGCCGATATTGCCCATGCCCTCCGCTTTGCGCCGTTCGATGGTCCGTAATATGTCCGGCAACCCATCGGCTTCGCTTTCTGAGGCGGCGATATGCAGCGCCCCGACCGTGCGATATCCGGTTGGGCCAGCGTCGTCGTTTGCGAGGCTATCCAGAAGCTGCGGATAGTGGCGCATGGCGTACATCGCCAGTGGCCAGGTCGCAGGTGCGGCGCGAAAACTCAGACCGGGGGCAATGATGCCGGCGCCAGCCTGGGTCGCAAACCCCTGGTCGGATCGATCGACCACGATTACGCGTCGGTCACGCCGTGCGAGTTCGTAGGCTGCGGCCCAACCGACCAGCCCACCGCCAATGACAGCGACGTCGGCGGTCATCGGTGTCACCTCCTGATCTTTTGCCGAGGATTCACAGCGGCCTCTCACCGCTCATATTCAGCCGCCAATAGTCGAGCAGAAAGGGGATCTCATCGAGCGCGGAGAGGCGCGTCAGTTCGTCGATGAATGCGGATCGCTGCGCCTCGTCTGGAATCTGCAGAATATGTTCCCGAAAAACAATGTTGGTCATATACGTGGAAAACTCGGCGGCATCATTCAGCACAACGGGCGCCTCGACCAGATGCGTGTCAACGTCGACGAAGCCAGTGTCGCGCAATCGACGTGCGGTGCCCTCCGCTTCAGCGTAGAACTTGGGGACAACCCAGCCGTCGAACCAGTCCCGGTACGCTGGGCCGGCCATCAATGCCTCGGCGCGCACCACATGTCGCTGCAAATTGGGACCACCCCCACACTGGGCTACCAGACGCCCGCCCGGTTTAATAATCGCGAACAGATTGCGAAAAAGAGTGTCGTGATCCTGAATCCAATGAAAGGTCGCCGTGCTAAATACCACGTCGACTGGTTCACCGATATCGGCAGGGGTGAGTTCGAGCAGGTCCCGTTGCAAAAACGAAACCCGTTGACCGAAACGTGCTTCCAGACTGGCGCGGGCTTCCTCGAGCATATTGGCTGATCGGTCGACGGCGATAACATGACCGTCGGGCAGTTGTTCGAGGAGTTGTTCCGTTACCCGACCGGTACCGCAGCCGACATCGGCGACGCGCTCGTGTCCGCTCAGTGCTGCTGCGGAAACGACATTCGAACCCCATGCATCATGTGGAAGTGCGGCCCGATGGTAATAGCGGGCGTTCCATTCTTTAGCGCTCGTCGACATCTGGTGATTCATCTCCACGGTCTGGCATTGTCTGCCGCTGATTGACGTTCGTGCTTGTGACATCATGCCTGCAGCGAGTTCCGGACGCGGATGCAGTATCACACGGCACACATGCCACGTCACATCTGTCCGATAGTGCGAACGAGAAGGTGGGATTCCAGAACCAACCAAGTGTGGTTCAGGCGAATATGAAACGCCACCTCGGCAATGCCGTGTGATGCGTCAGATCCCGGCATGGACTCGAGGATCCGGCGCTTCTTCGTGTGGCGAGCGAGTTCAGACACGGACAGGAGAGGGAGTATGCAGGGACGATACCGAAACGGGATTCCCGAGGAAGAGAAGAAGCGCATTGCCGGTTGTCTCTTCAGTGGTGCGATTGTCATCGCCCCATTCGTGGCACTCCTGCTCGATGCGAGACTGGCCATGGTCGTGCTTGCCGCTGCCCTGGGGGCCGTGGCCGGCTTCTCCGCCGAGGCGGCGAAAAGAGCCGATGAACAGTCACGGGGCAGGCTGATAGTTCTCGCCGCCGCCAATGGGGTGCTGCTGGTCGGTGTACTGGTGGCGCTCCTGTGGCTGATCGTCAGATAGGTCGTACCCGACCGCCTCAGAAAAGTGTTGCAACCGGCTGTAATTCATGATAACGTGATGAACAACTGGAGAATCATCCGCTCCAGTTCGATCCAGTGAATGGATCGAATGTGGCTTCATTCACTATGAAGCTATCCAGACGGGGAAGCGCCCTCTCCCCCCGATCTCGATGGAACGCCGCTTTTGCGGCGTTCTGTCGTTTCAGCCCATACTCCTCCTGTTCACCCGTTACGCACTGCCGGGGGCGCTCCATGTCATTCATTGAGTCAGTCAGCGCTGGGGAGATGGCCGCGGTCGATCAGGCCATGTTCAGTCATTGCGGTCTCGATGTGCTGCAGGTGATGGAAGTGGCCGGCCGGGCAGTCGCGGTCTGGATCAGGCAGGATGTTTTTGACCATGATTGCCAGGGCAGGCGCATCGCCGTGTTGTATGGCTCGGGAGGCAATGGGGGAGATGCGCTGGTTGCCGCTCGCTATCTGGCGGGATGGGGCGCCAGACCGGTACTGATCGGTTCATCGTTGCCGGCGCCAGGGACTCCCGCCGCGGTCCAGCACCAGATCGCGCATCGATTGAACATCCCGGAAGTCGACAACGATTGGAATGCCGCTGATCGATGCGATCTGATCGTCGATGGACTCCTTGGTTTTGGCAGTCACGGTGCACCGCGCGGCATGGCTGCCCGGTTGATCGAAACAGCCAACCAGTCGCCGGCGCCCGTTGTGGCGATCGATATTCCGTCCGGACTCGACGCGACAACCGGAGAGGTATACACGCCCTGCGTCGAGGCAATGGCCACCGTCACGCTGGGACTGGCCAAGACGGGCCTGCTGACCGAGGGTGGGAGACGCGTAGCCGGGCGAGTGATCGTGGCCGATATCGGTATCCCCGCCGCGGCATTCGTGACAGCAGGGGTGCAGCCGCCAACGTGGTTCTGGCAGTCCGATTTCCAGGAGATCTGATCGTCTATCTGAGCGGAGGACGATAACCCGCGGCCGCGGCGTCTTCTTCAGATGCGAAACAGACATCGGGGACGGTCTGATCGTAGTTGCGACTCTCGCGATTGTGATAGATCTCTGAGCTGGCTTTGCCTTTGACGGGGAAATCGGGCGGACAATTGACCGTGCCGTCTCCGCGCACCCATCGCGGCGCAGTGGTGCTCTCCGCATCTGGTTCGGTATCGCCGACTTCTTCGAGGGCCATGCTGGCGCTGACGATCAGGTCGATCATCTCGTCGCCGCTAATGTCGGGGGCTGCTGATGGTGCCGCAACGGGGTCTGCCTGTTCGGGCGTCTCATCGATAGCTGCGACGAACGTGGTGGCTGCATCGGGTGAAGTCGACGCACTGCCGGAAGGGGAGGGGGCCTCGATATCAGCGGGAGGCGCTGTCCACCCCGACGGTTGCGAAACTGCGGAGCGAGACTGCCCATCGCCGCTCAGAAATCCGGGATTGAGTTTGCGGGCAACGGCGTAGATCAGGCCGCCCCAGACGGCAAAGCGGAGTATCCAGCGGGTGACAAACCGGAATGGCAGCCAGCGCAGAAGAAGAAGTCCAAAACCGAACTTCGCCAGTCGCATTGCGTGTCACCTCCCGGTACAGACCAGATTGCTGTCTGATGCTAGCACGCCGGGATGCTACATCACCTCAGGTGCTTCGATTCCCAGCAAAGCCAGTGCGTTTTTGAGCGTCGTCCGGGTGGCATCGACGAGCGAAAGCCGCGCTGTGCGCACAGGCTCAGCGGATTGCAGCACAGGACTGGAGTGATAGAAGTCATTGAAACGGCGCGCCAGATCGAAGGCGTAGTTGGCGATCAGGAGAGGGCGATACTGATCGGCCGCTCGCTGGACATCCTCGGGGAATCTCCCGAGCTCCTGCAGCAGACTCAGCTCGGCCGGGCCAATGGAGCCGAAATCGAGATCGAGCACCTTGCTGCCAGCGGAAGCGGCGACAGCTGCGCTATCCCAGTCGGCATTTTCCAGAATACGGCAGGCTCGGGCGTGAGCGTACTGAATATAGGGGGCGGCATGACCGTCGAAGGACAGCGCTTCGTCGATATCGAAAACGACGATCTTGTTGTTGTCTCGGGCCAGCATGGCGTACTTCAGCGACCCGATTCCCACCTGCCACGCCGTTTTCTCCCGTTCCGCTTCGCCAAGCGACGGGTTCTTTTCGGCGATGACCTGGCGGGCTCGTTCGAGCACCTGTTCTCGAATGTCGTCGTACAGCGGGGCACGTCCCTTGCGGGAAGAAATCACCCCTTCGGGAAGAACGACGACTTCGTACGGGAGGTGGTAACTCGCCTGGGCCTGCTCGAATCCCCACAACTCCAGAATCTTGAAGATCTGTTTGAAATAGAGCGACTGGCGCACATCGACGACCCAGATCGCCCGGTCGATGTGGTAGTCCTCGAACTTGCGGCGGGTGAGCGCCAGATCTTTGGTCGAGTAGAGAGAAGTGCCGTCGGAGCGCAGAATGGGAAGGGTTCGGTAAACCTCTTCCTCCAGTCCGAGTTTGTCGTCGATGCGCACCACGACTGCGCCGTCACTGACTTCGGCGATACCCGCTTCGAGGAGGACATTGACGATTGCCTTGCCTTCTTCCTCCACCTCGCTCTCGAAGAACCAGACATCGAAGGTGGCGCCAAGCTCGGCGAAAATCCGCCGAAAGTCTGTAAGACTCCACTCTCGGGTAACTTGCCACTGGGCAAGAAGGTCGGCGTTCCCCGACTCCCATTCCTGGAAGGTCTGCCGGATCTCGTCTTTCCAGGCGGGGACCTGCGCCCACCACTCCCGGTGAGCGTCGAGTTCGAGCCAGGTGGCATAGCGCTCCTGCGGAGTCGTGGCTGGCGTGACATGACCGTTCGCGCCCTCGGGTTCGATGTACACCGGCTCCCGTTCGGCCTCCGCCTGGAGGTATGTTCCGAGAATCGGCCAGAATGTCTCGATCGTTGCGTCATCGTTGAGTTCGGATTCCCGAATCTCGGCGGCGGTGGAGAATCGGCCCATCAGATAGGCGATGTCCTCCGTATCGGCGTTTTGCCTCCACAGCACTTTCAACAGTCGATCGATCGCGGTGGGGATCTGGGGGTCGTCTTTGCTGACACTGGTGAGAAGGTCGAGCACATCGTTGCGGTATTCGAGCCGGGCATCAGACTCGGCGTAGATCTGGCCGAGCCATCGACCACGCTGAGCCGGATCGTCGGGTTCCTGACCGGCATGGAAGTTCCGGTAACACCAGAGAGCTTTGATCACGTGCATGCCGATATCGCCGGGGTACGTTGCCTCGGTGACCGGATAACCGGCATGGGCCAGGATTTTGCTGATCGAAACACCCAGCGCGGTGTTCCGAAAATGGCCAATATGAAAGACCTTGTGCGTGTTCGGCTGAGAATGCTCGACCATCACCCGTTCGGTTCGGGGGAGACCAGCGCCGTAGGCATCGCCGGACGAAAGGATTGTCGAGATGAGTGCAGAGGCTACCGCGTTGGCATCGAAGGTGATGTTGACGTAGCCGTTTGCTGCTTCAACGGCAGCGTAGACATCGAGTTGGCGAAGATGCGTGGCAATGGATTCGGCGATTTCCTGCGACAGCGTTCGCGCTCGGTCGCTGGTCAGCTTGCGGATTTCCTTTTTCGATTTGCCTTCCAGTTCTCCACTGAGACCGAGTTCCTGCTGCGCGCGTTCCCCGGCCAGGACATGGCTGACCGATGTGGCGACACCCCACGTTCCTTCGAACGGCAACGGGCGCAGATCGATCGAAATCGCATTGTCGAAACCGAGTGATCGAATCGCCGCACTGATCGCCGTGCGCACACCAGCTTCGACGCTGGTGTGAGAGGTCGAGGAAGTCTCAGATGACACGTTGCTCATGTACTCCAGTCCGCTCGATTCACAGGACAGTCGGCCCGCTGCCGGTTACAGCAGCGATCTCAGGCATTCGACCGCGCTCAAATGGAAACCACGAATGGGTGTCTGCCAGTCAGTCGGAACCGGACAAGCGGCTCGGGCGAATCAGGACGGCAACGCCGGTCAGGGCGAGCACGATTCCCGCAATGGCGCCGATCAGCTGTTTCCATCCGACTCCCTCGCCACCGCCGCTCAGGCCAATTTCATCGGCCAGAAGCGAAACGGCCGCCAGGCTGACACCGAGAAAAACCGGGAGGTTTGGGTGGCGTCCCGATCTGCTGCCACGCGGAACTCCGGGCGGGTTACTGCCGGGACAACTCAGTCCATGACTTCAGAGGAAATCAGGTGTGTTTTCCCGTGCAGCGCACGGCGCAATCGTTTGTAATGATATCACGGGCTAATTGCTGATCCTGATACTCGCATGTCCTTTGGCGTCGCAATCAGGTGACGTTTGGGCGGTGTCACGGACCTGGTGTGCGAATGACCTCGGTTTCGTTGTAATCTGCTGCATGTTTCCGGAATGGAAGCACCTGATTGGCGAAATACGTATAATGCCAGCGATTCCTCCCATACTGATTGGACGTGGGATTCAGGGGTGGCGCTTTCGAGGTGTTCGAGGTTTGGGGACAGACCGGCAAGTTGGCTAGGTATCGGGCAATGACGCCGGTGTGGCGGTCGCCATGCCGTAGACGGATGGACGTGGTCGAAACGGGACTGTGGGAGGCATGATGCAGGGGGGTAGAGATCGATTGGTGCGGCGAACCTCGGTCCGCTTGTTCCTGCTGGCGGCGGTAATGCTCGCGGTCGGTGGCGCTATTCTGCCAACCGTAGTCGGGGCACAAAGTCCGTACAGCACCATTTCGCCGGCGACTGATCAGGCGAATGACATCAACGACATCTATAAACTGACCTTCTGGTTGTCGCTGGTCGTTTTCGTCGGGGTGCAGGTTGGCATCCTTTATACGGTGCTGCGATATCGGCGTCGACGAGCAGACGAAGGTCGACCGGAGCAGATTCACGGCAACAAAACGATAGAAATCATCTGGACGATGATTCCCGCCATCATTCTGCTGATCGTTTTCATCCCGACGGTGCGCACGATCTACGCCCACGCCGATCAGGTGGAGAATCCCGATCTGGTCGTCGAGGTCTACGGCAAGCAGTGGTGGTGGGAAGTGCACTATCCGGCCGCGGATGGTGAGATGCAGGTCGTCACCGCTAACGAGATTCATATTCCCCAGGGCAAGCGGGTTGTCTTCCACCTGTTTACCAACAATGTGATTCATTCCTTCTGGGTGCCGCAACTGAGTGGCAAGATGGACCTGATTCCCGGGCATGTGAACAAACTGGCTATCGATACTGACCGACCCGGGTACTACTTCGGTCAATGTGCCGAGTATTGCGGAGATTCTCATGCGCTGATGCGCTTCAAGGTGATCGTCGAGCCAGAGGACCAATTCCAGGCCTGGCAGGAAGCGTGGAGAGCCGGACCGGGTCAGGCTTCCGGTGACCTGGCGGGCGGGGATATTGCCGCAGTGCCGGAAGGTATGGCTCTGTGCATGACTTGCCACGAGATCAATGGCATCGAGGCCGTCGCCGGCGGTAACGCGGTGCCTGATCTGCCCGAGGAGCTCGATGCAGCGCGGACGTTCGGTCCCAATCTCACGTTGTTCGGTTGCCGGACGACGTTGGCAGCAGGGACATTGCGAAACACTCCAGAAAATCTGACGTCCTGGTTGCACGATCCGGAGAGCATCAAGCCGGGCAACTACATGGGTACCGTTATCAAGCCAGGAGTCCTGGCGGATGATCAGATTCAGGAGATCGTGACCTATCTGGAGAGTCTGCAGCCCGAGGCAGGGTGCGGGGAGATTCCGGTACAACCGGGAGTAACCGAGCAGGTTCAGGTCCAGGATCCTGATTAATCGAACACTATCGGAAGCGGTATCACAGGAACGCGGGAACTCGCAGGCAGGAGCGTAACAATGGCATCGATTGCCCAGCCACAGGTCATGGCACAACCCATCACCAAACCGGCCACAGGGCTCTGGAGCTGGCTGACGACTATCGATCACAAGCGGATCGGCATTATGTATGGTGTGACCGCTTTCCTCTTCCTCCTGCTCGGCGGTGTGGAAGCGCTGATCATTCGCAGTCAGCTGGCGCGGCCAAATCTGGATGTCGTCAGCGCGGTGAGATATAACGAACTCTTCACCATGCACGGCACGACAATGATCTTCCTGGCGCTGATGCCGATGAGCGTGGCGTTCTTCAATTACGTCATGCCGCTGCAGATCGGGGCCAGAGACGTGGCTTTTCCGCGCCTGAACGCGTATAGCTACTGGATCTTTCTCGCCGGAGGGATCATTCTCAATCTCTCCTGGTTTTTCAACGCGGCACCCAATGCCGGCTGGTATGGCTATTCCCCGCTGACGTCGACCGCATGGAATCCCGGCCGGAATGTTGACTTCTGGCTGATTGGTCTGCAGGTACTCGGTGTGGCCTCGATGCTGGCGGCGTTCAACATGATCGTCACGGTGATCAACATGCGCGCTCCTGGCATGACGATGATGCGCATGCCGATTTTCAGCTGGACGACGCTGATCGTTTCGATTCTGCTGGTCATGGCTTTCCCGGCCATCACCGCCGCCCTCATTTTGCTGGCATTCGACCGCTACGCGGGGACCGGGTTCTATGAGTACGCGGCAGGCGGCGACCCGCTGCTTTGGCAACACCTCTTCTGGGTCTTCGGACACCCGGAGGTGTACATCCTGGTGTTGCCGGCATTCGGGATCGTGTCGGAGGTCATTCCGGTTTTCTCCCGCAAGCCACTCTTCGGCTTCTCGGTCATGGTGTACGCCACCTGCGCGATTGCCTTCCTCGGGTTCGGGGTCTGGGCGCATCACATGTTCACGGTTGGCATGGGACCGACGGCGAACGCGGTCTTCGCGGGCGGCACGATGCTGATCGCGATTCCGACTGGGGTCAAGATTTTCAACTGGCTGGGGACCATGGTGAAAGGATCATTGCGGTTTACCACTGCGATGCTCTTCGCGGTGGGACTGGTTTCCCAGTTTGTGATTGGCGGGCTTTCGGGAGTCATGCACGCTTCGCCGCCTGTCGATGCTCAGCAGAATGACACCTATTTCATCATCGCGCACTTCCACTATGTGCTCTTCGGCGGCACGGTATTCGGATTGATGGCCGGAACCTACTACTGGTTCCCCAAGATCACCGGACGCATGCTCGACGAGCGAGTGGGCAAATGGAACTTCTGGCTGGCGTTCGTCGGATTCAACGCCACATTCTTCCCCATGCACTTTGTGGGACTGGCCGGAATGCCCCGCCGGTACTTCACCTACTCGGAGGATAGCGGCTGGGGACCGTGGAACCTGTTCATTACCATTGGTGCGTTCGTCCTGGCGACGTCATTCCTCGTCTTCATCATCAACGTCGTCAAGTCACTGCGAAATGGCGAAATTGCTCCGGACGATCCATGGGATGCCGCGACGATGGAGTGGTCGACATCGTCACCGCCACCCGTTTACAACTTCGCATCCATTCCGCAGATCACTCATCGCGATCAGTTGTGGTGGGACAAGTATGGCGATCACGGCGCTGGCGCCAGTGGCGCGGTGCGGAAGGCTCCCGCACCGAAAGAGCACGTGGATCCATCATCGATTCATATGCCGAACCCGTCGTATTTCCCACTCGTCAGTGCCACTGGCTTTCTGATCATGGCTCTGGGACTGCTTCTTGATAACCCGGTGTTGACGATCGGTCTGCTCCACTTGCCGATTCTGGTGCCGATCGGTGGTCTGATCATGGTCGTGGGGATTTACGCCTGGGCCTTTGAGCCGGCAGGTTAGCGAAGCGCGGCGGAAGGCGTTCAGAGGAGGTTCACCTTGGCTCAGGCAGTTGCCACACTGGAAACCGCGCACGGCAGCGGGGATTCGCATATCGGTGGTGCCGATCATTCCGGACATCCACCATCCAGCACCGGACTGGATAGCCGCAAGATCGGCATGTGGGCGTTTCTGGCGTCCGACTGCATGTTCTTCGGATCGCTGATCGCCATGTACATGATCTATCGAGGCGAAGCTGAGCGGCTGTATCAGGCCGGGCAGGGCGTCGGCCCGTTGCCTCATGAGATCCTGGACATTCCCTACACCTCGATCAGCGCCTTTGTGCTGCTGATGAGTTCGCTGACAATGGTGCTGGCTCTGGCGGCGATCCAGAAGGGCAACGTCCGTGGATTGCGCATCTGGCTGGCGGCCACCGCGCTTCTGGGCACCGTCTTTCTCGGCGGTCAGTTCTTCGAGTTCACCGAGTTCAAGCACGAGGGACTCGGACTGACTACGAATATCTTCGGCAGCTCCTTCTTCACGCTGACAGGTTTCCACGGGGCTCACGTCACCATCGGCGTGATCTGGCTGATGTCGTTGCTGATCGTTTCGCTGCGCGGCGGTGTGCGCAAGGACCAGGCGCTGAATGTGGAGATCGCCGGTTTGTACTGGCACTTCGTCGATATCGTCTGGATCGTGATCTTCACGCTCGTCTACCTGGTTCCGTATGACGAGATTGCGACGATCACGCATGAGGCTGAAGGCGCATTGCGCACCGTCGGGCTCGGTTAGAGGCAGAAGGGAACGAAAAGATGACGCATGGAGCTCTGGCTGTGACCGACCATGGTGAACATGAACACCCCGGGCCACGAAAGTATGTGGAGATCGCTGTTATTCTGACGATCATCACGATCGTCGAGGTGGCTATCTACTACATCGAGTGGATGCATGATTCCGGACTGCTGGTTCCGGCGCTGTTCGTGCTGTCGATTGCTAAGTTTCTGACGGTTATCGGCTTTTACATGCATCTCAAGTTCGATGCGCCGTTTTTTCGGTATGTCTTCATTGCTGCGCTGATCGGTTCGCTCGTGGTGGGTGGTGCAGTGATCGCCCTGTTGCGGACGCATACGATCGACATTGGGTCCGGCGGTCTTTTGTAACGACGACTCCCGTCCGGATACCTGGGCCACGCTCCGTAGCGGGGGTGGCGGAATGAGTGCACTCTCGTGGTCAATCTGCCCACTCTCCACAGCGGCGTTGGCTTTCCGACGGGTTGGCTGCATAGCGACTGGCGGATCGACCCTTCCGTGCTGCTGGTCGCGTTCGCCATGGCGGCCGGTTATACGCTGCTGACTGGCACTCGCAACGCCAAACGACCCGATGCGGCGGAGCGGCTGGTTTCGACCGGCCAGCGAGTCCGATTCCTGCTGGGCTGTGTCGTTTTCGTAGTGGCGCTTGGCCCGCCACTGGATGACTGGTCCGACAACTATCTGCTCACCGCACACATGGCTCAGCACATGCTGCTGATGTACGTTGTGGCTCCACTGTGGTTGTCCGGAACGCCAACATGGCTACTGGCGCCGCTGACCAGACAGCCGATCATGCACCAGATCGGCTACGCTATCACACGGTTCGCTCCGGCTTTGGTGATTTCGAACGCACTCGTCATCTTCTGGCATCTGCCGGGTGTCTATGACCGGGCACTGCAGTCGGAACCGATCCATGTTATGCAGCACGGTGTGTTTCTGATCGCCGCATTGCTCGCCTGGTGGCCTGTGCTGGGTCCGCTGCCTGCCTGGCCGCGACTGAGCGAACCGTTGCAGTGCCTGTATCTCTTTCTGACCAGTCTGCCAAGTGGTCTGGTCGGCGCATTCATCACATTTGCCGCAGTACCGGCGTATACCTTTTACGGCAATACCCCGCGAATTTTTGGCATTTCGCTGGAAGTCGACCAGCAGGCGGCCGGGTTGATGATGTGGGTTGGCGGCAGTTCCATCTACTTCCTGTGGATTACGGCAATTTTTCTGCGCTGGGGAGGCCGGTCTGATGCAGAAGAACACGGTTCCCTGTCGATCCCCGCATTCCCCGATCCTGATCACACGACGACCCGTTGACCACTGAGTCTCCACGTCCATGCACATTTTCGACCCGCAGACTTCGAATGAAGAGAAAATGTCCCAGGACGAAACGGTCACGGTGCGGACATTTCTCTGGGTTCTCTTCGTTTTCAAGAGCGCGACCGTTGCGGCGACAATCTGGGCGGCGGGCTGGACGTCGGATGCCGCGTACCTTCTCTCCATTACGTCGTGGCCATGGCTTATCATTCCGTTACTTGCGCTTTCAGGACCGTTCCTGTATCAGTACCGAGTGCGTAAGGCGCGGCGACGCAGAGCGGAACTGCTGCTTTCTGAGTGGATGATCGGAGAGGAATCACCATCCAGCGGGGCGCTGGAGGTTATTCCGGGAAATGCCGGGGAGAATCAACATGGCAATTGAGTACGTCAGCGTCAGATTCATCCGTCCACTGCTGGTCAGTCTTCTGGCTGTTGTGCTGGTGGCCGGGCTGATCGTGCTGATTGGAGAGTCGCTGCTTCATCTGTTTGATGGAGATGTCACCAGCGAACTGAAGCGGAAGGAACTCTGGCTGGGGATTGGATTGACCGTTGGGATACTGGCCGTCGCCGCTTTGCTCAACTCTCGGCCCGCCGGCGCGCTTGGCCCACTGGACAAAGAAGTCGCCATCGGCGGCAAACCGATGCGGGGCGAATTGGTCGGGGCTGTGACGAATCTGGCCGAGCGACATGGACCCGCGGGGACGATTGCCGATCTGGCTCCCGGTTACACGCTCTACGCGCGGAATGGCGTTCTGGCCCAGGTTGGCGACATTCTGAAGAGTGTGGAGGATGTCGGTTCGGTACACCGAACTCTGATCTACGGTCGCGGTCTGCACGGTGTGGAATCTGATCTCTGGATTCCCGTGGAGGCGGTCTCAGCCGTCTATCCTCAGACACAGAGCGCGTTTCTGGCAGTGGCCGGTGACGAAATCGAAGCACTCGGCTGGAACCGCCCTCCGGCAAGCTTCAGCCGGACTGAGCGCCCGAAAGAGACGCCACTTTACTAATACTCGACAACGCGCTTCTTCGAGAGGGGAACTCCAGCTTTCACTGGAGTTCCCTCTCTGCTATGGGAGGTTATGGGGACTCCCGGGTTCGCGTCGTCTCCTGAACGATTGATGCGCTGGCGGTCTCGGTGTTCAGCGGTGGCAATCGTTCGCGGCGATTGATTGAACACCGGAGGTGGAGTAGACTCCTACCAACCGTAAAACAAGGAGCTGGCGCAGGTGGTGCCGGTCAAAGGAGGAGGAACATCGTGTCCGAGAAGCACTCCGAGATCGAGGATCGCGTTTTGTTCGAGGCTCTAGCTGGAAGGATCTCCCGGCGGGATCTGATCAGAGGTGCAGCGGCCGCCGGATTGAGCGCGTCAATGACGGCCACCCTGGCCGAGCAGGTTGTCGCCTCAGGCAATTTCACTCCCGCCCTGCAAGACGATGTGCCGCGTGAGAGAACGCTGATTGTCGTCCAGGGTGGCGGTGGCGATGGGCAGAACCCGAACTTCGACAATTTCAATCTCTGGGTCACAGCATCGCAGTGGGGCTGGCATGCCGGTCCGCTGCAGACAATGAACGAGCCGCTGATCATGTTCAATGTCCTGACGGGCGAACACGAAAACTGGCTAGCGGAAACATGGGAATACAACGACGACTTCACGGAGATCACGATGGTGCTGCGTGAAGGAATCGAATGGAGTGACGGCACGCCATTCACATCGGCAGACGTGGTCTTCACGTTCAACTCCGTACGGGACCGACAGTCGGAAGCGACCAATGCGGCCGAGATTGTCTTTCTGAAAGAGGCGGTTGCCGACGATGAACGCACCGTCCGCTTTGTGCTGACCGAGGCAAATCCCCGCTGGTGGGCGACCACGCTGACCAGTAATCATGGCGTTGTCGAGCAAATGCTGCCGAAACACATCTGGGAAGGACAGGATCTGCTGACCTTCACGAACTATGATCCGGAGAAGGGTTGGCCGGTGGCGACCGGCCCCTACAAACTCGTGTCGACCAGTTCTCAGCAGAAGATTTTCGATCTTCGCCAGGACTGGTGGGGTGCCAAGACCGGTTGGAAACCGCTGCCAAAGGTCGAGCGGGTCATTTATCTCCCTGGCAGTGACGACACGCTTTCCGCCCAGCAGCTCATCACCAACGAAGTCGACATGGGCAAGATTTTGTCCGTGCCGACACTGCAAACCGTCATGGCTCAGAATCCCGAGGTGCTGACATTCAGCAAGACCGATCCGCCCTATGGGTATCTTGACTGGTGTCCGATCGATCTCAATTTCAACTGTTCGGTGGCCCCGTGGGACAACGCGCAGCTTCGCTGGGCAATCAGCCATGCGATCGACCGCACCAGTCTCGTCGCGCTGGCCGAGGGAGGCGCCGGAGTAACTGCCCTGCACCAGTTCACTCCGTACGAATGGTTCGCTCCATTCGAGGAAACCCTGCAACCAATCTTCGCCGAGTATGGTCTGGATACCCAGGCCCATCCGGAGAAGGTCGAAGAATTGATGACCGGAATGGGCTACGCCAAGAATGGCGATGGCATGTGGGAGATGGACGGCAAGACGGTGGACATGGCCATTTTCGTGCCCGACTGGCTGCGGGCGTACGGTCCGCCGCTGACGCAACAATTGATCGATGCCGGATTCAACGCATCGTTCGATACATCGCCTGGTCTGAACACCCCGACTCAGACGGGTGAACAGGCCTTGTCCTTCGGCTGCAAGGGTCCGGCGGGTGTGAAGGGCATGGACCCATACTTCATGCTCTCCATCTACATGTCGCAGTACTTCCGGCCGACTGGTGAACCGGCGCCGATCTGGTGGGCGACGTCCCGCTGGCAAAACGCCGAGTACGACGCAGTTGTCGAGCAGATGAATACGCTCAGCGCCGACGACCCGCAGACCATGGAGCTCTTCAAACAGGCGATGGAGATCTGGGTCAGAGAGCTACCGGATGTCTATGTCGCGCAGCTGATCATCCGCTACCCGATGACCTCTCATTACTGGACCGGCTGGCCAACGGTGGACGATGCCTACGGCTTCCCGCACTCCTGGCAACAGGAGTTCCTGAAGACGATTCTGCGACTCGAACCGACCTCCTGATCCTGGACGCCTGTTCTGTTCCCCGGGGGCGCCTGGAACAAGCGCCCCCGGTTCCGGGCGGAGCGCACGATGCGCTCCGCCGGCCTCGAACTGATGACTCGAATCCGGAGATGGTGCTGACGACGACATGCCGATCCGTTACGTCATAGGCCGGCTTGGCACATTCCTGATCATTGTCTGGGCCGCGGCGACGATCAACTTTATCGTGCCGCGTCTCTCTTCTGTCGATCCCGTTCGCGAGCAGATGCTGCAGGCGGTGGCGATTGGCGGTTCGAGCGCCCAGTCGATGGAGGAGGTCATCGCCTCCTATGACAAACGATTCGGTCTCGATCAGCCACTGTGGAAACAGTACCTGCGCTATCTCGGCGACATGTTCACCTTCGATTTCGGGCAGTCCATCGCCCGATTTCCGGCCAGCGTCAACGGCATGATCATGAACGCCCTGCCCTGGACGCTGGTGCTGGTGACGGTTTCCACCCTGATCGCGTTTGCCCTAGGAAGTCTGTTCGGTGCGCTGCTGGCCTGGCCCCGCACGCCGAAATGGGTGCACGGGTTGGCCCCCTTCCTCCTGACACTGTCCGCAGTGCCGTTTTATCTCCTGGGTCTGGGACTCATCTACATTTTTGCCTTTCGATGGCGGATTTTTCCGCTTGGCGGCGGCTATGACATCGGCACGACACCGGGGTGGAATCTGGATTTCGTGGGTCAGGCGGTCAAGCATTCCATTCTGCCGGGCATGGCGATCATTCTGGCCAGTCTTGGTTTCTGGGCCCTGGGTATGCGAGCCATGATGGTCACGGTGCAGGGCGAAGACTTCGTGACACTAGCCGAAGCCAAGGGGCTGCGACCTCGCAGCATCTTCCTTTCCTATGCGTTACGGAACGCGATGCTCCCTCAGGTGACCGCTCTGGCGCTGGCCCTGGGGCAGGTTGTGTCCGGTGTGGTGTTGGTCGAAGTTGTCTTTGGTTATCCCGGAGTGGGTGGACTTCTTTTCCAGTCAATTCGAACGTTCGATTACACGGTTATTTATGGTTTGACGTTTTTGGTGATCGTGGCAATCGGTATCGCCACGCTCATACTTGATTTGCTGTTACCGAAACTGGATCCGCGCATTACGTACTAAGTTCCCGGTGAGTTCAACAGGAGACCAGTTTCGGCAATGAGCGCGATCGACACGACTATTCACCTACCGGGGAGGATCCTCTCCTCCCTCCTTCGATTGCGGTCTTATCCTATGCTGGCGGTGGGACTCTTCCTGCTCCTGTTGGTGGTTTTGCTGGGGTTGATCGGCCCGATGCTGGTCGATCGCGATGGCATCAAGGTGGGGTATGCGCTCCCTGATCAAAGTCCATCCCGGCAATACCTGCTGGGGACGGACACGGTCGGTCGGCAGATGCTGGCCATCATCGTTCACGGCACGCCGTTGACCCTGCGCATCGGTATTATTGCCGGGCTGATCGGGTTAACCGTGGGCACAGTCTTCGGGCTGATCGCCGGGTATTACGGCGGACTGGCCGACAGTCTGCTGCGGGGCGCCGCCGATGCTTTTCTGACCATCCCCGGTCTGTTGGTGCTGGTGGTCATAGCCACGACATTTCGCGGCGGCATCACCGTCACCACCCAGGCCCTGGTCGTGTCAGCGCTGGCCTGGATGTATCCAACCCGTACGATTCGCTCGCAGGTGCTGAGTGTGAGAGAACGGGGATATGTACGGATCGCTCGCTATTCGGGAATGAGCGGGCCGGAAATCATCCTGCGGGAAATCGTACCGAATCTGCTTCCCTATCTTGCAGCCAGTTTTGTCGGTGCGGTCTCCGCGGCCATTCTGGCGTCGATTGGTTTGGAAGCGCTCGGACTCGGTCCCCAAAATGAACCGACTTTGGGGATGACGATCTACTGGAGCATGTATTACACGGCGATTCTCCGCAATCTCTGGTGGTGGTGGCTGCCACCAATCATTGTGATTGTGGTCATCTTCATTGGTCTCTTCCTCACGGCTGCCGGTCTGGATCAGGTGGCGAACCCACGATTGCGGACGCGGGCATCATGAGAGACTTTGTGGACACCAAATCTGGAACAAGCGAAGCGCCAGCGAGGTCCAGGGGACAATCCGCAGCGCAGCCTGTGCTCGATGTGCAAGACTTGCACGTCCATTACCAGACACCCTCGGGAAGCGTCCACGCAGTCAATGGCGTCTCGTTCTCACTGGGTCGGCAAGAAGTGCTGGGTCTGGTGGGCGAATCGGGTTCAGGAAAGTCGACAATCGCGTTGGCGTTGCTGCGGCTGATCAAGTCTCCCGGAAAGATCGAGCGCGGCGTGGTCCGATTGAATGGCCGGGACCTTCTCTCGCTGACATCTGATGAAATGCGATACGTGCGACTCGGCGAAATGGCCATGGTCGCTCAGGGCGCGATGAATTCGCTCAATCCGGTAATGCGGGTGCGAGACCAGATTCTCGATGCGTGGCGAGACCATGAACTGACCCCGCCTCGCTCGGAAATCGACGACCGTCTCGCCGATTTGATGAGACGCGTAGGTCTGCGACCGGACGACGCCCGACGGTATCCACATGAACTCAGCGGCGGAATGAAACAGCGGGTGGTCATCGCCATCGCCATAAGCCTGCAGCCGACGGTGATCATTGCCGATGAACCGACCAGTGCTCTCGATGTGGTGGTGCAGCGACAAATCATGGACACACTGAAGCAGGTTCAGAGCGAGATTGGCGCATCGGTCATTTTGATCGGTCATGACATGGGTCTGATGGCCCAGTCAGTCGACCGACTGGGTGTGATGTACGCGGGCGAACTTGTCGAACTCTCCCCGGTGCGCGACGTGTTCAAGGACCCCCTTCATCCTTACACGCGTCTGCTGATTGCCAGTTTGCCCTCTCTCGATCAAAAGGGTGGGATGCGGGGAATACCGGGAATGCCACCATCGCTGCTCGCCCGGCCGACTGGTTGTCCGTTCCGCCCGCGGTGTCCGAGCGCGATACCGGTTTGTGCAACTGATGTGCCGCAATTCGCACTGAAACGACCGCACCGCATGGTGGCCTGTCATGTCGTGGTTGAGCAGCCATGACCTCTCTGCTCGAAGCCAGTCATGTCACCAAAACATTTGGCGGAGGAGTGTTTCAGGCCGCACAAACCATCGCTCTGGAGGATTTCTCGCTGCGGATCGAGACAACGCCGCCGGTCATCACCGCAGTGGTCGGGGAGAGTGGCAGTGGCAAAACGACATTGGCCAGGCTCCTGTTGGGCGAAATCGCCCCAACATCGGGGAGCGTTCACTATTTAGGCAAAGATGTTTCCAGACTCTCCCGGGCAGAGCGGAAGATCTTTCGCCGCGATGTCCAGGTGATCTTTCAGGACCCGTATGAGGTCTACAACCCCTTCTACAAAGTCGATCATCTGCTGAAGACGCCGGTGCAGAAGTTCGGTCTTGGTAGCAAGGATCGGAGCGACAAGGAGCTGATCGACGCAGCGTTGACTGCGGTCGGGTTGCGACCAGAGGAAACTCTGGGCCGATACCCTCACCAACTGAGCGGAGGGCAGAGGCAGCGTCTGATGGTGGCCCGCGCGTTGCTGATTCGACCGAAACTGATCATCGCCGATGAACCCGTTTCGATGGTGGATGCATCGCTGCGGGCAACAATTCTGGATTCACTGAAGGGGCTGACGCAGGAGCTGGGTGTGAGTCTGATATACATCACACACGACTTGGTGACTGCTTACCAGATCAGCGACAACGTGATCGTTCTCTATCGCGGTTCGATCACCGAAGCGGGTCACGCCGAACCGGTCGTGCGTGATCCATTGCATCCATACACGCGTTTGCTGATCAATTCCATTCCACAGCCGGACCCGGACCGAGACTGGCCCCGTGAGGAGAGCGCCTCCGAGCAGGGCCATCGCGCCACGGGGACCGGAGGATGCAAGTTCGCACATCGTTGTCCGCAAGCCATGGAAATCTGCCTTGGTCAACACCCGCCCCTCTATCAAACCAGCGACGATCGCGTGGCTGCCTGCTATCTCTATCGTGATTCTCCAGAACTGAGTGCAGCCTCGATCGACGCGGTTTTCGCCAGCTTCAAGCAGACTGAGAGTGGCACCCCAGTGCGTTGAGCGACTGGCCGGACCTGTCATGAACTCGTGATTCCCTGCGATACTTTCGCCATGACCAGACGATTCGATGTGGTTATCGTGGGTGGGGGAACGGCGGGCTGCGTTGTGGCCAGCAGGCTGTCGGAGGATGTCCGGCGGAGTGTGGCGCTGATCGAAGCCGGACTGGACACACCGCCCGGACATACCGACGACGTGATCTGGGACAGTTACCCCATCGTGGCCTATTTCGACCCCCGGCATCACTGGAGAGACTTGCGCGTGTTCCATCAGCCGCCGCCTAAAGCTGGTGCGGACGAGCGAGTCCTCCGACGCTATGAACAAGCCCGGGTGATGGGCGGCGGCTCATCGATCAATGGCATGATGGCCAATCGAGGCGCCCCGGAAGACTACGATGGCTGGGCTGCCGATGGTGCGGTCGGCTGGTCGTGGAACGAGGTGCTGCCGTACTTTCGCAAGCTGGAACGCGATGCGGACTGCGACGGTCCGATGCACGGCGCGGAAGGCCCCCTGCCATTGCGGCGCGTGCCAATTGAGCAGTGGCCGGGTTTTTCACGGGCGGCCGGACGCGCACTGGAAGCGTCAGGGTTGCCATATGTTTTCGATCAGCACGAGAATTTCGAACCAGCCTGGTTTCCCATCGTTATCAACAATGATGGCCGGCGGCGAGCGTCGACAGCTGCTTCCTACCTCACCAGTCAGGTGAGAGCGCGATCGAATCTGACCATATTTCCGGATACCCAGGCGCTGCGTGTCACGTTCGATGGTCGGAAAGCAACGGGCGTCGATGTACGAATTCGAGGTGGCGTGCAGGAGCACGTCGATGCTGGAATGGTGATTCTCACGGCGGGCGCATTGCATACACCGGCGCTTTTGCAGAGATCCGGAGTCGGTGACGGCAGCACATTGCAGCAACTGGGTATTGACGTCAGGGTCGACAAACCGGCAGTCGGTCGCAATCTGCAGGAGCATCCGCAGATCGCCGTCTCATCGCTGCTCGATCCTTCGGCGCGTCAGGCGTGGAGTCTGCGACGACACATCTTCGGCGGATTCCGTTACAGCTCTGGTATCGAGGGTTGCGATCCGGTGGACATGTACGGCGTCATCGTAAACCGAGGCGCCTGGCACGCGCTTGGGCAAAAGCTGGGCGGGTTTCTGATCTGGGTCAATCGGGCCTATTCTCAGGGATGGGTAGAGATCGAGTCCGCTGACCCGCTCGCCGAGCCACGGGTCGAACTCAATCTACTCAGCGATGAACGAGACTGTCTGCGATTGCAGGATGCCCTGAGACGCATGGCCGGCTACTACCGACATCCGGAGATGCAGAACGCGGCTCGATACCCATTTCCGACCAGCTACACGGAGAAATCACGAGATCTGGCCGTCGTTACGCTGCGGAACCGGTTGCGCGTGGCCCCCTGGGCGAGGTTGGTGGATGCCCCGGCGCCGGTGCGGCGACTGGTCGCCGAGCGGAAGGTGGCGGGAGGTCTCTCCCTGTTCGACATTGTGCGGGACGATGCGGCGCTGGAAGCGTTCATCCGCGAGCGGAGTCACGGCACATGGCATTGCTGCGGCACCGCCAGAATGGGAGAGGAGCGAGATCCGCGTGCGGTGACCGACCCGACCGGCAGAGTCTTCGGCGTCGAAGGATTGCGCGTCGCCGATGCGTCGCTGATGCCGGCCGTGCCGCGGGCCAATACAAATCTGCCGACGGTGATGATCGGAGAAAAGATCGCGGCGGCGATCGTCGAAGAGGGGCGGATATGAACATCGGCAGAGTGATTACGGCAGTCGATGTTCATGCGGGCGGCGAACCGGGGCGGGTCATCACGGGTGGGGTGCTGGACGTGCCGGGCGCATCGATGTTCGCCAAGATGCAGTATCTGCAGCGGCATCATGATTCCCTCAGAAAACTGATGCTGCGGGAACCGCGCGGGTACCCGGCGCTCTGCTGCAATGTGATCCTTCCCCCGACCTATCCTGAAGCTGATGCAGGGTTTGTGATCATGGAGCAGGTCGAATACCCGCCGATGTCCGGCTCCAACACGATCTGTACCGTGACCGTGTTGCTGGAGACGGGGATGTTGCCAATGACCGAACCGGTAACCGAGTTGACACTGGAAGCGCCGGCCGGGCTGGTGAAGGTCCGGGCACAATGTCGGGACGGTAAAGTCACTGGTGTTACGTTTCGCAATGTGCCGGCATTCGCCGCTTACCTCGACGCAGTGATCGATGTCCCGGAACTCGGTCAGGTGCGTGTCGATGTGGCGTACGGTGGTATGTGGTATGCGCTGTGCGACGCCGCTGATCTGGGTCTGGCGATTGTGCCAGAACAGGGTGCGGAGATTGTCCGGCGCGGTGAGATGGTCAAAGCGGCGGCGCGCGAGCAGCTTCCTGTGACTCACCCGGAAAATCCGGACATCGCCGGAGTCAGCATCATCGTTCTGTCCGGCCCGCCAACACTTGCCGGGGCGACGTCAAGGAATACCGTCGTCATCTCCACCGGCCGGTTCGACTGGGCGGATCGCTCGACCTGGACCGGTGTGCTCGATCGATCGGCATGCGGTACCGGAACTTGTGCGCGAATGGCGGTCTTGCACGCCAAAGGGCAACTGCCGCTGGAAACGGATTTCGTCCACGAGAGTATCCTGGGGACCACCTTCACGGGCCGCCTGGTTGGTGAGACGAGAGTTGGCGACTTTCCGGCGGTGATCCCGGAAATCACCGGGCAGGCATGGATCACCGGCCTGGCCCAGTATGTCGTCGATCCGACTGATCCGTTTCAGGAAGGATTCATCGTCGGCGATCTCTGGGGAGGAATTACTCGCTGACTCGCCGGGACAGGAGCACGTCGGCGATCTCCTCGGCCCACGCATCGATCGCGTCGAAATCGCGAAAGTCTCCCTCTGGCGCCTGTACGATTCTGGACATCAGACGTTCCGATCGACTGAGCTGACTGGGATCAAGTTTGCCCAGAAAAACGGTGTGCCCAATGGCCCCTGACTGCTTCATAAGTTCGTTGATCATCGGCTGATCCAGCGAGCGGGTAGCGGCTCGATCTCCGATTGGGCCACTGGAAAAGAGCCAGACGGGGAGTTCCTGCAGTTGCTGATGATGATCGTGAATGAACTCCCGGGCTTCTTTCATCCACTTGCCCAGGTAGACCGCACTGCCGACGATCACCCCGGTACGACCGCTGAGATTGACCTCATCACTGGCGTCATACAACGTGGATCCGATACCGTGGTGACGCAGACTGCCGGCGATCTCTTCACCAATCTCTCGCGTGCTCCCATGTCTGCTGGCAATCACGATAGCGACCGACATAAGCCCCTCCGATCCAGATGTTGCCTGTCGTGTCCTGATTTCTCAAGTATGACGGGAAATCGGCTGTGGCGTGGAGTGAGCCGGTGGCTGGGGATCACTACTCGGATACCACATGCGTGGTGAACGTTCGTGGCGAGGGCACCATGAGCGCCAGCACGAGCGTCCCCATGGCCACGAATGGCATCAGCGTGAGAGCCAGATCGAACGAACCGGTCAGATCGTCGATCGCTCC
>WBZO01001778.1_pt1 | contig 31573 bp, 28 predicted proteins | sample 5204261 | NCBI WGS metagenome assembly WBZO01 (sample SAMN12412400, study PRJNA552823) | activated sludge metagenome | isolation source: activated sludge from anammox sidestream of wastewater treatment plant... | place: USA: North Carolina | collected 2017-09
CAGCACCCCGCTCTTCGGACTTCGCAAGCAGGGCACGGTCGGCCTGCCGATGCCCGACACCGACATCACGGTGGTGGACCTGGAGACTGGCGAACAGGATCTGCCGTTCGGCGAGCCGGGCGAACTCTGCATCTGCGGCCCTCAGGTGATGAAGGGCTACTGGAACCAGCCGGAGGAGACCGCGCGCACGCTCCGTCGCCACCGCGACGGGCGCGTATGGCTGCACACCGGCGACGTCGCCGTGATCGACGCGGACGGCTACACGCGGATCGTCCAGCGCAAGAAGGACACGATCATCGTCGACGGCTTCAACGTGTACCCATCGGAAGTGGAGACGGTCCTGCAGGGGCACCCGTCAGTGGCGCTGGCAGCCGCCGTGGGCATCGCGGACGCCTACCATGGCGAGGTGGTGCGGGCCTGCGTGGTGCCGCGCGAGGGAGCCGTCATCGACGTGGCGGACCTCCTGGCGCACTGCCGGACCGCCCTCGCCCCCTACAAGGTGCCCGTGCAGGTGGACGTACGCGGGTCGCTCCCGCTGACCACCGTGGGCAAGGTGCTCTACCGTGTGCTGAGGGAAGAGCTGCGGAATGAGGAGCCAGCCAGCCGACCACCCGCATGATGAGGCAGTGTCCTGTCACCGGTGACCCCCACGAGCGACAGCGTGGACCAGGCCCCTGCGGGCCTTGCGAATTTGCGCGGCTGCCTGGTGGCAGCGATCGTGCGTTACCCTGAGGTGGAGATCCCGATATGCGTATCAACCGCATCCTCATGGTCGCCGCCGTGCTGGGCGGCATGCTCGTTCTTCCGGCCCTCTCTGAGGCGCAGGGTCGCGGCCGCGCCGTGCCCCGCGGCTCGGTCCGTTCGGCGAGGCCGCCCGCCGTCGTGGTGACGCCACGCGTCCGCCCGAACGTCTATCGCCCGTACTACCGCCCGCTCTACCGGCCCGGCATCGGCCTGGGCTTCTACTACGGCTATCCGGGATACGCCGGTCCGTACGCCTATGGCTACGCCTTCCCGTACGACTACTCGTATCGGTATGGCTATCCGGGTTACGGCTACTACACCTATCCGGGGTATGGCCTCCGCTCGTACGGTGGCGTGAGGATCGACCTTCCACAGCGTGATGCCGAGGTGTACGTCGACGGGTACTACGCGGGTGTGGTGGACGACTTCGACGGGGCGCTGCAGCAGGTGAACCTCGAGCCGGGGCCGCACAACATCGAGGTGCGGCTGGAGGGGTTCGAACCGGTGACCTTCGACGTGAACGTAACCCCCGGACGGACCATCACGTACCGGTCGGCGCTGCGCTCAGCTGAGCCGTAAGACCGGTTGAGGCGGAGGCCCGGCATGGTCTTCGCTACCAGTGGAGCAGGAGGGAAACCACATGCTCCACATGGCGCTCGTCTTCCTCGTCATCGGCCTCATCGCGGCGCTGCTTGGCTTCACCACGATCGCCGGCGCGTCGTTCGCGATCGCGAAGTTCATGGCGGGCCTGTTCCTCGTTCTCTTCCTCGTCTTCCTCGTCATTGCCCTGGCTGGTGCGAAGAAGATCGTGGACTGACGCAAAGGCCTCCGCGCCTGCGGCTACAATGGAGGGTCTCGAACGCGAGATCCTCCATTGAACGCTCGCTGGCGCACGTCCACCCCCACCCGCAGCGGCGTACTCGCCGCCTGCCTCCTGGCACTCGCGCTGGCCGCGAGCCGACCCGCCGGGCAGGCACCATCCAGCGCACTCCAGCTCATCGCTCGTGACCAGCGGCAGTCGGTCGCCATCCAGGTGGTCGGCTCGCAGGAAATGGTCGGGCTCGACGAGCTTGCCGGGGTCTTCCAGCTCGACGTCCGCGACGAGCGTGGCGCGGTCACGGTCGGGTTCCGGGGACGCACGGTGGTACTCACGCCAGACCAGACCATTGCCTCGGTCAGTGGGCGCCTGATCTCGCTGAGCGCGGCCCCGGTCCGCACCGGCACCCGCTGGCTCGTCCCGCTGGACTTCGTGACCCGGGCACTTGCGCCCATCTACGACCAGCGGATCGAGCTGCGGCGGTCTTCACGGCTCGTCCTGATCGGCGATGTGCGCGTGCCCAGGGTGACCATCAGGCAGGACGCCGCGGCACCGGCCGTACGCGTCACCCTCGACGTGGTGCCCGCGGCGACGGTCGCCGTCACCCAGCAGGGCTCGCGGCTCCTCGTCCGGGTGGATGCGGACGCGCTGGACGCCACGGTGCCGTCATTCCAGCCGGGTGGACTCCTGCAGGCGATCCGCCTGGCCGACGCCACCAACATTGCGTTGGACCTTGGCCCCCGCTTCGCGACGTTCCGGTCGACGACCGCGCCGCTCGACGGCGGCTCGCGCGTCACCATCGACATCGCCGGCAACGCCGACGCGCCCACCTCCACCGGGCCACCACCGCCAACACCGGTCGACCCGTCCGTACCCGCCCTCCTGGCCCCTCAGGCGGTCGGCATCCGGACCGTCACCCTCGACCCCGGCCACGGTGGCGACGATACCGGCGCGAGGGCCGCCGACGGCACTCTCGAGAAAGACGTCACGCTGGCCGTGGCACGGCGGCTGAAGGCCGTACTCGAGGCACGCCTCGGCGTCCGCGTCGTCATGACCCGCGACGACGACCGGATGGTGCCGGTCGAACAGCGGAGCGCAGCGGCCAACAACAACAAGGCCGACCTGTTCCTCAGCCTGCACGCCAACGCGTCGTTCCGTCCGGAACTCTCGGGCGCCGCCGTCTATGTGGCGTCGTTCAGCGAGGCGGACCTCGCCCTGGAGGGGCTGGCACCGGAGCGGCTGCCGGTCTTCGGCGGCGGGCTCCGCACGATCGAGCTGGTTCCGTGGAGCCTCGCCCAGATTCCGCACCGCGCCGAATCGGAGCGGTTCGCACAGGCGATCGTCGGCACCATGGCGGGACGCGTGCCGCTCGCCCTCCGTCCCGTCGAGCATGCGCCGCTGCGGGTGCTCGAGTCGGCGAACATGCCGGCCGCACTGGTGGAGATGGGCTATCTCACGAACGCGGAGCAGGCGGCGGCGCTGACCGCCCCGGCGCTCCAGGGTGCCATCGCACAGGCGCTGCTCGACGCGGTCGTCCGCATGCGGGAGGCCGGCGGTCCGGCACAGGGAGCCGCGCCATGACGCCGCGCCGTACGCTGTTCGCGACGCTGATCGTGGCCACCGCCGTGGGCGTGGGCTGGCTCCTCTTCGTCGGGCTGCCGCGCTGGTACGGCCGTCCGGTGACGACCGCCGTGTCGAGCCCGCCAGCGGACAACACCGCAGAGGATGTCCGCACGATCAAGGCGCGCCTGTTCTACGTGGCGCCAGACGGCACGCGTCTCGACGGCGTCGAGCGCGAGGTGCCGTTTGCCGAGCAGACCGTGGCGCAGGCACGGCACATCGTCGAGGCGCAGCTGAAGCCGGTGGAGGCGCCGCTGGTGTCGGCCATCCCCGCGGGCACCACGCTGCGGGCGGTCTTCGTGACGCCGGACGGGTCGGCCTACGTGGACCTGAGCGCGGACGTTGCCACCGCGCACCCGGGTGGATCAATCAACGAGCTGCTCACCATCTACACCATCGTGCAGGCGCTGACCGTGAACCTGCCGGCGGTCACCGCCGTGCAGGTCCTCGTCGACGGCAGGGAGATGGACACGCTGGCCGGCCATGTCGACATCAAGCGGCCGCTGCCGCGCGCGGACGTCTGGGTGGCTGAAGCCGAGGCTGCGGCCGTCGCTCCCGGCACGCCCGCAGACGTGACCGCGGTGCCGGCGGTCCCGCCTGCTGCTCCATCACGGTAGAATGACGGATTGACGCCGCGCCTGATCCTCGGGTGCCCGGCGCGTTCTCTCATCCGACTCGAAGGGCTCCTCATGCGTTCCGACAACCGCGCACCGAACCAGCTGCGCGAGACCACGATCACCCCGCACTACCTCCCGCACGCCGAAGGCTCCGTCCTCATCGAGGCCGGCCGCACGCGGGTCATCTGCACCGCGAGCGTCGAGGAACGCGTCCCGCCCTTCCTGCGCAACACCGGCAAGGGCTGGGTGACCGCCGAGTACGGCATGCTGCCCCGCGCGACGAACACGCGCATGCAGCGCGAGGCGACCGCCGGCAAGGTGGGCGGCCGCACGCAGGAGATCCAGCGGCTGATCGGGCGGTCGCTCCGCTCGGTGATGAACCTTCCGGCGCTCGGCGAGCGGACGATCTGGATCGACTGCGACGTCATCCAGGCGGATGGCGGCACGCGCACGGCGTCGATCACCGGCGCCTTCGTGGCGCTGGCCCTGGCGCTCGAGACGCTGCGGTCGCGCGACGCGATCCGGACCATCCCGCTCAACGACTCGGTGGCCGCCATCAGCGTGGGGATCGTCGACGGTGAGGCGCTGCTCGACCTCGCCTACGAGGACGACTCGCGCGCCGAGGTCGACATGAACATCGTGAAGACCGGCGACGGCCGGTTCATCGAGGTGCAGGGCACGGCCGAGGGGCAGCCGTTCAATCGTGCCGCGCTCGACAGCCTCCTCGGCCTCGCCGACGAAGGCATCCGGCAGCTCGCCGCCCGGCAGAAGGCCATCGTCGGCCACCTCGTCCGGTTCCCGGACTGACGCCATGCGCCTGGTGCGAGCGACGCTGCCCACGCCGGTTGGACCGATGCTGGCGCTCGCATCGGACGAGGCGCTGTGCGCGCTGGAGTTCCGGTCGGACACGCGGATGACGCGACTGGACGCCCGGCTCCTGCGCTTCTTCGCGGCGAGCACCATCGAGGACACCTCGAACGCCGTCATCGAGCGCACGCGCGAGTGGCTCGGGGCCTACTTCGCCGGCGTGTCCGCCGATGCGCAGTCCCTTCCACTGGGCGCCCTGGGCACACGGTTCGAGCAGCGGGTCTGGAAGGCGCTGCGGACCATCCCGCCCGGCGAAACCCGCAGCTACGGACAGGTGGCGGCGCAGGTCTCGTCCACTGTCAACGCCTCACGGGCCGTGGGGCTCGCCAACGGGGCCAATCCGATCGCCATCATCGTCCCCTGCCACCGCGTGATCGGCGCAGACGGGTCACTCACGGGGTATGGCGGCGGGCTCGACAGGAAGCGCTGGCTGCTCGAGCACGAGCAGCGGTTCTGGCCCACCGACACCAGCCTCTCGAACGTCGCGCCGCACCATCGCGAACCGAAGGACACGAAGCAGCCCCGCTTCGAGTTCTAGTGAGGCCCTCGCGGATCCAGGGCGTCAGCGGGCCGGGCGGTCCGAGCCCCAGGCGTCCCGGACGACGAGCCAGTGCCCGTCGCCGTCCCGACGGTAGACCACGAGGCCCCAGCCGGTGTCGTTGGCCGTACCACCGCCCTCGGTCTCCGGGTCGCGGATGATGACCGAGTCGGCTACCGTGTAGCTGTAGCGGCCCATGGCCCAGTCGCCATCCACCTGCAGGTCCTCGACCGTCTTGGTCCACTCGGTCGTCACCTCCTGGAGGTAGCGCGCCACCCAGGCGCCGACCGCCGCCCTGCCCACGATCGCCTTCTGGTTCGGTACGAGGTAGACGACGTCGTCGGCAAGCACGCTCAGCCAGACGTCGGGCTTGTTCGCATTGATCGCCGAGACATAGGCGACGTGCGCCTGCTGCACGGCCGCCCGCACGGCGGCGGGATCGTCCGTCGCCGGCCGCGAGCCGAACCCGCAGCCCGCGACCGACAGGAGGGCCAGCACGGTCAGGAGTCGACGGAAGGTGTTCATGCGCCTGCCGTCCTGCACGCGGGTGTCCGGGCAATCCGGAGCATCTGGTTGCCCCCGCGCTGGAACTCATAGGGTACGCGCTCGATGGTGACCGAGAACCCGAGCGCCGTGTATTCGTCGACGATGGGGGCGACGTAGGGAGACTGGGCACCGCCGAGCGCAAGCAGGGGGAAGATGCGTACGTCGCGAGCCACGCGGCACATCTCCGCGACCGCCCGCCGATGGAACTCGAGGTCGAGCTGGACGGTGTAGAGGAAGAGCACGTGCGACGCGAGGGCGAGGTCGAAGGCGTCGTCGGCGAACGGCAGTTCGGGGAGGGCCGCGTCCAGGTACCGGCCGTCGCGCAACCCGGCCGGGTAGTCGGCGAGGAAGTCGGCCATGGCCGCCATGCGCCGCTGCCCGAGTTCCTCGACCGAGCGGATCTCGTCCCAGACGAACTCGGCCGCGTTGCGCCGCGTCTGGTCGAGCACGTCGGCGGCAACCTCATGGACCCGCTGCTGCAGTTGGGGCGCGTCGAAGCGGTAGACCGGATCGCACGAGACGACGCGGATGCCGCGACGGGCTGCCTCGGCGTTGAAGCTGGCCGGACCGTCGCCGCAGCCGAGGATGGCCCCGCGCAGGTCGTCGGCCGAGAGGGCGAACATGCGCTGGTATTCCTCGAAGGAGCGGCCCCACGGCACGACGCTCGACAGCGTGAACATGGAGAGGTCCCGTCTCAGGCCTCAGTCGGGTGACCGCCGGTCGCGACGGTCTGCGGCGCCAGCCCGGCGCCGCCGGCGAGGAACCAGGCCTTGAGCGCGCGGAAGGCCTGACCGCGGTGGCTGACGCTGCTCTTCTGGTCCGCCGCCTCCGCCAGGGTGCTGTTGAAGGGCGGGTAGAAGAAGATGGGGTCGTAGCCGAACCCTCCGGCGCCCCGCGGCTCCGGGGCAATCGTCCCCTCCACCGTGCCACGGCACTCCACGAGGACCTGCCCCGGTTCGGCCAGGGCCACTGCGCAGACAAAGCGGGCGGTGCTGGTGGCGACGCCGGCCTCGGCCAGCGCGCCGTAGATCAGGGCGAACTTCTCGGGATAGCTGCTGTGCTCCCCACCGAAGCGCGCGGAGTGGACGCCCGGGGCGCCACCCATCGCGTCGATCTCGAGGCCCGAGTCCTCGGCGACCGTCAGTGCGCCGGTCACGGCGGCGTAGTAGAGCGCCTTCTGGCGGGCGTTCTCGGCGAATGTGGCACCGGTTTCCTCCGGTGTGGCAACGGAGGGATAGTCGGCGAGGGTCTTCACCTCGATCGGCAGATCCGCCAGCAGGTCACGGATCTCGCGCAGCTTGCCCTGGTTGGTGGTCGCAACGACCAGCGTCCGCATCCCTGCGATGGTAGCAAAGCGGGCGGGCGCGGCGGCTAGGCGGCGGCAATCCGCGACCGCGGGCGGGCACTCGTGGCGCGGGCGGGCCGCCCCGGCTCGATCCGCATGAAGGCGCCGTCGCGCGTGCGGAACAGGAAGTTCGCGTCGACGAGCGCGGTCAGCAGGTCGCGGCAGGCTGCCGCGTCGAGGTTCCAGAGCCTGCGGGCCTGCGCCTCCGTCAGGCGCATCCCGGGCATTTCGAGGAACTCCCCGCGGACCCGCCTGAGTACGTCGTCGGTGGCGCAGCAGGACTCTCGGCTCATTGTGCTCTCCCTGTGATCAGTCGGTGTGGTGATGCGGCGGACCAGTGAGCAACCGCAGTGCCAGTCCGAGCGTGCCGCTTCGGCCGTGGCTCGACCGTGTCACCTCACGCCAATCGCACGCACGGGGCGGCGCGCCGTGCGCCCGCCTCCTGCTGCCGGGCCAGCGCGTAAGCGAGCGGACAACGGCTGTCATGAATTCTGTCAGTGCCGTCGGGCGCCGCTGCCACCGGAACTTGCATCTGCACCTCGCATGGACGAGCCATTGACGGGTGACGCCTGCCTGAATCAGGCGATGTATCGGTCGGCGGAGAGCGTGTGGAATCGCCGGGGCTGGCATGGGCCGGAGCATGCGGCCTGGACCCGCGTGCTGCTCGGCGTGGGCGGTGGCGCGCTGGCCCTGCGGGGTTTCCGGGAGGGCGGGCCGCGCGGGGGCCTGTTCGCCGGCGTCGGAGGCGCGATCGCGATCTGGGCGCTTGCCGGGCGGGGGCGGCTCGACGAGACGCGGCGATGGCTGGCGGACCTGCGCGAACGGCGACCCTGGGTGCGGGATGACGACCACGTCGTGATGGATGCCTCGGCCGACTCGTTCCCGGCCAGCGACTCGCCTGCCTGGACGCCGACCGTCGGTACCGGGTTGCGGCGCAGGGGCGCGCGCTGATGCTGAGGGCGTTCAGGATCCCCATCGGGTGGTACGACCTCGCTCGTCGGACCGTGGGGGAAGTGGTGGCCGACAACTGCCTCGGGCTGGCAGCCCAGCTGGCCTACTACTTCTTCCTCGCCCTGTTCCCCGCCCTGCTGTTCCTGGTGGCGCTCCTCAGCTTCGTCCCTGTGGAGAACCTGATGGACACGATTGTCGCCTCGCTCGCGCGCGTGGCGCCGGGCGACGTGCTGGGCATCATCCAGGACCAGATCATCACCATCGCGCAGGACGACGCGGGGGGCCTGCTGACCTTCGGCATGATCGGCACCATCTGGAGCTCATCGTCTGGCGTGACCGCCATCATCGACTCGCTGAACCAGGCGTACGACATTCAGGAAGGCCGGCCGTGGTGGAAGGTGCGGCTGGTGGCGCTTGGGCTCACCGTGGCGCTGGCCGGGTTCATCGTGGTGTCCACCGTGCTGGTGGTGGCCGGGCCGGCGATCGGCCGGCAGGCCGCGGAGTGGCTGGGATTGGGCGAGGCGTTCACCCTCACCTGGATGATCGTGCAGTGGCCGGTGGTGTTCCTGCTCATCGTGACCGCGATCGCGCTGGTCTTCTATTACGCGCCGGACGCCGAGCAGGAATGGACCTGGATTACGCCGGGGTCGGTGGTGGCCACGGTGCTGTGGCTGCTGGTGTCGCTCGGGTTCAAGGTCTACGTGGCGAACTTCGGCGCGTACAACGCGACCTACGGCGCGATCGGCGGCGTGATCGTCCTGCTGCTGTGGTTCTACATGTCGGCGTTCGCAATCCTGGTGGGTGCCGAGCTGAACGCGGAGATCGAGCATGTGTCGCCGTACGGGAAGGATCCGGGCGAGAAGAAGATCGGCGAGAAGAAGAAGATCGGGACGCTGGCCCAGCGCACGTGGGAGGAACGGAAACGGGCTGGCACGCTGACCCCGCTGTGGGGCGGGCTGAACTGCGGGGTCGACGCGGAACTGCCGCCCGCCGAGCCCGTCCGACCGGGGCCGGCCCGTCCGAGCGACTGGGTGCTGAGCGGCCTCGTGCTGGGCGAAGCGGCCGTCATGACCTGGGCACGGCTCCGCGGGCGCTTCAGGAAAGTCAAGACCTGACGGCTGCGATCGTCGTCGAGACTTTCGGGCCGGTCCGGGCGTCTGAACGGTTGCAATCGGACAGAGCCGGGCTATGCTTGCCCGCGTGCAGCTCCGGATAGAATGCCGCCAAGCGGGCCGAGATGAGTTGGCTGTTTAACGTCCTGTTCAAGTACCCGGCGTTCGTGTTCCGGCAGGGGGACTTCACGTTCGCGACGTCGCGGACCGCCATGACCGTCCTGATCGCGATCGGGGCGGTTGCGGCAGCCAGCCTCATCACCTACCGCGCGGTGAAGAGCGATGGCCACCCGCGCGAGCGCGCGGTGCTGGTCGCCATCCGCCTCGCACTCCTGCTCCTGCTGCTGTTCTGCCTGCTCCGTCCGTCGCTCGTGCTGCGTGCCGCCGTACCGCAGCAGAACTTCCTCGGCATCCTGATTGACGACTCGCGCAGCATGACGATTGCGGACCGCGACGAGAAACCGCGGACCGACTTCGTGCAGCAGCAGTTGGCGCCCGGTGGAGCCCTCGAGAAGGCGCTGTCCGAGCGCTTCGTGCTGCGCTACTTCCGGTTCTCGTCCTCGGCCGACCGGCTCGCGAAGCCGGGCGACCTGCAGTACCAGGGCACGGCCACGCACCTGGGCCAGGCGCTCGAACGGGCGCGCGACGAACTGTCCGGCCTGCCGCTCGCCGGCCTCGTCATGGTGACCGACGGCGCCGACACGTCGGCGGAGACACTGGACGAACCGCTCGCCAGCCTCAAGGCGCGCCAGATCCCGGTGTTCCCGGTGGGTGTGGGGGCCGATCGGTTCGCGAGGGACATCCAGATTTCCCGCGTGGAGACACCACGCAGCACGCTGAAGGGCACGTCGCTCGCGGTCGACGTCGTCGTCTCGCAGACCGGCTATGCGGGGAGCACCGTGTCGCTGCAGGTCGAGGATGGCAGCCGGATCGTGAGCGCGCAGGACGTCGTGCTGCCGCCCGATGGGCAGTCGACCACCGTGCGGGTGAACTTCACCGCGGCCGATGCGGGCGCCCGCCTGTTCAAGTTCCAGGTGGCGCCGCAGCCGGGCGAGCAGGTAACCCAGAACAACGCGCGGGACGCCCTGGTCGAGGTGGCAGACCGCCGTGAGCGCGTGCTCTACATGGAAGGAGAACCGCGCCCGGAGATGAAGTTCGTGCGGCGCGCGGTCACCGACGACCCGAACCTGTCGGTCACGATCCTGCAGCGAACGGCCGAGGACAAGTACCTGCGGCTCGACGTGGGCAGCCCGGACGAGGTGGTGGGCGGGTTTCCCAAGACGCGCGAGGAACTGTTTGCCTACCGGTCGATCATCCTCGGCAGCGTCGAGGCGGCCTCGTTCACGCCCGATCAGCTCCGCATGCTGGCCGACTTCGTGAGCAAGCGGGGCGGCTCGCTGCTGATGCTGGGCGGACGACGATCGTTTGCCGAGGGTGGCTGGGCGGGCACGCCCGTGGCCGAGGTGCTGCCGGTCGAATTCGACGGCGGCGCGCGCGGGGCGGGCAGCGGCGAGGGCTACTTCGCCCGCCTCACCGTCAAGCCGACCGCGGCCGGTGCGGTGTACCCGGTCACGCAGCTCGCCGGCACCGCCCCGGCGTCGGCGGCGAAATGGGAGGAGATGCCGACGGTCACGGCCGTGAATCCGGTGCGCGCCGTGAAGCCGGGCGCCACGGTCCTGCTCACCGGCGCCAGCGAGTCGGGACAGGAGCAGGTGGTGCTCGCGTTCCAGCGCTACGGCCGGGGCAAGGCCCTCGCCTTCCCGATCCAGGACTCCTGGATGTGGAAGATGGATGCCTCCATACCGGTGGAGGACATGACGCACGCCACCTTCTGGCGGCGGCTCGTCCGCTGGCTGGTCGACGGGGTGCCCGACCCGGTCGCGATCACGTCGGGTATCGACCGCGTGGAGCCGGGTGAGCCGCTCCGCCTCACGGCCGAGGTGGTCGACCCCGCCTTCGTCGAAGTGAACGACGCGCAGGTCCTCGCACGCGTCACGTCGCCGTCTGGCCGGACCACCGAGGTCCCCCTCGAGTGGACCGTGGCGAAGGACGGCGAGTACAAGGGCCAGTTCGTCCCCGACGAGGCCGGCGTCTACGAAGTGCAGACAACGGCCGTGCGGGACGGAAAGGAGCTCGGCGCGCACACGATGCACGCGCGGGCGTCGGCCGGCGACGCCGAGTACTTCGATGCGGCAATGCGCGCCTCGCTGCTGTCACGCGTGGCAGAGGACACGGGCGGCGAGTTCTTCACGACCGACACCGCGGCATCGTTGCCCGAGGCGATCAACTACAGCGGCCGCGGCGTCACGGTGGTCGAGGAACGCGACCTCTGGGACATGCCGATCATCCTCATCGCGCTGCTCGGGCTGATTGCCGCCGAGTGGGCGTACCGCCGCCAGCGGGGGCTCGCATGATCGGTGCCCCGCTGGCCTGCGTGCCCCACCGATGCCGGCTGCCTGGCGTGCCATCACTGCTGGCCGCGCTCCTCGTGTGCCTCGCCGCGCTCGGCTCGTCGGCCCCGGCCGCGGCCCAGGACGTCCACCTGCTGGTGGTCACCGGTGTGGGCGGCGACGAGGAACACACCACCCAGTTCAACACCTGGGCCGGCGGCATCGTCGACGCGGCGAAGAAGCAGGGCGTGCTCGAAGGGAACATCACCTGGCTGGGTGAGACCCCGGACAAGGACCCGCGGATGCAGGGGCGGGCCACGCGCGATGGCGTGAGCAAGGCGTTCGCCGACCTGGCCGGTCGCGCGAAGCCGAACGACGAGATCGTGGTCGTGCTCATCGGGCATGGCAGCTTCGATGGCCGGATGGGTGCGTTCAACCTGCCCGGGCCAGACCTGACCGCGGGCGACTACGCGCTGCTGCTGCAGAAGTTCACCACGCAGAAGGTGGCGTTCGTGAACACGGCGAGTTCGAGCGGGGCGTTCCTGCAGCCCCTCGCCGGCCCGGCACGCACCATCGTCACGGCGACGCGGACCGGTGGGGAGCGGAACGAGACCCGGTTCCCGGAGTTCTTCGTCGAGGCACTGGGCGCCGAGGAAGCCGACCGCGACCGGAACGGGCGCGTGTCGATCCAGGAGTCATTCGACTACGCCACGGCCAAGGTGAAGGCGGCGTACGAGAAGGAGGGGCACATCCTCACGGAGCATGCCTCGCTCGACGATGGCAGCCAGGGCAAGCTGGCGGGGACGCAATACCTGGCGCCGGCACGCTCGCGCACGGCGGCCGCGCAGGCGGCGTCGCCGCAGTTGCGGGCCCTGCTCGAGCAGCGTGACGCGCTGGAGCGGCAGGTGAACGACCTGCGGCTGAAGAAGGACAGCATGGACCAGGCGGAATACGACCGGCAGCTCGAGGCGCTGCTGACCGACCTGGCCGTGAAGACGCGCCAGATCAGGGAACTCGAAGGCCGGAAATGAAGCGGGGGCTCCTGGCGCTGGCGGTGGCGGCCGTGGCCGCAACGGCCTGGGCACAGAGCGAACTGACGCTCCGGTACGGCAACGCGAGGGGACCGGCCATCCGGCCCAACGTCGAGTACACCGGGCAGTTCACGTTCGTGCGGCTGCGGTACGGGCCGCCGGTCCCGTACCAGTCGCAGCGGATTCCGTGGTCGCACGACTACCCGTTCGGCGAGCAGCACTTCATGCAGATCATGAACGAGGTGACGAACCTGAAGCCGCGGGTGATGGAAAGCAACGTGATGGGGCTGGACGATCCGGACCTGCCCCGGTTCCCGGTCGCCTACATGTCGGAGCCGGGCTACATGTTCCTCACCGACGCCGAGGTGACCGGCTTCCGCACGTACCTGCAGAAGGGCGGCTTCGTGATCTTCGACGACTTCGCGGAGGAGCGGGGTGGATGGGCCGCCTTCGAGAGCCAGATGGCGCGGGTCATCCCGGGCGGCAAGTGGTTCGAGCTCGACGGTACGCACCCGATCTTCCATGCGTTCTTCGAGATTCCCGAGCCGCTGAAGTTCCTGCCGCCGTACGAGGAGCAGGCGCCACCGGTGTACTACGGTTTGTTCGAGGACAACGACCAGGGCAAGCGGCTGATGGCGATCGTGAACTTCAACAACGACATCTCCGAGTACTGGGAGTACTCGGGCCAGGGCTTCGCGCCGGTGCCGGTGGAGAACGAGGCGTACAAGCTGGGCGTCAACTACGTGATCTACGGGCTGACGCACTGACAGGCATCAAGCAACGATCCAACGTCTGAGGAGATCCGAGCGTGGCTTCCAACGTCGATTTGCAGCAAGACGACATCGCCCTTGCGGACCGGATGAACGCCGGCCGGAAGGAAATCCTGGCCGAACTGCACAAGCGGATCATCGGGCAGCACCAGGTCATGGAACTGGTGCTCCAGACGCTGTTCGTCGGCGGCAACAGCCTGATCATCGGCGTGCCCGGACTCGCCAAGACCCTGCTCATCCAGACGCTGGCGCAGGTGCTCGAGCTGAAGTTCAAGCGCATCCAGTTCACGCCCGACCTGATGCCGTCCGACATCACCGGCACCGACATCATCAACGAGGACCCGGCCACCGGCCGTCGCCAGATGGTGTTCGCCCCGGGCCCGATCTTCAGCAACATCGTGCTGGCGGACGAAATCAACCGCACGCCGCCGAAGACCCAGGCGGCGCTCCTCGAGGCGATGCAGGAGCACCGCGTCACCATCCAGGGACGCACCTACCAGCTCGAGGAGCCGTTCTACGTGTTCGCGACGCAGAACCCCATCGAGCTCGAGGGCACCTATCCGCTGCCAGAGGCGCAGCTGGACCGCTTCATGTTCCACATCCTCATGGAGCACCCGCCGGAGGAAGAGGAACTTGCCGTGGTGCGTGAGACCACCGGCATCATCGACCCGCACTTCAACCGGCCGGTCACGGCTGAGGACCTCGTCGCCTTCCAGCGGCTGGTCCGGCGCGTGCCCGTGGCCGACCCGGTGCTCCGCTATGCGCTCTCGCTGGTGCGGACGAGCCGGCCGAAGGCGGCGAACGCCCCTGAGTCGGTGAAGAAGTGGGTGGCGTTCGGGGCCTCGGTGCGTGCCGCGCAGTACCTGGTGCTCGGCGCCAAGGCCCGCGCGCTGACCAACGGCCGGTACCACGTCAGCTTCGAGGACATCAAGGCGATGGCGCACCCGGTGCTCCGTCACCGCGTCCTCGTGAACTTCCGCGCGGAATCCGAGGGCGTGTCGACCGACGCGATCATCGACGAACTGCTCGAACGCGTCCCGGTTCCCGCGTCGGGCATGTAGAGCTGATGCAGGCAGGCTGGTAGGACTGGAGGGGCAGGTCGGACTCAGTCCCACCTGCCCTACCCGCCGCACCTGCCCAGAGAGCGAAGCACATGGCGTTGAACAGTAGCGGACAGATGGCCGGGGCGCGGTTCGTCGACCCGAAGATCCTTGCCCGGGTCGGGAACCTCGAACTGCTCGCGCGCAGCGTGGTCGACGGCTTCATCAACGGCCTGCACCGCGCCCCGTTCTTCGGGGCGTCGGTCGACTTCGCCGAGCACCGCGGCTACGTGCCGGGCGACGACATCCGTCGGGTCGACTGGCGGCTGTACGCACGGACCGACCGCTACTACATCAAGCAGTACGAAGCCGACACCAACACGAACTTCACCATCCTGTTCGACATCTCGAAGTCGATGAAGTTCGCCAGCCGCGGCGTCAGCAAGCTCGAGTACGGGTCGTACCTCTCGGCGTGCCTCGGCTATCTCGCCAGCCGGCAGCGCGACCGGGTCGGCATCATCACGTTCGACAGCGAAATCGTCACGCACGTGCCGCCGTCCGCGAAGCATTTCGACCAGGTGCTCCACACGCTCGACCGCGCGAAGGCGGAGCGGCCGGGACACCTGAGCGTGCCGCTCAACCGCATGGCGGAGCACTTCAAGCGCCGGGGCATCCTGCTCCTCGTCTCGGACTTCTACGACGAGCCCGACGCCATCCTCGACGCCATCAAGCCGCTCCGCTTCCTCGGCAACGACCTCATCGTGTTCCACGTCCTGGACCCGCAGGAGATCACGTTCGACTTCGACGATGCCTCGACGTTCGAGGACCTCGAGAGCGGCGAGCAGATTCCCGTCGTGCCGCAGTCGTTCCGCGCCGAGTACCGGCGGCTCGTCCAGGAGCACATCAACCGGCTGAGCACGAAGTTCTCGGAGCAGCGGATCGACTACGCGCTGTGCGACACGAGCCAGCCGCTGGACCACGCGCTGTTCTCGTACCTGTCGAGCCGCGCGAAGCTGATGAAGGTCAGGTAGCGCATGTTCCTGTCTCCTTTCCTCCTGCTCGGGCTCGGCGCCATTGCGGTGCCGATCCTCGTCCACCTCATCCAGCGCGAACGGAAGCGCGTGGTCGAGTTCCCGTCGCTGATGTTCGTCCAGAAGATTCCCTATCAGTCGGTGCGCCGCCGGCGCATCCGGCACTGGGCGCTGCTGGCGATGCGGGCTGCGGCCATCGCGCTGATCGTCCTGGCATTCGCCAGGCCCTACCTGCCGGCCAGCGCCGCGGCCACACTCGGGGCCACGGCCGGAGGCTCGCGCGAAGTGGTGATCCTGCTCGACCAGTCGGCCAGCCTCGGCTATGGCGACCGCTGGCAGCGGGCGAAGGATGAAGCCGCACGCGTCATCGGCTCGCTCGGCGCCACCGACAGGGCGACGCTGGTGCTCTTCAGCCGCAACGCCGAGGAGAACCTCCGCGCGACCTCGGACCGGGGCCGGCTCGAGGCGGCCCTGCGTGCCGCGGAGCTCACGGCGAACGGCACCCGGTTCGGCCCCGCGCTGAAGCTGGCGGAGAGCATCCTCGCCCGATCCACGCTGCCGCGGAAGGAAGCCGTGCTGATTTCCGACTTCCAGAAGACCGGCTGGTCCGGGTCGGAGGACGTGCACTTCGGCGAGGGCCTGTCACTGACGCCCGTGTCGGTGGCGACCGAGACGGTCGCCAACCTGTCGGTTCCGTCGGTCACCTTCGCCCGCTCCTCGTTCTCGAACCAGGAGCGCATCACGGTGACGGCCGGCGTGGCGAACCGGAGCGCGACGGCAGTCTCCTCGGTCCCGGTGTCGCTCGAAATCGACGGCCGGGTCATCGAGACGCTGCCGGTCAACGTCGGCCCCAACGCGTCGGCGTCCGTGGCGTTCTCGCCCTTCACGCTCGGCGCACCGTCGGTGCACGGAGTGGTGAAGGCCGGCAGCGACCCGATGCCGGCGGACAACACGTTCGACTTCGTCGTGACGCCCAGCCAGTCGGTCTCGATCCTCCTGGTCGACAGCGGTGACGAGTCGAGCTTCTTCCTGACGCGGGCGCTGGCCATCGGCAACACGCCCACCTTCAACGTCGAGCGGGTGCCGGCGGCCCGTGTCTCGCCGCAGATGCTCGAGGGGCGGGCCGCGGTCATCCTGAACGACACGATGCTGCCGCCGGGCCTCGCGGGCGGGGCGCTGAAGTCGTATGTGGAACGTGGCGGCGGCGTGCTGGTATCGGTCGGCGAGCGCACGAACTGGCCCCAGAACGAGGCCGACCTCCTGCCCGGACAGCTGGGAGCGGTGGTGGACCGGCTCGATGGCCGCGGGGCGACCATCGGCTTCCGCGACTACAGCCATCCGGTGTTCGAGGTGTTCAAGGCACCACGCAGCGGCGACTTCTCTGCCGCCCGCGTGCTGCGCTATCGCGGACTCACCGCCGGTCCGGACGCCCGGATTCTCGCCCGCTACGACGATGGCGGCGTGGCCGTGGCGGAACGCCGCGTGGGCGCCGGTCGCGTGGTGGTCCTGACCACCACCCTCGACGATTCGTGGAACGATCTGGAGCTGAAGCCGGTGTATCTCCCGCTCGTACACCAGCTGGTGCGCTACCTCTCGCAGTACGAGCAGTCCAGTTCCTGGGCGACGGTGGGTCAGGTCGTGGACCTGGCCTCCATCCTGAAGGCGAAGGCGGACCGGGTGGTTGTCACGCCCGGTGGTGAGCGGCTCGCGATTGGCGCCAACGACCCGTCGATCCTGGAGCTGAACGAGCACGGTGCCTATCAGATCCGCAACGCCTCGACACCGTCGGACCGGGCCACGCTGATTGCCGTGAACATCGACCCGGCGGAGTCCGACCTGACGGCCATCGACGCCAGCGAACTGGTGGCGGCGGCGACCGGCCGTGCGGTCCAGGCCGCCTCCACCGCCGAGGCGCCGGCCGAGTTGACGCCGGAGGAAGCCGAGAAGCGGTTGAACCTGTGGTGGTACCTCCTGCTCGGCGGACTGGCCTTGCTGGTAGCCGAACTGGTGATTGCCAATCGCCTGTCGCAGCACGAGCGCTTCACGTAGACGCGCGGTCCGATTCGAGGTGCTGTCCGGTGCCTCGGCCGGATTGTGAAAAGATAAGGAACCCCGCCGTCCCGGGCGTATCATTTGGGGACTGGTGGGAGGAGGGCCCACGATGGCTTACGAACCGGGTGGCTCCGATCGTCGCGAGGAGCTCGTCGCTGTCATTCACCGCGTCCGGAATCGCTGGCGCCTGAAGCTTGCCCTGCGCGGCGCGGTCATCGTGGTGGCCGGCACCCTGCTGGCCCTGCTCCTCTCGGCCTCGAGCCTCGAAGCGCTGCGCTTCTCCCCAACGGCCATCAACGCGTTCCGCGTCATCGCCCTCGTGGTGTTTGCCGGGCTCGTGACGATCGGGTTCATCCAGCCGCTGCGGCGGCGAGTCTCCGACGGGCAGGTGGCGCTCTACCTCGAGGAGAAGGACCCGACCCTGCAGGCGGCCATCCTGAGCGCCATCGAGTCGATCGACACCGTGGGCGACGGATCCGGTCGCGGCCCGTCCCCGGCGCTGGTGGAGCGGCTGGTCGATCAGGCGATCGACAAGTGCCGCGAGCTCGAGGATGGCCTCGCCGTCGAGCGCCAGAACCTCCGCACCCAGTTGCTCGCCCTCGGCGGCATTGCCGTGGCGGCCACCCTCCTCATCGCGTTCGGCCCCGCCTTCCTGCGCAGCGGCATGTCGGCCCTGCTCATCCTCTCGCGCAGTGCGGAGGCGGCCAGCCCGTACAAGATCGAGGTGCTGCCCGGGAACGCCAAGGTACCCAAGGGGGCCGACCAGAATGTCCGGGCGAAGCTCCTTGGCTTCTCCTCGAGCGACGCCACGCTGATGATCCGCACCGACCCAGAGGGCGACTTCGAGCGGGTGCCGCTGGTCGCGGCCGAGGCCGGCACCTTCGAGGGCATGCTGTTCCACGTCGAGAAGTCGGCGGACTACTTCGTCGAATCCAACGGCGTCCGCTCCACCACCTTCAAGATGGACGTGGTCGACCTGCCGACGGTGGACAAGCTGGTGATGGAGTACCGCTTCCCGGCCTACACCGGCCTCGAGCCGCGCACGGTGGAACCGGGCGGCGACGTCGCCGCAATCAAGGGCACGGACGTCCACCTGGCGATCACGCCCACGATGGCCACGCCCGGCGGACGCGTCATCCTGAACGAGAAGGAGTCGCTGCCGCTCACGAAGGCAGCCGACGGCACCTTCGCCGCCAGCTTCACGGTGAAGGAGCAGGGCTTCTACAAGATCGAGCTCGAGGGGCCCGCGGGCGAGAAGGTGAACGCCTCCCCGCAGTACACCATCGACGTGCTCACCGACCAGAGCCCCTCCGTCCGCTTCAACAAGCCGGGTCGCGATACCAACGCCACGGCGGTGGAAGAGGTCTTCGCCGAGGTGCGGGCAGACGACGACTACGGCGTGAAGAGCGTGGACCTCTTCTACTCCGTGAACGGCGGCACGGAGAAGACGGTGCACCTGTTCGGCGGCGCGAAGGCGCTGCCCGAGGTGACGGCCAGCCACACCATCTACCTCGAGGAACTCGGCCTGAAGCCGGGCGACTTCGTCTCCTACTACGCCAAGGCGTCGGACAACGACCTGGTCGACGGCGCGCAGACCACGACGAGCGACATCTACTTCGTCCAGATCCGCCCCTTCAAGAAGGACTACAAGCCGGCGCAGTCGATGGCCGGCATGGGCGGCGGCGGAGGCGGTGGCGACCAGATGAACCAGCTCTCGCAGCAGCAGCGCGAGATCGTCGCGGCCACCTTCAACATCGTCCGCGACCGGGGCAAGATGCCCGCGGACAAGTTCCGCGAACAGGCCGTGTTCCTGACCCTGGCGCAGGCGAAGCTGCGGCAGCAGGTCGAGGAGCTGAGCGGCAAGATGAACAGCCGGCTCGACGCGGTCGACCCGGCCTTCAAGACCATCGCCGAGGCGCTTCCGAAGGCGGCGAAGGAGATGGCGGCCGCAGAGAACGAGCTCAAGGGGCTCAAGGCCAAGGAGGCCCTCTCGCCCGAGCAGCGTGCGCTGAAGCTGCTGCAGGACGCCGAGCAGCAGTACGAAGTGCAGGTGGCCCAGCAGCGCGGCGGCGGGGGCGGCGGCGGCGGCCAGAACCAGATGTCGGAGGACCTGGCCGACCTGTTCGAGCTCGAGCTGGACAAGCTCGCGAACCAGTACGAGATGCAGCAGCGCGCCGAGCAGCAGGGCGCGGACAAGCAGGTTGACGAGATCGCCGAGAAGCTGAAGGAACTGGCTCGCCGGCAGCAGCAGGAGGCGGAACGCCAGCAGAGGATGGCGGCCGCCGGCCAGCAGTCGTCCGGCGGCGGCGGTGGCGAGGCGCAGCGCCAGCTCGCGAAGGAGCTCGAGGAGGCAGCACGCCGCCTCCAGCAGCTGACGCGTGAACAGCAGCGGCAGGAACTCGCGGATGCCGCGCGCCAGCTCCAGGATGCGGCCAATGCGATGAAGCAGGCTGCGGCCAACGGGTCGCGCGATGCCGGTGCGCAGGCGTCGGCAGCCCTCGACAAGATCCGGCAGGCGCAGCAGCGTCTGCAGCGGAACCAGAACGGCCGCGGCGAGCGCGACGTGCAGGATGCCAAGCGCCAGGCGCAGGAACTGGCCGACGAGCAGAAGCAGATCGCGTCCGAGGTGCAGGGCATGGACGGCATGCAGGGCGCCGCGAAGGACGCCAAGGCCCAGTCGCTGCAGGCGCGTAAGGATGCGATGGACCAGAAGCTCGGGCAGCTGCAGGATCAGCTCGAGAAGCTCGCCAACGAGTCGCGCGGCGGCGCGAAGGACGCGGCGCGCAAGCTCGACGAGGCGGCCGGCAGCATCACCGACAAGCGGATGCGCGAGAAGGTCCGCTACACGAAAAACACCCTGCGCGGGCAGCCGAGCGATTACGCCAAGGCCATGGAGGCCGACATCCAGTCGAACCTCGAGGCACTCGAGAACAAGATTGGCGATGCCGAGTCGGCGATGGGCCAGGCGAGCAAGCAGGACGCCGTGGGACGCGCCGTCGACAAGACGCGCGACCTGGTTCGCGGCATGGAGTCGCTCGACCAGCGCATGCGCGACAAAGCACAGCAGAACACGCGCAATGGCCAGCAAGGCCAGCAAGGCCAGCAAGGCCAGCAGGGTCAGCAGGGTCAGCAAGGCCAGCAGGGTCAGCAGGGCCAGCAGGGCCAGCAGGGTCAGCAGGGCCAGCAGGGCCAGCAGGGCCAGCAGGGCCAGCAGGGTCAGCAGGGTCAGCAGGGCCAGCAGGGTCAGCAGGGTCAGCAGGGCCAGCAGGGTCAGCAGGGTCAGCAGGGTGGTCAGGCTGGCGGCGACCGCAATGGCGGCCAGCTTGCGGGCGGCGCGTACGGCGGCCGGTATGACAACGGCTACGGCGTGAACCGCGGCACCTATCGTTTCGACCCTGCCGATGCGCGGCAGTTCCGCAACGACTTCCGGGAGTGGCAGAACGATGCGCAGGCGCTGCGCCGCGAACTGAGCCAGGCCGGGGTCGACACGAAGGACCTCGATCAGATCCTGCGCGACCTGCGGGCCTTCGACAGCGACGCCGCCTTCACCGACGGCAACTCGCTCGCCCTGCTGCAGCAGGCAGCGCTCGACAAGCTGAAGAAGTTCGAGTTCACGTTGCGCCGCAAGGTCGAGGGCGGCGACCAGCCGCTCTCGCTCTCAGGCTCTGACGAGGTGCCGACCGGGTTCCGCCAGGCGATCGAGGAGTACTACCGGGCCCTGGCCAAGAAGCAGCAGCAGCAGCAGTAAGCCGACCATCGGGGCTGGAGCGTGGATCCGTCCGCGCTCCGGCCAGCTCGCCCTGCACGCACAAGTCCTGACAACCTGGCCGACTCAGGCCGAGAGCTTCTCCTGGCCGTGGTGCTGCATGCTCGCGTGATCGCACACATCGAGCACCACGCGGAAGCGATCCTCACGCCCTGGCGGTGCCATCTCCACCACCATCCGCTCCACATCCAGGGGAAGCCCCTCGCGCGCCGCCGCGCCCGACGCGAACCACGGGTCGCCAGCCTGGCACCCGACCCCGCTGTCCGCGGCAGCCGTTGTCAGCGACGACGCGAGGATGGACGCCACATCGCCGAGCACCCCAACCGATGAGCGCAGGTCCGGGCTGGACTCCTCGCTGCTGCTCGACGCCAGTTGCCTGATGAGATCGGTGGTGCACTGCACGCCAAGCCGAACCGCCGCGCCGCCGATGACGAGGTCCAGGATCGCGTGCGCGCCCAGCACGTCGGTCGACCCCGACTCGCGGACCTCCGCATCGAGCGACAGCCTCGATTCGAACACGCCGGCCACCGTACGGATGACGACATCACGGATCGACGGCACGTCGGTCAGCAGACGCTGAAGCAATCCGCCCGAATGCGCCTGCGTCCTGGGCAGCTTGATGAACCGCCGGATGTCGCGCAGGACAACGTCCGGGTCGGTGCTGCGCCCAACCACTCCGGTATACAGTCCGGTAGCCAGCTCGGTCTCGATGCCCGCCGGCCCCGACACCTTCACCAGCCCCGGAGTCCCCAGCTTCGACAGGTACCGCGCAAGTGAGGCCGAACCGATCGGGCCCAGCCCCTCGCCGATGAGCGCCAGCGTTGGCGCCGACGACCATGCTTCATTGAGGGCGGCGGAGCCGCTCACGGCGGTCGTGACGGCGCAGTGCGGCTCGAGGATCTCGCGCATCGAGTCGAGAAACCCGGCGTCGCCGTCGGCGATGAGGGTGCGTGGCCGCCCGTCTGGAGGCTCGGCACTCCTCGCCGCGCGCGCTGCGTCCTCGGCCCGCTTCGCCGCACGTTCTGCCGCGACTGCCAGCGAGCGCTGGACGCGCATCGCCCGCACCGGCTTGAGCAGGTAGTCGACGATGTTGAAGCCGCGAAAGCGGAGTACTGACTCGAGGCCGCGATCGTTGGTGACGATGGTGACGGGCAGACCGCGGAGTGCATCGGCCTGCCGGATGAGCGAGAGCGTCTCGTAGCCGTCGAGCAGGGGAAGGTCCGTGTCGAGAATCAGCAGGTCGTAGGGTTCACGCTCGAGGTGCTCGATCACCTCGATGCCGCTGAGGCACACGGTGACCGCGCAGGACTCGACACGGTTGAGCTGCCGCTCGAGCGCCATCCGCGATGATGGTTCGCTGTCACACAGCAAGACCCTCATCGTCGTGCCGCCGGACGTGCTGCCTTCACGGAACAGTATTCGGCAGCCGTCCTGTCCGGTTCAGTGAAATGCCGTGAGCGTAGGAGTGATCCTGACGGGTGCGTGCACCCCTGCACGCACCCGCACCTCGGCACTCGCACCCAGCTCTAGCGTAATGGCACCACTCAGGCCGTGAGGCGCTCCGCTTCCTCGGACTGCTGGGCTGGCATCAGGTGGGTGTCCACGACCACGCGAAGGCCCCTGGTCGTGCCGCGCGGGGCGAGTTCGACCACCAACCGCTCGGCATCGTCGAGGATCGGCTCTGGTCGCCGCTCCTGCCGCGTGTCGGGCAGGCCGCAGACACAGCGTGTGCCGCGTTCGACGGTGGCCGCCTGAATCTTGCCCGTGACGACGTTGGCAATCTCACCGAGGACGCCCGCACACGCGTCGGCTCCGGGCGCATCCTCGCCGAGGGCGGACGCCGCGAGCTGCCGCGCCAGTGCCGGCTCGCACTGAATCTCGACGCGCGCCGAGATCGCCTCGGCAACGGTCATGGTCACGACCGCCGTCGGGCCGGCCAGAGCCTCGTCCATGGGTTCGACCACGTCGAGATCCTGGGAGAGCATCATCGAGAAGGTGGCGGCAGCGGCCTTCGCGATCAGGTTCCGGATGTCAGGGACGTGCTCGAGCAGCCGTTCCATCGGTCCGCCGGCATGGGACAGGAAGCGCCGGACCTCCCGGAGCAGCACGGCGGGGACCAGCGAGCGCGCGATCACCTCGGCATACACCCCTGCACGGCGTTCGGTGGCGATCTCGTCCTGCGATGCCAGCTTGATGAACGTCGACACGCCCAGGCGCGACATGTACCGCACGAGTGTGGGCGCATTGACCGGGCCGAGGTCGCGGCCCACGAACACCAGCGACGGCTGCACCGTGGTGGCGTCGTGCAGTGCCGCTGCCCCGCTCGATGCGCTCGACACCAGGCAATAGGGCGCGAGCAGGCCGCCCAGGAACTCGCGGAAGCCCTGGTCGCCGTCCACGACCATCGCTCGAGTCCGCTGGTCGATCGTGATGGACGAGGGCGTCGGGCCGCGGTCGGTCCGGATGCGCGCCGGCTTCAGGATGTAGTCGGCGATCTGCAGTTCCTTGCTGCGGACGACCGAATCGAGGGTCCGGTCGTTCGTGATCATCAGCACGGGCATGTCCTGGAGGTGCGGCGTTCCCCGGATGATGCCGACCGTCTCCAGGCCACTCAGCACCGGAAGGACGTTCTCGATGGCCAGCACGTCGATGTCGCCACGCGCGAGTCGCTCGATCGCCTCGGGGCCGGAGGCGCACTCGTCGATGTCGCAGTCGGCTGCCACGTGCAGCAGCCGCCTGGTGACGGCCCGCGCGGAGGCATCGACGTCGCAGAGCAGGATCCGCATCGGTGGTCCGCTGCCCTAGCGCGACGCCACGAGTTCACCGAGGAGGTCCCTGATGATCTCCGGCCGGAACGGCTTCTCGATGCAGCAGCGCACGCCCAGTGCGCTGAGCTCGAGCCTGCGCTCGGTGGTGCCGTCGGTGGAGACGACCACCCGAAGCAGCCGGTCCCACTCGCGCCGCTGGCGGACGTTGCGAAGGAGGTCTGCTCCGCCCATCTCCGGCATGTTGAGATCCGTGAAGAGCGCATGCACGTCGTTGGCGCCGAGCACGTCGAGCGCCTCGCGGCCGTTGGTGGCCTCGAGCACGCGGCCGATCACGGCGCCCGACGCCTGCGCCGCCCGCTTGAGGAGGCTCCGCATCATGGCCGAGTCGTCGACGATGAGAATCGTGAGGGCGGCGTCCGGGGCTAGTGCGTCGATCATCGTGGTGGTCCACTCCATGCGCCGGTCGGCGTCTTGCCGTGATCCGGCGACGACGGCTGGCCGGCGCGTCTGCGATGACCACGAATCGGCGCGCCATGCAGCGGCTGGATAGCCACTGTGCGGCGGGAGGCTAGTCCACGGCTGGCGTGCGCTCCACCTGGACGGCCAGCAGCAGTTCCTGCTGCGAGTGCACGCCTGCTCGGCGGTAGAGATTCTTGAGGTGGTTGCGCACCGTGTGGGCGCTGATGCCGAGCGCCGTGGCGATCGCGGGTACGCGGCGGTGCGAGAGCAGCAGGTCGAGGATCTGGCGCTCCCTGGGCCGGAGGTCGTCGAGCTCCACGGTGCGATCGCCCGCAGCGGTCGTGGCGTAGCGGCGAAGGACGGAGTCGATTTCGCGGAACGCCTGTTCGAGCTGGTGATGGCGCTGGTGCTGCCGGTCGTCGGTCTGCCGGAGCGCACGCTGCGCGAGGGCAAGTGCCACGGTCGCCCTGAGCTGCCGTTCGTGCACCGGGCGTGACAGCAGGTGCCAGCGCTCGGTGCCGGGTGTGGCCGCGATCGCATCGGTGCTGCCACCGATGACGACGATCGACGCCTGGGAGACAGTGGTGGCGATCTGGGCGAGTTGGAGTCCGTGGCGTGGTCCACCGAAGTCGATGTCGGCGATGAACAGATCGAGTTCGGCGGCGCGCGCCCGCAGGTCCTGCTCAGCCGAGCCGCCGAGGAGGACGGCGGTGGCCCCGTAGCCGGCGAGCACGGCCCTGAGGTGGCGGCCCGCCTCGACGTCCGATTCGGCGACGAGCGCGAGCATGGGCGCCTGCGTCCTTCCCGACGTGTGGGTCGTGTGGTGCACGACAGGTCCCCTCCTGTGTTCCCTTCGAAGAGACGTTTCTTCGTTGAGCTTCAACCTCGACAGCCGTATTTTCGGCAGGTCGGGTCCGATTTCATTCGGCGAAATCGAGTGGGGTCGGCGCTGCACCTACGCGACAGTGTCGGCCTCGGTCCTATGTGCGTCGATTTCGACCGGGTGGCGGGTCGACGCGTGCGATTCGCTCCGACAGGCAGGCGTACCAGTCGGCTCTGTCTGGTTGCCATTCCAATCAACTCGTCGCCGCTGTCCTGACTGTCTGCCGTGCGTGAACGGACGGCCCCTAGCCGGTGTCCGAGGCGCGTGAGGACACGGAGCGTGGACGCGGCCTGCGCGTTCAGCTCCTTGCTGGCGGCGCTGAGCTGGTGCACGAGCCCCCTGCCCATGCCCCCTTGCCCATGCCCGGGGCAGGTCACCCAAGCGGGAGACGGCAGGCGGGCTGGATAGCCGGAGTGGACGGGCAGGTTCCCTCTGCGCTGCCGGCCGGGGGCGCCGGATGTCAGAATGGAGGACACGACTCATGCCGACATCATCCCCTGCCGTCCACGTACGCCCTGCTGCCCCCTCCGACCTCGACTTCATCGTGTCGGGCAACCAGGCGATGGCGCTCGAGACCGAGCGGCTCACGCTCGACCAGGCGGTGCTGCGCGAGGGGGTTCGCACGGTGCTCGAGGAGCGCGCACCTGGCGCCTACTGGATGGCGGACATCGGGGGCGTGCCGGTCGGGCAGTTGATGATTACGTACGAGTGGAGCGACTGGCGGAACCGGATGGTCTGGTGGATCCAGTCGGTCTACGTCGTGCCGGACGCCCGGCGGCACGGCGTGTTCCGCGAGCTGTATCGCCGCGTGCGCGAGGCCGCCCACGCGGCGGGCGCCGGCGGCCTGCGGCTCTACGTGGACACGACGAACGTGCGCGCGCAGCAGACCTATTCGGCCCTCGGGATGAATGGGGATCACTACCGGGTGTTCGAGGACATGTTCTAGCTTCGGACTCCGGGCTCGGGGCTTCGGGCTACGGGCTCAGGGCCGGGTCGGCTTCCGTGTCACGTCCACGACCGCTGCGGTCGCTGGGTTACAATGTGAGGCTGCTGCGGCACCTGCCGCGGCGTGGGTCGGGGCGTAGCGCAGCCTGGTAGCGCACCTGCCTTGGGCGCAGGGGGTCGCTGGTTCGAATCCAGTCGCCCCGACCACTTCTCGAAGAAATCACCAAATACATTCCGAAAAGAGGCACTTCGCGCGGAACAGCGCGCGTGGTGCGGTTTGCCATTGCTCGCCCCCAGAACCCCGTTTTCGCGGCGGTTTGGGCACAAAAGTGGCCACACCCAGATGGCCGCTAAGTGATGCAAACGGACGGCCTTCGTGGAGTCGCGCCGCCGAAAGCGACCGCACCTGGACAGCAACGGCGATTCCCGGCCACGTCGATCGCGCAGGTCGCTCGCGGGTCCTGTCGCCGGACAGTCCGGTGCTCGCCCAAGTGCACTCGTCACGGGCGAGGGCTGTGCGCCAAGCGGGGCGGCCCCGTCCGGCGCCACCCGCGGTCGCTGAGCGCTCATCGGCGAGCACGCGTTTCTCCCCTCCTCGCGCCCAGCGGTTCGTCACTTCGCGCTCGGCACCGGCTGCCGTCTGGACCAGATCCGCGGCATAGACAGCCGAGTGACATCGACTGAACGCGCGGCACGGTGCACGTCACCGGCAAGTTCCGCAAGGAGCGGGACGTCCCGATGCAGCCGGACGCGAAGGCAACGCTCGAGGAACAGCTCGACGACGAGCGCCGGTTGTGGACGCAGAACCCGCAGCGATTGCGGGAGGTGCTGGCCGAGGGCTGCGGGCGGGCGAAGATTCCCACACTCAGCCCGCACGCACTGCGCCACACGTTCGGCACCCCAGCCGGTGCGGATTCCGGTCGCACCCAGGGGCGAGGGGAACGTGGTCCGGATGCCACGGCGAGGCCGGCTGCGGCCGGCGTGAACGCGTGGGCCCATGCTTCGAATGTTCAAGATAGTCGTAGCCATACTACGACTATATTGACCTATCGAAACACTGTGTTTAGACTGAACTACGTAATCGTAGTCAGGCTACACAAGAATGAGCAAGCTAAACGACCTGTACGCCGGGGTCCGCCCCGGCCAGCCCGTGACATCAGCGGAGCTGGCCGGACTGGGCGTCTCTGCTGACCTCGCGGTCCACTATGCCCGGGCGGGCTGGCTCAAACGGCTGGGCCGGGGTGTATATGCGCGGCCGGACACCCCGCTCGACCTGCACGCCAGCCTCCGCCTCCTCGAACGGCGGTTTGCCGGCTTCCACGTCGGGGGCAAGACCGCCTTGGACTGGCACGGGGTCCGTCACAACGTGGCGGTCCGCCCTGAACTGCGACTCTACGGCTGGGACACCGCCGTCCTGCCCCCCTGGTTCGCCAAGACGTTCCCGAGTCGCTACAAGCGCCTCCGCTTGTTCGAGGAGCCGACGGACAAGCCGAGGCGGGTGTCGCCGCTTCGCCGGCAGTCCGACGCGCCGCTGGTGTCAGATCCGGAACGCGCCCTGCTCGAACTCCTCAGCGACGTCGGCGTCGGTCAGCCGCTCGACGAGGCTCGCTCTCTCGTCGAGGCCACAACGTCACTTCGGGCCAGCGTCCTTCAGGAACTGCTGTCGCACTGCAAGCAGGTGAAGACCGTTCGGCTATGCCTGACCCTCGGCCGGGAGCTGGGCTTGTCGTGGGCATCGAAACTCGATCAGGCGCAGCTTCCGGCTGGCAGCGGAAAGCGCTGGGTGGGTCGGACCAAAGAAGGTCTTCTGGTGTTGGGCAGGTAGCGCATGGACCCGAAGTACCTCGCCACGGCACGTCTCCTGACGGAGATCGCGCCCACGGTCTTCGCCAGCGGACAGTTCGCACTGAAGGGCGGCACAGCGATCAACCTGTTCCTTCGCGAGATGCCTCGCCTGTCGGTCGACCTCGATCTGGTGTTCACGGACCACCAGCTTGGCCGCGCCGAGGCGCTCGCTGGGATCAACGAGGCACTGCAAGAAGCTCGCAACAGCCTCAGCAAGCGCGGCTTCAAGGTGCAGGCACTGTCCGCAGCCGACATGGGTGAGACGAAGCTCCTCGTCCAGCGCGACGACCTCGTGGTGAAGGTGGAGGTCAACACGGTCATTCGCGGCACCATCCGCCCGGTGCAGGCGCGATCGCTCACGCCAGCTGCCAGTGACGCCCTCCTGGCGGATGTCGAGGTCCCGCTGCTGGCCACCGAGGATGTCTACGGCGGCAAGCTCGTCGCCGCGATGGACAGGCAGCATCCGCGTGACCTCTTCGACGTGATGCAGCTGTTCGAGCACGGTGGCATTACGCCTGGCATCCGGCGTGCGTTCGTGGTGTACCTCGCCAGCCACAACCGCACGCTGCACGAAGTGCTGTTCCCGCAGCGTAAGGATGTCGCGCTCGCCTACGAGGGAGGGTTCGTTGGCATGACCACCGAGCCGGTGACACTCGAGTCGCTGCTCGCCGCCAGGGATCGGTTGTTCGCCGAATTGCCGGCTGCCCTCGACGCAGATGAACGCGAGTTCTTGCGAACGCTGGTTCGCGCACGACCGAACTGGTCGCTCTTGGGCATTCCCCACCTGGAGGAGCTGCCCGCCATCCGGTGGAGGCTACAGAATCTGCAGGAGCTGGAGCGCAAGCAGCTGGAGCGCTTCAGGGCCCTCGCTGATGCGCTGGACAACGGCTTGGGACGGTGACGATGTCGTCCACGTTGCGCCTGTCTCCGTGAGTCGCGAGGTCTCGCCACCAAAGCGGTCACAGAAGTGGCCACATGAAATCAACGCGCCCGCAAGTTACGCGGACTCAACCGCTTCGCGCCACCGCCGGAGCCTGCCTTGGGCGCAGGGGGTCGCTGGTTCGAATCCAGTCGCCCCGACCACTTTCATTCGGTGCGTTCCGGACTCCCCGACCATGCCTGGCGTGCCTCTCCTGCGCAGGATGGTCGCCCACAGTTTGCACGGAAACCATAAAGCCGGCGAGGCACGCTATCATGTGCGGACTTTATCGTGCCTAACCACATCTTCGCCGTGCGCGCTTCCCTCTCGAGCCTTCTCACCGCCCTGTTCCTCGCCCTGATGGCGCCGCGCGCGCTGGCGCAGGGTGCCGCCCAGCAGCCTCCATCGGGGCCGCCGCCGGTCACGACGCCCGCCTTCGTCATCCAGAGCGACAACGGCGACAACCGGCTCCAGGTTGGCGGCTTCCTCCAGATGGAAGGACGCTTCGCCCTGAACGACGACCAGAAGCGCGTGACCGACACATTCACGATGCGGCGCTTCCGGTTCATCTTCCAGGGACGGCTTGCGCGGCACTTCGACTACTACTGGAACGTCGACTTCTCCAACAACGTGCTGACCCTGCGGGACGCCTACTTCGACACGGTGTTCTCGCCCGCGCTCCACGTTCGGGTGGGCAAGCAGAAAGCCCCGTTCAGCTACGACCGGCTCCTGCTCGTGACGCAGACGCTCTTCCAGGAACGCGGGATGAGCACGAGCGTCGCCCCCGACCGCGATACGGGCATCCAGGCCTTCGGCAGTCTCGCCGGAGGCGTCGTCAACTACGGGGCCATGATCGGGAACGGCTCAGCCGACGGTCAACTGTCCGAGCTCGACACGAACGACTCGAAGGACATGATCGGACGCGTGATGCTGCGGCCGTGGGCGCGGCAGGCGAAGAGCCCGCTCACCAACTTCAGCGCAGGCATTGCCGCCAGCACTGGCGTCCAGGGGGGGCCGGTGCCGACATTCCTGTCGTCGGGTCGCCAGCCGTTCTTCGCGTATGCGTCGGGGTCGTCAGGTGAGGGGCGGAGAAACCGCTGGTCGCCGCAGGCCGTGTTCTTCCACGGCCCGTTCTGGGGATATGCCGAGTACGTGAAGTCGACGGGTGCCATCCGGCGTGGTGACGTGCTGGCCGATGTGGAGCACACCGCGTGGCAGGTCGCCGGCTCCTGGGTCCTCACCGGTGAGGCGGCCGTGGAGCGGAACGTCCGGCCTCGGATCAACTTCGACCCACCCAGCAACCACTGGGGCGCGCTGCAGGTCGTGGCCCGGTACCAGCGGCTGCACGTGAGCCGCAACGCGTTCAACCTCGGGCTCGCCGCCGCGGGGACCAGCGGCCAGGCCGACTCGGCAGTCGTCGGCCTGAACTGGTTCATGAACCCGCTCGTGAAGTGGCAGCTCAACTTCGAGCGGACCGTCTTCGATCGGAGCACCGCGGCGCCGCGGCGCCCGGAGAACATGCTGACGATCCAGGCGCAGTTCAGCCTCTGACGTCGCGCGCTACTTGGCGGCGGCGGCGAGCTGCGGCACCTTGGTCGGCACCTTCGGTGCGGAGGCCTGCGGGGGCACGGTGCTGTTGCCCGATGCGTCCAGGTAGAAGTGACGGACCGACCCGCACATCCAGGTATCGGGCAGGAAGTGCACGGCACCGGTCGAGACGTCGTACATCGCGCCGATCAGGCCGAGCGCCCCTTGCTCGATCATCTCGCGCAGGATGAGGCTGCGCTCCACGACCCCTTCGACCGTCCGGCGCACCTGGATGTATGCCACCTTGTTCACGAACTCGATGTTCTTCGAGGTCCGGTTCTCGGTGACGCTGCGCTCGAGGTAGACCGACGGCTGGATCAGGTTGAGCAGCGTCGTCAGGTTCCCCATCTGGACGTTGTCGCAGGCTCCCTTCACGGCACCGCAGTTGGTGTGCCCCAGCACGACGATCACGCGCGAGCCGGCCAGCTTGCACGCGAACTCCATGCTGCCGAGCACGGCCTCGGACAGCACGTTGCCCGCCAGGCGGATGCTGAAGATGTCGCCCAGCCCCTGGTCGAACACGAGTTCCGCCGACGTGCGCGAGTCGATGCAGCTCAGGATGGTGGCGAAGGGCCACTGACCATCGCGCGTCTCGTTCACCTGCTCGAGCAGGTTGCGGTTCGCCTTCAGGTTGCGCACGAACCGATCGTTCCCTTCCTTGAGGAACTCGACCGCCCGCTCCGGTGTGATGGTCGACTGTGTCGCTTGAGTATGCGTCCGCACGGTATCTCCTGCAGGGTGGCGTCCAGCACCAGCCGGGCGCCGCGGGAATGAATGCGGGGAAGAGGCCGCTGACCCTAGCGCCCTCTCGCAAACCGGCCGGATACCCGGCCAAGCTCAGCCCCCATTTGATTCGCGTTAGTATTGCATAAGAAATACGTCAGCAAATATCCAAATACAGGGGGTGGGTCTTCCCTTAGTGCAGGGTGG
>WBZO01001779.1_pt1 | contig 31566 bp, 31 predicted proteins | sample 5204261 | NCBI WGS metagenome assembly WBZO01 (sample SAMN12412400, study PRJNA552823) | activated sludge metagenome | isolation source: activated sludge from anammox sidestream of wastewater treatment plant... | place: USA: North Carolina | collected 2017-09
GACGATTGGCGGGGATCCATTGAGGCCGCTTTGTCCGCGGATCCCACGCACGTGTCGGCCTACTCGCTGATTGTCGAGCAGGGAACCAAGATGGCTCGGCTGGTGAGGTCCGGTGAGCTCGTACCCGCCGATGACGACGTGTTGGCCCGGCGTTATGAGATGGCGGACCAGGCATTTCGATCGGCTGGTCTTGACTGGTACGAAGTGTCGAACTGGGCGAGGGGCGGCGCTTCGGGCCCATCGGTTTGCCAACACAACCTGGGCTACTGGCACAACGACGACTGGGTGGGAATTGGCCCGGGCGCCCACAGCCATGTTGCGGATGTCCGATGGTGGAACCGGAAGCATCCGGCACGTTGTTCGGCCGCGCTGTCGCGCGGCGAACTGCCGATCGCGGGCTCTGAGGTGCTGTCATCGGCGGATCAAGCGGTTGAGGCAGTGATGCTCGGCGTACGGCTGGCCGAGGGTCTGTCACTGGATCGAGTTATCCCTGGACATGACGGTGACCTTGTCGACTTGATCACAGAAGGCCTCATAGAACCCGGGCTCTATTCTCAGGGCCGAGTTGCTCTCACCCCACAGGGACGGCTTCTGGCGGACCTTGTTGTCCGGCGCCTTACGTGAGGCTGCTGAGAAATTGGTCGTATCTTGGACATCCCGAGATCAACGCCACTTCCCCTGCTGGCGGAGCCGATCTACCCTGTTAGGTAGTCCAGACGTATACGTGGTCCCCAGACAGTGAAATGCCTCCATGCAGTGTGACGTCGACGCACTGCATGGCGCACTCAACTGACTGCGACCCTTTCAGGAGCCACTGATGTTGACCGCACGCAGAACCACCGCTGGCGTTGTGCCGTCGGCTGCTGGGGTGCTGGTCGCGCTCTCGGTTCTGATTGGCGGGATTCTTGCGCCCGCGGCGGCGACGACCGATGCAGGCTCAACTGAACCGGCGTCGTGGACCTCAGTCGACGAGTCGGTTTCGACTCCACCGAGCGAGCTCGCGGCGAAGGTCGACAGCAATGACAAGGCCCGAGTCGTGGCCGTCAGGGAAGGCGATGGCGCGCCGGTCTTCGACGTCACCGAGGTCAAAGGCAAGACGCAGGCAGAGTCCGTCGTGGCGCAGGAGCAGGCCACAGATGGAACGCTCGCGGTCGCAGTTGAGGAGAAGCAGCGCCTCGTGGCTGCGGCAGATTCGGCGGCAGCAGCGACCAACGACCCCAATTTCGGCTCGCAGTGGGGTCTCTCAAGATTGCAGGCGGAAGCCTCCTGGCTCGTTTCCCGGGGCGGCGGTCAGACGGTCGCCGTCGTCGACACCGGGGTTTCTCCCGAGCCCGATCTTGCCCCGCAGTTACTGACGGGTTGGGACTACGTCGCCGGTCACGCAGATGGTCGCTCGGATGCGAACGGCCACGGAACCCACGTCGCGGGGATCATCGCTGCGACGGCGAACAATGGCGTCGGAGGCAGTGGACTTGCGCCCTCGGCGAAAGTCCTGCCAGTGCGCTCGCTTGACGCCTCAGGTAGCGGATACTGGTCGGACGTTGCCAACGGAATCGTTTACGCGGTCAATCAAGGTGCCGGTGTCATCAACTTGAGCCTTGGCGGCCATTCTGGCAATTCGAGTCTGCAAGCCGCAATTGACTATGCGACATCAAATGGCAGGGTCGTCGTCGCCGCGGCGGGCAACGACGGAACCAGCGTGCCGACCTACCCGGCTGCTTACCCAGGCGTCATCGGCGTGGCGGCGAGCACTCAGTCCGACGCGGTGGCCGGGTTCTCCAACTCAGGGTCTGCGGTTGATGTGACGGCCCCGGGTGTCGGGATCTTGTCGACTGTGCCGGGCGGCTACGCAAGCATGAGCGGAACATCGATGGCGGCACCGTTTGTGTCGGCGACTGCGGCACTGCTGCGTTCGGCAGCAGTTGCACGCGGCTTGGGATCAGTGAATGTCGAATCGGTCTTGGCATCAAGCGCCACCGACATCGCAGCGCCGGGTCGCGACGCCAACAGCGGCGCGGGCTTGATCAATCCGCGAAACGCGTTGTGTTCGGTTGGTGGGTGCAGCTTCGGGCTCAAGGCCAACGTCTCGCTGAAGAGGACGACTCTCACCGTTCGCCTCAACCGGGCAGCGTCGCAGCACGTCATCCTGCAACGCAAGGTTGGTGGCAAGTGGAAGCGTGTGGCTAAGAAGGTCACAGCAGCCAATGGCGTTGCGTCCTTCAAAGTCAAGCGAGGATCTTCCTATCGCGTTGTTGTGCCTTCGACGCCAGTAACCCTTGCGGTCACCAGCAAGTCGCTCAGAGTCCGCTAGTCCCGCACCACGACCGACCCAGTGGCTTTGTCTGACACCAGACACTGCCGCTTGGGGTCCCAGAGGGGCCAAAGCACACCCAGGTAGCAGAGTCCAAAATCCACGGACAACAGCAGCAGGCGGATCGTGGCGAAGGTGACGCCCAGCGGCTCGCCCGAGCTTTCACGCAGCGTGGTGAATCCGAGAAGCCGCTTGCCGATTGACTTGCCAGTCCGGCCTTCTCGAAAGCCCTGGTTCCACAAGAGGAAGACCAGCGCGATGCAGCAGCTGGCAAAGAAGGCCGGACGCAGGCCGCTTGACACGCTGACTTCGTAGCCGATCCCGTTGACCGAATCAGTTTGGACGCGATACGTCGGCTGCCCGATCAGGTATCCCACGCAAATGACAGCCGCGGGAACAGTCGCGTCAATTAGCCAACAGCCAACGCGGGAGAGCCAGAGTGCGTATCGCCGCCGGGTGCGTACGCGTGGCGCGTCAGTCGTGGAAGACAACCGCACTGGTGGTTCGATCAGAGAGCAGTGCTTGGCGCTTCGGATCCCACAGCGGCCACAGCCACAGAATCAGACCAAGACCGCACAGTGCGATCAGGATGAGTTCGATGTAGACGAGCAGAGCCCGTAGCATTCCGTGCCCGACCCCAAGGGGTTGGTCGGTGCCCTCATTCACCGTGGAGTATCCGAGGATACGCTTCGCAAGAGACTTGCCGGTTGACCCTTCCAGGTACCCCTTGTTCCAGAACCAGTAGATGATCGCGATGGCGTACAGGAGATAGAAGGTGAAGCCGGGGCCCCGAGTTTCAAACACCTGATAGGTCGGGCCGCCCGCCCAGTTGCTTTCGACATTGACGATGGATGAGAAGAAGAAGATCTGGGCGATCATGGTCAGGATCAGTGCGGGCAGGAAGTCCAAGAAGAAGGCCAGTGCCCTGATCACCCAAGTCGCGTACGGACGTCCATCTGGGGCGATACCAGGGGTGTGCGGAGTTGCGGACTGCTCGGACATTCATACCCCTCGACTCTGGATCACCGCGCTGCCTAGATGACTCGAAGCATAGGGATTCGGACGGCGCATTGCCGCCCTGCACGCCCAGTTCCAGCCTCTACGCACTGAGGGGCTTGGATGCGCGGGTGCGCATCCAAGCCCCTCAGTGGCTGTGTCTTCTTGCCTGACTCTTGCTGACTAGTCCTTGTAGACCACCGCACCGGTGACCTTGTCGGACAACAAGCACTGACGCTTGGCGTCCCACAGTGGCCACAGCACGCCGACGTAGCAGATTACGAAGTCAACCCACAGCAGGATTAGGCGGACAAAGCCCATGCCGAAGCCAAGGGGCTCGCCGGTTTCTTCCTTGACAGTGGTGTATCCGGTGAACTGCTTTCCGATCGACTTACCAGTTGTTCCTTCCCGGTATGCCTTGTTCCAGATCCAGTAGGCCAAAGCAGCCAGGTAGAAGATGATCGCCAGAATCAGGCCGATCGCTGACGTGGAACGCTCGACCGTGGTGTAGCTGTACGGCGTGCCGTAGAGCTCGCCCGAGCGAACGACCTCATGGGTCGATGTCATAAGGATCGCGAAGAGGTAGCCAATACCACCAATGATCGCGGCCGGAATGTAGTCGATGATGTAGGCCAATACTCGCCAGATCCATTCGGCGTATTCCTTGCCATCTGGCGAAACGCCAGGTGTCGGGGCTTGGCCGTAGGCGGGTGGAGGAGGTGGGGTTCCTCCGCCGGGCGGCGGAGGCGGCGGGTTATCGCCGGGTGGCGGTGTCGCTTCTGACATGTCTCATGCCTTTCGTCGGGGGGACTTCGGGCCACGGTGTGGCCGCAACCCCTGCTTATGACGTGCCGCAAGATACCGTCATCTGTGGTCACGATCACGTAAATCGTCCCAATTTCGGACGTTTTTCCGCAATACCTGAAGGCTAGCCGGATCACCCGTTTGCGCGAGTCACCGCGCTGGCGTGAATCCTGGAACTTCGGTTTGCCGCACCGGGCGCGCTGGCCCCAGCGTGACGCTCTGGGGGCCGTACTGCTACTTGACGAGCCGAAGGATGTACGGCACGCGGTAGGCCTCGCCGTTGTTGGCCTTCATGGCACCCATGATCTGAAACACCAATACGGCAACCGCGTAGCCGATGATGATGACGAACCAGGCGATGAACATGATGAAGCCAGCCGGCGGCAAGACGATTGTCACTACCGTTCCGAAACCAAACAGACCGATGCTCGCGACCAGATAGACGATCGCGGCGGTGATCTGGAGGTTCAGGGCCTCAAGCGAGGTCGTGCGCACGAACCGCGACCGATCCCGGTAGACGAAGTAGATGATGAGCGGTGCTAGGAAGCCCGCGACGAGGGACAGCAGGAACGCAAGCATTCCCCACAGCCGCTCGTCCGACTGCGACAGCGGCTGCGGTTGTGGCGGGGCGTATTGCGGGGGATATCCGTAAGGGGGTTGGCCGGGTGGCAGGGGCGGCGCCGGTGGAACCTGACCCGCCACCTGGGGTGGGTACTGCTGTGGTGGGTATTGACCCTGCTGGGGCGGATACTGCGCCGGACCCGGGGCGGGCGGTGCCTGCTGGGGCGGGTACTGACCAGCCGGTGGTGGCTGGCTGATCGGCTGGCCGTACGGATTGGGGTTACCGTCAGTGCCTGGTGCTGGGTTGCCCGCAGCAGCGTCGCCCTGGGGGTTGTTTGGGTCCTGCTGGGACATCGTGGTCCTCCGCCATCGTCAGAAATGCGCGCCCATGTCAGCAACGCGCGCCGCTAGCTTGATGCTACGCAGATACCGGTGATTCGCCTAGTTGTTGGTGTTCGAGTCCCGTCAGGGATTTGCTTCCTGGCCCTGTTCGAGCGTGGGGCCGTAGGGGTAGCCGGGTACCAGGGCGCGACCTTTCACCCACATGCGGTTTGCCAACCCGATGCCAACGAGGGCGCAACCTGTCAGCAATACCCAGGAATAGATCGCGAGCCAATGGGTCTGTGCTTGGGTCGCATTTGTGATCTTGCCGGTTTCAAAGCCCTGGATCGTGACGGGCTGTCCGGTGGTGAGCAGCGTGAACACCACTGCGAATCCGGTGGATGCATCCCAAATCCAATGCATGAGGACCACGACGAGCCACCAGCCAACAACGCTTGGAGAGATATGCAGCCTGCCGGTCTTACTGGCTGCTGCGAACAGGGCGCCACCTAGCAATGCGGTCCACAGCCCGTGTCCGACCGGAGTCAGCAGGCCGCGTACAAGTTGGGTTTCGACCACTGGGAGCAGTTGGTCGTCACTCGCCTGAATCAGTGCGTTGAACGCGTATCCGGAAGTCTCGAAGGCAGCGAAGCCAAACCCGACGCAGGCGCCAAGCACCATGCCGTCCCGCCGGTAGTAGGCGGTGAGATTGCGCGCCAGCCACCACACAATGGCGATCTTGATTGTCTCTTCTATGACCGCCACACCCGGATACCAGAGAATCCCCGGGATGTGGTTGAGGACCACCGTTTCCACCAGAGCAGCCATAGTGACGCCGAGCAGTCCGCCAACGCCGAACGCTGCAACAAGCAAGGGAATTGATAGCGCAGTTGGTTGCCCCTCCGGCGTGACTCCCGAGTACTCCTCGCGCTCAAAGGCCCAGACCGCAAAGACGATGGGGACCAGAAAGCTGCCGACGAAGATCACGACTGGTGCGAGGGTGGTGACTTGTGTGGTCCACAAGACCGCGAGGGTTAGCCCCCAGAGCAGTAGCCCGCCCACCAGAACCTTGAGCCAGAGCGGGCGCTGCTTCGATTTGCCAGCAGTGGCAGGAGCCGTCGGGGGAGCGGGCGTCGCGGGTGTCACGGGCGCCAGCGTAGGCAGTCGGGGGGTGACGTGGCATGTTTCGTCGTCCATTTGTGCCGCCGGATGTCTCGGCTCAGTGAGAGGCGAACCCATAGAATGCCCGAGTGACTGACGAACGCCGCCTCGCTGGCGATGACCGCAAGCTGGAAGTGTTGCGGGCCATCATTGAGGATTTTGTGACGACGTCAGAGCCAGTCGGTTCGAAGGCTTTGGTCGAGCGGCATGCGCTTGGAGTCAGTTCGGCGACGATTCGCAACGACATGGCGGTGCTGGAGGACGAGGGCTACATCGTTCAACCCCACACTTCAGCCGGGCGGATTCCCACTGACAAGGGCTACCGCCTGTTTGTTGATCGGCTGTCACAGCTGCGACCGTTGAGTGGCGCCGAACGCAAGGCGATCCACACCTTTCTGGATCGCGCGGTCGACCTGGATGACGTCATGGCGAGCACCGTCCGACTCCTGGCCGCATTGACAAAGCAGGTCGCGTTGGTCCAGTACCCGTCGCTGACTCGATCAGCGGTTCGCCACGTCGAACTCGTCTCGCTCGGTGCCGGACGGCTCCTGTTGGTGGTCATTGCGGACACCGGCAGGGTCGAACAGCGAGTGGTGGATGTGCCGGATGGACTCGATGAGGACGCGGTCGGACGGTTGCGTAGTGCACTGAACTCCGCAGTCATGGGCCAGTCCTTTACAGATGTTCCTGATCAGATCGCGGACTTGCCGAACCAGTTCCACGACACCGAACGGGCCGCAGTCTCCAGTGTGCTCGCAACCTTGCTTGAGACAGTGGTGGAGCGCCATGAGGAACGGGTTGTGCTCGGCGGAACCGTCAACCTGGCGCGGGCCGGGGGAGACTTCTCCACACACCTCGAACCCGTCCTCGAGGCCCTCGAAGAACAGATGGTCTTGCTGCGCCTGCTGAGCGAGCAGTCCGGGGCGGCCGTTCCGGTCTCGGTGACGATCGGCAGGGAGAACACCGTCGAGGGCCTCAACAGCGCGTCAGTCATCACAGCGGGCTATGGAACTGCTGGTCAACAGATCGCCAGACTTGGGGTGGTGGGTCCGACGAGGATGGACTACCCGGGCACTATGGGGGCGGTGGGTGCAGTCGCTCGATACCTCGGGCGCATGATTGATACCCAATAGAACCGTGGAATAGAACCGTGAACATCCGACAACTGTGCGTGTAGGAAAAGCTCAAATGGGAAGAGGAAACGTGGCAAGCGACTACTACTCGGTGCTCGGGGTGTCTCGCGACGCCACGGGCGAGGAGATCAAGCGCGCTTACCGCAAACTCGCTCGCGAATTGCACCCTGACGTCAATCCTGATCCCGCCACCCAGGAGCGCTTCAAAGAGGTCACCGCCGCGTACGAGGTTCTCAGCGACCCGTCCAAACGTCAAATGTACGACCTTGGGGGCGACCCGAGGGGCGGTCAGTCTGCGGGATTCCCTGGCGGTTTTGGCTTCGGCGACATCATGGATGCCTTCTTCAACAGCGCAGGCGGCCAACGCGGACCGCGTTCGCGAGTTAGGCGAGGGCAAGACGCCCTCATTCGCCTTGAGATCGACCTGCGCGAGGCGGTGTTCGGCACGGTTCGTGACATCTCCGTCGATACCGCGGTTGGCTGTGGGACCTGTTCGGGTTCTGGCTCAGCGCCGGGAACCGATCGAGTCATGTGCACGATGTGTCAAGGCCGCGGTGAGGTTCAAACTGTCCAACGCTCTTTCCTTGGCCAAGTGATGACCGCGCGCCCTTGCCCCCAGTGTGGGGGGTTCGGCGATTTGGTTGCGACTCCTTGTCCCGACTGCGCCGGCGACGGACGCGTGCGAACCCGTCGGACGCTCACCGTGAAGGTTCCGGCCGGGGTTGACACCGGCACGCGCATTCAATTGACCGGTGAGGGTGAGGTTGGCCCGGGCAATGGACCGGCTGGCGACCTCTACGTCGAGATTGTTGAAAAGGCAGACCCCGTCTTTGAACGGCAGGGCGATGACTTGCACTGCACCGTGACGGTCCCCATGACGGCAGCCGCACTCGGCACCAACGTCACGTTGGAGACGTTGGACGGACCTGAACAGATTGACATTCGTTCAGGCACTCAGTCCGGGAGTACGCGCACACTGCGCGGCAAGGGCGTCAGTCACTTGCGGGCAAATGGCCGCGGGGATCTGCATGTTCATATTGCCGTCGCGACGCCGACCAAGCTCGATGCCGCTCAGCAGGACCTGCTGCGCCAGTTCGCTGCTGCTCGCGGGGAGGAGAACCCGGTTGGGCAGGTTGCCCATGGCCAGTCAGGATTGTTCTCGCGCATTCGCGACGCCTTCCGGTGACGTCCCCGTTCTTCTACGGGTCGGCTGGCGACCTCGAATCTGTCGCGGTCGGGGACGTGCTGACGCTTTCCGGTGAAGAGGGCCGTCACGCGGTCACCGTCAAGCGAATCGATGTTGGTGAGCAGTTGCTCGTCGGCGACGGCCGTGGAGTCGTCGCGACGGCGACGGTCGTGGCCGTCCGAGGGAAGGACCGACTCGACGCGGCGGTGCTGAGCGTGACGCAGACGCCGCCGTCCGCAACCCAGGTCACAGTCATCCAGGCTCTGGTCAAAGGCGATCGAATGGAACGGGCGATTGAGTCGATGACCGAAGCAGGGGTGGACCACATCGTGTTGTGGCAGGCCCAGCGTTCAATTGCGCGAGTCACCGGCACTGCCCGGCAGAAGCTCCACACCAAACTCACCGGGCGGGCACGGCAGGCGGCTAAACAGGCTCGCCGACCCTGGGTGCCCACCGTGAGCGAGGTTGTGACCACTGATCAACTAGCGGAGGAGTTCGCTGAATCGACGCTTCGCATCGCGTTGCATGAAGATGCCCGGCGGTCGCTGCCAGAGGTCCTCACAGCAGAAGCGATGCGTGGGAAACCACCGAGCGTCGTGCTGTTGGTTGGTCCAGAGGGCGGAATCGAACTGGCGGAGTTGACTGCACTCGCCAACCTGGATGTCCAGGCTGCCGTCATGGGGCCGAGCATCATGCGTTCGTCCTCTGCAGGAACCGTTGCACTCGGGTGGGTTATGGGTGCACTGGGACGCTGGTCAGTGGAACACTGAGCACCGTGACTAACTGCTTGTTCTGTGCAATTGCGTCGGGAGACACTCCGGCAACCATCGTTTCCGAGGATGACCGAGTTGTGGTGTTTGCGGATGTGAATCCACAAGCTCCAACCCATGTCCTGGCAATTCCGCGCGAGCACCATGTCGATTTTGCGGCACTGGTAGCGGCCGACCCGCAGCTGGCTGTCGATGTGATGGCAGCAGCAACGCAGGCTGCGAAGGATGCACAACTCACAGCTGGGTATCGGATCGTCTTCAACACTGGCCGGAACGCGGGCCAGACCGTTCCACACGTTCACGCCCACGTGCTCGGTGGACGACAACTGACTTGGCCCCCGGGCTAATGCCCCCTAGGCTTGACTCCGACGGTTCGTGAGCGTCTCGCGCTCACGAAACCCGACAGTAGGCCCACGGGCCATCCAAGAAGAAATGGATATATGACGACCTCCCAGGCGCAAGCAACGATCACGGTGCCGAACTCGGTATCGATGGTGAGTTTGCTCGGCATTAGTGATGATGTGCTGCGGGCCATTGAGCAGGCGCTGCCCTCGGTCGTGTTCACTGTCCGCGGCAATGAGATCAGTGCGTCGGGACCAGATGACGACGTCGACGTTGCCAAGCAGTTGTTTGCCGAACTGCTTATGGTGTTGCGGTCCGGACATGCGGTGACGGCTGACGCGGTTGAGCGTTCGATTGCCCTGCTGAGATCGAGTCACGAGGTGACTCCGTCCCAGTTGCTGACGGCAGGAATCCTCAGCAATCGCGGCCGGTCGATCCGACCAAAGACCCTCGGCCAGAAGGAGTACGTCGACGCGATCGACAAACACACCGTAGTCTTTGGAATCGGCCCTGCCGGTACCGGCAAGACGTATCTGGCGGTCGCCAAGGCGGTCCAGGCGCTTCAAAGCAAAGCCGTGAATCGCATCATCCTGACCCGCCCCGCGGTTGAGGCGGGCGAGCGCCTGGGCTTCCTCCCCGGAACCCTGAGCGAGAAGATCGACCCCTATCTGCGGCCGCTGTACGACGCGCTGCACGACATGATTGATCCTGATTCGATTCCGAGGTTGATGACCAGCGGAACCATTGAAGTCGCGCCGCTGGCCTACATGCGGGGACGCACCCTCAATGATGCATTTGTCATTCTTGACGAAGCGCAGAACACGACCCCGGAACAGATGAAGATGTTCCTGACCCGGTTGGGATTTGGTTCGACCATCGTCGTAACCGGTGACGTGACGCAGGTTGACTTGCCGGGTGGAACTCGCAGTGGGTTGCGAATTGTCCGGCAGATCCTGCACGGAGTCGACGACGTCGCCTTCTGCGAACTGACGAGTCGCGACGTGGTGCGCCATCCGCTCGTCGGACGGATTGTCGATGCCTATGGCAAGTACGACGAGTTGGTCGCTGATCAGCGTGTATCCCAGACTTCAGCCCCAGAGGGTTCCGCGAATAAGGCTGAACGCCGAGCCAGCGCGCGTGGGTCTGGACGGTCAAAGCCGTGAGTATCGACATCGCGAATGAGTCCGGCTGGGAGGGCTACGAGGACAGCCTGGTGGCTCAGGCCAACTTTGTTCTTGACCGGCTTCGCATCCACCCACAAGCCGAGCTTTCGTTGGTCCTCGTCGATGAAGAGGCCATGGCGTTGCTCCACGAGCGCTGGATGGACGAAGTCGGCCCAACCGATGTTCTCAGCTTCCCAATGGATGAGTTGAGACCGCCGCACGACCAGGATTCAGCTGAACCCGGGTTGTTGGGTGACGTGGTGATTTGCCCTGCGGTCGCCTCAAGACAAGCTGCGGCGGCTGGCCACAGTCAGCGTGATGAGCTCGGCGTCCTCCTGACTCACGGCATCTTGCACCTGCTGGGTTACGACCATGCCGAGTCGGATGAAGAGCGCCTGATGTTTGGCCTGCAGGGCCAACTTGTCGCCGAGTGGAATCGGCGGGTGAGTTGATGCTTTCTGACCTGTGGCTGGCATCTCTGGCCATCATCCTCGTGATCTTCGCGATGCTGATGGTGGCACTCGAGCAGGCGCTGACGCGAGTGTCGAAAGTCCGAGTGGCCGAACTGCAGGAAGATGGAGTCCGTGGGGCAGGTCGGTTAGCGCCGATCGTTGCGGATCGAGCCCGCTACGTGAACGCAGTACTTCTTGCTCGGCTGGCCTGCGAGGCATTTGCCATCGTCACAGTGACGGTCGGCTGTATTCGGCAGTTCCCGGAACCTTTCTGGCTGGGGCCGGTGTTGGCCGGCGTCATCATGCTGCTCGTCACCTTTGTCGTCCTTGGTGTCGCACCTCGCACTCTTGGACAACAGCACGCACAGGGCATCGCACTGCGCGGTGCCGGTTTTGCGAAGTTCCTCGCAACGGTCTTCGGGCCGCTGGTGACAGCGCTGATTGTCTTCGGCAATGCGGTTACTCCGGGCAAGGGCTATCGCGAGGGTCCGTTTGCGACGCAGGCGGAGTTGCGTGAGCTCGTGGACATGGCCGAGGCCGACAGCGTGATCGAAGCCAATGAGCGCGAGATGATTCATTCCGTCTTTGACCTCGGGGAGACTCTGGCGCGCGAGGTAATGGTTCCTCGCACGGAGATGGTCTGGATCGAAAAGGACAAGCGTCTGCGGCAGGCACTCTCACTGGCACTGAGGAGCGGCTTCAGTCGTATCCCGGTCATCGGTGAGAACCTCGACGACGTCGTCGGCATCGTCTACCTGAAGGACTTGTCGCGCCGGTCGTTTGAACATCGCGAGGCCGAAAACACCGAGCGCGTCGAACAAATCATGCGTCCGGTCACGTTCGTACCTGATTCCAAACCGGCGGACGAACTTATGCGAGAGATGCAGGCCTCGCGCATCCATGCGGCAATTGTCATTGACGAATACGGCGGAACTGCGGGTCTCATAACGATCGAGGACATCCTGGAGGAGATCGTTGGTGAAATAGCCGACGAATACGACTTCTCCGAGATTCCCGAGAGTGAGCGTCTATCTGACGGCAATTGGCGAGTGAGCGCCCGCATGCAGCTCGATGACTTCGCCGAGATGTTCGACCTTGACCTGTCTGAGGAGAAGGAAGGCGTGGACACAGTTGCGGGGCTGCTGGCCAACCGCCTCGGAGTTGTCCCGATTCCTGGATCCAGTATTGATGTTCAGGGGTACCAGTTGGTGGCTGAGTTGGCTGCTGGGCGTCGTAACCGCGTTGGTGCCGTCCTGGTTCGGCTGATACCGGGTGAGTCCGAAGAGGGCCGCTCACATGACGACGCTGATGGTCCGTACCGAGCCGACAAAGAAGAAGCGGAGCCAGCCCATGACCAGCAATGACCCCCTCACCGCCGACGAATTGGCTGACGAGGACGCGAAGCTGTTCACGTTGGCGCGCGGTGCCCGCGGACGGGTGGGCGCGGCGGTGGGCGCAGCGCTTCGAGATGAGACTGGCCGAACGTATTCCGGGGCAAATGTGAGTCTTCCCCGACTCACGATCGGCGCGCTGCAGTTGGCGGTAGCGCAAGCAGTTGCGGCTGGCGCCCGAGACTGTGAGTTGGCGGTCGTGGTTGCTGCTGACGGCGGAGTGTTCGACGATGATCTCGCTGCCGCTCAAGACCTCGGTGGCGATCATGTGCGCGTCATTGGAGCTTTGCCAAGTGGTGAGATCGTCGTCGATCTGCCCGGGGAATCTGCATGACTGACAATGGGTTCCGAAGCGGTTTTGTCTGCTTGGTGGGTCGGCCGAATGCAGGCAAGTCGACGCTGACGAACCGCATTATTGGCCGAAGAATCGCAATTACGTCCGATCGTCCACAAACGACCCGGCGGACTGTTCGGGGTGTACTGACGCGCCCGGATGCCCAGCTGATAGTGGTTGACACCCCTGGTCTGCATAAGCCACGGACGTTGTTGGGTGAGCGGCTGAACGACCTCGTGCGGGCTACCTGGACCGAGGTCGACGTGGTCGGCTTCTGTCTGGCCGCGGATGAGCCGACCGGCCCGGGGGATCGCAAGTTGGCTGCGGAGCTGGCAGAGATCCAGCGGGGGCCGCTGGTTGCGATCATCACCAAGACCGACGCCGTCAGTCCCGACGCCGTTGCCGCTCGGTTGGCGTCGGTTCAGCGACTTGCCGACGCCGTCGGACTCACGGTCGCGGAGTACGTGCCTGTTTCGGCGGTCGACGGCATGAATGTCGACGTGCTGGTGGATCTGCTGATTGCCCTGATGCCGCCGGGCCCGCAACTCTTCCCAGCGACGGAGGACACCGACGAGCCCGAGGAATCGATGTGTGCGGAATTGATCCGGGAGGCAGCGCTTGAGGACGTTGTGGAGGAACTTCCGCACTCAATCGCCGTGACGATTGACGAGATGTCGCTGCGGGAGGATCGCGCCGTCGACAAACCGCTCATGGATATCCACGCCACGATCCACGTTGAACGAGATAGTCAGAAGCCGATCATTATCGGCAAGGGTGGGTCACGGCTGAAGAAGATCGGCAGTCAGGCTCGCAAGAACATTGAACTGCTGCTCGGAACCCCGGTCTACCTGAACATTCACGTGCGGGTTGCCAAGGAGTGGCAGCGCGATCCGAAGCAACTGCGAAAGCTTGGCTTCTAACCGATTTGCGATTCCCTGGCGAGTTGCGTTCCTAGGCGGGTTGAGACTGCTCCGCCGAGTCAGCTAGCTGCAGGACGAGCGCGCATCGGATCAGTCCCAGATGTGAATAGGCTTGGGGATGGTTTCCCAACCCGTGTTCGGTGCCTGGATTGAGCATTTCTGGCAGGAGGCCAGTCGCCCCGGCACACTCGAGCAATTGCGCATACAGGTTGTGGGCTTCATCGAACATACCGGCCGCAGCGTACGCCTCGATCAGCCAACTCGTGCAGATGTGCATGCCTCCTTCGGTCCCTGGTAGCCCGTCGTCGTGGCGGTAGCGGTAGACCGTCGGTCCGTCGCGCAGCGCGGCTTCGACAGCGCGGATTGTGCCGATCGCTCGGGGGTCACGCCCATCCACCAGTCCAGACGTGATCACCGCGAGCGACGCTGCGTCGACATCCTGGCGGCCGTAGGCCGAAACGAAGCTGTTGATGTCGGTGTCCCAGCCATTGGTCAGAATGTCGTCCTTGATCTTCTCCCGAAGTTCCACCCAGTCAGGTCGGTCCTCGCCGTCCCGGTGCACCACCTCAAGGGCCTTGTCAACCGCCATCCAACACATCACCCGCGAATGCAGATGTTTGCGCGGCGCGTCCCGGATCTCCCAGATCCCGTGATCCGGTTCGCGCCAGCGACGCCGAACCGCTTGGACGCAGGCGTTCACGGTCGCGAGATCTCGCGCGGTGACGAATCCACGTTGTTCCGCAGTGTCAGCCACCATGGCACAAATGGGCCCGAATACATCAAGTTGGACTTGACCCTGAGCTGCGTTCCCGATTCTGACGGGACGACTGCCGGCGTATCCCGGCAGGGTGTCGACGACAGCCTCGGGGCCGAGGATCGATCCGTCCAATGCGTACAACGGGTGGACCCGCTCGGGGGAGGACGCGCTGTCCAGGATCTCCTCGAGCCACATCATGAAGGCATCTGCTTCTTCGGTGCTGCCCAAAAGGGAAAGAGCACCAACGGTCATTGCAGCGTCTCGCAGCCAGCAGTAGCGGTAGTCCCAGTTGCGAATACCGCCGACCCATTCCGGGAGACTGGTGGTGGCGGCTGCCAGGGCCGCGCCGGTGGGCTCGTGGCATAGGGCTTTGAGAGTGAGCGCTGAACGCATCACGGCCCTTGGGTGGTTGCTCGGTGCGTTGATCCTGGAAGCAAATGCCTTCCAACGTTCGTGCGTGAAGGCGCGCCGCTCCGATTCAGGCATGTCAGCGGCTTCCATGTCGTCAGTACCAGCCCTCAACTCAACGACATATTCGCCACCGGCAGGATCGATGACTGCAGTGGCCGTGGGATGCGGGCCCACGAAGGTCACCTTCCATTGCAGGCCCGGTGCGACCAACACCAAGGGGTCAGCCGATCCCGTGACTCGAATTCCCGACTCTGTCGCTTGCAGACCAACCGGAACCGCTCCGAACTGCGGGCGTGGGGCAAAGCTCAGGAGCACCGGCGTATCGCCGGTGACTACTCGAACCAGCCGGAGCTGGGTTTCACGGCCCGGGAGTTCGCGGTATGAGCTGTCCAGATAGTCGGTCACACTCACGCCAGACCACTTGGTGACAACCGTCATGGATTTGTCGAGGTAGTTCTGACTCAGCGGTCGCCCACCGCGGACTGGCCTGATGCTTAGGTGTCCCGCCTCAGGGTCGCCGAGCAGGCCGGCCAGGATTGCAGGCGCGTCAGGACCGGGATGGCACAGCCAGTTGATGCTGCCATCTGGTGTCAACAGCGCGACATCGGTGCCGTCGCCGAGCAGGGCGTGATCCTCGATCGGCACCGCATTCGCCCCGGCGAGCCAAGCCTCGCGCTCTTCGCCGAGCACGGCGAGGACCTCAAGGACGTCTTGTGGATCCTCCACCCGAAAACCGGCTGCCGTGTCGCCTGGGCCAACCTTGATCGACAGGTCCGTGTCGTGGTGCAGTGTTTCGAAGACGTGTTCATCGGTGACGTCGTCACCGATGAACACCGCTGCCGTCGCGTCGTGGTCGGACCGAAGCCGTTCCATCGCCGTGCCCTTGTCCGCCTTGACGACCGAAAGCTCCAAGACCTCCTTGCCGGTGGTGATGTGCACGGAATCATCGTTGTCGAACAATTCGTGCAATTCAGCCAGCACTGCTGCAGCGTCCGGTCGAGACGCCTTGCGAACGTGGACGGCAACCCCTGATGGCTTGGGTTCAAGCAACGTGCCGGCGCGACCTTCGGTGATCCGCTCACAATCCGCGGTGACCTCGTTCAGCCGGTTGACTGTCTCTTCGCCCAGCCCACCAATCGAGCCAAGGTCAAACTCGGCGCCGTGGCTGCCAACGAGGTCGATCTCCACCGGTAATCGGGACATGGCGGCAAGGTCGCGCAGTGCGCGTCCGGAGATGACGGCGATCGTGGTTTCCGGAAGGCTGGCAAGGTGTCGCAAGATTGACACTGCTTCGGGCAGTGGTCGGGCTTCGGTTGGATTCGCCACGATTGGGGACAGGGTCCCGTCGTAGTCGCAGCCAACTAACAGGTGATTGGTCCGGGCGATCTGCCGAAGCGCCGTTCGAAGTCCGGAGTCGAGTCTGGAGGTGTCTGTGGAACCGGCATCCTCTTCACTAACGCCAACGGTGTACGCCACAGCCGCGCCCGCAGTTCGCTGTGGAGGGTGATGCGCCGACTTCATTTCGCTTGGAGTCGACTCATCCGTCATCTTTGCTCCGCTCCTTGTGGGTCAGGCTGCCTTGGCGCCTGTTGACTCGGTTCTCTGGGCGAGGTTGATTGTCCGGTGCGTTGAGGCGTTCAAGGAATTGGCGCGCCCAGCGCTGAACGTCGTGCTCGGCCAGATGTTGGCGCATGGCCCGCATTCGCCGCTGTCGCTCGTCCGGGCTGGCAGTGGCTGCAGCAACTACCGCTTCCTTGACTCCGTCGGCGTCATAGGGGTTGACCAGCCAGGACTGAGGCAGTTCTCGCGCCGCGCCAGTGAACTCGCTCAAGACCAGGGTGCCGTCACCGTCAATGCGAGAGGCAACGTATTCCTTGCAGACGAGGTTCATGCCATCGCGCAGCGGCGTAACCAACATGATGTCGGCAGCTTGGTACAGCGCGACGAGTTCTTCGATGGGCAGCGAGTTGCGGACGTAGTGGATGGCGGGGGCACCAATCTGGCCAAGCGAACCGTTGGCATGTCCCACGATGAGTTCGACGTCATCGCGGATTCGCTGGTATTCATCGACGTTCTCGCGGCTTGGCGTTGCGACTTGGACCAGCACTGTCTCATTCGGATTGAGTCGCTTCTCATGCAATAACTCGGTGTACGCACGCAGCCGAACGTCGATCCCCTTGGTGTAGTCGAGGCGATCCACACCCAGCAACATCGTCTTGGGATTGCCGAGGTCGTGGCGAAGCTGTTCCACCCGGGCGGCGGTCTCCGGAGCGCGGGCGATGCGGTCAAGGCGTTCGACGTCGACCGATACCGCGAACGCGCCGACATGCGCTTCTCGTCGGCCGCCGTGTGCGCCCGGCACTTCGACTACGTCGCCGTTTGCCGGCCATCCCAGCAAGCGTTCGGTGACGGCGAGGAAGTTGCGGGCTCCGCCTGTGGTTTGGAAGCCGACGAGGTCAGCTCCCAGGATTCCCAGCACAATCGGGCGTCGCCACGGCAATTGCAGGAAGAGGTCGGGGGCGGGGAAGGGGATGTGAAGGAAGAAGCCGATGCGCAAGTCGGGTCGCAAGGAGCGCAACATGGCTGGTACCAACTGCAGTTGGTAGTCGTGAACCCAAACGGTTGCTCCAGGGGCCGCAGCGCGGGCTGCCGCTTGGGCGAACAGCATGTTCACGCGGCGATAGGCGTCGAATTGGTGCCGGTGATACGTCGGTGTCGCGATCGCGTCGTGGTACAGCGGCCAAAGCGCGGCATTACTGAATCCGTCGTAGTACTCCTCGACGTCTTTGCGCTCCAGCGGAACTTCCACGATTCGGTAGTCGCGGCCTTCGTCGGTCTCCGGAATTGGCGGCATTGTCGGTTCGCTGGGGTCTTGGTAGTGCCCGTTCCACCCGATCCAGACTCCCTGGCGCCCTTTCAGGGAGGGCTCAACGGCGGCAACGAGGCCTCCGGGCGCAACGTTCCACGTCACTGTGCCGTCTGCGGCGGTTACGGCTTCCACAGGTAGCCGGTTGGCCACGATGATCAGTTCGTCATCAGACACACCTCCAAACTACCGCTATTGAGGGCATCGGCGCGAGGCTGACCGGGCAGACTAGACCGGTGGCGACCTACCGAGACACTGGTGTGGTCCTTCGCACGCAGAAACTTGGGGAATCCGACCGCATCGTGACGGTCCTGACGAAGACTCACGGTCGCAAGCGAGTTGTCGCTCGAGGAGTGAGGCGGACCTCGAGTCGGATTGGGGGGCGGCTCGAACCATTCAGCTTGGTCGATGTTCAGTGTTACGAGGGTAGGACCCTTGATTCAGTCACCCAGGTGGAGTCGTTGGCCAGCTACGGGGCGGACCTTTCGCAGGATTACCAGCGCTGGACTGCAGGCCAGGCAATGCTGGAGACTGCGGAGCGCTTGACCAGTGAAGAGGGTGAACCGGCAGTTCAGCAGTTCCTGCTCCTGGTCGGCGGTCTGCGTGCGCTGGCGCACGGTGACCACGAATCGGGGCTCATCCTTGACTCGTTTCTGCTTCGGTCTTTGGCCGTCGCTGGCTGGGCGCCGACGTTTGATGTGTGTGCCCGCTGTGGCGCACCAGGACCCCATCGAGCATTCCATCCCGCGTCGGGTGGCTCCCTGTGCGTTGACTGCCGGGTTCCCGGGTACTCACTTCCGTCCGAAGGCAGTTTGGAACTCATGGGTGCGCTGCTAGAGGGCGATTGGGAAGTCGCTGACGCCAGCACTGCGCGTCAGCGGCGGGATGCGGCCGGTATCACTTCGGCCTACCTTCAGTGGCACCTTGAGAGGCACCTTCGGTCGCTGCCGTATGTCGAGCGCTGACCCGTCACCGACGTTGGTAAACACGCTCGACCGACCGCGTGCCGTAACCAGCCTGTTGCGTGATGCGCGCGGTGAGTGCTGATGAAAACTCTGACAGACTGAGGCCATGGCGAAGCGAAGGGCAAAAGCGACTCCGCCCCGCGACCCTGCGACGTACCGTCAACCCACTCCCCACTCCGGGGGCGCTGTTCCACCCGTCATTCCAGCCCAACTCCTGCCCCGACATGTCGCAATCGTGATGGACGGGAACGGTCGCTGGGCAAATCAGCGGGGGTTGCCTCGGACCCGCGGCCACGAGATGGGCGAACAGTCGCTGCTGGATGTCGTCAATGGCGCGCTTGAAGTCGGCATCCCGTGGCTGTCTGCGTACGCCTTCTCAACTGAGAATTGGAAGCGTTCTCCGGAGGAGGTGCGCTTCCTCATGGGGTTCAACCGGGATGTCATTCATCGTCGGCTCGACGAGTTGGACGCACTCGGCGTGAGGGTTCGTTGGGCAGGTCGCCACCGACGCCTGTGGCGCAGTGTCATCAATGAACTCGAGATCGCCGAAGAACGCACCAGGCACAACACGCGTATGACCCTCGTTATGTGTGTGAACTACGGCGGCAGGGCAGAGATCGCCGATGCTGCGGCAGAGATTGCCCGCTTGGCGGCCGCGGGCCGAATCGACCCGAGTCGAGTGGATGAACGTACGATCGCCCGTCACCTCGATGAGCCCGATATGCCGGACGTTGATCTCTTCGTGCGAAGCAGCGGCGAGCAGCGCACCAGCAACTTCCTGCTCTGGCAGGCGGCTTATGCCGAAATGGTGTTCCTTGACCAACTGTGGCCGGACTTCGATCGCCGGGACTTGTGGCAAGCGGTCGAGATCTACGTCAATCGAGATCGCCGATACGGCGGCGCGCAAGGTCCGGCGGTCTAGCCATGGGGTCTGGCCACACTCATGTGAGTGCGGGGATGAAGAACCGCAAGCCGTTGGTCATCACGCTATGCCTGGGGCTTTCGATCCTCGTTGCCCAAACCATCGGTGCGCTGCTGTCGGGATCGCTGGCGCTGTTGGCCGACACCGTGCATGTGTTCGCCGATGTCTTCGGTGTCTTCATGGCTCTGGTGGCAATCACCGTTGCTGCGCGGCCGACCAAACTGCACAGAACGTTTGGGCTGTACCGGCTTGAGATCCTGGTCACCGTTGCCAACGGTCTACTGCTGCTGGCGCTGTCGTTATTCATTTTGGTGGAGGCTTACAGTCGCTGGTTCAATCCTGAATCCATTGACGCACCCATCATGCTCGTCGCCGCGATGTATGGACTGATCGCCAACGGTGTCGGCGTGTGGCTCCTGCGCAAGGGCTCCGGCGAGAGTCTGGCGATCAGGGGCGCTTACCTTGAGGTGTTCTCGGATGCCCTTGGGTCTGTCGGTGTTGTCATTGCCGCGCTGGTTTTGATGGCAACGGGATGGGAACGCGTCGACTCGCTGGTCTCAGTGGCAATCGCGCTGTTCATGATTCCGCGCACGCTGATGCTGCTGCGCTCGGCGCTCAGCGTGCTAATGGAGAACGCGCCGACAGGACTGGATCTTGACGAAATCCGGCAACACATGTCAGAGGTCCCCGGTGTCGTTGCCATCCATGACCTCCACGTTTGGACGATCACCAGCGGGATGCCGTCGCTTTCAGCCCACGTCACAGTTGAACCTGACCCATTCGTTGACGGTTCCGGGGCGCGGGTTCTCGAGGAGTTGAAGGAATGCCTCCACGATTGCTTCGAAATTGGTCACACAACGTTTCAACTGGAGTCGGTGGAACATTCGCGGAATGAGGAAGAGCAACACCCCTAGGTGGCGCTCGTCAAGGCTTTGGCTGCGCTGTGACTAGTCGCTGGCGGCCGACTGGCAGGTGGGGCAGAGCCCCGAGATCTCGATGGTGTGTTCCGGGTCGCTGAAGCCGTGTTCGGTCGCCACTCTCGCCGCCCACCGTTCGACTGTCGGTCCAGCTACCTCCACCGTGGTGCCACAACCGCGGCAAACCAGGTGGTGATGGTGTCCGCGGGAACAGAGCCGGTACCGCGCTTCGCCCTCGTCGGCGATGATGACATCGATTTGCCCATCGGAGGCCAGGGCCTGGAGTGCGCGATAGACGGTGGTTAGCCCAACGGGGTTGCCACGTTCGGTCAGCAGATCGTGGACTTGCTGAGCGCTCCGGAAGTCATCAATGCTCGACAGCCCCTCGACAATCGCGGCGCGCTGCTTGGTGTTGCGCCGATTCGTCGCGGCCGTGTTCGGCGCGGACTCGGCAGAGGCTTCCATCGGGATCTCGTTGGCGGGAATGTTCAGCCTGATCCGGTGAGGCGCCAGATCGACGCAGTGACGATCGCGATAACGACGAACAGCCGAATCCACCGAGAGGATGGAGCAAGCGCGGGCCAGGACAGCGCGAGCAGCCAGCCGAGGAACACGGCGAGAACGAGCAGGAGTAGTCCGGCCCACGCGGCAGGTACAAGAAGTCCGGCCAGCAGTACCGCCCCCATAAGGATTGGCAGGACGAGTTTTGGCAGCTTCTTGAGGAAGTGCAGAGGCCTGATGCTGAGCTTTTCAAGCTTCAGGCGAGCGGGGCTCTTTGCCTGGCTGGGGATGCGTTGGGCGCGTGGGCCGAGTGGCCGAGTGGTACTGGATCGGCGCGCAGAAGATGTGCGGCCAGGCCCGGTTGACTGTTTCGGCATGACTCCATGGTCGCCCACGCCTGGATAGGGTGCGGACGGGAGGTCGGGTTTTGTGCTAGCAGTCATGCGATTCAGGTTGGAAGATCAGGGGTTCGTTGGGTTCCTTGACGACGCCAATGTCGCGGTTGCGGCCTTGAGTCAGCGATCGGGTTTCGTGAAGGCTCAGGTGGGCCGTGCGCTCGACGACGCCGAGTTGATGCTGATTCTGGTCGAATTCACCGATGTCGGTTCGTACCGTCGGGCTCTGTCGCACTACGACGTCAAGACACAAGCCGTGCGGCTGCTTTCGCAGGCGATAGACGAACCGACCGCGTTCGAGGTTCTGCACCAGCGAACTGCAGACACCGCGCAGGATTTTGAGAGCGCGTTGGCTCCGGACCACGACAGTTTTCGCGTTGGTGACTAAGATTCCGCTATCTGTAGTTCGTTCCCCCTAACAAGCCCGTTGGCATCCAGCGAATCGGGCAGATGGAGTTCTTGTGGCCGACCGCGTTGATGCGATCGTCAGTTTGTCCAAGCGTCGGGGATTCGTCTTCCCCTCGTCGGAGATCTACGGCGGAACCCGCTCCGCGTGGGACTACGGTCCGCTGGGCGTTGAGTTGAAGGAGAACATCCGTCGGTCGTGGTGGTCGTCGGTGGTTCGGCAGCGGGACGACGTTGTCGGGCTGGATTCATCAGTGATCCTCGCGCCGGATGTATGGAAAGCGTCGGGCCACCTTGAGGCTTTCGTCGATCCACTAGTCGAATGCACCTCGTGTCACAAGCGTTTTCGTGAGGACACGCTGCTCGAGGAGTACGAGGAGCGTAAGGGTCGACCAGCGGAAAACGGCTTGGCCGATTTGCCATGTCCGAGTTGCGGAACGCGCGACGCCTGGACTGAGCCGCGGATGTTCAACGGTTTGCTCAGCACTCACCTGGGTCCGGTGAAGGACGAGAATTCAGAGCACTTCCTGCGCCCGGAAACCGCACAGGGAATCTTCATCAACTACAACAACGTGGCGGCGGCTGCGCGCAAGAAGCCGCCGTTCGGAATCGCCCAGACCGGCAAGAGCTTCCGCAACGAAATCACCCCAGGCAACTTCATCTTTCGGACGCGCGAGTTCGAGCAAATGGAGATGGAGTTCTTCGTCAAGCCCGGCAGCGACGAGGAATGGCACGAGTACTGGTTGAAGCAGCGGTGGGACTGGTACGTCGACCTCGGGCTGAACCCGGACAACATGCGCTTCTTCGAACACCCGCAGGGGAAGCTTTCGCACTACTCAAAGCGGACGGTCGATATTGAGTATCGCTTCCAATTCGGCGGTTCGGAGTTCGGCGAACTCGAAGGAATCGCGAACCGGACCGACTTCGACCTGACCACGCACTCGCAGCATTCCGGTACAGACCTGTCCTACTTCGATCAAGAGGCGGGTGAGCGCTGGACCCCGTACGTCATTGAGCCCGCAGCCGGGCTGACTCGGTGTGTGTTGGCGTTCCTCCTCGACGCGTACCGCGAAGATGAGGCGCCCAATGCCAAGGGTGGGGTCGACAAGCGCACTGTGCTGGCGTTCGACCCACGCCTGGCGCCGGTGAAGGCCGCCGTGCTGCCGCTGAGTCGCCACGCCGATCTGTCACCGAAGGCTCGCGATCTCGCTGCCGATCTGCGCAAGCGTTGGAACGTCGACTTCGACGACGCCGGGGCCATCGGCCGCCGGTACCGTCGCCAGGATGAGATCGGCACACCCTTCTGTGTCACCGTCGACTTTGAGACGTTGGAAGACCAGGCCGTCACAGTGCGCGAACGCGATTCCATGTCCCAGGAACGCATCGGTTTGGACGCGGTTGAGGGCTGGTTGGCAGCCAGACTGCCGTCCTGCTGATCTTCGATGTGCCGAAAGGCGACGGTTTTAGTAGTGTCCGCACATGCGTAGATCATCAGCTCTCGTCCCCGTCGTAGCCGCCTGTGCAGTCGCCTTGCTTGCCGGATGTTCGGGATCCTCTGGCACCGCGTCGTCGTCAAGTCCGTCGGCATCTGCAAGCCTGCCCGCCTGGAGCTACTCAGGAGCAAATGGACCGGCGAACTGGGGAAGCTTGTCCCCGGCCTACGCCGCGTGCTCGGACGGCAAGCAGCAGTCGCCGATCGACATCGTGAATCCGGTCCAAGGCAACGAACCAGCCCCAACGGTTAGCTACCACGGAGACTCGGGACAGGTTCTCAACGACGGACACAAGATCGAGATGATCTCCCCCTCAGGCAACGAGCTCCAAGTCGCTGGCACGCAGTTCGAACTTGAGCAGGTGCACTACCACGCGCCCGCGGAGACACTCATCGCTGGCAAGCGATACTCGGCCGAATTCCACTGGGTTCATGAGTCCACCGGCGGGAAGGTCGCAGTTGCGGCGACCTTCATCACGCCAGGTGCAGATAATCCAGCGTGGCAGCCATTCATCGATACCGCGTTGACGCTGAAGAACACCGTGGGAACGCAGAAGCCGACGGCCGCGAATTGGTCGCAACTGCTCACCGGAATGGGTGGATCGTTCAACTACCAGGGAAGCCTGACCACTCCAGCATGTACCGAGGGCCTGAACTGGTTCGTCAACCCCAAGCCGGTGACGATGAGCCAGAAGCAGATTGACCAATTGACGTCGATCTACGACCACAACGATCGACCGGTGCAGCCACTCAACGGACGGCAAGTCACGATCGTCAAGTAGCGGCTCGCACGACGGCCGCAGCGGCCTGCAATCGGAACCAGCACGGCCACGCCGGTTGGGGTTTGCGAAACTGGCACGGTGACATCGTCAGTTCTCGCCGACACCCCGCGCCCTACGGTCAGCGTTCCCCCGCTGGTCGCCGGTGGACTGACTCTGGAAACGCCAGTGGTCCTGGCGCCGATGGCGGGCATCACCAATCGGGCGTTTAGGCGGCTATGTCGGGAGTCGGGCGCTGGCCTGTACGTCTCGGAGATGATCACGTCTCGGGCGCTGGTGGAGCGCAATGAGAGCACACTGCTGATGGCATCTTTCGAACCGGACGAATCACCACGCAGCGTGCAGCTCTACGGCGTGGACCCCGACACCGTTGCGGCGGCGGTCCGCATCTTGGTGGCAGAGGACCGGGCGGATCACATTGATCTGAACATGGGTTGCCCGGTTCCCAAGGTGACCCGCAAAGGTGGGGGAGCGGCTCTGCCCTGGAAGCGGGATCTATTCGCGGATCTGATCGGCTCAGCGGTGCGGGCAGCTGAGGAAGAGGCGACCAGGCGGGGTGTCGAGCCCCCGCCCGTCACCGTCAAGATGCGGATCGGGATCGATGATGATCACCTGACATATCTCGATGCCGGACAGATCGCCGCAGCCGCCGGAGTCGCCTGGGTTGCATTGCATGCCCGCACTGCCGCTCAGCTGTACGGCGGTCAAGCTGACTGGTCCGCCATTGCCAAACTCGTTGAACACCTCGCCCCGATGGGGGTCCCCGTTCTGGGTAATGGCGACATCTGGACTGGGCGGGACGCTGTCGCGATGATCGACCAGACCGGCTGCGCGGGTGTTGTCGTGGGCCGCGGCTGTCTGGGTCGTCCGTGGCTGTTTGGTCAGCTCGATCGCGCCCTGCGGGGCGAGGAACCCGCACCCGATCCCGACCTCGCTGAGGTCGTCCGAGTGATGCGCCGGCACGCGGAACTGCTGACGGACCTCTACGGCGAGGACAAAGGATGTCGTGACTTCCGTAAGCACGTTGCTTGGTATCTCAAGGGATTCGCCGTGGGGTCGACGTTGCGTCGTGCGCTGGCATTGGCGTCATCGCTGGCAGAACTGAACGAGTTGTTCGGCCAGATCGATCAGGACCAGCAGTACAGCCCGCAAGCGGCGAACGGGCCGAGGGGGCGCACTAGCGGCCAGCGCGCGGTGTCCCTGCCAGACGGGTGGCTCGACAGCCAGCAGATAGTCGCCGCGGAGACCGCGACGTTGTGCGAGGCGGAACTTTCGGTGTCCGGCGGGTAGGTGCACCTCTACCAGTTGCTTTCAGAACCCTTACCGAACATTGTCCTCCAGGCGTTGCGGAAATCACTGCACTCATAAGCAGATGCCTGACAGAATGGCCGAATGCCTGCGCCGCCCATCGTTGATCCGCAATCTTCGCGGTCTGTGTCGGTTGGCGCCGTGGACCGAGTCGCCGATCGGCCGCGGGTTGTGCGGCAGCCGAAGCCAAGGCGGCCACACCCGGGCTTCCCTGGCGTCATAGGCATCGCCATAGTTGCCGGGATTCTGTTGCCGCTTCTTATTTTCGGAGGGGCGTACCTGTACGTGTCCTCTGAGGCCAAGGTGGTGCAGACCGAGCGCAGCGACGCCATCGTCGTACTCGGAGCTGCGCAGTACGACGGCAAGCCATCGCCGGTTTTGAAGGCGCGCCTGCAGCACGCGTTGGACCTCTACCGCAATGGTGCGGCGCCCCGCATCATCACCGTCGGGGGCAAGCAGAACGGCGATCGGTTCACCGAGGCCGGAGTCGGGCGTGAATGGCTCATCACTCAGGGGGTTCCGGCAGGGTCGGTGATCGCCGCAAAGGATGGCAGCAACACCCGGGAAAGTTTGGTAACAGTCGCTGAACTCGCGGCGTCGAAGGGTTGGACATCGATCACGCTGGATTCGGACCCAGCTCACATGGCCCGCAGCCGCGCCATGGCGAGTCGGCTTGGCTTCGATGTGAAGACAAATCCGACGCAGAATGGCGACGGCAGTCAACCCACCGAGGAATACCTGTTCCGCGAAACGCTGGCGTATCTCGCCTTCGAGGCGATCGATCAGTGGGATGTTCCGCGCATTGTTGAACGCTAGGTCGCTAGGTTCCGGCCGTGGGTAGTTCTCCATCGGATGACGTGAAATTGCCTGAGGCGGCATTGCCGGGGTACACCGCGGTCGATCGCGAACGCAGATTAGTCGAGCCCGTCAAACGTGCGGGGCGAACATGTTTTGAACGTGACCGAGCAAGGGTGCTTCACTCATCAGCTCTGCGCCGACTCGCTGCGAAGACCCAGGTCGTGCTGGCGGGGGAGTCGGACTTTCCGCGAACCCGGCTCACACACACCTTGGAAGTTGCCCAGATCAGCCGTGAACTCGGGGCGGCCGTGGGATGCAATCCCGACGTTGCTGACTTGGCTGGATTGGCTCACGATCTTGGACATCCACCATTCGGCCACAACGGCGAAGACGCTCTGAATCGGGCGGCGAGCGACGTTGGCGGATTCGAAGGAAACGCCCAGAGTTTGCGAGTCCTCTCCCGGCTCGAACCGAAGGTCGCGAGCGAATCGGGTCTGCCGGTGGGACTGAACCTTACGAGGGCGTCACTGGATGCGGTCATCAAATACCCCTGGCCACGCAAATCCGACAACCGGAAGTTCAACGTCTACGCGGACGATCAGGCCACCTTCGATTGGATCCGGGTCGAGGCCCCCGACGATCGCCGATGCTTCGAGGCGCAGGTCATGGACTGGTCGGACGATGTCGCCTACTCAGTGCATGACGTTGAGGATGGGGTGCACGCCGGTCACATCGATCTGGCTGCCGTCCGGGCAGTTCACGAGCGCGCAGCAGTGTGCGAGTTGGCGCACGAGTGGTACGCGCCCACCATTGATCCTTCGGAACTGGCGGCCGCGCTGGATCGGATCCTTGGGTTGGAGTACTGGCCGAGGGAGTTTGACGGTACCCATTCCCACCTGTCGGCCCTGAAGAACATGACGAGCCAGCTCACCGGACGGTTTGTGACGCCAGCAATGCTCGCCACCCGCGAGCGGTTTGGAGAGGGGCCACTGACGCGGTACAGCGCCGATCTGGTCATTCCCTCAGAACAGCGCAGCGAAGTGGCCGTCCTCAAGGCGTTGGCGAACCTCTTTGTCTTTCAACGACCACAGGCGGCTGCCATCTACAGCCGTCAGCAGGAGGTTGTCATCGAGTTGGTGGCTGCCTTGAACCGTCAGGCACCAGCGGCCCTTGATCCGTCGTTCGCACCGGCGTGGCAAGCCGCTCCTGATGAGGCGTCGGCGCGGCGGATTGTGATCGACCAAGTTGCGTCGTTGACCGACCGATCAATCCTGCGCTGGCACTCGCGTTACTGCCGCTGACACGCCACCACGCGAGGCAACGGTGAAGACACGGACTACCACGTCGACGAAGTGAGTGCGGAAACGAGGCGTTCGAGGTCGGCTTCAGTGTTGTAAATGTGGGGTGACGCCCGCAGCACGCAGGCAGACGCGTAACTGTCGACGTGGACGGGGTTCGTCGGACGAGTAACAGCGGTGACGATGATGCCCTTCGAGCGCAGAGTGCGGACGGTGGTCCAATCATCAATCCCAGGGCAACTGAAGACCACGATGCCCGATTTCTCTGCACCACGGTCAAGCACTCGGACGCCATCGACTCCCGCCAGCATTTCCCGGAGCGAGTCGGCCAACATCGCGATTCGGGCGTGCGTGTCTTCCAGGCCGATTTCGAGCGTGTAGTCGATTGCCGCACCAAGTCCAAGCACTCCCGCGTAGGAGGTCTCGAAACTCTGGTACCGAGTCGCGGTGGGACTTAATTCATATCCGAATTCGCCGTCCCACACCGCGCCGAACATGTCGATGGGAACCGGTTCGAGTTCGGTCAGGACCCGTTCGGACACCGCGAGGAACCCGGTTCCGCGTGGCGCGCGAAGGAACTTGCGACCGGTGGCCGCAATGAAATCGGCACCGGTGTGGGCGAGATCAACGGGCATTTGACCGACTGATTGGCAGGCGTCGAGCAGGTACCACGCCTCGCTGCCAGCGTCGCGGAGAGCCGCACCGATGCGCGGTGCATCGGCGACCAGACCATTTTGGCTGGCGGCGTGGGTAATCGCGACGACTTTGACGCGCTCGTCGAGCATGGCAGTCAGCGCAGCCGGATCGACGCTGCCATCGGGGCCGTTGGGGATGAACTCGACCGTCGCCTCCGCCCGGCGGGCAGCCTGAATCATCGCCAGCGCGTTGCTCGCGTACTCAGCTCTCGTGGTGAGGATGCGGTCACCGGCGGACAGCGGGATGCTGGTGAAGGCTCGCAGCCACGCGAAGGTGGCTGACGGCTGCAAGGCGACCTGGTCAGGGCTGACACCAACAAGACGTCCCGCGCTGCCAACCACGGCAAAGAGCCGGTCTTCAGCCTCTTCCATCGCCGCGTAGCCGCCGATCTCCTGCTCTCGGTCGAGGTGCTCGATGACGGTCTGCGTCACCACCTTGGGAGACAGCGCCGACCCAGCGTTGTCTAAGAACGCCTGCTCTTGGCAGGCAGGCGTATCGGCCCGGACCGCACTTACGTCGATGGTCATAGCCGCAGTCTGCCCGAATCCTTTTGTGAATTGCGCCGGGAGCGTCTGATGGGCCGCATAGGATGGGCACGTGCCGCGAATCAAGGACACCGACATCGTCTTGGTGCGTGAGCGAGCCCGAATCGACGAAGTTGTTCGCGACGTTGTTGCGCTGAAGTCGGCAGGTGGCGGTTCCCTGAAGGGTTTGTGCCCGTTTCACGATGAGCGCAGTCCGTCGTTTCACGTCACACCTTCAAAGGGCTATTGGCACTGTTTCGGATGTCAAGAGGGCGGCGACGTCATTGACTTCGTTCGCAAGATCGATCACCTGAGTTTCGCCGAGGCCGTTGAGAAATTGGCGGCGCGTACGGGCACCCAGCTGCGGTACGAAGAGGGCGGCTCCGCCCAGCCGGACCGCCTGAAGGGAGTTCGCACTCGCTTGGTCGAGGCGCACAAGGCAGCCGCGGAGTTCTACTCCGAGCAGTTGAACAGCCCTGACGCTGAAGTCGGGCGAGCGTTCCTCAAAGAGCGTGACTTCGACCAGGCAGCCGCCGAACACTTCGGAGTCGGATTCGCGCCGAACGGCTGGGACGGTCTGACGAACCATCTGCGTGCGAAGGACTTCACCGATCAGGAACTCATCACCGGAGGCCTCGCGGTCGCGGGAAAGCGCGGTCCGTACGACCGATTTCGCGGCAGGTTGTTATGGCCGATCAGGGATCTGTCAGGCGATGTTGTGGGTTTTGGTGCCAGAAAGTTGCGCGATGACGATGAGGGACCGAAGTACCTCAACACCCCGGAGACCCCGCTGTACAAGAAATCCCAGGTGCTCTACGGCGTCGACCTTGCCCGCAAGGAGATCTCGCGCCGCCAGCAGGCCGTCATTGTTGAGGGCTACACCGATGTGATGGCTGCTCATCTGTCTGGCATTGAGACCGCAGTTGCAACGTGTGGCACGGCGTTCGGTGTGGATCACATCAAAGTGCTCCGTAGATTGCTGATGGACCAGGACGAGTTTCGTGGCCAGGTGATCTTCACCTTCGACGGTGATGAGGCTGGTCGCAAGGCCGCATTGCGAGCGTTCAACGAAGACCAGCGGTTCGTTTCCCAGACGTTCGTCGCTATCGAACCCAATGGGCTTGACCCCTGTGAGCTGCGATTGCAGGACGGCCCTGAGGCGGTTCGGGAGTTGATTGCCCGACGGGTGCCGTTGTTCGAATTTGCGATCCGGGCGACTCTTGAGGACTACGACCTCGACACGGCTGAGGGGCGAGTCGCGGGACTGCGGGCCGCAGCACCTGTCCTGGCCACGATTCGCGACCGGGCGCTGCGCCCCGAATACACCCGGATGGTGGCCGGTTGGCTCGGTATGGAGCCGACTTCGGTGACTGAGGCGGTTCGCCAAGCAGTCAACAAACCAACTCCGAATGCGCAGTCGCGCCCAGCTCGCCAGCGCACAGTCGAAGCCGACCGGCAGGGGACTGCTGACGCCGATTCGACCGTCGATCTTGACACGACAGTCCGGTGGCAGCGCCCAGATCCGAAAGACACCGCGACCGCAGTCGAGCGTGAAGCACTCAAGTGCGCGATTCAGATTCCGCAGCATGTGGCCGCCTGGTACGCCTCGGTGGAACCGCAGGCCTTCACGGCACCCGTCCACGCTGCTGTCCACGACGCAATGACCGCCGCTGGTTCCCCCGGGGCGGTAGCCGATGGGCGGGAGTGGATTGAGGCGGTGCTGCTGTTGTGCCCCGACGATGGGTTGCGGACGTACGTGCGCGAATTTGCCGTGGACCCACTGCACTCCAACGGTGATGACGACGAACAACTGCGTGAATACGGGTCCGCGGTCATCGCGCGGCTGCTGGAGATGGATGCGACTCGACGAATTGTTGAGCTCAAAGGCCGACTGCAGCGAACAAATCCGACCGAACAGGAGTCTGAGTACAACCGACAGTTCTCTGACCTGCTGGCGCTTGAGCAGTACCGACGCCAACTGCGTGAACGTGCGTTAGGGGAGGCGTGATGGGCTCCTTCAACCGGCGCGGATTGCCTGCAGGTTTGTCTGCCAAGATCCCCAAGGCTGAACGCGTGATGGCCTGGGCGACTGGTCCGCCGCGGCTGGACGGCGGCGACACATTCCTGGTCGCGACGGACTGCGCCGTCTACGCGCCCGGGTACGTCGACCGGCTTGCCTGGGAGCAGGTGCTCAGGGCGAACTGGGAGGACCCCATTCTTGAGGTCGTGATGCTTGACGGGACGGGTAGCACGGAGTTCCTCCGCATCAACCTCGACAAAGCCGGTTCGGTTCCGCAAGTGATCTTCGAGCGAGTGACGGCGACGATCGTTATGCAGTCGCGGGCAGAACTCGAAGGTTCCCGTGGGGCGACCCTCATAGCCCGTCGAGTCCGTGGGTCAGACGAGATTCGCTGGGAGGTCGTGTTCGACGCGGGAATCGATCCCGCGAACCCGGAGTTTCGAGCCAGAGCCGACGAGCAGTTGGCGTGGCTGCGGGAGTCCGCTGGCATCTAGGCGGTTGCCACGAGCAATCTGATAATCTCGCCGCGGCGATCTGCCTTCGCTGATATTCCTCCGTAGCTCAATTGGCAGAGCACTCGACTGTTAATCGAGTGGTTACTGGTTCGAGTCCAGTCGGAGGAGCCACGACGGTGTGCCATGACGGTGTTGTTGTCTCACAGCAGCGC
>WBZO01001784.1_pt1 | contig 31535 bp, 24 predicted proteins | sample 5204261 | NCBI WGS metagenome assembly WBZO01 (sample SAMN12412400, study PRJNA552823) | activated sludge metagenome | isolation source: activated sludge from anammox sidestream of wastewater treatment plant... | place: USA: North Carolina | collected 2017-09
ATCTGGAACTGGAATTTGACCAGCTTCGGATCGAGCAACTCCATCAGAATGTCGTAGGTTCGTTTGCCTTCGACCGTCGAGACCTCGAATCCCTCGTTGTGCAGGCCCTGCTGGATGCCCGCCTTAGCCGCCACTGCCGCGATCTTGTTATATTCGTCGGCGGCCCGCTTCACGTCGTCCATGGTCGGGTTGTTGCCCGCGCCCAGAGTCGCCGTAATCATTTGCTTGATTCCGACCTCTTTGGCCCAGGCGATACTCGCTTCCTGGGTTTGCCTGAGTTCCTTCATGCTGAAGTGGCCGCTCTCACACTTGAGACCGTGATCGGCCATGATTCGCTTGACCTCGGCCCCTTTGGTCAGTCCTGCGAATTCGGCGTAACCGAGCGGTGAGCACAACTCGATCCGCTGAACCCCCAAATCAGCCAGTTGCTTCATCAAGCCGGGAAAATCCTGTTTGAGCATCGCCCGGTGGGGATATGTCTGACTGCCAATCGGCAATCCGGAAGGATTGGGAGGATTGGCGTGAAGTTCCATTGCGCCTGCGGCCAGAAGGCCAGCCGCAGCGGTATCCGTCGTCGCTTTCCTGATGAACTCTCGTCTCGAAATTTCAATCATGCTCATCTCCTATTTTAATGTCGCGTACGCATCGCGATAAGGCGGGTCTACTAAACCATTCGCCTTTTCGTTGTTGATTACCTTTGTTTGAGTCGTGTCCCACAGCAGCTTCTCGCCGGGCAGTCGCTGGGCCATGCAGCCGAGCAGGAAGGCTTCGGTGACGGGGGACTGAACCTCGAAGTTGGTCAGCGCCGCCGGGCCTCCTTTGCAGGCGTTGATCCATGCGTCAATTGCGCCATCTCGACGCGGCGGCGGCGGCGCGCTTTGTCCGGTGGTTTCGCTGCGAACCTCCGGTCGAATCTCCGGTCTTGGCGGTTCAACGTATTTTGGCGACGGCGGGTATACGCGGGGGTTTTGGCCGTTGAAGCCCGCCAGAATAATTCCTTTGTCGCCGACATACATCACGCCTTCCTGGCGATGGCTGAACTTACGCTCGTCCTCTTCGGTGATTCCCGCCGGACGCGGCGGATGCAATCCGCCGTCGTACCAGGACATTCGTATTTCAGAACGCCCTTCGCGGGCAGGGAAGTCGAGATGAACGATTGAGGCCTGTGGGAAAGTCTCCTCGTATGATTCGCCCGAACATGCCTCGACCGCAGTCGGCGGAGTCAGCCCGAGGATTTTGAAGACGCCCGCGAAACTATAACAACCCATGTCGCCGAATGAACCGCAGCCGAAGTCGTACCATCCGCGCCAGACGAAAGGCAGATAGGCTTTGTTGTAAGGACGCATCGGCGCCGGGCCTACCCACATATCCCAGTTGAGATTCTGAGGCGCGGGCTGGCTCTCCTTCGGACGATCAATTCCTTGGGGCCAATACGGACGGCTTGACCAGTTATGAACCTCGCGCACGCGGCCAACAGCGCCATCAGCAATCCACTCCGAGATTGTCCGCGTGGCCGGGGTGTAGGGATTGCTGACCGGGAGCGCGGTAGCGACCTTCGTCTCGCGCGCCACTGCGGCCATACGGCGCGCCTCGCCAATCGAATGCGCCATCGGCTTCTGGCATAAAACGTGTTTGCCTTTGCGCATAGCCGCAATCGAAATCGGCGCATGCCAGTGGTCGGGCGTCGCCACGTAAACGGCGTCCAGGTCCGACTGTCTCTCCAACAGCTCGCGGAAATCCGCGTAAGCGGCGCAGCCTTTGTAAGACTCCGATTCGTTGCGAGAGCCGTAAAAGGCCTCGACAAGTCTCTTCGCCGGATCGCGCCCGCCGATGCCCAGACTGGTCGAAAAGCTCTTCGTCAGTTGAACCGCGCCGGGGGAATTCCAGTCTTCTCCCCAATTCTCGAAGCCGGCGCCGAGCAAACGCCTTGCCGATCTCAGCATGGCGTTCGTGTCGTATTCGGCGTATTCCATACTGCCCTGATTGACGTCGCAGACCGAGACCACCTGAATTTCGGGAAGCTGCAGCAGATTCATCATCACGACCATACCCTGGCGTCCCAGTCCGATCACGGCCAGGGTTATCTTGTCGCTCGGCGGCGTGAAGCCCGGCCCGCCCAGCACGCGCCGAGGGACGATGGTGAAGGCTGCGGTAGAGATAGCCGCAGCGGTAAACTCTCTTCGTGAACAGTGGCGCTTGTCATTTTTATTCATGGCTCGCCTCCTGACCAATTCTGCTGTTTGAGTTGTTTGATGTGGAGATTCCTGCCAGCATCATACGGCGCTGATCGAGAAAGCGTTACAAAAGATTGCGTGGCTGCTTTCCTCGGTAAGCAGCCAGGTATTGACGAATTTAACCGTCACGTGACGACAGCCACGTAGTGGCGACTTTATTCGTCACGTGACGACCGATGCCGGGACACATTCGCCGAATCCGGCCATCTAACGCAGGTATTTATTGAAAAATTCGAGCGTGCGCGTCCACGCGAGTTTCGCTGACGCCTCGTCATAACGCGGCGTCGTGTCGTTGTGGAAGCCGTGCTGTTTGCCATCGTACATGTGCACTGTGTAGACCTTGTTGTTGGCCTTGAGCGCCGCCTCGTAAGCCGCGATGCCGGCGTTGAGGCGCTCGTCACTCCCCGCGTATTGGAGCAGCAGCGGCGCGGAAATTCTGGGGACATCCGCCGCGCCCGCCTGGCGTCCGTAGAAAGCGACTCCGGCATTGAGGTCTTTGCCAAGCAGCACGGCCAGTTGATTCACCATCCCGCCGCCAAAGCAGAATCCGACCGCGCCGAGCTTGCCGGTGGAATCGGAGCGCGTCTTGAGCCACCTGGCCGCCGCGACGAAATCTTCAGTCATCTTCTTTCCATCCACCGTGCGAAAGGCGGCGGCGGCTTTCTCCTCGTTGCCCGGATAGCCGCCGACCGAAGTCAATCCATCGGGCGCAAAGGCGATGAAGTTGGCGAGCGCAAGGCGGCGCGCCACGTCCTCGATATAGGGATTGAGTCCACGGTTTTCGTGAATGACGAGCACGACAGGACGCTTTCCATTTTTCGCCGGGCGAGCCAGATAACCTTTGATCGAGCCGTTCCCGGCGGGCGATTGCACCGTCTCGTAGCCCACCTTGATGCGCTTGTCATCCGGCGGGACTTGCTGCGCCCAGGCATAGTTCGACGTCAGACTTTCAAAGATCGCCATCGCGGTCAGTCCGCCAGTGGCGAACTTGCCGAGACGATCAATGAAGGTGCGGCGATCCATGTCGCCGTGCTGGTATTCGTGAAACAGGTCCAACAACTCTTGCGGATAATCGGATGCTTTCTTTCGTTCCATTCTTTCTCCTTGCGTGGGATTAGAGGTGAGATGGGAAGGCCGCCGCACTCTGCGATTCCAACTGGAAAATCGCAAGAGCCTTAGCCCTCCGTTACGGTCAATCCGGTAACTTGCACTTGCTGAGACGAAGGCGGGGCCGCGCCGGATTCAGAGATCGTCGAACTTTTTCTTTCGTTCCAGGAACTCCGGTAATCCGCGGGCGTTGTCCGATAGTGGGATTAGCGTTTCCTCTGAACGGGCAACATCGCTGTGCCTCGTCAGCCAAATCTACAGAGCGAGCCACTCGTTTCAACAGCTTCAAGCGCGACCGGAATGACACGGCAATTGGATTGCGTGATCTGATCGTTGGAGCCGGGCGTGGCGCTCTTCAACACTCAGACGATGGAGACGCTGATCGCGCAGACGCCCGCCGCATTGATTGAGCGCGGCTTACCCCGAATTCCGCCTGACAAAAAGTTCCGCACTCAGCCGCCACTCATCACACGCTGCGCGCGTTTCGTCCGCCAGTTCCCCGCGTTGATCACATAACCTGCCGCCGCCGGGCAGCGTTTGAGGTATAAAAAGCCATGAGCCAGACAGCAAAAATTCGGATTCTGATTGTGGACGACGAGCCGCTCGTGCGGAAAAAGATTCACGGCGCGCTGCGGCTCGACTCGGAGGTGGAAGTCGTCGGCGAATGCGGCAATGGACACGAGGCTCTGGCCGCGGTTGAAGCGAACGCGCCCGACCTGATCTTCCTGGACGTGCAGATGCCGGGGCTTGATGGCTTGTCCGTTTCGCGCCTGCTCAAAGCCGGGCGCGGGCCGCTCATCATCTTCGTCACGGCTTACGATCAATATGCGGCGCAGGCGTTTCAGGTACACGCGCTCGATTACCTGCTCAAGCCCTTCGACCAGGAGCGATTGATGGAAGCGCTGCAACGCGCTAAAGAGCAGTTGCGCTCACAGCGCCAGCGCGAGATTGGAGAGCAGGTTCAGGCGTTGCTCGATGAATTGAAGACTAAGGCGAAATATTTGGAGCGGTTTGTGATTCGCGCCAGCGGCAGAATTCTGCACCTGAAAACAGGCGATGTGGACTGGATTGAAGCCGAAGGCAATTACGCGCGGTTGCACCTCGGCAATGAATCGCATCTGCTGCGCGAGACGATCACAAGGCTGGAACCGCAACTCGATCCGTCGCAATTCCGCCGCATCCATCGTTCGACGATTGTCCGGCTGGATCAAATCCGCGAACTGCGCCCGTGTTTTCACGGCGAATATCAGGTCATCCTGCGCGACGGAACCGAAGTTACGATGAGCCGCAATTACCGCGAGAAACTGCCCGAACTGTTGGGTAAGGCGTAAGGCAAATGAAAAGACATCCGCTTTTGTTTCTGCTGGCCTTGATTCTGCTATCCGCCGCCACACCGGCGCAGGACAACAGCGCGACGAAAAAGGAGGTTACGCTAGTTCGCGCCGGTCGCCTGCTCGATGCGCGCGCGGGCGTGTACCTCGAAGACCAGGGCGTGCTGATCGAGGGCGAACGCGTCAAAGCGGTCGGCGCTTTCAAAGATGTGCGGTCGCGCGCTCGACAAGACGCCGCTTTGATTGATCTCAGCCGGATGACCGTGCTGCCCGGGCTGATTGACTGCCACAGCCATTTGCTCGACGCGATGGAAGGGCGCTGGCGCGCTGGCGAAGCGATTATCCTGACGATCACGCAACTGGGGCCGAGCCGTCGCGCATTGCTCGGCGCGGCGATGGCGCGCGAGATGCTGGAAGCTGGGTTCACGACCGTGCGCAATCTGGGACATTCCGGCGTCAACGGCGACGCCGCGCTGCGCGACGCGATCAACGCAGGCTGGGTTGTGGGGCCGCGCATTCTGGCCGCGACGCGCAAGCTGACGCCGCCCGGCGGGCAGGCCGTCGCTATTCAATCCGAAGGCGCGGAGGCGATTATCGCGCAGGAGTTTCTGACCATCAGCGGCCCTGAAGAAGCGCGCCGCGCCGTGCGCGAAGCATTGGCCGCAGGCGCGGACATCATCAAAGTTGTCGCTGACGACGGCGCCCGCATTCTCAACGCCGCCGAGATGAAGGCCGTAGTTGACGAAGCGCGCCGCGTCAAAGTCAAAGTCGCCGTCCACGCCACGACCAGCGACGGCGTCAAAGCCGCGATTGAAGCAGGCGTGGATTCGATTGAACACGGCGACGAAGCGACGGATGATGATTTCCGGGCGATGCATGACAAAGGCATCTTCCTGGCGCCGACGCTGCGCACGGCGGAAACCTTCCGCGACCTTTACCTGAAGCCCTTCTCCTTCACGCCGGAAGAGCAGGCCGGGTTTGAGCAGGCGGTGAAGGAGATTATTGACGCAGGCGTCAACAAAACTCAGCGGGCGGCGAAAGCGGGCGTGAAGATCGCCGCCGGTTCCGACATGTGGCAGCGGTATCCCGGCAAGACGCGCGGCGAAGCGACCATTCCGATGTTCGAGGCGCTGCGTAACACGGGGCTGCCCGCGATTGAAGTCATTCGCGCGGGAACCAGCAACGCCGCCGAATTGCTGGGCTGGCAGGATCGCGTCGGCGCAATCGAGGCAGGCAAATTCGCCGATCTGATCGCCGTCGCAGGCGACCCGCTCAGAGACATCAGTGAATTGCGGCGCGTCAAATTTGTGATGAAAGGCGGAGTCGTGGTCAGGAAGTGAAGCGGCGAGGAAACCGATGAGTAGACTGTGGCAATTATTTTCAATCCTTTGCCTGCTCCTGCCCGTTAATGCGCCAGCGCAAACGGGCGCAGTGCGGAATCCCGCGTTGCGGCAGGAGTTGATCGGGATGGCCGAACGCGATCAGGCCATCCGCAATGAGCTAATCAAAAAGGGTATGCAAAAACCTGACGCTGCGTTACTCAAACGCATGGCGGCGATTGATGCGGCTAATACCGAGCGTGTCAGAGTCATCGTTCGTGAACATGGCTGGCCCAGCTCCGGCCTGGTTGGGAGCGATGGCGCAGAGGCCGCCTTTTTGATCGTCCAGCACTCGGCACTTTCGTTTCAACAGGAGATGCTGCCGCTGGTGCGCGACGCTTATCTGTCGGGCAACCTTGCCGGACAGGATTACGCTCTGCTGCTCGACCGCGTGCGCGTTGGCGAAGGCAAGCCACAGGTCTATGGCACACAAGCCAAACCCTTCGAGCAGTGGCAAGGACAGCAACCTCTCCTCTATCCCATCGAAGACGAAGCCTCCGTTGACGAGCGGCGCGCTAAACTCGGTTTGCCGCCGCTGGCCGATTACTTGAAAATCCTGCGGCAATTCTACTTTTCACAACAGTCGCATCCTTGAGCCAGGATAATTCCTCGCACTGGAAGGACTATGACCGAAAAAAACTACACGGCAGATTTTGGCCCGTTTGAAGGTGCGACCTGGCTGAACTGCGCGCATCAGGGACCTTTACCCAAAGTCGCCGTCGCTGCCTTGCAGGAGGCCATCGCCTGGAAAGTCGCGCCGTTTCATCTCGCCGACGCCGCGCACTTCAGCGCCGTTCCCCTGCGCCTGAAACAAGCTCTCGCACGTCTGATCGAAGCCGACGACGCCGACATCATCCTCGGCAACAGCGCATCGTATGGCTTACATTTGCTGGCCAATGGCATGCGCTGGCAACCGGGCGATGAGGTGTTGTTGATGCAGGGCGATTTTCCGTGCGACATTTTGCCCTGGCTCGGCTTGCAGGAGCGCGGCGCGCAGGTTCGCTTCCTTCAGCCGCGTGAGTTCGTCGTGCAGCCGGATGAACTGCTCGCCCATCTCACGCCCGCCACAAAATTGTTCTGCACAACGCTCGTGCATTCGTTTTCAGGCTATGCCGTGGATGCCGTAGCCCTGGGCGAAATCTGCCAGGCGCACAACGTGCGCTTCGTGCTGAACACATCGCAGGCTCTTGGCGCGCGGCCCTTCAGCCTCGCCGCTACGCCGGTAGACGCCATCGTGAATGTCGGCCATAAATGGCTGTGCGGGCCGTACGGCACGGGCTTCGTGTGGATGAAACCGGAACTGCGCGAATCACTCGATTACAACCAGGCGTACTGGTTGGCCATGCAGACGGCGGACGATCTGGCCAATGAACAGAGCATTCCTCTCGCGCGCAATGATCTGGGCGCGCGCCGATATGATGTGTTCGGAACCGCGAATTTTTTCAACTTCAAACCGTGGACGGCGGCGGTGGAATATCTGCTGGCGCAGGGCGTCGCAGCGATTGCCGCGCATAATCAATCCCTGGTGGCGCAATTGATCGAAGGTCTGGATGTGAGCAAATACACACTGCTGAGTCCGGCGGCCGGCGCGGCGCGCTCAACGCTCGTCTTCATTTCCGCTCGCCGGAAAGAACGGAATCGGCTGGTTTATGAGCGGTTGCGTGAAGAAAAAATCTTTGTCGCTCAGCGCGCGGGCAAATTGCGCATCGCTCCGCATCTGTACAACACGCGCGCCGACATCGAACGCCTGTTATCGCTCCTGAATTCGTTCTGAAGGCGGACTTCGATCACCTTGATCGCCATGTTGTCGCTGGCCCTGGGCAGCGGCGGTTACGCTATTGAGCAGTTCGCCTAAACTGGGGCCGTGCCAGGCTTCGCCCGCGTAAGCGCGTTGAAGTTGATCGCTGATGCGCGCGGTTTCTGTCATCTTTCGTCATTCTATGGAATCAATCGCATCTGCAAGATGAGCGACTGTTTTGCTCCGGCGCGCTCGACGGTGATGAGATGCTTGCTGCCATCCTGTTTGAAGCTCTGGCGCAACTGCGTGAGCGTCATCTGCGTCGCCGGGCTTTCATCAAGAGCGATAATGTTGTCGCCAGCTTGCAGGCCCGCATTGTCGGCGGGAGAACCCGTGAAAACCTGCGCCACTTTGAACTGCGCTCCCTCGGCCACAATGCGCATCCCGGTCATTTCGTAATCAGGCGCAACCGCGAATAATTCAGATGGTTCGAGTATCAGGCGACGATGGGGAACATCCAGAATGACTTTGAAGCGGCTCAACAACCAGTTGCCAAGCACACCGTCCACCTCCGCTCTGACTTTCGCGCCGCCGGGCGGGACAAGATTGGCGGGAATGCCCGCCAGCGCAAAGCGTCCCAGCGTGACTGTGTTCGCACGTTTCGTGTAGTACACCACTTTTCCGGCCAGCGATCCGGCTTCTGTTTTGGGCAGCCCCGCTGTCGAGTTGAGCAGTCCGTGCTTCTCCACAAACGCGGAATTCAGAATGAGGGTCTGGCTCGCGCCCGTGTCTAAGTCGAGTTTGGCTGTCAACGGCGCGCGCGCGTCCAGTATGAGGCCGACTTCGACGGCGGGGATTTCGTCAGAGAACGTCAGCGGGAGAATCGCGCCCTTGCCGGAATACTGATAGCGTTGCGACTTGTGAACGATCAGTCGCCGCGCCTGGTAATCAATCTCCACGACGAATTGTTTAAAAAAGGGCGCTCCGATCAAGCCAACCACATTGCGGTCGTATCTCTTCTTCCACGCCGTGATGGCAAAGGTCTGGTTGGGGAGTTTCACGCCGGAGACATCCAGCGCAACGCCTTTGCCGAAGCTGATTCCGATGGCGCCGCCGCCGCCGCCAGTGATCGTATCCTGGCCTTCGACTTTTTCGACTTTAATACCGAGCGTTTCCGCTTTGGCCGTGTCGAGAAATGAGAAAGTGGAAGCTGTGTCGAGCAAGAACCACATCGGCGCTGAATCGTTGACGCGCGCCTCTACGAAAATCAGGCTGTTAAGATAAAGCTCGAATGGGATGATTTGCGGCGAAGCGGCGCGATTCTTCTGCGCCGCTTCGCCTCCTTTGTTTTGTTGCGTGAAAATGCGTGAAGCGCAGCCCAGCGTCAGGATCAGCAGGACAAGCGGAATCACGCGCCTTCGTTGAACGCCTGAGAACATAGGTGTTTTCCTTTCGACTCCGGCTGGGCGAATCCTACCTGGTCTTGACCATCTTGATAACCTTCATTTCGTCGGGAATATCCGCATCGCCCGCCGGTCTCAATTCGGCTTCGGTCTCGCTTACGAGCTTCAGTTCCGCCCTGGCCAATGAGCCATCCGGGCCTTTCCACGTGAAGTGCAGGGTGTGCCCGGCGACCTTCAGATCGTTGAGCGCCAGTTCCATCGTTTCAATCGGCGGCGGCGCGGGATCGTCTTCTCGGAGCGGATAAAAGATCGCCACGCCGGTCAGTTTTCCGCCCTCCTCTTTCAGCCGCATTTCGACCGCAGGCTGTTTCCTGATTTCGCCTTTCCACGCGCCAACGAACGCGCGCATCTCAGCAGCCGCTGGGTTTGCGGCATTGTTCTGCTGCGCCGCTGCCAATGCCGCCGGCATCAACGCCAGCAACAACGTCGCCAATGCACGTTTCATATTTCTTCCTCTCCTTAGCTTTGCAATGTCGGTTTGCTCGATTCAGCATAAACAGGCGGCGCGACAAGCGGAAGCTGTATGTGATGAACCTGCTGAAATGTGTGACGAGCAGGAGTAATTACGAACTTTGAAAGGGGATTTCCAGCGTCACCAGCAATCCGCCGTCAGCGGCATTGCTCAGTTCAAAGCGGTGCGCCGGGCCGTAGAGCCGTTGCAAGCGCGCCCGCGTGTTGGCCAGGCCAAGCCCTGCGCGCCCCTCGCTAACTGCTCCGCTCGGCTCGGCATGAGAGGGAAGCCCCGCGCCGTTGTCGCGCACTTCGATGCGTAGCCAGTCATCGCGGCGCGCGGCGTGAACTTCGATGCGTCCCGCGCTGGTTCGCTGGGCGAGGCCGTGTTTGATGGCGTTCTCGATTATCGGTTGCAGGATCAGGTTTGGCGCCTGCGCCTCAAGCGTTTGCGGCTCGATGTCGAAATGCGTCGTCAGACGATCCTGAAAGCGTACTCGCTCGATCTCAAGGTAGCGTTCGAGAAAATTCAACTCTTCCCGCAAGGTCACTGTCTGAGACCCGGAATTATCCAGCGTCAGCCGCAGAAAATCGCCCAGCCGCGCAATCATCCGGTCGGCGGCTGCGGCATCTTCGGCGAGCAGCGCCGAGATGTTTTGCAGCGTGTTGAAAAGGAAGTGCGGGTGAATCTGCATCTTCAAAGCCTGCAACTGCGCTTCGGTCGCTTGCAGACGCGCCTGCGCCAGTTGCGCTTCGAGCTGCGCGGCCTTCAGCGTTCTTTCGCGCAGCGAGCGATAGAAATAAACGGCATGGCTTGCGCCAACGATGGCCCAATAAGTAACCACGCCCCAGTGATAGTAGAAGAAAAAGTTGAACTGGAACCGTTCCGGCCAGGTCCGCGCAGGAACGCGATGCCGCATCGTCAGGAAATGAAGCGCGGTGACGGCCAGCGTCAACTGAAGCAGCGGAACAAGCAGGCTCGCGGCGATGTGCGCCGGCAGGCTGCGCAACCAGTGGTCGCGGTCGAGCGGAAAGCGATGCGACAGCCTGATGATGAGGATGCTGAGCAGCGCCCAGATGTACCAGTCGGGCAGCGTGGAAGTGATCGCCCGCCACCACGGGAACGGCTCGCCTTCCAGAACATTGAAGATGAGATAAATTTGCAGGCTGAAGAAGAGACCGACGAGCGTCCAGCCGGCGAAAGCAATCAGCCATTTGATTCGGTCCTCTGGCCGCATCATCGTTTTGCCGCGTAACTCCGAAATATTCCGAACAGTGTGAGCCAGCGCCGAAGCATACGGCGGACTCACGGTTGAGAAGATTCTTTTGTGACGAAGCAGGGAGAATTCGTGATGAGCGGCCCAAAAGAAGTGGCGGCCCGCTGTCGCAGCGACGGCGGCTTTTGTCGGCCTGCCTGTGTTCATTGCGGCCTGCGCCGGCGATTGTCCCGGCCAGGCGGCTTTTCATCACGCAGTCTCGCGCCTTCATCACATAGCTATTCTGCCCGTCGAAGTTGAAATGTATCCTGCCGGTATGCGAATCAATCAACGGATGAACATGGCGCCTGATGCCCGGCCCCGGCGAAGGGCGCCAGGCCTGTTTATTTTGGGACTGCTGTTGCTGGCGGCTCCCTGGCTTACGGCGCTGCCTGCGCCGCAGAAATCAAAAAGCGAAACGGCGCGCCTCTTTGCCTACGACCGGTCGAAGCCCTTCGATCTGAAAGAATCCTCTCGGCAGGCGCGAGACGGCGTCACGTATCGGGATGTCAATTACGCCGCGCACAACCCGCCGCACCTGCGGATCCAGGCTTACCTCATCACGCCGGATGGGAACGGCCCTTTTGCCGGCGTAGTCTTCTTTCACTGGCTGGGCAGACCTGACGGCGACCGGCGCGAATTTCTACGGGAAGCGACGGCGCTGGCGAAACAAGGCGTCGTGGCGCTCCTGATTCAGGGCTACTTTCCGGCGCTTGAACCGCCGACCGATGCTTTGGTTGACCGCCGGCGCGTGATCGAGCAGACGATTGAAGTCCGCCGCGCGCTGGATTTGCTGCTCGCGCAACCCAACGTGGACGCGCAACGCATCGCGTACGTCGGCCACGATTACGGCGCGATGTATGGCGCTGTGGTGGCGGGCGTGGAGAAACGCGTCAAAGCTTATGTGCTGATGGCCGGCACGGGCAGCTTCAGCGATTGGTCGCTCAAGTACTGGGCGGCGACCAGAGCGCGCGGCGAGCAGTTCTACCGGCTGACGATGAGCGCGGTTGATCCGCTCCGCCACGTTGCCAACGCCGCGCCCGCCGCGCTGCTGTTTCAGTTCGCCAACACGGATGAATTCATCACTAAAGAAACGGCCACCGCCTTTTTCAACCGGGCCAGCGATCCGAAGCAGATTGAATGGTACGACGCGGAACACGACTTGAACCTCGACGCCGCGCGCAACGACCGGCGCGCGTGGCTCGCGCGGCAACTCGGTTTAGCGAAGTCCGAAAAAGTTCAATGACAAAGGAGATGACGATGAAAACAAAAACTCGATCCTTACGCCTGTTAATTACCGCGCTGATGCTCGTCGCCATTTGGCGGCCCTGGCCCGCCAGATCGGAAACCGGCGCGCGAAGCCTGGCTGATCTACAGACAGCCGCTGCAAAAGAGAAACCGTCACAGCGCCGAGCGGTGATGATCGCCGAGTGGACGCGCGCCCGCGACTGGACGCTGCAGTACATCGCCAAAATGCCGGAAGAGCATTTCGGTTTCAAACCGGTTCCTGAAGTCCGCAGCTTCGCCGAGCAGACGCTTCACCTGGCGTTCTGGAATTTCGGTTTCACGGCTAAAGCGTTCGGACTGACTTCGCCCTACAACGAAGAAGAATTGATGAAGGGTGAATTCAAAACGAAAGCCAGGCTGAGCAAAGTGGTCAGTGAAAGCTATGATTTTGTCATCAACGGGTTGAAAGCGATAAGTGACGAGCAGCTTGACGCTCAAATGACTTTGCGCAACGGCGCAAAGATTTCCCGCCTGGAAAGGATCAATGACGCCTACGAGCACCAGACCCATCATCGCGGACAGACCGTCATATACCTGCGCCTCAAAGGGCTGGCGCCGCCGGTTGAGCCTTTCTAAGCACTCGCGCGGTCGAACAACGCCTGGTCACGCATTTGTGTGTCGGGGCTGTTCCAGCCCGATGGTGTTCGTGAGCCTCTCGAAGAACCCGCCGCACAACTCTTCGACTGCGCTGTCTCCCCAAACAGGGAATCGCCGGTCTCAACCTGCTTTGTCTTTACCACTCTTTGCATACGCTATACACATCATCCTCGATTTTGATAATGATTCAGAACTCGACCGCCTCGATTTTGATATTGAGCGCGCAATCTTTACATCAATCAACCTCCTCATTACTATGCGCGAATGTGGATAAAGCTGATTACCCCCGCGATTCTGTCCATTCTGATTACGGTTGCCTTGACGAGTTTCGCTACGGGACAAACGATCCCGACGCCGGAATCGGTTCTCGGCCACAAACCGGGCGACGATTTTTATCTCGCCAACTACGACGAGTCCCGCGAATACTTCCGCAAACTGGCCGCGAGTTCCAAGCGGATCAAACTCTACCCTGTGGGCAAAACTACCAGAGGGCTGGACTGGGAGATAGCGTTGATCTCGTCTCCGCAGAACCTGGCGCGGCTCGATAAATACAAGGAAATCGCCCAACGCCTGGCTCTCGGTCGCGGACTGAGCGACGCAGACGCCAGAGCGCTCGCCCGTGAAGGCAAGGCCATCGTTCATCTGGACGGCGGCCTCCACTCGACTGAGGTAGCCGGCGCGCAACACACCATTCAACTGGCTTACAAGCTGGTCGCGACCGAAGGCGATCCGGAGATAGATTCCATTCTGAACAACGTCATTCTGATGTTGTGGCCGACACTGAACCCCGATGGTCAAAATCAGGTTGTCGCGTGGTATCGGAAAAATCTCGGCACGCCTTACGAGGTCAGCCCGTTGCCCGACCTTTATCAGGAATACGTCGGGCACGACAACAACCGCGACGGGTACATGAACAACATGATCGAATCGCAGGAGGTGACGCGCGCCGAACTGGAATGGAATCCGGTCGTCTTTTATTGCCATCATCAGACAGCGCCGTTTCCCACGCGCATCTTCATCCCGCCTTTCACTGAGCCGATCTCGTCAAACATTCATCCGCTGATGGCGCGATGGCTGAACGTGTACGGCATCAGCATGGCTGCTTATCTGGATGAGCGGCAGATGCCCGGCGCCGTCCATCGCACGGGGTTCGACAATTGGTATCCGGGGTTTCTCGACTTCACTCACATCTTTCGCAACAGCATCGCGTTCTTCACGGAGACTGCGCTCTACCGCTACGCGACGCCGCGCTTTTACACGGTTGATGAGTTTCCGAGAGACCGGCAGGCGTTGAGGTCGGAGGTTTTTTACAGCAGCCCGTGGAAAGGCGGCTGGTGGCGTCTGGGCGACGCTGTGCGTTACATGATGGGCGCTTCGATGGCAGTGCTCGACACGACGGCGAAGTATCGTGAGGCGCTGCTTTACAATCGCTATCAGGCTGCGCGCGACAACATCGCGCGATTCAGGAAGGAGCCGCCATTCGCCTACGTGATCCCGCAGGATCAGCACGACCTGCCGACAGCCGCGACGCTCGTGGAAAAGCTTCTGATCAACGGCATCGAGGTGCATCAGGCTGTCAAACCTTTTGCCGCAAATGGCCGCGAGTACCGGACAGGCTCGTGGGTTGTCCTGATGGATCAGCCTTTCGCTCCGCTGGTCAAGGAACTTTTCGAGCCGCAGCGTTATCCGAACTTGCGCGAGTCGCCGAACGGGCCTCCGATTCTTCCCTACGATGTGGCGGGCTGGACTCTGCCGATGCAAATGGGCGTTGAAACCGCTGTCGTCTCGCAGCCTGTCAGCGCCGAACAGCGCGCCGGATTGCGGATGCTCGAACGATTCGCTCCGCCGCCGGGAGGCGTACAGGGCGCCGGTTCCGTTTTCGTAATCAGTCATCGGACGAACGCTTCATTCAAAGCGATCAACGAGGCGCTTGCGGCGGGCGGCAAGGTGGGCTTCGTCGCGGAAACTTCAGCGCCGGCCTCCGAGTTTGCCTCTGAGTATGAAAGACGACAAGCGGGCGATATGGTCGTGAGCGGCGTTGATCGCGACCGCATGAATGAGATCGCCCGCAGGAACTCCGTCGTCGCGCAGGCGCTGGCGAAGGCGCCCGATGGCGTCATCTCGACCTCAAAGCCGAGGGTCGGGCTGTATCGAGCGTGGGTTCCGAGCATTGACGAAGGATGGACGCGATGGATTCTGGAAAACTACGGTTTCGCTCCGGTGACGCTTCGCAACGGCGACATTCAAGCCGGGCATTTGAGAGAGCGGCTTGACGCGATCATCATCCCCGACTCGGCGCCGCGCACAATCCTGGAAGGCTTCGCTCCGGGAACGATTCCGGGCGAGTACGTCGGCGGCCTGGGCGAGGCGGGAGCGGAAGCGTTGCGCGAGTTCACGCGTCGCGGTGGAACTCTGATCACGTTCAACAACGCTTCGCTGATGGCCATCGAATCGTTCGGCCTGCCGGTGACCAATCTCCTGGACGGTCTCAAGAACGATCAGTTCTTTTGTTCGGGATCGCTGCTCAAAGTCGAGCTTCGTGATTTGGGCCATCCGGCGCTTTGGGGCATGCCGCGCGACCCGATCGTAATGTTCGAGCGCGGGCCTGCTTTCGAGCCGAAGAGCGGGTTTCAGGGAGTGGTTCTCGCAACGTATCCCAGTGATCGCAATCCGCTGGCGAGCGGGTTCCTGCTTCACCCCGAACGCATTCAAGGCAAGGCCGCCGCGATGGAAGTTTTCTATGGCGCAGGGCGCGTTTATCTGTTCGGCTTCAGACCGCAGTGGCGCGGACAATCTCACGGCGCGTACAAGCTGATTTTCAACGCCATCTACGATTCGCCGAGTCTGGCCAGGCCAACGTCTCTCCAGAAGCTGTCTGATTTACGATGAAGGGCTGTTCACTTCTCCGCAATCCCTGAGTTCACCTTGACCTCTTCACGTTGTTTTTCAGCGTTTCGAGGGCGCGCAGCGCGCGCAGCGGATGGTCTGTCTGAATCACATCAATGCCCCAGCGGATGGCGTTTTGAAAATCCTCGATCTTCTCGTGGTTGCGCATCGAGTCCGAGAAAACCAGGATGCCTTTGGCGTGACAGCGGGCAATGAATTTCGGCGAGAGAATTTCCCACCGCGCATCAACGGCATAAGGCTTCAGTTCGGCGGCGAGCGTTTCCAATTCCGCCGGATCATCGAGTGGCGGCAGGGCGCGGATGCGCGGATTCAGCGCGCGCAGCATTTGCAAATACTTGACGCCCGCATAAACCACCGTGCGCTCAGCCACGCCATACTTCTCGACCGCCGCCGCCAGGTTTTCAGGCGAAATATCTTTGGCGTCGAAATACAAATCTGTTTTTCCCGCCACCGCTGAGAGAAATTCATCCAGCGTCGGCAGCCGCTCGCCAGCGAAGGGCTTGCCGAACCACGAGCCTGCGTCCAGGCCGCGCACAACCGTCGCGGAAAAATCTTTGAAGGGACCGGAGCCGTTCGTCGTGCGTCGCAGGTCGTTGTCGTGCAGGAGAAAGAGCTGGCCGTCACTGGTCGCGCGCACATCGAACTCGACGAAATCGGCGCCGAGGCGAATTGATTTTTCAAACGCCGGCAGCGTGTTTTCGGGCGCGTACCGATTGGCGCCGCGATGATGCGAGATGCGGACGGAGCGTTTGGGAATCCGCCGCAGGATCGAACGCGCAATGATTTCTTCGGCATAGTCGGTCTGAAGCCAATCCGCGCCCGCCGCGATGACCATGTCCCACACTTCGGGGCGATCCCAATCCTTACCCAACACCTTCACTTGTACCTTGATTCCTTTGCGATGAAAGACGCGGCAGATTTCGGGCGTCACTTCGTTCGCGTTGATTTCCACGGCGGCGGGTTGCAATCGCGTGAGCCATTCGCCCACGCCATTCGCCGGGCGCCATTTCGGCATCACCGCGACGCGGCCGCTGGAAGCCGCCCGAATACGCTGCAAGATTTCGGAGTTGCTGAAGACGATGACTTGCCGCTCCATCCCGGCGCCGAGAATTTCCTGCGCCAATTGTTCGGGATTGATGGCTTTGCAATCGAGATAGAAATTGAGTTTGCCGCGCGCGATGGCGAACGCTTCCTGCAACGTGAGCAATCGCTCGCCTGCATAGCGCGGCGCAAACCATGAACCGGCGTCCAGTTGTTTGAGTTCGGCCAGTGAATAATCCGCGACGCGTCCCGCGCCGTTGGTTTTGTTGTCGAGGCGGCTGTCGTGAAACAGGACGTGTTTGCCGTCGCGCGTCAGTTGCAGATCAATCTCTGCCCACTCGAAGCCGTCTTCAATCGCGCGTTCGAGCGCGGGGCGAGTGTTTTCGGGCGCCTGCCCTGACGCGCCGCGATGCGCCATCACTTGAATCGGGCGAGGCGGTTGGACGGGTTCAAAGAATTGGAATGCTCGACCGCCAGCGCCGGGCGTGGCGAAACAAAGCAAGAGGAGCAGCAGGAGGAAATAGCGATTCATTTTTTTGCCGGCAATGTTTCTATCGTGATGTCTTTGTACCAGGCTTCGCTCGGCGGCCCGACGTGAATTTGCAGGCAGATGCAGCCGGTCTGTTCGATGGTTTCGTCCGGCTCGGTGTAATCCACCGTCTGGCGTCCGTTCAGTTCCAGGCGAATGCGGCGGCCTTCGGCGCGGATGACATACTCATTCCAGTCGCTCGGTTTGAACAACTTCGGAATGTCTTCCGGCGCTGGGCCGGCCAATACTTTTTTGCGGCGCGATTCATCGTACAGCGCGCCCCAGTAATTTTGTCCGACGTCGGCCTGATAGCCGATGACTTCGTGATGGTTCGGGATGCGCCGTGTGCGAAACTGAATGCCTGCGTTCGCGCCTTGCGGATCGCCGAGCAGCTTGAATTTCAGCCGCAGCGCGAAGTTCGCATAGTCCTTCGTGGTGCAAAGGAATTCGTTTCGCTGCACCCGCTGCTGTAGCGAGCCGCCGACTATCGCGCCCTGCTCGATCCTGAAGATCTGGCGATTGCCTTCCCAACCCGTGAATGTTTTGCCGTCAAAGAGTCGCGCGGATTTGACGCGCGCAAGGCCGAGCGACGAGACGGCGCAGAGAACCAGCAGCAACGACCAAAGATATTTTTTCATACGCTTTTCTTACCACAGGCTGCGTAAAAACTTTAGCCCGTCCGGGGCCCCGCCCGCGTCTGAGGCTGAGGCGCCTAGGCGGGGAAAACCCGCCCCTACGCTGTTGTTGCGGTTAATTTTCAAACGTCATACACCTCTAAACAAAAGGGCAACCGCAGATTCGTTCTGCGGTTGCCCCACACTGCCAGGCGTCGTGAGGCTCAGAAATAAAACTTGAGCGCGGCCTGGCCGATGCGCGGATCGCCCGCGCTGCGGATGCCGCCGAAGCCCGCCTGGGAAAAATTGAAATCGCCCTGTCCGGCCAGCGGCGCGAAATTGGCGTGGTTGAAGATGTTGAAAAACTCCACTCGCAATTGCACGCGCATCCGCTCGGTCAACTGGATGTTCTTCAGGAAGCCCATATCCCAGGTCCAGAAGGTTGGGCCGCGCAGCATTCCTTTGCCCGCATTGCCCGCCGATCCGAGCGCGGGCAATCCGAACGCCGCCGGGTTGAGGTAGTTCACACAGGGCGCTTCGCCCGGACGGCAGCCGCCCGTCCCGTAAGGATTGCCGCCCAAATACTGAGCGCGATCCTGGTTGATGCCTGTTTGCGACTGATCTCGCCCGGCCAGCACCGTGATGGGCAGCCCGGTCTGGTATTGGTAAATGCCTGTGGCTTGCCAGCCGCCGGCTATGCTTCGCAGCAAAACGTGTTGCTCCTGTAGCCGGGGCAAATCCCAGATGTAGGAAGCGACGAAACGATGCTTGCGATCGAAGCGCGAAGGTCCGTATTCGAGAGCGCGCCGGTTGGGGTCGTAAAAGGGCAGCGTGGCGACATCGCTGCCGCCGGTGTTGCCCGTCGGGTCGGCGCCGTGCGGGAAGTCGTCCATGCTGCGCGCGAAGGTGTAGCTTGCCAGCAGCGTGGTTCGATCCAGGAAGCTATTGCCGCTCGAAAAGCGTTTTTCAAGCGCGGCCTGGAAGCCGTGATAAATCGAGTTGGCTTCCTGGCTGGTTTGGCGCACGCCGCCGATGGTGGGAAGGACGCGCCGATCCTGCAGAGGCAGCTTGCTGCCGGGAATGTATTTGCCCGGATTCAATTCGATGGGCACGCCGATGTGATTGGCGCGGCTGCCGACGTAGCTGACGCGCCCGATCGTGCCCGCCACGAACTGGCGCTCGATGGTCAGGTTCCAGTTATAGGTGATCGGGCTGGTGGATTTTTCATAAGGCGCCAGCGAGTTGCCACCGCTGAGCGAGTTGGGGAAAGGCGCCGTGCTGGTGGGCGGAATCTGAAACACTGGCAACGTCGCGCCGCGCAACGGATCGCTCAATGGCCCCGGCGGCGGCGTCAGCGTGTAGGTGAACGACCAGGGGAAGATGCCCTGGAAGGCGTTGAACGTGATGGCTGGAGGACGCTGGTCATAATAAATTCCCGCGCCGCCGCGCAGACTGGTTCTGCCGTCGCCGGTCAGCGCGTAAGCAAAACCCAGGCGGGGCGCCAGATTGTTGTGATCGCCTGTCGCGCCGTTCTTCGGGAAATCGGGATCGCCGGGGAAAGACAATCCCGCAGGCGCGTTGACAAACACACGCGAGCGTTTGCCCGCTAGCGCATCCTGAATGCTGAAGAGCCGCACCTGATTGGTCGGACTGCCCCAGGTGAAGTACGGGTCGTAACGCAAACCCAGGCTCAATGAGAGGCGGGAGTTGACGCGAAAATCATCCTGAACATAGAGGCTGAAGAACCATCCCTTGTTTCGGCGCTCCTGTTCCAGGCCTTGCGTGTAGAAGCCGCTCACGCGCCCGATCAGGAAATCGGCAATCGCATAGCTGGTGCCGACATTGTTGCTCTCGAAGCGCATGAAAGGAATCGTCCGGGGCAGGGCGAGATCAACTTTGCTGAGTTGATACATCCCGCCAAAGGCCAGATTGTGACGGCCCTTCACCCACTTCACGTCGTCATTGGCCATGTACGAGTTGCGGATGATGAAGAGCCGCGTGGTGTTGGAGATTGAAAAGAAATTGCGTACGTCCACGCCGAAGGTCTCGCCGGTCTCCGGGAGAAAAGGATGTTGGATGCCCACGTCGGTCGAAGTCGCGCCTTCGATCTTCGGGCGCCGCCGGTCGCTGTGGACGCGGGCGTAGCTGACTCGAAATTCGTTGATCAGGTTTGGGCTGAAAGTGTGCGTTTCCTGCACGAGCGCGTTCTGCGAGCGTGTGACCGCCTCCGGGTTGAGCGTTACGAGGCTGACGCCGTTGTAGGTGGAAGCTTCGTCGTAGTCCTCGAAGTTGTAGCGGCCCGTGAGCCGGTCTTTCGACGTAAAACTGTCGTCGAGGCGAACAATGATGGACTTGTTGTCGTTGCGGATGGGCCGGGGAAACTGCACGCGGCCCGCGCCTGTGGTTTTGCCGACTTCAGGCACGAACTTCAACATCCTCAGCGCGACCGGATCGAAGCGATTGGTCGGGATGATGTTGCCGGGGAAGCAGGCGGTCTGATTGCTGGCGCTGCACGTTCCCGTCTTGAGCGGGTCTTTGAGGTAGGTCGCGCGGCCCAGCGGGTTGTCGGGGCTATTGGCGTCCAACAGCGCCGAGAAATCGCCCGCCATATTCGCATTGGTCGGAATGACCGACGATCCAGCCGTGCGGATGTTGCGCAACTCCGTGCCCTGAAAGCCCACGAAGAAAAACGTGCGATTCCTGATGATCGGGCCGCCGAAGGTGCCGCCGTATTGCGTCCGTTTCAGCTTGTCGCGGACGGGCGAAAAGAAATTGCGCGCGTTGAGCACTTCGTTGCGATGATAGACAAAGCTGTTCCCGTGAAATTGATTGGTGCCCGATTTGGTGATGACGTTGACCGCCCCGCCCGATTGCGAGCCGAGTTCCGCGCTGTAGTTGCTGGTCTGAACGCTGAATTCCTGCAGCGCGTCGGGGAAGGGAAACGGCTGATTGACGTTGGTGTAGCCGTCCATGTTGTCAGCGCCGTCCAGTTTGAAGTTGATCTGGTTCTGGCGCGAGCCGTTGGTCGTGTAGGCCACCGCGCCCGGCACGGTCTTGTCACAGCATTGCGTGGCGCCGTCCGCCGGCGATTCGCTGACTCCGGCGACCAGTAACGCCAGCGTCGCGGCGTTGCGCCCGTCCAGCGGCAGTTCGTTGATGCGCCGCTCTTCGACTACCTGTTTCAAGGTCGGAGTTTGGAGGTCAACCTGATTGGCGTCCGCATTCACGACGACGGCGTCTGTGGTCACGCCCACTTCCAACGCTACGTTGACGGTGGCCGTTTGGTCTACTTGCAGAATCAGGCCGGTTCGTTCGTAGCGCCGAAAGCCGACGGCTTCAATCGTCAGTTTGTATTCCGCCGGACGCAGTGAAGGCAGCGTGTAATAGCCGTCTTCGTTTGATGTCGCTGTGCGCGAGAAGTCGGTTTTCGGATCGGTGATCGTTACTTTCGCTCCCGCTACCACAGCGCCGCTAGGGTCGGTCACGCGACCCGCGATGCTGGTGATCCCCTGAGCATAGCTTACTGCCGGCAGGGCAGTCGCCAACATAAGAGCCGCCAATCCTGCTGTGATGAGCGCGTGGAGTTTTTTCGAGCTTGTTCGAGCCATAGGTTATCTCCTTTCAGACCGGTTTTGGATCTTCTTCGTGACTCTGCACCGCTTCTTCGGCGACTCGCCGGGCGAGCCTGAAAGCCGTGCGTTTCGATTGGAGAACTATCCCAGCAAATCTTTTAGGGTTTCGTTGGCTGTGGAATAAAAACAGGGAACCCTTCCGTCAGTCTTTTTGCTTGTTTGCAAAATAATCGTTGATCGTTAATCGCTCACAGTTTACGGTAGAATCGTTTTCTGTCAAGTCGTTAATTTTCGGTGAGCCGGCAATTGGCCCGGATCAGGCCTCGGCAGCGGTCACTTTGCCCGGTTTTTCGATGTGTTTACCTGGAACGGCGAGAGTGATGCGGATTGATGGTTGCGGCTGACGCAGTCTCAGCGTATGCGCCGGACGATTTCGCTGAGAATGGCTGTTAGATCGTTGCTCGTCACACTGAAGGCGTGCGAATCAATGGCCAGAGGCGCGCCGATGACGACCAGCGAGGCGCCGTATTGCGGAGTGCTGATGGCTTCTTCGATGCTCAGCCCGCCAACGGCCTGCACCGGGATGTTGACGGCTTCGACGACGGCTTTCAGATCGTCCAGCGGACTCAGGCGCCGGCCTGTGGCGGCGAAAATGCCGACGCGTTCGTCAAAGCCGGTGTGATGCACGATGTAATCCACGCCCAGGTCTTCCAGGTGGCGGCTCGCGGCGACTTTATCATCGCAGGCCATCGTGTCACCCATGACTTTGACTCCGAAATCGCGGCCTGCTTTGACGACGCATTTGATCGTCTCTTCGTGCGCGCGCGCCATCACGACGACGTGCGTGGCTCCGGCTTTCGCCATCATTTCGGCTTCGAGATAACCGCCGTCCATCGTTTTCAAATCGGCGACGATGGGCGCGCCGGGGAACTCCCGGCGCAAGGCGCGTACGCCGTGCAAGCCTTCGGCCAGAATCAACGGCGTGCCGGCTTCGAGCCAGTCCACGCCTGCGGCCAGCGCCAGGCGGGCGGTGTCGAGCGCTTCGTTGAGGTCAATGAGATCGAGTGAAATTTGAAGGATTGTTTTCATAACTGAGGAGAGAACCATTATGCGTTTGTTTTTCGTTGCCTTGCTGTTCGCGTTGCCGCCTGCCATTGCGGCGACTACGCAGGAACCTGCTCTGCCTGCCGTGGAGATTTTCCCAGACGTGGTTTACGGCCATAAAGACGGCCTGGCTCTGACGCTCGACGTTGTGAAGCCGCGAGCGAATGCCAACGGCGCGGCCATTGTTTATCTGGTCAGCGCTGGTTGGGTTTCGACGTATTCGCCGCCGCAGGAAGCCGCCGCGCGCAGCCGGGATTTGCTGGAACACGGCTTCACGATCATCTATGTGCGGCACGGCGGCAGTCCCAAATACGTCATGCCGGACATCGTCGCTGACGTGCGGCGCGCCGCGCGTTTCGCGCGCTACCACGCCAAACAGTGGGGCATTGATCCGAATCGCCTGGGCGCTTACGGCGCGAGCGCGGGCGGTCATCTGGCCTTGCTGCTCGGCACGACTGCGGACGATGGCGACCCGCAAGCGCCGGAGGCGTTTATGAAAGAGAGTGACCGTGTCGCGGCGGTCGTCGCCTATTACCCGCCCGTGGATTTGCGCCTGAGCGCCAGCCACCTGCTCGCCGGTTCCGCGCCGGATCGCGACAACAAAAGCGCACGCTATCCGGCTCTCAATTTCGACCGTGCGCAAGCGGCTGCCTATTCGCCGCTGGTTCACGTTTCACCGGATGATCCGCCCACGCTGCTGCTTCACGGAGATCAGGACGACTCGGTCTCGGTCAGGAACAGCCAGCTCATTTACGAGGCATTCCAAAAGAACAACGTCAAAACGCGACTCATCATTCTCGCGGGCGCCGGTCATGGCTTTCGCGGCGAAGATGCCCGGCGCGCCAATGCGGCCAGAGTGGCCTGGTTCGAGCAAACGCTGTCGCCGAACAAGTCCGGGAAGCAGCCTTGAACGAAGTCCGTCATTGGCCCTTTTCAGCGCCCACCAAAATCGCGCGCGTCCCGGATTTCTCCAGCGTCGCTTCGTACAGAATGTCGAGAGCGCGATTCTGAAAGCGCACCTTCAATTGTTTGCCGTCGGCTTCCAGCACGCAGAAACCGTGTTCCGCTCTGGCAAAGAGCGAATGCGGTTTTCCCTGCGCGGGTTCGCGCACGCTGGCGCCGCCGCCACCCGCCACAAAGAAGTGCACGCCGTCGCGCGCCTGCAGATGCTGCAAATCGTGATCGTGGCCGGCCAGGTAAACATCGGCCCTGTCTTTCAACACCGGCAACAAACGTTTGATCATTCCTTCGTTGTCGGAGTAACGGCCCGCCGAAAAAATCGGGTGGTGCCCGTAGACGATTTTCCAGACGGCGCGGCTCTTCCCCAATTCAGCGTTGAGCCACAGCAATTGCGCTTCGGAGATTTCGCTGGTGTCGAGCGCGAAGAACTGCGCCGGCCCCGCCGTGAATGTGTAATAAGGCGCCGGCATGCGCCAGCTCGGACTTTGCTTCGAGTAGAGGATTTCCGCCGCCGGGCTGTCGGCAAAGCCCCAATCGTGATTGCCGAGCGAGGCGTAAAACTGAATTTGCAATGGGTCGTACAGATCAGCCCACCACGTCCGCCAGCGCGGATCGGTGAGACTTTCCATGCCCTTGGGGTAAAAGTTGTCGCCGAGCGTGATGGCCAAATCGAACGGCGTCTGTCGGCTCTGTTTCAACATCGCGGCGGCCACCTGTTTTTGATCCGTCGAGCCGGAGCCGAAATCGCCGAAGGCCAGCACGCGCAGCGAAGGAGCCGCCTCCTTCACCGCAAACAGCGGCGGCGGCGTGCGCAAAAAAGCCGGCAGCATGTTTCCCCGCGCCAGCGCAAACCAGCGCTCCTGTTCCAGGCCGAGCCTCCGCAATTCGTTCTCATCGCCGGTTGCGCGCGCTCTCTCGATCCGTTGCCGCAGCAACTGCGCCAGCGCGCGCGTTTGCTGTTCGCGCAGTTGATCGAGCGCGAGCAGCGCGACCGCCGAGTCGGCGTCCGTCAGGACGCTGCGTTCGAGCGACTGACGGACAGCGGGATTGGCGGCAAAGCGCGACAGCCGGTCTACGACTTCAAGCCGCACCTTCGAAGATGTCTCCGTGGTCAGCAGCGCCATCAGGAATTCGACGATTCGCTCGCCCTGTTCGCGCGCCAGGTTGCGCAGCAATAGCGCTCGTCGCGCTTCGTCTTTTTCGAGCAGCACAGCGCGACCGCGTTCGCGCAACTCCGCCGGTAATTTGCCGAGTTGATCTTCAAGCGCCGCTTGATTTTGGGCCGCCAGTGGCGGCGTTTGGCCGTAGACGGCATTCAGGCAGCCGCACAGCGTTACGATCAGCAGGAAACGAATGAGCAAGTTAAGACGCATCGTTGTCACCAAATTGTTTTGTTATTTTTTCTGACTGCCGCGTCCGGCTTCGCCGAGCGCGCGTCGCGCACGCAAGGCCAGCAACTCGCGGACGAGGCCATTCGTGTTGGCGGGGGTGATCCCGGCCGGCTCGCAATAGCGTTCTGGCGCGAACGATTTATTCGCCGCCCGCAAATGATGATTGTCGGTCGAGATGGTGAATTGAACTCCGGCCTGCGCGAGCGGCGCGAGGTCTGCAATCAACGCCGCGCGGCAGGCCGGTTCGTCGAAATACTGTTCAGTGTCGCGGCTCATTTCGATGTAGATGGATGAGCCGCGCAACAGTTTGATCAGTTCCTCCTGCTCGCCCGCGCGAAAGAAACGGTACTCTTCAACCGGAATGCTGTGAATTTCGCGCCCGCTTTTTTGCGCTGCCCGCCACAGATTTTCATAACGCATCGGAAAAGGATGAAACACGATCATCGGAACAGGGAACTGCTTTTGCACTTCTTTGATCTGCCGAACGCGGCGCAGCAGCGATTGTCCGTTCGGCGGCTCGCCTCCGTGATTCGGCCCGATGTGCCAGCCGATTACTTCCGCCAGTCGCATCGGCGCGGTTTCCAGGCCTTCGTCCAATTCGCGTTCGCCAATCTCCCAGCCTTTGAAAACCAGAATGTCTTTGCGCTGCGACAACGAATCGAAATCCGCGAACAATGCCTGATGCCCGGCGGCGCCGAGCGGATAGCGCGCCTGAAAGCCGCCCTTCGCGCGCCAGGCTTCGTAATCCTGCGGCGTCTTGCGATAAAGCTCGATGTGGTCGAGCAGCAGAAAGACTCTGCGCCCATCCGCTACGGCCAGATCAATCCACGAGGCAAGGTCAACCGGGCGTTCCATGCCGGAGTGCAGATGGAAATCCATTTCGTGCAACCCGAACAACGCGCCGGGCAATTCCTGCCGCGTTGATTCAGTGCTCGCGGATTGACCGGCGCACGCGGCGACGACGGCGATAGCGAACAGAAGAATTGACAAACTCCGCAATGGAGCGTGATGAAAACGCATTTTGGTGAATGGATGAATCGGAATTACTGCTTCTTGCCCGGTTCCGGCTTGCTCAATATCTCGCCGTAAATTTCCGGGCGACGGCCGCGAACTATACCGCGCCCAACGCGGTCATCGAGCGTAATGCGCGCAACGACAACCTGGTCGCCGGCCTTGGGGTCGTCTCGCGCGATGATCGCGCCTTTGGGATCAATGATCAGAGTGTTCTGCGGATGGACGAAGGCCACGTAGACGCCGTTTTCGTAAGCCCGCGTGCGCATCATCACTTCGTTCATCTCGCCGTACGAGCCGTAGGAAGGATTCAAAATCAACTGCGCGCCCTTGATCGCCAGGATGCGCGCGGTTTCGGGCAATTGGCGGTCTAAACAAATCAGCGTGCCCCAACGACCGAGCGGCGTCTCCACGACGGGAAACTCCGTGCCTTGCGCGTTGTAGCGCTCGCTGCCGACGTGCGTCTTGGCATAGCGATGAATCAATGCGCCTTCGGGATTGAAGAGCGCCGCCGTGTTGTACATCTGCTCGCCCCGGCGTTCGGAAAAACCGACGAGCAGATAGATTTTCAATTCGCGGCTCAGGTTTCCGACGCGACGCATCAGCGGCCCGTCAATCGCTTCGCCGATGGCCAGATACTTCTTGGGATCGAGGTCGGCGTCATTGCTGATGTAGCCGTCCATAAACCCTTCCGGCGTGACGACGAGTTGCGCGCCTTTCTCAACCGCCAGCCGCGCGTATTTGTCCAGCTTCTGAAAATTCGCTTCCTTGTCCCAACGCGCCGGCGCGACGCGCAGCGCGCCGACGACCAGCGTCGAGCCATTCGTCGTCATCACCGCCGACAACAAAAACGCAAACAACAGGTTCATTTCATCCTCCTGTTTCCCGGCTAAATCAGACCACGCAGCATTGGTACAGAGAGACCAACCGCAGAGGGTCGCAGAGGAACGCAGAGAACGATCCAGACAGGTCTTTCCCCTGCGTACCTCTGCGCACTCTGCGGTGGGTTGTACCAATCTTCGCTGTTCCGATTTAGTTTCCCGGCTTATACGTCCGCTCGGTGTGTCCCTTGAGTTGCGCGCGGTAGAAATACACTTCGCGCAGATCGCCCGTGCTGTACCGTTTCGCCTGATCGTTGAAGTGGCGCGACGACGGGTTGCCGCTTTCGCCGCCCGCGCTGACGGCTTTGGCGCGCACGGTCTTGCCGAATTCGACGACGGCCACGAAGCTGTTGCCGCTGGTTCCGTACCATTTCTTCGAGCCTTTGTACGGACGCGCGCCGAACGAGGCCAGTGATCCCCACACGGCGGACGTAAAGCCCACCGGAATGCTCGCCCCGGCGTCGCTGAACGGATGCGCGATGTCGGCGCTCAGCCGCTGAAAGCGATTGATCTCGCCCCACGGCGTCTTCCAGCTTCCGAAGTCAGCCGCGAGTTTGTCCGACGCCGCAGCGAGCGATTGCAGCAATTGTTCAGCCGTCGCTTCGCTGGCGATGTAATTCGCCGCTGCCAGGCCCCCGCGTCTCACTCGGCGCTGAACGTCTTCGGCCCAGAACACGGCGAGCGAAGTCGGCACGGACGACACCGACCACCGCAAATCCCACGCGCGCAGCAGCGCAATCTGTTCCGCCGTTTTCGCCTTGAGCGGATCGGACGCGGGAGTCTTGTCCCACGCTTTGACCAGCGCGGGAATCGGTTTCTCGAACCAGGGCAGATAGCTGTCGTAGGCCGCCGCGATCAGCGAATCGAGCGTGAAATCTTTTTTGCCTTGCAGGACACGGATCGCGTGATGCCCGCGCGCCGATTCAACGCCCGAATCAACATAGGCCGGATAATCGCTTTGCTTCCGGCTGCTCGCGCCCGCCGCCTGCCAGGGCCAGTCGTTGGCGTTGTAGAGCCAGCCGCTCGCCGGATTCAATAAGTTCGGCGTTTCGTCCAGCGACAGCAATCCGCGCCAATCGGTCGCCGGATCGCTGCCATCCACCGGCTTTGTCCAATCGAATTTGGGATCGCGCTTCGGAATAAAGTTGCCGTGGAAATAAGCGATGGCGCCGTCGGCGTCGGCGTAGATCGTGTTGTTCGATGAGTTGGTGTGCAGTTGCATCGTCTGCTTGAACTCCGCGTAATTCTTCGCCTTGGTGCGCGTGTACGATTGCGTCAACGCCTTCACCGGCTCGTGCATCAAGGCGATGCTGACCCATTTGCCATTCGTCGCAGCGATGACCGGGCCGTGCTCGGTGCGATAGGTGATGAAGGTTTTTTCGGCCATTCCCTGATCGGTTTTGTAGGGAACCTTGATGACTGAGACGGTGACAGGTCGCTCTTCATTGCCGTGCTTGTAAAAGTAGCGGTCGCCTTTTTTGACGATGGTTTCGAGATAGCGATCTATGGCGTCAACGGCGCTGGAGGTGTGCATCCAGCCGCAATGTTCGTTGAAGCCCTGGTAAATGAAAAACTGTCCCCACGTCGCCGCGCCGTAAGCGTTCAAGCCTTCTTCGCTGACCATCTGCAACTCAGACCGGAAGAAAAAGGACGTGTGCGGGTTGATGAGCAGCAACGCGCGCCGCGTCGCCGTGTTTGATGGCGCGATGGCAATGCCGTTCGATCCGGTTGGCTCAGGCTCGGCGAACATCGCTTGCTCTTCTTCCTCATTCGACCTGCTTGTGATCTGGCCGGCGCCGTAAAAAGCCTGCAACTGATCGAGGTTGATCGTTTCGATGTCGCCGCCGATGCTGCCTTCGGTGAACGAAAGCGCCATCCACGGCTCGAAGCGTTTGATCACTCGCGGTTTTACTTGCGGATGTTTCGCGAGATAAAAATTCAGCCCATCGGCCCAGGCGTTCATGAGCGTCTTGAGCCACGGCGGGCTTGCTTCGTACTGAGTCTTCAACGCCGCGGGATCAATGAAAAGCTTCATGCGCAAATCCCGCCACACGGCTGATTCGCCTTCGGCCTCCGCCAGCCGCCCCATCGAGTTGAGGTAGTTGGTCTCGACCCGGTTGAAATCGTCTTCGGCCTGGGCATAGATCGCGCCGAAGACCGCATCGGCGTCGGTCTTGCCGTAAACGTGCGCGATGCCCCAGTCATCGCGGATGATCGTGACGTTGCGAGCCTGCTGCGCCCACCGCTGCGATTCGGCAGTTTGCCCGCTCGTTGACGCGCCGGAACTGATCGCGAGCGAAAACGCGAGAACGAAAAACAGTTTTTTCATTGAAAGATTCTCCCGTAAGGAATTGGCTACACCCAAAACCTTATTTCTGAAACCACGTCGCGTAAACATGCTGTGTGTCGAGATACTCCTTGATCGCCTTTATCCTTCCATCCCGAACCGTCAACAAGAAGTGATACTGTTGGTTGTAAACTCGCCCATTCTGAAGCTCGCCATAACTCTCGGCTTCCAGGGCTACCTTGTCATCCTCTGCGATCAAATTCTTCACCGTCATCTTCAGCCCGTTCGGTAACTGGCTGGCCATATTGCGCAGGAGCCGGGCGATCCGCTCTTTACTGTATTGGCCTGCCGCCGGTAGCCCGTCAGGTTTGCCGGCGATCCACCAGGTGGCATCGTCGGCCAGCAGATCCAATGCTCCGGCAACATCGTTAGCGGTGAGACGGCCAATGAATTGCCGCGCCAGATTTTTGTTTTCTTCTATGCCCATTTAAGAACCTCAATCGGCTGCGCACTCATCAGCCGGCTTGACTATGATTTCTCCTGTTTGACGAGTTGCGCGCCTTCGTTGATCCATCGTTTGAGAATGGTTTCTTCGTTGGCGGTTCGTTTCGCGATTGATCGCGTCGCTTTGTCTATGTTGATCGTGGCGGTCATCAGCGTCTCGCTGAAAAATCCCGCTTCGCAAAGCACGTTGCCATCGGGGTTGATGATCTTGCTGTTGCCGTGCGATTGCGAATCTCCGCGCATGTTGTTGGGATCGGCGGGCGCGTTCGCCATGACCAGATAAATTCCGTTTTCCGTCGCCCGCGAAATCGGCATGGCGCGGTAAGCCGAGAGCTTGTGCTCTTCGAGCAGGCCGCTTTCGTTGCTGCTGTAATAACAAATCTGCGCCCCGGCAATCGCAGGCAGCCGCACCAGTTCGGGATAACGAATATCGTGGCAGATGATGAAACATGACTTGACGCCCGCCACCGTCCAGACGGGCAAACGCGCGCGGCCCGGCGTCGGCCAGGCTTCGGCTAAAAACGTTTTCGAATAGCGCCCGCGCACCTCGCCACCTTTGTCCGCCACCAGCAGGCTGTTGAAGACTTTGCCTTCTTCCCAATGCGCCGACCCCAGCACGACGGCCAGTTTAAGCTTGCGCGCGGCGGTGAGAATGACATTTTCCGCCGCCCGGAATTCTTCGGGATTGGCCTGTTTCCAATAATCTTTTTCGCAAGTGTAGCCGCAGACGGCGGCTTCCGGGAAGGCGATGACATCCAGATTTTCTTTTGCGGCGGTTTCCAGCCAATGACAAATTTTTTCGGCGCTGCGCTTCGGTTCGGGGAAAGTCAAAATCTGGCAGGCCCCGACGCGCAATTCCTTGCCGGAACGAGAGCGAGTTGTCGCGCCAGATTGTGAATTGGCTGATTGTGAATTGGCTGTTTGAACAGCCGAGCTAACGGCTCCCGCCGAAGTCAGCGCAACAAAAGAGCGGCGGCTCAATTTGTCGTTCACGAGATGTCCCTCCACTGTGAAATCCGGATGGCAAAAGTGTTTTACTCGGCCACCACGCGAGCGCCGTCCTGCCAGAAGCCTTGCATGGATTCATAGGTCACTTTGCGCGCCAGCGCCTTGTCGCCCGCGAAAACGGCCTGAGCGATTTTTTCGTGTGATCTGGCCTGCGCCTCGATGTCCACCTCCGTGTTGTGCAGGACGCGCATCGTCCAGAACGCGAACAGCGGCACGGTGATTTGCGTCAGCGCTTTGACCAGAAAAGGATTGCCGGTGTAATTCCACAAAGTCTTATGGAATTCGAGGTCGTACTGATAAAACTCGTTTACGTTGCGCGTCGCCGCCGCCTGCTTGAGCTTATCGAGGACGGCGGCAAGCTGCTCCGGTTGCCAATTCGCGCGGTTCTCCGCCGCCAACTCCGCCGCGAGCGATTCCCATTCCATCCGCAGGCGGAAAATCTGATCCACCTCCTGCCGCGTCAAACTGGTGATCACGCAGCCGCGATAAGGGCGGCGCTGGATCAGCCCTTCGGCTTCCAACTGTTTAAGCGCCTCGCGCACGGTCGGCTGGGCGACGCCGAACTGCCGCGCCACAGCCGTCTCGACCAATTGCGCGCCGGGTTTCCAATCTCCGTTGACGATCAACTCCCGGAAGAGTTCGGCCAGACGCTCAGGCAGCATCGCCGACCGCTCGACCAATCCCACCAGATGCTCAGGCACGCTCGAAATCGCCCGCTGCCGTTTTTCATCCGCTTCATTAGCCCTCGAATTCTTCATGTATCCATCCTTTGAATATTTTCTCGCCATAGGAATTTGTCATTGAACGATCAACGATGATTGTTTATCATCGCGCAAATTCCTGTCAAGATAGTTTTAAGCACAGGGCTGGTTTTCACACTTCGC
>WBZO01001785.1_pt1 | contig 31484 bp, 18 predicted proteins | sample 5204261 | NCBI WGS metagenome assembly WBZO01 (sample SAMN12412400, study PRJNA552823) | activated sludge metagenome | isolation source: activated sludge from anammox sidestream of wastewater treatment plant... | place: USA: North Carolina | collected 2017-09
CCCCTGGAGACATTTATTTCGTTTCGACTGTTGATGAAGAAATGGGTGCGGAAGGCGCTCAGGCGCTGGTGAATGGTGGATTTCGGGTCGATCGGGCCATCATTGGCGAACCGACCCGGCTGGCTTTTGTCCATGCCCATAAAGGAGCGCTCCGCTGGAAAATCCGGACTTCAGGGAAGGCAGGCCACAGCTCACAACCCAGCCAGGGGATCAATGCAATTTACAAAATGGCTCCGATCATCCATCTGATTGAGGGAAGCCTGGTTCCCCAGCTGGCCGAGAATGTGCATCCACAGCTTGGTCCAGCCACGATCAGCATTGGAACAATATCAGGTGGAAATGCTGTCAATATCATTCCAGATGCCTGTGAAATCGAAGTTGACCGAAGAGTTCTCCCGGGTGAGGATCGTGAAAGCCTGACTCAACAGATTCGATCCGCAATTAACGATCTTCACCTCAGGGGAAAAGTCGACAAATTTGAAATAGAGGAAACCAACTGGTTCCCTCCTTTCGAGATTGGGCTGGATTCTCCACTATTGAAAGAACTGGCGATCGCCTCAGCGGCATGTGGGCTTCCACCTGAATTGGAAACCGCCCCCTGGGCATCCAATGCCGGAGTTTTTCAATCCGCTGGAATTCCGTGTGTTGTTTTTGGGCCGGGGTCGATCGAACAGGCTCATAAAGAGGTCGAATACATTGAAATAATTCAGGTTTTCCGGGCCGCAAAGATTCTTGCCACACTGATCCTTGGAGACCAGGTGGTGGAAATCGACTTTCCATGAGCCACCTGCTGGATTCGATCAGGCAGTACCTGGTTCGGCTTCCAGAAACTGCTCCAGCGAAAAAATCGCCCGGATGATCTCTGTCTTGCAGGTGACAATACTCTCAACTGCATTGGCGGCTTTAAGCGCATTGAGGACTTCCCGTGAAGGATGGCGGCTCAGTATTTCTGCGCTCGATCGCCTGATCTCGGGATTTGAATGATGCAGACCTGAGAGGGCACGGCACACTTCAACAGAATGTTTCGAGTTATCTTGAGCAGGTCCTTGAGACCTTTTCTTTCCAATTGTGGGCGGCATCCCTGTAATCCCCTTATCCCCTGAAATTTGAGTTCTGAACTGCTGAATAATCATCTGGAACATTTCAGTACTCCCCTGAGAAAATAGCATACCACAAAAACGGCACTGGAAGGGAAGCGGTAACGATGCGAAAGTAGTTAAGGATATGTCAAAAAAAATTTGTGGAAAAAGTTGGATTTTCCTGACAGAGCATTCAGACCGGAATATAATGGCGATTGGGGCAGTTTCTGGCTCGACGGGTTAAATCAAGCATTTTTACAGAGCCATGACATGTCAGATTCGATGATATTCGTGAATTCTTCGCCTGCGAATCATCCTGGAGGAGGAAATCATGCCATCCATCCCACGCACACTGGTATTCTTGTTCATCTGCTCTCTGGTCATCCCATTTTCAGTGAGCCAGGCCGAAGACTGGCTGGTCCCTGGCGACCTGAACAATGACCAGGTCACCAATCATCTGGATTTCTTTCAGCTGCTGAGAGATTACGATCCTTCGGGACATCGCCTGGCTCCAGAGGCCGATCTGAACAGTGACCTCCGGGTGAATCACCAGGATATCCACTGGGCATTGATTGGCAGGCATCTTGGAAGAAACAGCATCACACCGCCTGACCCGAACCACACCGGGTCAGTGACCGGAGTGGTTCGCGAAGATGTGGGGATGCTCACAGTCCATATCCCGATCGAAGGTGCGCAAATCTACCTGAGCTCGGCCAATGGAATCCGCATGATGACCAGGAGCGGACCAGATGGCACCTTCCATTTTGCGAATGTTCCCGCAGGTGAGGCACAGATTGCTTCAAAGCATCCGGACTATCACCAGAAACGCATTTCAGTTCTGGTCAAAGCCGGTGAGGAGGCATCATGCATCATTGAAATGCCCCCCCGGAAGCCGGATCTGGCGGATCTGAGTGGCTATGTTCGCGGATCAGCTGGGGATGCCACCATCCCGCCTGTGCCACTGGAGGGAGCGGTTGTCCGAATTGTGCCACTGATCGATGAAATTCCGGCAGGGGATTTTGATAACAGGCACCAGCCCGGAGTTGAGGATGCTCATCAGGCAGCCACCACCGACAAGGATGGACACTATGCCTTTCATGATCTTCCCAATGGGCGATACCGGCTGATTGCCACCGCCAGAGGGTACCAATCGCAGGAACGGGAGATCGAAATCAAAGATCCCTCTGTGGATTTGTATGAAGATTTCCTTTTGCAGCCGGTTGAGCACCTTTTCGGGAGGCTGGCCGGAATCATCTATTCTCACGACCCGCGTTCGATGCGGCCGATGGACATGCCTCTAGCCGGTGCAAAGATCCTCCTCGAATCGATCTGGAGCCAGCCACAACCCTTTGAATCAAAGGACAATCAGGATCTGTCTCATCCCCACAACCGCATCTACCAGACAGTCTCAGATGCTTCCGGGCATTATTCACTCGAAAGAGTTCTTCCAGGTGATTATGTCGCCCATGTCTGGGCAAGGGGTCACGAACCAGCAACCGCTGAAATCAAGATAGATGCCCATCAGACCACCACGCAGGATTTCCATCTGGAATTTATCATCCTTTCCAGGGGGGCAGTCGCAGGCCAGGTCACAGGAGGGACTCCGGGAGAGCCGCCTGTTCCGGTTGAAAATGCGGTTGTGGCGCTATTGAAGCAGCCAGAAGACCCGGATCCCGCACGCATTCCCATAGCTGATCTGATCACTGCTTCCCGTGTCAGGAGCACGACGACCGATGCAGATGGATACTATGCATTTCGTGAAATCCCGGAAGGAAATTATCTGGTTATCGCCTGGGCCAGAGGCTGGGGGCAGGTAACCGGTGCGGCACATGTCATTGGTGGAATTACAGCTGAAGTCAATCTTCACTTTATTAAAACACCCCCACCCTCTCTGGCAACATTAAGGGCGATTGTTTATGGCGGGGGCAATCCGGCAGATCCCTCCGACCTCCCGGTTCCGATTTCAGGGGCGCTGGTCATCGCATTTCCAGCACAACCGGAGCCAGTCATTGATCCACCCCGACTGAACTCCACTCTGGAGGACAGAAATCAACCGGTATTCAGGAGATTTTCCGGCATTACCAATGAATCCGGTGAATGTGTCATCGGCGATCTTCCTCCCGGCAGGTATCGGGTGATGGCGATGGCCCGGGGATACCAGCCCCGGGAAAAAGGGGTCAGCCTGCCCCCGGGAGTTACCACCACAGTGGACTTTGTTCTTCCTCCCAGACCCTCGGGGCCGGGCATGGTGCTGGGAATGGTATTCAGCCGTGGAGTGGCGGCCGGAAGAATCAATCCGATCAGTGGCGCGGCTGTGCGTCTTGCCGGCCGGGGGCTTCCGGGCGCACCCGATCTTCTGGAAAACCTCACCATTTCACTCCCGCCAGTTGATATTCCATTGTTTCAAACCACCACCAACGAAGAGGGTTATTTCGAATTTGCACCGGTTCCGGTGGGCCAATACCTTCTGACAGTTTCGGCTGATGGATACAAACCGGAAATGCGCGAGATCGAAGTCCACCCTGGAGGAACTGTCAAGCTGTCTATCGAGCTCTCTCCGGTTCCGCCACATCAGGTTGGCTCATTGTTCGGACATGTGTGGGAAGACCAGGATCCGAATATCGATGCAATTCCCCGTTCGATTTCGGGGGCGCTGGTGATTGCAGTTCCTTTCTCTTTCGATATCGGACTCCCGGAGATACCTTCGAAATTCCTTCCGGATCCGGGTCATTTCCCTGGAGGCCATCTGCCTTTTGTAACCCGGACCGATGAAAGCGGCGCCTATAAATTCGATCAGCTCCCGGCCGGGAAGCTGGTGGTTCTGGTTCTTGCAAAAGATTTTCTGCCAAACCTGAAGCAGACCGAGATTCTCCCGGATCGAACCAATATCCTCGATTTCTACATGCGGCCGATCCACCAGCCCCCCACGAAAGCACGGCTGTATGGAGTCCTGACTGAAAACTCCCCATATCCCACATTCGCACCGGTCTATGTGCAGGGCGCTGAAGTCAGCCTCTTCCCGATTCGTCCAGGCGGGGGGGCCACGGATGATAAGGACACCGGAGAGCCACGGAAGCTGACCACCTACTCCGATGATCGGGGGCGTTATGATTTCAAAGAAATTCCCGCTGGATCCTATCGAATTGTCATCAAGGCCGAGAAATATCATCCACTCGAGGAGAGTGTCCGGCTTCCATCGGGAGCCGAGGTGCAGCGGGATTTCAGCCTGCAGCCGATCCTCCCCATCGATAAAGGGAACCTGTTTGGCCATGTGTATGAAACCGGCCATGTAGGAATCCAGGCCCCGTTGGAAAATGCGATTGTCCGCCTGGTCCCGGATGACATGATCGTCATTGAGGTTTTCCCTCCGCCAAATGTCGGCTTCGACCGTGTCACAGATGAAAATGGAGCCTACCGCTTTGAGGGCATCCCTGCTCAGAAATACAGAGTGGTCGTGATCAAGGAAGGATTTGAAATTCTTTCGGATTATCTTGTCGTCCCAGCCTCACAATCCATTGAGAGGGACTGGTACCTTGTGCGCACTCCAAATCCTGAAACAGCTGGATTGTCCGGACTGGTCCGAGAGGGGAATACAGATACCAGCCGAGTCTGGAAGCCGATCGCCAATGCCCGGCTGATGCTGGAACTGCTGCTGCCACCGGCCCACGACACCGAAAAGGACCTGCCGGTTTTCTGGGAAACCACTTCGAATGAGGAAGGAAGATACCGATTCGAGAACCTTCCTTCAGGTGCTTTCAGAATTCGTGTTTCCAAAGAAGGGTATCAGGTTGCCGAGAAGATTTTCGAGCTCGCCCCGGGAGAGAACCGTCAAGAGGATTTCGCACTCAATCCTTCCCCGGAACAGGGAACCCGAATGCATGGATATGTGAGCGAGGATGTCGGATTGCTGGATATTTGGGTCCCTGTCGGCGGTGCGATCCTCACACTTGACGATCCATCCAACGAACATCCGGCCCGGTCAACGACAACCGAACCGGATGGCTCCTATTCATTTGAGGGGATTCAGCCGGGTCACTATGACATCCATATCGAAGCACGAGGGTATGAGGCTCACCGAGAAAGAATCCAGATCCCATCCGAGCCTGAATTTTTACAGAGCTTCCGCCTCAAGAAGGTTTCTTCAGTTGAAAAAGCGCGCATCGAGGGAACCATCCTGTTCGTGCAACCGGATGGAGATACCCACCCAGCCCCTGGGATTCCGGTCTTTCTGGAGCAGCCCGAATTGATGATCAATAACGCAAATCCCCGCATGACTCTGACGAACCTGGAGGGCCATTATAAATTCAAAGAGCTGGTGCCGGGGGCCTATCAGGTGAAAGTCCAGATACCCGGGCGCGAGGCATTGCGGGAAGCAGTCGAAGTCCTGCCTGGAGAAGCAAAGACAGTGGATTTCAACATTCCCCTGCTGCCCACCCAGCTGCAGGGAGTGCAGGCAAAGTAAACATAGGCTGAGGTTTCAGCGAATCCGAATCGAGCTGTTCCGCACCGGCAGGAAACCTGTGAAGTGCGAGAAAGGATCGTGGTGAATCCTCCATGGCTGCTTCGCCACAGGATTCAGTGTGCCTTCCTGCCTTTTGGCCGTGAAGGCTTTGTGGCTGAAACACGGAATACGGGACGGACAGTGACCGAGGGGTCTGCCAGTTTACGGAAGTGAATGCCCGATTCTTTGAACAGTTTTTCGGTGACTGCATCCATCGCATAAGACCCACCATAAACAACTTCTGTGATTCCGGCATTGATAATCGATTTGGCGCAGTAGGAGCAGGGGCAGAGAGTGCAGTACAGCGCAGCGCCTCGAATCGAGACACCATGCGCGGCAGCCTGTACAATGGCGTTTTCTTCCGCATGAACACACAGGCATTCCCCCAGCCCTGATCCCGAATCCCCCGCAGAGGCACAGCGCGGACATCCGCCCTCTGAGCAGTTGGTAATCCCTTTTGGGGTTCCATTGTAGCCCGATGAGACCACCTGCTTATTTGCGACAACAACAGCACCGACACGCCTTTTGATGCAGTTGCTGCGTGTTGCGGCAACTTCAGCCATCATCATGAAATATTCATCCCAGCTGGGGCGCGGGAGAAAATGTTCAAACAGGTGCCTGCTGACCAGTTGGGTGATTTTCCTGTGGAAATTTTCGAGGGAAGAAGAATTGGTGATTCTGGCATCCGCGAGGGTGCGGCAGGCAGCCAATGCCTGAGCTGCAGGGTCGCCATCTTTGGGGTTCATCTGGCGTTTCTCTTCTGCCGCGAACTGCTCAAAGGTCAATGGGTCGCCTTTGCGCGCACGCAGAAGAGAGCGTTCAAAGCGGATTTTCTGCGGAGCATCGACAAAAACCATGACGAAATCAGGGCGGGTGCGCAGCACCTCGACCTCGGAGGGGTGGCGAATCGAAGTCACCACCCAGTTGCGTGAGAAATCGATCACTTCCAGGGCACGTTCAGCCAGAATGCCCGGGCCTCGCTCTTTGCGAAGCTCATTTCCCACCCGTGTCAGGTTCGGGATGGTGATATCCATTTTTCTGCGGTCCAGTTCCTGGCGAATGATATCCGAAAGGGAGACATGCGCGCATCCTTTGGCAGCCAGGATTCCAGCCAGTGTGTCTTTGCCGGAGCAGAAAAAGCCTGTGACCCCGATAATCATGATTGTGTGTTCCTTGAATCAGGTTTAAGCAGATGCGCAGATGACTATACCATCCCGGGAAGGATGGTACAGGAGAAAGCCTGTTTCAATCTGGATGGATCTTCCGCAACCCTTTATTCCATCTCCGAGTGCCAGTGCCTGAGGAAGAAGAGGAGGTCGGAAACATCCACTTTCTGGTCTCCATTGTAGTCGGAGAGGTGCGGATCATCCGGGTTGAGGGTCGGCGAGAGAGTGGGTGTCGGGGGAATTATCACCTCGGTTGCGGTCGGTGTCTGAGTCCGGGTTGGAGTCGGCTGAGGAGAGGGCAGTCCGGGTGGAAAAAGGGTGGAAGTTGGGGTCGGAATAACCGGAGTGGAAGTCGGTGCGGAAAACAGGGTCTGAGTCGGTGTCGGGCTGGGATCAACAGAGGCATCGACAACAGCCAGGCGCTGCACCTCCATATCGGCCCAGTAATTGTAATTCGGGTTTTCCTCGCTGTGCCATCTACCCACCATGGGCAGCCACTCCTGTGTGGCGGAGTCGATCAGGTGAGGCCCATGCAAGGCCCACTGTTCGGTAATGATATTCATTTCACGAGTGATCTCACGAATGTATGCAGCCGAAGGAGCATTGGTCTCCCGGCGGATCAAACCTAATCCCTTCCCAAACCACCAGGTGATCTGTGTGTCGCTGGACAGATTCCTCTGGCTTATTTTTAGGGCCAGTTCGGGATGGATGACCCCATTGTCAACCAATTCCAGCCCTTCATTGACAACCTGCCAGTTTTCCTGGCGGGTATTCTCCCAGGTGGGAGGTTTGCCCGCCCAGCCTTTCCAGAAACGTTCACGCACGGTTACTGTCGTGCTCCAGACTTCACCCTGCATCTCAGGACCATGCAACAGGACCGGAATCGGTGGAGTAAAATCGATCATTCGTGTGGTAGTTTTGGACCAGTCCTTGTTTCGCTCGAACCATTCGAAGTTGTTGATCACGACCTGGCCATCCTCCTGGCGGACAATGTCTGCATAACGTTCGGTGATGGTCCCTGTGAAATCTTCAATATGATCCGGATAGAAACCGAAATATCGATGGTTGAAAACATCTTCGATTGGATTCGAAAAACCCATATACCCGGAGGTGTAGGCAAGGCTGATCACTTTTCTGTTGACTGGGACCGATGAAAGACTGTCGACGGAACCCGGAAGCCCGGCATCGAGCCATTCTTTGAGCGACACACGATCCCACCACCAGGTGACACCTGCCGGTGGCATATAGGCATCCTCCCCTGTGGCAACGACACGAATCAGTCCGGCGAATCTCCGGATCAATGGGAGTGAGTCGAAATTGATGCTGGATGGCGCTCCGAAACGGTTTTCACCAACCAGTTTGGTGTGGTGGCATCCGAGACAGTTCTGAGTAAAGAATCCCTGCGCCCAGTTCTCATAGGTCAAGGGAGTCTGGGCCTCTACGGAAGCAGCCATTTCGAGGAGGAAAACAAAACAAACAGAAAGAATGAACGATTTGAAGCCGCAAGGCCGCTTTTGAGGTGTGTAGGGAGTTTTTGTTTTCATTTGGATTAACCTGTTTTCCTCAAGGCAGTTCCCATTGTTATTTTTTCAATCTTCTGGTTCAGGCAAACGCCATCCGAAAGGGCTGTACTGAAGCGGACAGGAAGTCAGCGGGGTTCACTCCCGCATATTCCAGGATTGCAGCACCCAGATTGACTGCGGCAATTTCGCTTCCACCACTGGAGGGCAGGCCTGTCGAGTAATCGATCATTTCCTGGTTTTGGAAATTGTCGGTTCCGCCAAGCACCGTGTTTCCTCGGACTCCCCCGCCAATGAACATGACACTGGTAACAGGCCAGTGGTCTTTTCCATTTGCGCCATTGAGTTTAGGGGTCCGTCCCATCTCGCTCATGACAACAAGTGTGGTTTGATCAAGGAGAGTGCCCGGACCTGAGGTTGCATTCCGGCCGGCAAGGCGTGAGACAATAGTGTGGAGACCTTCGAAGGTGTCATTGAAGCCCTCATTCTGCTGGGGGAAATTATTGCTGTGTGAATCCCAGCTGCCGTGCGCCTCGAGAGTGCCTGTAACCGCATATCCCCGTTCGAAGGCAGTCGCAAGGGCCACACCTTCGCTGCCCAGCCCATCCAGATCCTCGAAATCCGCGCCCAGATCGGCTTTGATGGCTTTTAAATCATGCCAGCGCCGGAAGGATTCGACCATCTCGGGTTGTCGCAGCCCTGTGCGGCCTTCCTCCTGAAATTGTCCCATGAGGTTGTTGAAACGCCGTTGGATATGCGCATCCAATACGACCTCCGCAGTTGCATCGGCGGTGTAGTAGGAGCCATCAAAAAGCAGCAGAGAAAGAAAGCCAGAACCGGAGCTGGTTCCTCCTCCGATGGTTCCTGAAAAAGATGGCCCGGATAATGCCATGTGAGGAAGTATCAGATCGCTGCCCAGTTTCGATGAAATGGCTGTCGGCCAATCCGGGGATGGTGTTCCCGCTTTTCCAGTCATCATGATCTCTGTCCCGATGGTATGGCTGACCGACTGGGTGTTGACGCCATTGATAATGCAGGCCTTGTCATGGAACTCATCAAAAAAAGTTTTGACCCAGGGACGGCCTGTGTTGTGGAGATAGGTAATCCCTCCGACCTGATTCACCTGTCCGGCCGGGTCAATATCGATTGACTGAAGCCCGGCTTTGGGTTCAAAAACCAGAGTCGGATCCCAGCCACCACTGGCAAAAACGAATATAAAAAAACGCGGCCGTGATTGACCTTCCTGCGCCCAGGCGCATATCTGTGGAACATACATCGACAGCACAGTGGAGGCGGATGCTGCCGCCATGTGCTTCAGAAAATGTCTTCTCTGCATTCCCTGTTTCCCTTTCACAATTCAGTTGAGAGTGAATCCCTGTATATCAGTAGATGGCGATGCGTGGATCGGACAGCATCATTCCCAGCACATGGCACCAGGCAGCTTCGATGCTGAACCAGTTTCCGAATTTTTTCTTTGCATGTTCTCGTGCCTGCAGCAGAACCCCAAAGACATCATTGACCTCCCCTCCAGCCGGGCTGACATCTTCGCAATAAAATCGTTTGAACCAGTCCACAATCTGGGCACGAATGGCCGGTTCGGCCTCATAAGGCTCTTCTTTCCCGGTGATCAGAGTAAAAACACGGCGCTGGTCCCAGGGAACACTCTCTCCGAGTTCACGCTCGAGGATATCCTCCGCCATCACCTCCGCCCATCGTTCAATAACGAGCATATAAGTCGGTGGCACCGACCAGCGCCTTTCCAGGATGCGCCGCCCATCATACCCGCCAGCAGCGATTTTGATGTCCGTATTGTATTCCAGGTGGGGAAAATCCCCGGGCATCCATTGCCCGCCCTCCCAGCTGCTCCACACCTCACCCAGGAGTTGTTCGCCAAGGGTGTGCAGCTGTTCCGGTGTTGCAAGCTTGAAAGGCTGAACAATTTCGACAGGTGGTTTTGGCTCGACTGTTTCAGGAAACACATCTTTGGGTATCAGGTTTCCGCGGGATTGGGCGATCTGCTGGCTGTAGCCGCTTTGAATGGCATGGAGCCGGGCCATTTCAATAATGGATGCGCGAGTGGCTGCTGGAATCGCCACAGCGGCCGCTTTCTCCTCCAGGGAATGCCACTGAGCTGCCAGGTCACGGGCAGGAACAAACTCCCCATTGCCGCCAGTTTTCTTCAAGATCGGCCCTGTAACACCGACAGCACGGTATTCATCTGATGCGATAATGGCTTTGATGAGGGCTTTGGTGCTGAAAGCATGAGATTTCAGCAGCTCGGCATAGTGGATTTTGAGGTCACGATCCTGGTAATCCAGGTTCCGATGCAAAAGGAAGCGATAGATATGTTTTACCATGGTCTGTGCAAATCGTGGATCATGGGCAATGTAGTTGCCGAGATCCTTCAAGCCACGGCTGGGGTAGCCGTAATACGAAGGCTCCCGGACAGTCTGCATCTGGGAGCGTTGAACCCCCTGTGGAGAAAAGGTCCCGAATGTTTCCCGTGCATACAGCCTGGAACCTTCAGGTCCGGTCGAAAAACCGAAAAGGTGCGCCCCGATCCCATCGAGTGTGTCGTGGCATGCCACACAGCCATGGTTGTGCCGTGTGGCATCAAGCAGGTCCAGTTCGGGGTCGGCGGACCCAAGCCTCAGATCGATCGACACATTCCTGAAGAAATGGTCATCATCAAGGAAAACCCGGGTAATCTGATTGGCACGGTGCCGCTGTTTGTTGGAGAGTGTCGATGGATACCGGTAATAGAAACCATTCTGGCTGAGGACCCCTGCATGTTCCCGGCCATCCAGATACCGCCCAGCAAGCCAGTCTTTCCCCCCGCTGCCGCCGTTGTAGTCGATTCTCCAGAACCAGGCGAGTGTTGAATTTGCAATGGTATAATCCGCAGTCACCAGTTCGGTGAGCGGAAGGTCATTCAGAACAATATGCTGAAACAGGCGCAAGGGTTCTTCTCCCACTGCCCTGGCCACATCGAAACGGGTATGTTCATCATAATAATCATAAGAGTCTCTGAAGTATTCGACTTCAGCAAACCGGGTCAGGAAGATGTCATTGGCGAACCACAGCAACCGGTCTGCGAAGGCTTCTGTTGCCATGTAATGATCCACCAGGGATGGAATATCGGCATCAGGTGTCTGCAAATCCGCCAGGGAGGGCCGTCCGCCAAGGAGGTCTATCGCGATGCGTTTGATGTACTGGGGACGATCCAGCAGGACATATGACTCTTCTGCATGAAGGGCACCCGGCCTGAGGATGAGCACACCAGCCACCGCAAGGAACGTAAGGATGCAACGATCCATCATAGATATTCCACTTCTTCCCGATAGAATGAGGCGAGTCGAGGAGCCCCCTGCTCCTCTGGGGGATGATGAAAGAACAACAGGATTCTGAGGTGTTCCCCCGATAACGGAAATTATTATACGCCGAGGTTGTGCGTCATATCAACTTTTTTTTATAAAAACTTTTTTTCATAGAATTATCTACCTCTTCACCCCTGTTTTTTTGAGGAAGGCAAAGGTGGAATTCTTGGAAAAAAGAACTCCGGATCTGACTTTGATTACGATTGGTTCGATCATAAATCATCAAATCCATTGCAAATACAGGGAAGCCATGCTACCAGTAAAAAATATGGTGGATTTTCGTGCACGACCACCCTTCCTCTGGGTTCTACCCCTGATTGCATCTGTATGGATCTTTTCAGGCGTCTGCCCATCCTCTTCTGCTGAGGTGGCAGTCAGTGGAAGTTCTGAGATGAAACCGCTCGTCACGCCACCCGGCAGCCGAGGCCCCGTGCTCCAGGCTCCCCTTGATGATCTGAGCTATGCCATTTCTTTTCACCAGGTCTACACCCTTATCGAACCTCCATTCACTGCGCAAAATTATCCCGCAGTCAGCCGCTTCCTCGGATCGACACTGACAACCTCTATCAACCAGATGAAAGCGAATCAGTATTATCCGTTTAATTTCAGCCCCTGGATGGAGGCTTTCAATTTAATGTACCTGCACACCCACGATCTCATTTATGTCAATGAGAATATCCGCCTGATTCGCTCGATACTCGCATATCGGGATGATGTCCGCGGAGTGCCTCTTTTTGATGGAACCATTCGTCCGGTATGGGGAGAAACTGGATATTCCAGTTTTGGCCGTGAGTACTTCGCAGTCGATGATGGCGCTGTCCTCTATCCGATGCTTCAGTTCCTCGAGATCACACAGGAACACCCGGAGGCCATGGAGCGGCTGTTGCCTGGGGAATTTGAATCGATGCTGTCGATGATCAACCAGACCCTCACCTTTCATGCCGCCCAGTTTCGTGAAGGTCCAGCGCCGGGGGAGGGGCGCTTCATTTTTCTCAGAACCGATCTGGCCTATTTTGTCAATAAACCCCAACCGCCCAACTGGATGAGTTCAATTGGAAGGGCTTACTGGCTGTCCTGGAAGCTTACCGGGAATACCCAGTTCAAAGAAATTGCTCTCGCCATGGCGCAGTATGCGAAGAATCGGATATCCCTCGCGACAGATGGAGCCTGTTACTGGGGTTACTGGTTTCCCCTGAACCCGGTCTCACCCGATCCGGTGCCACGCGACACAATTCGCGGGCTGCCAGGATACGACTGGATCGAGGATGTTTCCCATGCCGGGCTGACTGTTTCCTTCTGGATTCTGATGGCCAGTGAAGGCCAGGTGTTCACACATGCGGACATGCTCAGGTTGGGAAAAACGGTGTCGTTGGGATTCGCCAGGCTGAACAATGGAGTGATATTCCCCGATCTGGTCGGAAACCCGATCACCTCACTAATCTCCCGGATTCCCGGAATGGCGCCATTCCTTCATCTGGCTCGTTTTGATCCTGAGGTCTACTCACGGATCGGGGATTTCTATTTTCATTACTGGCCTTCTCCCGGCCCGCTCGAAGGGGCATTACTTGTCACCCAGGATCCTTCACTTCCGCAGAACAACAGCAGTGTCGAGTCCTGGACCCTCTACTGATCCCTGAGTTGCTGGCCAGCTGATTCATTCATCGCAAAGGAATCGGCTTTCAAATTCACTGTGAATGGAGAATCGAATATTGACAAAACAGAATCTTTGAAACAGTATTTTCATATCTGAAACGATCTGGCCTGCTCCCTCAGATCGGGATGAATTTCGTTTTTTCAGAAAATTTTTCATGAAAGGATGATCTCATGCGTGTATTTCAGACAGCCTTGATATTCCTGGTTCTCTCTATTTTCAGCCCCTGCTACGCAGAAAATCCACCCCTGTTCGAAGCCACCCTCAAGATAGAAATTGGAGAGGATTTGGGGCAAGGGCTTGGAACACTTTTTGAGGCAATCGATGAGCATGGAAGAGTAATCCTGGGAGCCGGCCTGAATGATATCCATTCAACTTATGTTCGCGACAACAACCGGATCCTCGATTTTTATTATCGTGGGATGAACACACAACGCACTTTCCAGCGCCTGACCAAACCATTCAGCGATGAATGCAATGGTTCCAGGCTCATTCTGGATGGAGATCACCTGCTGACATATTTCCGTGAGGGGAACCCCATCAATCTCTCCCAGGTTCAGAATGATGGAACAATCAAACCCTATGAGGGTATTTCGAAGGCCGATCAGGAAGCCTTCAGCGGGATTCAGTATGTCAACAATCACCGGCTGGTGTTTCATCCCTATCGGGTGACCTGTGATGGAAAGGAAGTCTACCGGACAGACAAGGGAAGCCTTTATTACTATGTCAAAGGCAAGCTTTTTGTGTATCAGGGTGGCGAGCCTGGAACACTGCTGGTTTACAAATGGAACCCCTCGGTGGATGCCGCAGTCACGGGAGAGCCAGAAAAATTCGAAGCCTCGGGGTATTTATTCATTTATGGAACCTCTGGGGATGAGGTGGTACTGGTCACCAACATCGGGTGCATCTATTCCTATAAGGACGGCCACCTCACTCAACTCCGGGATACCGATGGACAGAGCTGGCAGGGGTACAGCTGGACTGCGTGGTATGACCATCATGTCATCGGGCACTATCCCACCGGATCTTTGATGGAATACGCCGATGGGAAAGTCGATCTGTTCGAGCCGGCAATCCCTGTTCCTCCGGGTGCAAGTTCTGCAGCCCGTGAAGCTCAGACATTAACCATTTATGGAGGGGATCTGTATGCAGGAGTGTGGCCCTGGGGAGAACTGTGGCGCCTGGATTCGGATACCCATGCCTGGGAATTTGTTCAACGTGTCTTCGACAAACCCGAAATCAGCCAGGACACAGCCCCCTATGAAGTGGAAATGAAAGATAAACCGGATGTCATCAACTACTGGGGGCAAAGAATCATGAACCTGGTGGGAACCAGTGATGGGCTGTACATCTCAACCATGAACAAGCAGGGGAAACCCTATAACCCGAAGACCCATGATTTCATGACCCCTGAAATAATCAGCCAGTATGGAATGCTTCATAAAATGTCAGGCGTGGTCCAGGTGTCGAAACAACTGGAATGGAAACCAGTGACTGAGCTGCGCTTCACTTATGACCCTGGCTGCATCCGCATCTACCAGGATGGAAAACTTCTGGAAGAGAAAAATCTCTCTGAAGAGGCTGGGCTGGAAGGCAGAACAGTTTCAGCCCTGCATGTTGGAAAGGGAGTGTATGGCCCATTCGCCGGCAAGGTCCTCTCCTCGAGTGCCATGGCCAATGGAAAGCAGTTGAATTGATTGCGCTCTGCAGGTGTCCCGGAAATTATTCCGGCCTGTTGAAGAGACCCTTTTTGAGCAGGTCATCGATAAACGGTTCGAGATAGTTCAGGGTAAAAACAGATACTCCATCGATTCCCACAGCATGGGCATGGCGAAGGAATGCCTCGATCTCATCGGCGGATTCCACCTTTCCATGGCTGGTGATAACCCCCAGAACAAAAGCCAGATGGGTTTTATCTTTTCCGGCAGGGAGCAAGGCGATGGCCTGCCTGAGGCGGTCATCGAATTCCTCCAGGTATTCATCACCATAATTGTTCCTGTAAACATACCCTGAAACATTCACGAGACTGATGAATCCCTGATCGAGCATGGCCGGCCAATCCTGCGATACATAATGGTTTCTGGCGACATTCGCGCCCCAGGTATACAAGCCGAGATCCACTTTCGGATTGACTTCATCAATCCCTCGGCGAATCAGGCCGGCAAGCTCGACCAGGCTGGATTCCCTGAACCTCTGCCAGGGCCCATCGGAACGATCGGTCAAATCATAATCAGCCAGCCCGCTTTCGGCCAGAAAGCGCTTGCGGCTGTCAGGATCGACATCGGCAGGCTCATTGGGGAAACGCAGGTAATCCAGGATGATTCCCTCGGGATGATATTTCCGGACAATCTCCTGAATGACTGAGACCACCCAGGCACGCGCTTCAGAGTTGGCTCCGCTGATATAACCCAGCAACTTCCCAGTGGGATCACGCAACGCCCACTCAGGATGTTTACGGAGGATGCCTTTCGGTTCTTTATGGCCCGAGATCAGCACGGGAACTGCGATATGGACTTGCAGTTCTCTTGCACGAGCTTCGCGGATCATCACCCCAAGTGGATCCCAGTCCCCATATTTCCTGTCAGGCACAATGGCGCTTGGATAACAGGCCTCACCGGAGCTGGTGAGAGCGAATGGGATGATGCTTCTCAAGCCGCTCCGCCGGCAGTTTTCAATCGATCGTGCGATCGATTCTTCCTGTTTCTCCCTGGGATCATCGGGATTGAACATGGCATGGACATGGATCCAAGCGCCGAGAAACGGGTGTCCAGGATGTGCGTTCTCAATCCCCTGCCCCACTGAAATCATGGGAACCAGGAAAAAAACGCTGAGCCAAAAAAGACCCTGGAATCGAAATGGATATCGATGGCTGGTTATGATGCCTGGCCTCCCGGCAGATCGATTCGGATGTTTCAAATCGCACACCCGCTGAGGTCATTCTGTTTTTGCATTTCCATTCCCGCCATATTCCTTGATGAGGAATTCATAAGCCGGTTTGAGCTGGGTGGCCTCGAAGCCATTGACATCACTGGCATGAGCGCCTGCGCCCTGGACCACCTCCACCATGGACCGTAGGTTATCTGCATAACGCCTGGCACTGGCGACCTCGATGCGAGCCAGGTCGGGCAGCTTCTGATGATGGAACATGCAAGCCCGAACCAGGTGGTTGAAAAGATGCAGTGTCGCTTCTCCATAAGCAAACCTCTGCTCATCCTCAAGCAGGCGCCGGCGTTCGATGGCATCGGTGCAATTGAGCAGAGACTGATTGAGCGCCTTGCGTGCGAGCTCGATTTCACTCATGACTTCGACCATATCCAGGCCGTCATCGGTGACAGGATGGCTTTCTTCATACTGAAGGCTCTTTAGAGGAAAAAGATTCTTTGCCATGCCATTGAGTTCATTGGAGAGGCAATAGGATTTAATCGGCGCTTCCTGCAGCTCGACATAATGTTTGATCGCCTTGATGTTGGAAAAGGCCCTTTCAAGATGCTCATAGAAAGAGCGTGTCGATTGAGTGGTGCCTGGATAGAATTTCCCAAAATAATCATCCAGCAGAGCGGTGGAGTCGGCTGAAGGATCCCAGAGCAGCTGGGCCATCAGCCACTGGTTCAGGGTCCAGGTTCCCCAATTTCGGGTGGGTGTGTGCATGTACTGAAAATGACGGACACCATAACGGTAAAACCAGGGAATATCGGCTGCCATGATATGGGGATAAACAACTGGAAGAATCCGCAGACGGCTCACATTGTAATACTCACCAATGCAGACGGACCCCTTGTAAAACCCGCCCTGTGCCCATTCGAGGAAATCCTGCGCCATTGGCTGGTTGATTTCAATGGAAGCCGGATCGCCAAAAGGATGGGTGTATGTCCGGCCGATCGGATAAAGGGTCACAGCAATCGTGTCATAATCAAAATCCGCCGGGAGCGGCCGATCCGGGGGACTCAGTGTTTCATGGTAGGCGCATGTGTGCAGGAGAACCTGGCGTGAAAGCCGCCCGGCTGTCTGCGCCTCTTTCATCACTTTGGCGACCTGGTGAATCATCAGCAGCAGGCGGTTTGTTTCGGATCCGAGTTTTTTGCATCGCTCACACTCGCACCAGGGCTGCGCATCCAATGCCCAGAAATTCACGATGTCCACATACTTCCACTGTCCATCGATCAGGGACTGGACAAAGTTTCTGGCCAGAAAATCCACACCATCGGTATTCGAGGTGCAGATGTTGCAGTCTCCGAACTCCTGGTCCATCTTGCGCCGACGTTCCCCTTTGAGCAGCCCATACCACTCCGGGTGCGCCTCGAAGTTGGACAGATGGCCATTTCCATCCTGGTCGCCCTTGTATTCGCCTGTGGTGAAGGCGACATAGGGGTCGGCAGGTTTATTCTCATCCCCCTCGAAAAGGGGGTGGTTGTAGGGGTAAGGGCCATCCGGATCCATATACAGCTTGTAAGCAGAATGGCCGCCATGGACCAGCTTCAAACCCAGTTTTTTACAGAAGTGGGGGTTGTGCTGGGCTGCTGTCCAATAGTTCATCCGGTTCCTTGCCATCCAGAGCAGGAAGGGTTCATCTCCACGGTCTTCCCAGGACCAGAAGCCACGACTCTGAAAAGCAGGCGATGACTGGATATCGATTTTTTCAGCCAGGTGGACAGGACCATCCGGGAGGACTGTTCCCTGCTCCCCCAGACCGAAGAAACGATACCCGAGGTGTTCGAGGAAGCCATACACTCCATAAAGGCATCCGATTCGATCATTCCCCTGGATGAGGGTGATCTGCCGGTCGCCATCATCCAGTGTGCGAATCCGGTAGGCTCCTTCTTTCGGCTCAGGCGGCTTCTTGTCATCGCTCTTGTTGATGAGGTCTGCGAGCAAAGAGTTGGAAGCAAGGGAGCCGATCAGGATCACAGACCCCTGTGCAGGAAGCCCCTGGGCAGCCGGAATCAGGCCGATCGATCTCCCGGAATTGTCTGCTCCCTGTTTGAGGAACCTGGCCAGCTCCATCGCCGCAAAGCATTCGGTGCAGGCAGCATCATCGGCAAGATCGTTGTCCCACCAGTTGACTGTGGTCTCGGCACCCGCTGCTGCCTCGACAGTCCCGAGAGCAGAGGGATTCACCACCACTGAAATCGAGTCCTGCGCCGACACCGGCATAAGAAGAATGAATTGCAGGAGAAGGGTAAAGAAAAAAAAGTGCAACCTGCCAGGACCTGTATTCATATTCATGACCCCCTTAATTTTTTAATGATGCCGTTGCGAAACGGTATCCATTGTGGATGGAAGCCGGTACAACCTCCAGAGCCATCTCCAGGTTGAGATTGACTGAAAAAGACTTCCATATTTGAAAGGTGATTTTCATCATAAGAATAAAACCGTCAAGCCATTGATTGCCAAGATCCGATTGATATCCACCTGTTATGCCCCGACGGAATTCGAAGATTTTATCAAATAAAAGAAGAAATTGACTGAAATATGGCCATTCTGGTAAGGAAAAAAGGATTAAAAAAAAGGTTGACACGGAGTTGGCGGGTGTTTACGATTGGGATTCGTAAAGTTCATTTTCGTATACGAAACTGATTGATTCAATCATGGAGGAACAAATGAAACGCTTTACAACCTGCCTTGATGAGATCAAAAAACTATTCCTGCTGCCATTGCTCCTGCTGGTGATCTTCATCCCCTCAACACAATGCGCCACCATCCATGTCCCATCCAACAGTCCAACCGTTGCAGGGGCGATCGCCATGGCAGCTGATGGCGATGTCGTGGTCATCGACAACAGCGAAATCTATATCGAAAGTGTTGTGCTCTCCAAAGCAATCAAGCTGATGGCGGCTCCGGGTCAGACACCGACACTGAAGTATGATTCAGCGAACCCCAACCCGGTTTCCTATATGATTTATTGCCCGGTGCCTGGAGCCCAGGCAGGCTCCAATGAGGGTGGACAGATTACAGTCGATGGAGACTGTGATCCAAGGATTTCGGTCTTTCTGGGATCAAATATAAACACAGGCGAAGTCATCTTTGAAAATATCCGGTGCATCAATGGGACACCGGCAGATCAATTCATCTACCCGGATCCGGATCCCTCTGGGCATGGTGGTGGAGGAAGCTCGGTTTTTACTTACAACAACATTGTGGGTGAAGCCGCGGGCTGCGACCCTGATTCCCGTTTCGATGATATGCAATTTCCAATCCGTCCTGATTTCCTCGAAGGTTCAACACTGAATCTGAACTACTGCACAATCACAAATGCCTACAGGATGTGCATCCTGCACGGTGGTTCAGACATCCCCGAAAGTTATGGAAATGTGAATATCCACGGATGCATTCTAACCGGACGCGAATTGGCTATCACATGTGAACCACCTTCGCGGCCGATCACATGGAATGTTTCAGACACTGTTCTCGAGAGCACCATCAGCCCAGCGGAAAGTGATATTTTCGGGACCTTCTCCCCCTGGTGGGTTCGCTCTGCCGGGCAGGTCATCCATGCGACCCGGACAGTTTTTCTGGATAGTGGCAAAGGGCGCGCATTTTACCCCTGGTGGCCAGGTGATAATTCGATCATGACATTTGACCACTGTGATTTTATCAGCCCGAATGGCCGGCCGGTTCAACTTGGCCCGGCATCTCTTCCCGGCGAACGCCGCCTTTCAATCAGAAACTCGATTCTTCAGACAAACGATATCAACACAGCCGGGTTTACCGGCGGTGACGCACTCAGCGATTCGGACATCTTCGACAATGACTACAACAATGTGAACACAGGTTATGGAGGACTGGAGGAATTCTTCCCTGCCATCAAAGGCGATCATGACATCGATCCAGCCGGTGTTGCAGATTATATTCAGCCTGTCAGGCCTGACTACAATTTCGAGTATACCACACCAGTGTTGCTGACGGGTGATGATTCCGGCGGACATCTGGGCAGTTTCCTGCGTCCCGGAGAACCTTCCAGAATTACCGACTGGGAGCTTTACTGACAATTTCCTCCAGGGATTGATTGTAAACACATATTCCTGGAAACCAAAAAGAGGAGGCGACCATGAAATTGAGAACAACCGGTCCTGATCTCTCAAAAGGGTTCACGCTCATCGAACTCCTGATTGTCATTGCGATCATCCTGATTCTGATTTCGATTGCACTTCCAAATTTCCTGGATGCACAGATTCGCGCCAAAGTCGCCAGCACCCGCGGCGGCCTGCGGACAATCCAATTTGGTTATGAGGCGTATTTCACCGATTACAAGCAGTATGTCACCTCGCATCGTTTCAGCTTTTTAAATCGCCGGTCGCCGGTAAATATCGATGGTTCAGACATGCGCCTTTTGACTACACCGATTCCGTACATCAAATCGGCCTTGCCGCGTGATCCATTCACCAACCGGGATCCTTATGCCGGTCTTGGAAATAATCCCGAGTCCTATTTCACAGCTTATGGTTCATGGCGGGGTCCGGATGGAAGCACGATGTACGCCAAATCGGGTCCCGGCCCGTTTGGATTGGTTCCGGTGCCATTCGACAGCTGGATGGCATGGAGTTCCGGCCCGGACAATATGGCTCAGACAGGTGGATACCGGCCGGAACAGATCGTCATTCTGAACGAGCAAAAAGGATTATTGAACTATTCCGGCACCTACAGTGGTGTGCGTTACTCCCCGACAAATGGAACCAACAGTATTGGCGATATATATGTTTTCGGGCCAGGTGCGATCCGGAAGTATTGATTTGCTGCTGTTTAAAAGAGTGGTTGCCGCAGATGAAAAAGGAGGAGGTCAATAATGGTTGCAGAAAAGATGAATCGTCGTATGGGTATCTGTACAATCGTATTTCTGTGCTGTGTGCTTTCCCTCCGGGCTGGAGCCTATACGCTTGAGCGTGTACCGTCAGACCATGCCAGCATCCAGGCGGCCATTGACGCCGTGTCACCCGGCGGAACAGTTCTGATCGAGGACAGCGCGGTCTATGAAGAAGACCTTGTCATTCAAACTGCCAACATCCGCATTGTTGCAGCCTCAGGTGAGAATCCGACTATCCGATATGCTGGCGGCCACAGCTACATTATATATGCCGATCAGCCTTGCCGTGTCGGATCGAACACAGGTGGAAGAATTAAGATTGACGGCAATCGGAATGGTCCCGGAACCCAGACTCATATTTTCCGGCCTGTGCATATCTCTGGTGAAGTCCGGATTGAAAATGTCGATGTAGTCAATGTCCGCAATAATCAGGTTCTCTTCCCTGATGGGAGCACAGGGGATGTGACATTGAACAATGTGGCGATCGATGGAGGCGGGTTGCTGCAGTTTGCAATCCGGGTTGATTTCCTGAACAGTGTGCTGACACTGAACTGTGTCACGCTCACAAACTGTGCCAGGGAGTGCCTGTTTTCTGGGAATCCTGCGACTGGAATCATCAATGTCTTCAACTCGGTCCTTTCGGCTGGGTTCGATGTCGTCTTCTTTGATTTCCAGGCGGGTGGTTACACATTGAACATCTGGGATTCCCTCATCAATGAAACAGGCGGCGGGGGTGCATTCAGTGCTTTTTACACCCGCGCCCCACTCACCATCAACATGTCACATTCAGTCATCCGGACCGCTGACATCGATGCATTCGGCTTCTATCACTTTGACGATCAGGCCGGAACAGGCCCTGTCACCCTGACAGCGGACCATTGCGATTTTGTCGCTGATTTTCCATTGCGCCTGCTCTCCAGCACAGCAGCCAATAACTATGCGCTGACGAATTGCAACCTGGTGCATGGACCGACACCATCACGTGGACAGCTGCTCGGCGGTGCAGCTGGAGGTGACGACACCTTTACCTGGAACTATAATAATATTCCAAGCAACAGTTATGATGCCTTCCCCTCAGGTGCCAACGATATCCACATTGACCCGGGCTACACCAATGTCGCCGGTGGAGACTTCACCTATTCCGATCCGACTGTTCTGGTTTCGGATGACACAGGTGGGCCTGTCGGAACCACCTATTCTTTCCCAACCAGCTATTGTTCAGTCGATTTTGTGGTCCATGTGCCCAGCGATTATCCCTCGATACAGGCCGCCATTAATGCCACACCGCCTTATGGTGTCGTCCGCATTGAGAACAGTGCCACCTATACCGAGTCGCTCCTGATTGAAACCCCTGGAATTACCATCGAAGCGGCTCCATGCGAAAGCCCGTTGATACGTTATGGAGGAGTTGAGAGCTATCTGATCAGAACCAGAGTTCCCTGCCAGATCGGATCGAACTCAGGCGGCCGAATCCGGATAGATTCGGATCTCGGAGGTCCCGGATCGTTATCCCGTGTGCTCGATCCACGACATACCTCTGGAGAGGTTATATTCGAGAATCTGAGCCTGGACAATATGCGAAACACCTATATGTTCCGCCCTGAGGCAACAGCCGGCGATGTGACCATGAACAATGTTGATGCCGATGGCCATGATCCAGGGCTGGGGATGCCGATTGTCCAATTCCCGATCCGTCTCGACAACCTCAACAGCACACTGACCCTCAACTATTGCAATGTCCGACGCATGGCAAGAGATGCGATCTTTTTCGCTGGTTCAGCAACAGGTGTCCTGAATATCATTGACAGTGTTGTGGAATCCGGCTTCGATACGATCTTTCTTGATTTTGCAGTCGGTGGTTTTACCATCAACATCGATGGTTCCTATATCAATGAAACCGGCGGGGGCGGCGCATTCTCCTGTTTCTTTGTGCGTGGACCCAACACGATCAACATGAAGGATTCTGTGCTGCGCACTGCTGATTTCGATGGTTTTGGTTTTTACCACTTCGATGACCAGGCAGGGGCGGGTCCTGTCGTCGCCAATTTTGACCACTGCGATTTTGTTGCCGACTTTCCACTCAGGCTCCTCACCAGTTTCTCTGCAAATATCTATACAGTCACAGAATGCAATTTTGTCCAGGGGCCAACAGCCTCCGGGCGGGGCCAGTTGCTGGGTGGCGCTGGTGGTGGCGACGATACTTTTGTCTGGGACTACAATAATGTGGTCAGCAACTCTTATGACACCTTCCCGGTTGGAGCGCATGATATTCACATCAATCCGCTTTATGGTTCTTTCAGCGCAGGGAACTTTTCCTATACTGACCCGACTGTTCTGGTTTCTGATTCCTCAGGCTATCCTCTGGGGACAAACAGGGATTATCGCCCATCGATCAGCCTGTCCACAGCTTCACTGGACTATACCCAAGGAACCGGCTATGAAGTGGATGTCGTGGCTCCGGACAATACTCCAGCGGCACAGCCCAAGAGCCAGCCTGTTCATGTGTTTTCCCAGGCTGTCAGGAATGTAGTCATTACTTCGCTGACCCTCAAAGGGCCGAATGCAGCTGACTGGAATATTCTTTGCCCGGCACCGATCATCGTCAATAAATCCAGCCCGGCCTCGATCCGGATCGAATTTGATCCCCAAGAAACTCAGCCCACTTATGGTCTTCAGGCCACGCTGGAAATAGGAACATCAGATGCAGCCAACCCACTGATTGTGGTCGCTCTTGAAGGCGATGCAGTCGGAGGTGCACCCTCCTCTGTTCCTGACTGGAGCCTTTATGAATAACCACTTCAACAGAGGTATATGGATCGTTTGATTCCCAATTCACGGAATATTTCGCCCGGTCCTCTCTGAAAAGATTGGGCCGGGCGACTGTTTTTCACCGAAGTTCAACTGTTCTGAAAAGGAGAGGTTCCATGTCGATCGGTCAGCAGCTCTCATTCTTTGCGATCACATTCTTGCTGCTCATTTTCTTTTCCATCACTGGCTTCGCTCATTCTGAGGCTGAAATCCGGGCTGGTTTCTCTTGTGTCGATATCACACCGCCCATTGGGACTCCGATGACTGGCTTCGGAGCCCATTTTCGCGATCGAAGCGGGGTCAAAGGCATTCATGATCCGCTGGAGGCGCGTGCCATCTTCCTCGAACAGGGCACAACCAGGACGCTCATCATGGGCATGGATCTCTGTTTCCTGAACAGGAAAGAAGCCGACCGCATGAAAGGCGCCATTGGTCGAAAGCTGAATCTGCTGCCGAGAGATATCCTCCTGAACTGCTCACACAATCATACCGGACCGATGTGCAGCGATTGGTTCTATCTGCCTCCTGCCCCCTATTATATGGATTTTCTGGAGGAGTCGCTGGTCAAGGCGGCAGTCGAAGCCTCCCATTCACTCGAACCCGTCTCAATCCAGGCAGGCGAAACCACTACAAAACTGCCTGTCAATCGCAGACTCCCAAATCCAGAGTCCGGCCAGATCGATTTTGCACCCAACCCTCAAGGATCGATTTACCCATACCTTCCTTTTGTCGTTTTCAACAATTCCGCTGGCAAGCCACTCTGTATCCTGTTTTCAGTCTCGGCGCATCCCTCCAATATCAAAGGAGTGGACCGTTCATTTTATATTTCAGCCGACTACCCAGGTGTGGCAGTCCGGCTTCTGGACAAGCACATTGGAAGAAAGGGCGCGCTTTTCCTTCAGGGGGCTGCCGGTTGTGCAAAATGCTCGGTGGTTCCGGGTAGAGACAAGTTCCCATCGGGCACCTATGAGGAAGTCGAAACAGCCGGAAAAATGGTGGCTGATGAAGTCTGTGCTGCACTCGATGGAAAGCTGCAGCCTGTAGAACCCTCCCTTTTGAACTGTTCGGTTGAATTGTCTTTTCCCCTGCTGCCGCCACTGAAAGCGGAAGACTACCGCAAAGTGATTGAACAGCCCGATACTCATGCTGAAAGCATGCCTGAGGTGAAACGAGTCTGGGCTGAGGATATGCTGAGCTGCCTTAATGGCGGGTTCTCATTATCGACTACAGTACCGATGACCGCTCAGGGAATCCGCTTGGGGAAAGGTTTTCGGATTGTCGCAATCGAAGCGGAAATTGTCGATGCTCACGGCCATCAGATCCGGAACAGTTATCCGGATGGAATCACCATGCCGCTTGGCTATTCCAATGGCTGCCAGATGTATCTGCCCACCTCTGCCATGCTGCCAGAAGGCGGCTATGAAGTCGAAAGCTACTGGGAATATCATAAACCTGCGCCGCTTGCACCCGGGATCGAATCCATCCTCGCCGATGGAATTTCACACCTGATGAAGGAAGGCATTCAATAACCACAATGTTTCTCTTATCTCATTGGAACAAGATTCTATTCTTCCTGGCCTGCCTGGCACTGGCCATCTTCTCAAAGAATGCCGTTGCAGGAACAGGAGAAATGATCTCAGCCCGGATCCACGATGATTTTGAATCCGGAGAGAAGAGCGCCTGGGAAACCTACCCTTTTTTTCAAGATATGGGATTTAATCCGACACTGTCCTGCGCGCATGAACCTGCCCATGATGGACAATTCTCTTTATCTCAGACCTTCAAGCCTTCCGATACGGATTATCCGGAGGATTCAAACCCGGTGGGGCTGATGAAACGGCTGCGGCTCACGACAACCGAGGACTCGAGACTGCAAATCGCAGTATTCATCTCTTCAGATCGGCGTCCAAAGGCTCTGGAAATAGGCCTGTGTGGAGAGGATGGAAATCACTATAAAAAGATTGAATCTTCTCCTGAAGTGAATCAATGGCTCTCAATCGATCTCGGGATCTCCGATCTCCAGTCAGGAGGTGCCTCCCTGCATCCGGGAATGAGCATCGAGGCAATTACAGTCGTCGCAGCATTCGAAGTGGTTTCACCGGACAGAAGTTATTCAGTCAACATTGATTCTTTCAGCTTGAGCGGAGAGAGAATGAAGCGTTTCATTCCGGTCGCTCCTCAAGCGACCTGGTTTGAACATTTTCACATGGCTGCGCTCCATCAACACTATCAGCCGGGAGATCGTCTCTCAATTGCTGTACGGCCGGAAGAGGCAGGCGATAATCCTGATATTCTGTCGGTTCATTGCTCGGTGGCCGATCCGAATGGAAGGATCGCCGTCGAAGATATCGAACTGTCAGATAATGGCCTGCCGGGAAATACCAGAGCCGGGGATGGCATCTGGACTCAAGACAATGTTTATGAAATCACGAAGTCCGATCCCGCCGGACGCTGGCAGATATGCCTGAAGGGTAAAACAGCACAGGGAACCACCATCGAGACCACCTATGCCTTTCTTGTCCCCAGCTCTACAAGCCAGCCTGCGGCTCATCCACGACTTTTCTTTTCAACTCAGGAGCTAACTGAACGAGCTGCTCAGCGTGGAAAATCTCCGCTCCTTCAGGAGTTGTTCGAGGAAGCCTCTGCAGCGGCACGCAACACTCTCAAAAACGAGAGTATTGAAATGCATCCGGAGTTCAGTGAGGTGAATTCTGAGTTCCTCGGAGGAGGTCTTTTTGCCCCGGGCTGGGACCAGTATGACGAGTGGATCAATGGCCTGAGATCCTCCAACCTGGCCGAAGACTGCGCCTTTCTATACAGCATGGCTGATGACGCGGCCATGGGAGAACTTGGAAAGGATTTTCTGCTGCATGTCTGCAGATTCAAATCCTGGAACCATCCCTGGATGGAAGCCCATGGCATTCACATGTATTACCCGGTTGGTTATACCGCCGGCCATGTCGCAGTCGCTTTTGATCTGCTTTATCCAACGCTCACTGATGAGGAGAAGGACACTGTCAGGAAGGCTCTTCTCGACAAGGCCATCATTCCCGCCTACAGAGGGGAGGTCCTGGATAATCACATCCCCTCCAATATCTCCAACCATCTGGGGGTCAGTTGCACAGGAGCGCTCCTGGCGGCTGTTGTGCTGCTTGGAGAGGATCCCGGGAATCCATTTCTTGAACCTTACCTCTCCGGCATTCTGGCCAAGTTCGAAGCGCATCTGGATGCGGGTTACCTTCGCGATGGGAGTTATGCCGAGCCATTCGGCTACTACCACATGGATGCTGAGATGACCATCAAGGCGCTGGCAGCTCTTTCGAGGAATCTTGGAATCAACTGGACCACCAGCAAGGGCATCGGTGATGCCTGGCAGTATGCTGTGTATACATCAACACCAACCGGAAGGGACTGCCTGGACATGGGAGACGGGTCAGGCGCCTGGGGAAGACATGCTGTCAAACCATTGGTGTGGGCTGCAGGCCAGCTTCGAGATGGTGTCGCCTGGGACCGTTATCTGTGGACCCGCGGCAAGGAAATCCAGTATAAAATTGTAGCCGATTTTTATGATTTTATCTGGGCACCGTTGGATCTTGCACCTGTCCCGGTGTCGACTCTTGCAGCATCAAAATGGTTCAAGGCGAGAGGATTCGCCTGCTTTCGCAGCGGGTGGGAGAACCAGGACCTTCACCTGCTCTACAAAGCCGGCCCCCATTCAAATCATCATCACCTGGACCAGGGAAACCTGCTCCTTCGATATGGCGGTGAAACACTTCTGGACGAGGGTGGGCTGGCGGATTACTACATCAATGGCTACTACCATTCATTTTATGAGCAGGCTGTGGCGCACAACACAGTTCTTGTGGACTGGTATCCTGAATCCCAGGGTCTTGGCGATCTGCGCAACCAGGTTAAGGCCCTCGATCGATATCCTTCGATAATCGAATGCACCACAGGAAATATCATCGACACACTCGAATCCGAGCTGTCATCGGTCTACAAAGGCAGGCTCAAACAGTTCAACCGTTCAATCCTTTTTCCGAAACCTGACTACATTGTTCTCTATGACAAAATACTTCCCGAAAAAGCATCCTCTGTGCAGTGGCTGTTTCATGCCAGAAGCCTGGATTCAATCCAGACGGAGACCCGCACGTGTTTCATAAATCGCCCCAGTGCCAGTTTGCGAATGGAAATCCTTCACCCGCACACCTTTGCAACCCGTGTCAAGAAACATCCCGACAGCGACAAGGGCATTCTGATGATTTCCTCCGAAAAAACTGGTGAAGAACTCACTTTTCTCTCGGTCCTGATTCCATCCATGGATCAAAACAAGAAAGAGCGGCGGGGCTGGGCAGTCGAATCGATCGATTCACCAGGCTGGACAGGGGCTCGCATCGCCCGGGGATCCGGTATCGATGAAATTTGTTTTCGAACACAAACGGAAGGGGATTCAACCACCGGTCCTTACACCACCGATGCAGACCGGCTCTTTGCCACACGAGGAAAGGACAACAGCATCTCACGCCTGTGGCTGCGCCATGCAACCCGCTTCGCAACCACCCGGCAATCCGGCCAGCCCCGGCTTGAAGTCCTAATGGACCAGCCCGCGACAATCGCCCTTCAATGGAAAGACAATGCACTCGAGATTGAATCCGATCCGGAAAAGGGTTTAAAAATGGACCTGAATGGAATAGCACCTCCATCCAGAGTGTGGTGGAATGGTGCGGAGCAACCCTTTCAGTTCGACAAAACCACAAACCGCCTGGAAGTCAGAATATCTGCACAGAAAGAGCAATAACAGGACTGGCGGTCTGCTGGATATTTCATGCGCCGGAAAAAACAGGGAAGCCCATATTCATCCAGCTGCTATGACGGCCTGGGAGCAATGGTGACTGTCTGGCCAGTGTCGGCGGAGCGATGCAGGGCTTCGAGTGTGGCTGTCACCCTCCATCCATCGAGCTCGTTGACATAAGGTTTACGGTCTTCGAGAATTGCATCGATAAAGCTGTTGATGCAGGATGGGAAAGCCCCGGTCCACTGGTCGAAAATCTTGTAGTTGAGGAAGGATCTGGGCCAGGAAAAACCACTTTCTGAGCTCATCTCAACCGCTTCGCTTTTGCGATCAATCTGGAAATGCCCTGTCTCTGTGACCAGCGACATAAAGGAATCGGGCATCGAGGGATGCGATTCCGGGTAAATCCAGGCTGCTTCAAATGTGGCGATCCCTCCTTTTGAAAAATGCACCAGCCCCTGCAGCCCATCATAAGTGTCCCAGCCATACTTTTCTTTCAAGACCCTTTTGACTCCATGGCAGGTGACACGGACCGGCGTGTCTTCAAACCACCAGCACATCAGGTCGATATCATGGGAGGATTGAAACCACATCGGGGAGCTGTCTCTTGCCCAGGCTGCGAGCATCCGGGTCGGGACTGTAATCGGATTGTTCTTTCGAGCGTACCCGATGAGGGGAGAGCCAACTTCCCCGCCGGCAAGTTTCTCCTTCACCAGATGATAGGGCGCAAGCCAGCGATGATTATAAGAGACCTGGAGCTTCAGGCCTGTCTCTGAAACCTTGCGGACAATCTGTGCAGATTCACTCTCGATGGTTGTCATCGGCTTTTCGACATGGACATGAATTCCTCTTTCGAGACAGGCCATCACCGGTTCGAAATGAGCCCAATCGGGTGTCGCGATGAAAACCGCATCCAATTTTTCGTGGTCCAGCATCTCCAGGTAGTCATTGAATGCGGCCGGAACACGTAACTCCTCCCGGGCGCTGTCGCAACGTTCCGAGGAAACTTCAGAGATGGCAGCCAGGTGGACCCATGGATTCCTCGCCAGGACACGCGCCACATGGGTCCCCATGATTCCCATCCCGATAACGCCTGCCTTCAGTTTCATAATGCGGTTCCCTGCCCCTTTCCGATCAGGTGATTCAGGCTGCCATCCCGAGGCTGATATCGTGTCAGTCCTGCTTCAGGTTGCCTTTGATGTGTTCGACTACAGAGTTTTCCATGAGATTGTTGGTGAGAACAGTCAGCCTGTCGGATTTGGTCTCATCATCCACCACCACTTTGACATTTGAAAAGTAATTGCCGGTGACAATGTTTCCGGCTCCGGTCAGTTTCAGCGGCAGAAGATTTTCAGGATCATTCCCTTGAACGGAATTGCCTGTGACCGCTGCACCATATCCGCGAACCTCCATGGCCGCACCCAGCTTCCCGCCTTTGTCGATCTGAATGATGTTGCCTGAAATCACATGCCGTTCGGAATTGGCCCATGAACGGAAACCGATGTCGATATTCCCGGTTTCCCTGACATGAATGACATTGTTGGACATAATAATCGAATTGCCACGGTCCGAACCGACCCCCACATGAGTCCTTCCGGTAATTTCAACATAATTTCCTGTAATGAAGCCCGGTCCGGTCAAAATTTCAACCGAATCTGAAAGGGCATTCCCGAGGTGATTGTTCTGGACCCGCATATTCGGGCCTTCAAGCATGATTCCCAGCCTGCGGGCATTCGAGATTCGGCAGTTCTGGATGGTGATGTCATGAGTCGGCTGATCCCCTGGACCACCCGGCACACTCTGAAAAGCCTTGATTCCACAGAACTCAAAACGCCCATGAGACACATTGGGATCCCCTTCACCAAAAGTATTCTCATCCCGGTTCTGATCCACCCACAGATCCCGTATGGTAACATGGCCAACATCCGGACCGATGATCCGGATCACATTAGTATTCTGACCCGCAGCGAGCCGCAGCAAGGTGCACTCTCCCTCGCCAGCCAGAGTCACATTCGAGCGATCAATGGTCACACCACCCAGGGTCCCGCTGACTTTCCGGATGTCATAGGTGCCAGCCATCAGCTCGACCACTCCTCCAGCTGCGGGCAGTGCCTTGATCGCGGCATGAATCTCCTCCTGGTCGCCATTTCCATCCCCAACAAAATCCGCGGACTTCTTTGCGGCTTCCGATGAATCGGCTGTTGCAACTCGAATATGCGCGGCAGACCACGCCACCTGGCAGGCAATCAGCAGAATGAGGCTGAACAGTACGAATATCCTTTTAGCTCCATTGCCTCTTCTTTGTGCTCCAGCTGTAAAAATCATGGTGTCCTCCCTGGATTCAAATGTGCCACTGTGCGACCTGAAAGACCGGGAGATCATTGGTGCAGTTCCGGTCCTTTTTTTTGTCGACATTAGTTTCTCTAATGAAACTCAATTTACAAATGATAATATCATCAGCCTGATGAGGAATTCAATCCGAAATCAATGTTCCTCTCAGAATATTTCTGCCGGACCGAGCGGATCCGCCAGATTGGCTTTTCCCTCGATTGCCAGTTTTTTTTGTAAGTCTGCCATCGATAGAGAACAGGAAGTCTGTTAAGGTTCGTTTTTCTTTCTGGCAAATTTGAATCTGCGCAAGGTCTTAATCCCCGGCTGGACATGGCTGAACAAAGGAAATCCCTGCAATGAACCTGAGCCTGGTTGATACAGCCATAGTGGCTGTTTATCTGATCACAATGCTGGCAGTGGGAATTTATCTGGAACGGCGTGCCGGCAAAAACATGGAGAGT
>WBZO01001787.1_pt1 | contig 31479 bp, 28 predicted proteins | sample 5204261 | NCBI WGS metagenome assembly WBZO01 (sample SAMN12412400, study PRJNA552823) | activated sludge metagenome | isolation source: activated sludge from anammox sidestream of wastewater treatment plant... | place: USA: North Carolina | collected 2017-09
AATACCTGTACATTTGCCTAAGGCTCGCTCTTTAAGATACATTAAAAGCGGAATAAACAGCGTATGCTGTGTTTGATTAAATCGCTCGTAAGATACAAGATTAGGAAATAAATCCTTCCAATGCTCATGTACAAGATGGTTGTAATAATGTTTGAAGTTAGTATATGAGCTCAAGTGAAAACAGACATAAATAGTCATTCTTTCAGAGAGAGAAAGATGAGATTTTCTGTTTCTTCTATTGATTTGACTGCCTAAAAGTTGCTTTTTCATAGCAAATTGGTCTAAATCTTTAACAAAATCGTCAATGTCTACAAAAATTTGAATAACTTTGTCCTTACGCATAGGAGGTGTTTTTAATTTAAAATATTGTGTTACAAACGTAAATATATTAAATAATCTCCTATGCTTATAATTTTTATGCTTTTTTCTTATCCATTATTCACGTTATTTTACTTATTTGAATGAAAGAGGCCATCCTGCAACGTTTTTAATTGATTTTTTTTCTTTTCAAAATGTCAGATAATATTACCATCGATGAAGATATTTGTCCTACTGATGAATATAGGGCTAACATTTACTTTGTCATTTGACTGAATAAAAATGTCGCTACGTCAGCACTATTACAAAAGCATTAAAGAGTTACCATTGGGTAATATTCAATAACAGGTATTCATGTTCTATCGCTTGCTCTGCTTGATTTTATCAGTCCTATTCTTTGTATGAGCGTAGAATTATTGTACCTTGTTTTACATTAGAGTTGTTCAACTTACGTTGATGTCTTACAAATTATTTAGGTGCATGTGGATTGTCATCAGGATGTCTAATCTTGCAATGAGGTAAATCCTAGGTTTTGATAGGATGGGAATCAAACTTTATTTAGAAATGTATCAAAATAGCGAGTGCGCTTTAGAAATCATATTTAGGAGAATTGATTTTTAGCACTTTTTCTTTGGATTTATAATCAGGGATAATGTCTGCAACAATTTTCCAGAACCTATCGCTATGATTCATTTCAATCAAGTGTGCCAGCTCATGGACGACAACATAGTCGATGACATCGTCTGGTGCAAAAAACAATCGAACCGAAAAATTGAGATTTTTACCCACCGAGCAACTTCCCCAGTTAGATTTATTGTATTTTAGTCTGATACTGTTGATGGATTTATGAAAGTAGCGTTGGTTATAGTAATTTACCTTTTGTGTAATCATCGGCAAGAAATAATTTTGAGCAAATTTGATAATGAGTGATTTAATCAATTTTTGCTCATCGTAATCAGTTTTGTCTGGTATTCTGATGACGAGCCTATGATCCTTTTCATATCGTATGCGACCACTTTCAGCCTTAACTTTTTCAATAGAGAGTAGAAATTGATGCATGCCTATGGTCAATTGATCTCCATCTTGATAGATTCTAAGTTGCTGATATCGCTCTAATGCATGTGGCTTTTTAGCTTTTAATTGTTGTAACCATGTACGTGCCCATTCGACATGCTTAGCGATATCCGCCTTGAAAAATGGAATCTTGGGTACACGCAATATGACGTAATCTTTCCCAAGTGCTACTCTGGCTCCATTGCGCCTTTCTTCGATAATGCGCATGGGTATCTGTATGCCGTCTATGTCCATTATATATTTCACAAAAATGAGCTTCTCATGTTATCCATATTTAGCTTCAAAGTCCTTCATGACATCTGTGAGGACTTTGACACCTTCTACTGACATAGCATTGTAGATAGAGGCTCTGAATCCACCCACAGACCTATGGCCATTAAGACCAACACATCCAGCCTCAGCGCATTTTTCTAGAAAGAGTGGTTCGAGATCTTTATTGTGCAGTAAGAAGGATACATTCATATCGGAGCGGTCTTCACCTTCTACCGGTGTGTAAAATAGGCTATTGCGAACTATTTCGCTATATAATACAGAAGATTTTACATCGTTTTGTTGTTGTATTGCAGTAACACCACCCTGGTTTTTAATCCACCTCATGGTGAGCATAGAAACGTACACGTTGAATACCGGTGGGGTATTGTACATGGATTCACCTTTGATGTGATGATTATAATCCAACATAGCACCAAGCTTTCTGCTGACCTTTCCTAAAGCAGATTTACGAACAATCACTAATGTGACTCCTGCAGGTCCCATGTTTTTTTGAGCTCCTGCGTAGATCAAATCAAATCGGTTGATATCAATAGGACGACTGAAAATATCTGATGACATATCACATACTAACGGTACGCTGGTTTGAGGAAATGTTTTAAATTGTGTCCCGTAGATTGTATTGTTGCTTGTAAGATGCAGATATGTATAGTGAGGAGCAATATCGTAATCTTTAGGTATATAGGCATAATTTTTATCTTTTGACGATGCTATGATATCAACATGTCCAAAAAGTTGAGCGTCCTTAATAGCATTGGAAGCCCATCGACCGGTATCGATATAGGCAGCATGGCCGTTTTCATCTAGTAAATTCATAGGCACCATTGAAAACTGAGTACTGGCGCCGCCTCCTAAAAAGAGGACTTCATGATCATTGCCAATATCAAGCAATTCCTTGACCAAACTTCTGGCTTCGTCCATGACTGCTACAAATGGTTTAGATCGGTGAGAAATTTCAAGCAATGATAACCCCATTTCATTAAAATCGACAATAGCTGCTGCAGCTGCTTTCATCACCTCTTGAGGTAGTATAGCCGGTCCGGCATAAAAATTATATTTCATACTAAGTCTATGATCAATTTGATGAATAAAGGTGCAAAGGTCTTAAATTTAAGTTCCATTTTTTTGATTAGCTGTGCAAATTTAATGTTAATATGCAGCAACTGAAAAGGCTAACAAGGCTTTAGGCTGATGGTCATAGCATTAAAAGCAGCAGTTGAAAAGGCTATTTTTTCGTAGTAGAACTAATTTTCTTATTAGATGCAGACAAAATGCGTTCCTGCTGATCAATACTTTCATTATGAATGGCCTTGACTATATCCGTGATGAACTCAATGCCTAATCCGTATTGTCTGGCACTGTCCACATATTTTTGAAATATTTCTTTCCATCGCTCTGCTTGCAAAATCGTCATTCTTTTATCTTTTTTGTAATTGCCTATAGCTTGGACCACCTGCATTCTAGAGGCTAGAATAGACACAATCTCTTCATCAATGAGATCAATCTGACCTCGAAAATGCTCAAGTATGGGGTCTATGCCGGATTGTGCGGCCTGCGGATCGCGAAATACCAAATTGTCGATCATAGCAGCATACGCTTCGGGCGTGACTTGCTGCTCGGCATCACTCCAGGCTTTATCAGGAGTGATATGGCTTTCTATCATCAAGCCATCAAAATTCAAATCGAGCGCTTTTTGGGCTACTTGCTGTAACATAGTACGATTGCCACAGATGTGGCTTGGATCACATATCATCAGTACGTCTGGCATTTCAGTCTTAAAGTCGATCGCTATCTGCCACTGCGGACGATTACGGTAGATCTTCTCACCGGTAAATGAAAACCCTCTATGAATGGCGCCAATATGCGTCAGGCCAGCTTTCAATAGCCGCTCCATACCACCAAGCCACAAATTGAGGTCAGGATTGATAGGGTTTTTTAGCAAAATAGGCTGATCTATTCCTTTTAAAGCATCAGCTATCTCTTGCACAGCAAATGGATTGGCCGTGGTGCGTGCACCGATCCACATTATGTCAATACCTTGACGCAGACACATCTCTACATGCGATGCTCTAGCTACCTCTACCATTACCGGTAATCCGGTTTCTTCTTTGACTGTCTTTAGCCATGATAACCCAATCTCGCCGATACCTTCAAATGAACCGGGTCGTGTTCGAGGTTTCCATATGCCTGCTCTAAATACATCAACACTGCCGGTATTTTTCAACCTCAACGCTGTCTCAATAACTTGGCCCTCGGTTTCTGCACTGCAGGGACCGGATATAAATGTATGTTTTTTATTAGGAGTGATCCAGTTCATCATTACTATATATCACAAGGTATGCATTTATACAATATAATGGAGCGTGAGGTTTAAAAATTGTGAAGATAAATGTATGTTGATTTATATTTACTCGTGAATTACTAGATTTTTACTGAAGTAGAAAGGAAGTAAGGTTTTAGTAAAAGTGGATGGTTCATGGTTTGTTTATACCTATATTGAAGGGATTGATTACACTCATATAAGTGATGGAATGGGTGCAGAAGACATTTATATTTCTAGCATTTTTATTGGCAGCTTCAATTACGTATTAAAAATCAGGTGTCACTATATTTTGTTGTCAATATTAGATTTGAAAAGAATAGGAACATGGTTTATGTTAAAATGAATAGAATTAATCTATTTTTTTTCTCAAGAGGCTGAAGTTATGATACAACTACAGATTTGTTGAAATAGATGATAGGGCACAATCAGGAGGAGTCGTGATTTGAACAAATCTATTCAATATCGATCATTCACCCATTACTGTTAAAATATTACTACTAGCCCATTTCAACATATTAATAAAATTTATATCTTTGCATAACTAAAGCATTTTATTCATTTGCAACCTGAATCAGTCATACACATTGAAAATGCCGATATTTGGCAGGGAGATCACCTCGTTTTGAAAAATGTCAATTTCAGGCTTGCTCCTGCAGAGACATGCTACATCATCGGTAAGTCAGGTAGTGGCAAGTCCAGTCTGCTCAAAACGATCTACGCTTCGCTCCCACTCAAATCCGGTAAAGGAACCGTAGCTGGCTTTAATCTGCACGACCTGAAAAACGATGATATTCCGTTACTTAGGCGTAAACTGGGCATGGTTTTTCAAGATTTCATCATCTTTGAAGACTGGACAGTAGGCCGTAACTTATGGTACATTCTGGAAGCTACTGGATGGAAAGATAGGGCTAAAATGACGGCACGAGTTCTTCAGGTTTTAGATATGGTCGGCCTTAATGGTTATGAGAAGAAAGCTATCAATGCGCTCTCAGGCGGTCAGCAACAGAAGGTCATCATCGCACGTGCATTGCTCAACAATCCACCGATCATCATCGCCGACGAACCTACAGGCAACCTCGATCCAGGCGCTAGTGATGAGATTTTATATCTATTGTCAGGTTTGGCAAGAGAACATGGTACTTCCATCCTCATCGCCACCCATGACTATCGACTGATTCAGAAATTTCCAGAGCGTATCTTTAAATGTGAAGATGGTCGATTTATGGAGATGAATTGACCTTTTTTAGGAAATTCTACAAAAACTTTTACTTTTTATTATCTATGAGTTTTTGCAAAAATGGCGAGGCAAAAATAAAATCGTGTAGAATTTCATTACTGTGATTGAGTACCTGATCTTTATTGCCTTTCCAGGCTAAATGGCCTTGATGTAACAGACAGATATTTTCGCCGATTTCCATCACAGAGTTCATATCATGTGTATTGATTACCGTTGTGATATTATGGTCTTTGGTCAGACTAGAGATCAACTCATCTATAGTGATGGATGTCTGAGGATCAAGACCGGAATTGGGTTCGTCGCACAGCAAGTATTTTGGATTAAGTACGATTGCTCTTGCTATACCAACTCGTTTTTGCATTCCTCCGGATAGTTCAGAAGGGAATTTTTTATTGATACCTTCAAGGCTGACACGCTCCAGACAGTAATTGACTCTGTCGATTTTTTCTTTATGCGTTTGTTTTGTAAACATATCTAGTGGAAACTTAATGTTCTGCTCCACCGTCATTGAGTCAAACAGCGCACTACCCTGGAAGAGCATCCCTACCTGCATACGCAGCTTTCTAAGCTCTTCTTTACTGGCTGTTACTAGATTTGTATCGCCATACCACACATGGCCTGATTCGGGTTTGAAGAGCCCAACCAGGATTTTTAATAGGACCGTCTTTCCAGAACCTGATTTACCGATGATTAGGTTGGTCTTTCCTTGTTCAAACACAAAATCAATACCTTTCAGTACTTCATGATCTCCAAAACGCTTGTAAATACCTTCTGCTCTAATCATATATTAGGCTGTTAATACAATTGCAATTACATAATCTGCCAGCAAAATGAGGATATTACTATACACCACTGCACGGGTACTGGCTTCGCCTAGCTCAATGCTGCCTCCTTTGACAAAATAACCCTGATAGCACGATACACTCGTGAGAATATAACCAAAGACCACTGCTTTGACCAGCATTATGAAGACATTGTAAGGTTCAAAAAAGGATCGAATACCTTTGATGAAGTCTGAGGAGGTAAAAAGTCCGACCGGTACACTTGCTATATATGCACCTGCAATCCCGATGATAGCCGATGCGCAAACCAGCACAGGTACCATGAGCAATGCTGCGATGACTTTGGGCATCACCAAATAAGCAGAAGTATTGACACCCATGATTTCCATCGCATCAATGTGTTCCTTCTGACGCATCCCACCCAGCTCTGCTGCCATATTACTCCCGACCTTGCCGGCTAGAACCAGACATGTTATCGTTGGCGCCAGCTCGATGATTTCCATGTCGCGCACGATGTATCCGATATAATAGGCAGGTATAAGGGTGCCTGTCATCTGGTAAGAAAACTGTACTGCCGTCACAGCCCCGATAAATATTGAAATTAGAAACACAATCGGAAATGACCCGATCCCGATATCATACATCTGACGTATCGTCTCTTTATAGTACATTTTACCATTTTCAGGTCGGCGATAAATCTGCCCCTGCCACTGGATAAAATTCCCAAAATGATGAAAAATGTTGAAATTCATTTCCTTATTGATTGCTGACTAAAGCCGGCTTTTGTACATAATAGAAATAATATGGGCATCACCCGTTGGGTCGCTATGTTTCATGGCTCACCTTTCGGTTCGGCCCTATGGGCTTACTCCTTACAGTCGTCACCATTGCACAGCGCTGATGCAAATTATGTAGATTTCAAAAGCAAGTTGTGTCAATTGTTGTGCAAAAATAAACGATATTCTTAACTTTTAACCTATTCAAAATGTTTATCTCTTGCTTTTCTATAATAAAAGTAACTTATTAAAGTCAAATTAATATGAATGTTGTTATCACCGGAGCAACAAAAGGATTAGGCAGAGCACTTGCGATCAAGTTTGCTTCACACGGTCATTCGCTAGCCATCTGTTCACGCCACTTAGATGATTTACGTGATTTTAAATCTGAATTATTGCATCTTTCTCCATCCATTGATGTTTTGATAGCGGCGGTTGATATCAGTCGAAAAGAGGAAGTGCAACGTTTTGGTCAAGAGGTTAAACAACATTTTGGTGTGGTCGATGTACTGATTAATAATGGTGGTATTTTTATTCCTGGAGCCATTAGCACCGAAGCAGATGGCCAGATGGAACGTATGATGGAAACTAATCTTTATAGTGCCTACTATCTCACACGCGCTTTACTACCATGTATGATATCATCAGAGCAACCTCATATTTTTAACATGTGCAGTATTGCTAGTTTTATGGCCTATCCCAATGGTGGATCGTACACCCTATCTAAGTTTGCACTGCTGGGTTTTTCTAAAGTACTCCGCGAAGAGATGAAAACTAAAGGTATCAAAGTCACTGCTATCATGCCGGGCGCTACCTGGACTCATTCCTGGGAAGGTGCCGATTATCCAGAAGATCGCTTGATGCAGCCGGAAGACGTCGCTGATACGGTGTGGGCTGCATACCAGTTGGGGCCATCTGCTGTGGTTGAAGAAATCATTATTCGACCTCAGCTCGGTGATTTGTAGGGTGTAAGATGATCGGTTAAAGGGCTAATCATATTGATTTGACCATATAAAAGCCAATGCTACGCAGAAGCCATATATATTATTCCTAAATTGAGGAATGAGAGTTATATGCTTATTGCATTGTATAAATGCGGATAAAATGGAGGAATGGAGCATCCTGACCCCAATTTTTTAGTGATCTGAATTGCTTTTTCCATTTTGTAACGAAGTAGCTAATAGGGATGATCTAGTCAAAACTTTGATATCTATTGGTATCTATCATTCATAAATACATCGGTTAAAAGGTTGGAATTGCACAAACAGATGATAAATTACATATGAAATATGCACAATAGCTGGTTACGCTCACTTTCACTTTCCGCTGTTAAAATAATTCTTACTCATTTTTGTACACTATTTTCAACATTTCTGCGTCTATATTAGGGTAGGTACTATAGAACACAATAATTTTTGACCACGACAGCATGAAAAATCGATTTTTTACTTATACTTTTTGTTGTGTAATTGCTCTATCTCTGATTGCTGGGCAAAATCTCAATGCTCAAATGTATAATACAGTGGCAGGGATCCGCATAGGCGATGATTTTGGTATATCAGCAGCACAACGTATTGCTGATAAAACCACTATTGACTTAACGGTGCAGCCGGGAACATTTGCGGGAAGACAACTGGCCATGTTGATGGTTAAGCAACACTCATCATTATTGACCAAAAGACTCAACTTTTTTTTGGGTGGTGGTTTATATGCTCGAAATATTGAGACCATTGTTAATGATGCGTCTGTATTCAACAAAACAGCTGGTGTAGGTTTTACCTTAGGTGGAGAACTTACACTTGGCAATTTGAGTATTGCGGCTGATTATGTGCCGCTGGTATATTTTGGTGGAAATGACAGCCACAGACGATTTACCACTACATCAGGGTTGAGCTTGAGGTATGTATTTGTACATCGACCAACCAAAACAAAGACCTTCTTCCAAAAACTCTTTAAAAAGAAAAAATAACGCCCAATATGCCGGTTGTTTGACAAAGATGCATCAGATAATTAATCCAAATGATTTAGGAATTATTTTGTAAATTTGTTATGTTACCATTTATAATCATGTAAATTGGATGTTATGAGAACAATGTTAGTTTTAATTTTGACGACTTTAGCAACTTACTCTATGAGGGCACAGGAAAATGCAATCATTTATGTAGGAGATCCGATGTGCTCATGGTGTTATGGCTTTGCACCGGAACTGGATAAGGTCAAGGCCGCATTTCCTAATACACACTTTGAGATGATCATGGGCGGATTACGTGCACATGGTACCGAAACGATGGGCGACCTGAAGGACTTTCTAAAAGAACATTGGATGGAAATTGCTCAACTTACAGCTCAGCCATTCAAATACGATATCCTGGATCAGTCTGAGCTTGTCTATGATACTGAGCCGGCATGTAGAGCGGTGATGGTTGTAGGTCAGCTTAAACCCGAGTCTATGTATGAATATTTTAAGGCTGTACAACGCTCGTTTTATGCTCAAAATAGACTGCCACAAGCGGATACTTATGCTCAGCTTGCAACACAATTTGGTATAGCAGCGTCTGATTTTATGGAAGCTTTTGATAGTGATGACTCAAAGGATGCTATTGATGAAGCTTTTAATAGGGCAGAAATTTTAGGTGTCAGAGGTTTTCCTACATTGATGGCCAGAATTGATGGTAATATGTATATGATTAGCAATGGTTTTCTCAAAGCAGATAAGATTATTAAGTTACTGAAAGACCTCGGTATGAATTGATTAAAAGAATAGATTCCAGTCACCTTGGATTTTAATATGTTGATTATTCAAAGGTATAAGCCATTCCGGCTATTTAACGGTATCGGCTAATCGCTTTGAATGAATTTTAATATCTGGATTAAGTAAAATATTGCTCGATTAAAACGAGCTATTTTACATCTTTAGGAGAATGGAATGTATCGATTTTCATCTTTCTTGAAACAGTTTTTGCAAAAAATATATAAGTATGGCCTAGCAAGAACCCTGTAGATACATGCTAAACCCAAATTACGCATTTGAAATTTACTACATGAAAATGTTGCTTCAAGTCTATACCAGTATTTGTTTTTCTGTCCTCGACAAAGTAAAACTATGCTTGCGGAATAAAAACGCCGTGCCTCATAGCGATTTAGTATCATTCCTCTTCGGAACAAAACCTAATGAGTAAAATGGGTTAAAAAAATCATCTTACAGTATGTCAGAATTTAACAGTACGTCCCTGATAAAGCTTGATATTATAGGCGATTAGTCTTGTCAGTTACGTCCGTAGGTCATTTGGTTATGTAAAATTTTGAGTTATCTTTGACCTTTAATTTTCGATATAGATGAAAAGCTTTCTTCCTGCCTTATTAGGTTTAATCTTGTTTTCGCTGACTTCTTGTAAGACGCAAAGGGTAGTCCATACAGCTAAGGATGAGCAGATGACATCATCTGAAGTGCGTGTGATTCATGATGTAGCACTCAATGGTAAGATTTATTCAGCTATGTGGCAGCAGAATGCCGGTGAATTTAGAGCATTGTGCTATCAAGCTTACAATGCTGCTAGGATGTCGCTTGATTTGGAGTTGCAAAAAGCGCATACAAGACCGCTGGCTATAATTACTGATGTGGATGAAACATTTCTAGATAATTCACCTTATGCTGTTACCCAGGCACAAAGAGGCAATGAGTTTGACCTGGAGTCATGGATGGATTGGACATCGAAGGGAAGTGCATTACCGCTGGCAGGGTCAAATGAGTTTTTCAATTATGCAGCTTCAAAAGGAGTATCTATATTTTATATAACTAATAGAGATATTCGGGAAAAAGAAGGAACACTCAAAAATCTGATTAACCTTGAATTTCCATTTGCGGATGAAGAACACTTGATGCTACTGACCGACACGTCCAATAAGGAAGCAAGAAGACGGAAAATACTGGAAAATTACGAAGTAATCATGTATTTGGGTGATAACCTTGGAGATTTTGCTGAAGTTTTTTATAAGCAACCTCAGGCAGTGCGCAATCAAAAAGTCAACGAACTGTCAAAATTATTTGGTGTTCGTTTTATTGTTTTGCCTAATTCCGGTTATGGCGATTGGGAAACTTCATTGCCGACCTTTAATCCTAAGGCTTCACCTTCTGAAAAAGACAAAGCCATTATGCACAATTTAAGAGGCTATTGATCTTTTTCTCTTAAAATATTTTTAATATCATAACCGCTCAACACCGTCTTTTATCGGCAATCCTGCCCGATTACAAGGTGAAATGTTAATTCTGTTTTAAAACTGAATGGTTTTGAATCTTTTGATCTTCTAAACCGGTTTTCAGTACAGATAGCAATTAAGAGATGTTCAGACATTTATTCATATTAGTTTTTTTTAGTATTCTGACCACAGTGGACTTGATGGGGCAGAACATTATTCGATGGAATACCTGGGAAGAAACGATAGACAAGGCACAGAAGAATAAAAAGATGATAATAGTCGATGTTTATACCGACTGGTGTGGGTGGTGTAAGCGTATGGAAAAGATGACTTTTTCTGAAAATCACATAGCTAAGTACATTAATGACCATTTCTATGCTGTCAAGTTTAATGCTGAAATGAAAGATCCTATAGTGCTAAAAGGCAAAGAATATCGATATGTTAAAAATGGTAAACGGGGTTACCATGAGTTGGCTTTGGCCTTATTGCAAGGTCGCCTGAGCTATCCTTCTATTGTCTTTATGGATGAAAACTTCAATGTTATCCAGGCTATTCCGGGTTTTCAGAGTTCTGAAGATTTTGAGAAGATGATTGCCTATTTTGCTACTAATAGTCACAAAACTACGCCCTGGAATCGGTTTGAAAGCGCATACAACCGCGCAACTTACTTTACCCAGGAGTAAACGTGGACTTTTATAGATATTCGAGAGATTTTAAATCTGTTTCAATATTTTTGAGAGCAGACTGATCATCTGCAAAAAATATCAACCATCCGATAGTTGAAATTACAACAGCCACACCTAGTGCAATCCAAAACGAAAATTGTTGATTGCTTCCTGTTATAATGTCTGAAATAAAGACCATCATCATTGGAAAAAAGAGGATATAAGCTAGTTTTACTGCTGTATAGCGCATTTCTTTTAAATGAAACCCTTCCCAAAGATATTTGTCAAACTGATTTTTATATTCGGTGAGCTTTAGTGTTTCTGCGGTGAGTCGCTTTCTAATAAATATAAAGTATCCAAGACCCAGAAGTATGCAAACCAGTGACAATATGGTTCCGAAACGGATAAAATGATACAATGAGACGGCTGAGAAGGTAATCATCAGTGCATTGAACATGATTACGTATTCTTTCTTATCTGTATCTTCCTTCATTTTGCGGATGAGTTCTATGCGCTTGGCCTCACCGGGAGATAGTGTAGGTTTCTTAGGCGTAAATGGTGCATCATGTTCCTCAATGATTTGCTGAATACGGTGCGTTTTATCTTCGCGGATGAAAGGACTGTGATCTTCTGACATAACACTTGAATTTATACAGTGCAAAATTAATACATATTATTAATATTTAGCATATTTCAGATATTGATTTTAAATTATTTATAATATTTATTGAATTAACTCTTCGTAGCGGCTATGGTTAGGATTGAAATGGATGCAGGAGAGGCACTCATGATTTTATGGCAGCAAGCCTCTAGTGTAGCGCCGGTGGTCACTACATCATCTACAATCAATACATGACGTAGGTGTACTAGTTCAGGTCTTTTGCAGACAAAGACATCGGACACATTTTCTACTCTTTCAGATCTAGTCTTACCTGTTTGTGACTCATTGGCTATGGTCTTGATGAGTACATCTTCATGAAACGGAATATTGCAAGTTTTACCTACACTTTGACCGAATACACTGCTTTGGTTATAGCCTCTTTTCTGCTGTTTTTTATAGTGGATTGGAACCGGAATGATGATGTCTGGCTGTAAGAAAAGTGTTGACGTTGATAGTCGTTGACCTGCTAAAACACCGAGTATTTCTCCTATTTCCTTATTACCTGTATATTTCAATCTGTGTAGCATATGCTGTACCATGCTGCCTTGTCTGAAAGTCAACAAAGCGGCTCCATGATGTAGAGGTATCCTACCATAAAAGTGCTTCATCACTGTATTGTCTTTAATTTTAAAGTGATCTGAAAATGGGAGATCGTGCAGACATTGTACGCAAAACCAAGCATCTTGAGACCTGGATTCCCGATTGCAGGCGAGGCATAAATCAGGAAACAAGCTACGGAACAAATCCTGAAATAAAGATGATATTTGAGTGAAGTATATCATGGCCATCAGCTGATTGAAAAGGAATATAATTAGCGTTGCATTTTTATGGTATTGTATATTTTTATCAAAAGGCTCTTTCTAATGGTAACACATTTATCACTGATATAATTGCAAAATAAAGTGAAATAATATCTTTAAGTTATGTACTTTTGTCGGCTTATCTAAAATTATTGAAAATGAAGCGATTATCATTGAGTTTTTGGATTGTTATTCTAATGGTTTCTTTATGGTCATGTAGCACCAAAAAGGAAATGGTTACAGATATGGTTTATGCTGATGAAGGACTAGCAGGAAGATTGCTGGATTCTGTCGATGTTTATCCCTCTGATGATGAAGAATATGCTGAAGATATCTCAGAACCTAAAGTGTACCAGCCTTCAGCAACGATGACTTATGATATAATCAATACCAAGCTTGATTTGAAATTTGACTGGGCAAAGCGTTATGTATTAGGAAAAGCCACTCTTCAGTTAAAACCATATTTCAAACCGATAGATAGCCTCAGTTTAGATGCTGTTGGCTTTGATATTCATGAGGTAAAACTCAATAATCGACCTATTCAGTACAAATACGATGGGAATCAGATGACGGTATATTTACCTAAAACTTTTACTAGAAGAGATACTTTTGTGGTCTTTATTGACTATACCGCAAAGCCGGATGAAAATAGTATTTCAGGCAGTGAAGCTATCAGTTCTAATAAAGGATTGTTCTTTATTAATCCTGATAGTTCTGATCCTGATATGCCGCGACAAATATGGACACAAGGAGAATCACAGAACAATAGCCGATGGTTTCCTACTTTTGACAGGCCTAATGAACGATTTTCACAGGAGATTACACTGACAGTGGATGATAAGTATAAAACGCTATCTAACGGTCTTTTAGTTAGTTCTGTGAAGCATGCTGACGGTACACGTACCGACCACTGGAAGCAAGACAAACCCCATGCTCCTTATCTGGTAATGCTGGCTGTAGGTGATTTTCATGAAGATATTGACACTTGGAATGGTATCAAGCTCCACTATATGGTAGATAAAAACTATTCAAAATATGCTAAGCAGATATTCAATAATACGCCGGAGATGTTGTCATTTTTTAGTGAGAAGCTACAATATCCATATCCTTGGGATAAATATGCTCAGATAGCTGTCAAAGAATATGTATCAGGAGCTATGGAAAACACAGGTGCGGTGGTATTCGGTGATTTTGTTGAGAAAACCGCACGTGAGTTGATTGATAATGACAATGATCTCATTGTAGCGCATGAAATGTTTCACCACTGGTTTGGTGATCTTGTCACATGTGAAGACTGGTCTAATCTTACCCTTAATGAAGGTTTTGCTAACTATGCAGAGTATATGTGGTATGAGCATAAATACGGAAAAGATAGAGCGGATTTCCTCTTACTACAAGAAGCAGGTAATTTTTTTAGGGCAGTCACAGGAGGCAACCTACGCCCATTAATCAACTATTATTACACAGACAGAGAAAAAATGTTTGACGTACATAGTTATAGTAAGGGTGGGTTAGTTTTACATATGCTGAGAGCTTATGCAGGTGATGATGCTTTTTTTGCAGCATTGAATAAGTATCTTACTGATAATGCTTATTCAGCTGTTGAAATTGATGAATTGCGAATGGCATTTGAAGATACAATGGGGGAAGATCTACACTGGTTTTTTGATCAATGGTATCATTCCGAAGGTTATCCGATTATAGAAGCCGAATTTGCTTATGATACCTTGGCACAAACGATGAAGATAGAACTGAGTCAGGAAGGCAGTGAACAAACCTTTGATATGAAATTTAATCTTCCTTTTGAAGTCGCACTTTATGATGCTGACGGCGCTGTAACTTATCATCCAATACGGCTAACCGAAGGCCGGCAAACTTTTTATATCCATGACCTTAAGAACATACCGGTGACATTTGAACTGGATGGAAAAGATGCTGTGTTGGCCATCATTACTGACAATAAAACAGAAGAGCAAGAAAAAGAACTATTCTTAAAATCAGGTCACCTCAGAGATCGAATCAGCGCCTTTAGCTCATTAGGTGAAAATACAGCCAGTGTCTTAGATGCGGCACTCAATGATGATTTTTATTACATCAGACAGATGGCTATCAACTCTATTCCTGAAGAAAAGATGGGACAGTATATAGATATTTTGCAGAATATGGTGCTGACAGATAAGCATGCTGATGTAAGAATGGAAGCGCTCGTTAAGCTTGCAGAGTATGCTGACTACGATGTGTTACCTCTGTGCAAAATAGTAGTGAATTCTGAACCAGCATATCCTGCTCTTGAAGTGGCACTCTCTATTTTGGGTGATGCTGAGCCTGAAATGCGTTCACATTATTTTAATCAATATAAAAATGATGATTCTAATGCTTTGACTGCTTTAATGGTTACTTTTATGGAAGATGCCACTCCTGAGCATATGGACTATCTTGAGACAAAAGCTAAAACTATCAGCGGAGAGCATATTTTTAACTTTTATCAGGCTTATGGCCACTTTATGAGTGACAAAGATTTAAAAACTGTTGAAAGGGCAGTTGATTTTAATAGTCAACTGATAAAATTACAGCCAGGTAATATGTATAAAATGTATGCAGTCATGATCTTTTTAAATCAATTAAAAGAAAATCTTGCATCAAGAGACCAGACAGATGAAGTCAAAGTGCTGATTGATAAAATTGACGGTATTTTAGCTGGCCTTTTTTGATTGTTTTTACCTGAGTCCCTTTTTTGTATAATACTTTCAAAAGGCAGATTATAAACTTTCGTTCTGTGCCTTTGTTGGATTTAATAGAGATTATTTAATATATATAATTAATGGTATCTAAAGATAATTATGATATTTTATGGTTAGAAATATCATGATGATAATATATTGAATATATGAAAATATGGAAGTAAAGGTAAGATTGCTCAAGGAAGAAGATTATCATGGTTTGCGTGAAGCCATGGTTGCAGCATATGAGGGTTTTGGGTCTGTATGGCGAAAAGACAGTATTCATAAATTGCTCAATAAATTCCCAGACGGGCAGTTTTGTGTAGTAGTAGATGGCAAGGTAGCAGCATGTGCCCTATCTATCATTGTTGAATACAAACTATACGGCGATAACCATTCATATGAGGAAATAACTGGCAATTATACTTTTGATACGCACGACGATGATGGAGATGTGTTATACGGGATAGAGGTTTTTGTTGATCCGGAATTTCGTGGTTTGCGTCTGGCTAGAAGACTGTATGATGCACGTAAGGAATTGTGTGAAAAACTCAACCTCAAGGAAATTAAGGTTGGAGGACGTCTGCCAAACTACCACAAATACAGTAATGACATCACTCCTAAAGCATATATTGAAGGCGTCAGAAAAAAGGAGATTTTTGATCCGGTACTTAATTTTCAATTGTCAAATGATTTTCACGTAGTAAAGGTGCTTAAAAACTATCTACCCGGAGATGCGGCATCTGAAGAATATGCATGTTTGCTGGAGTGGAACAATATATACTATACGCGCAGGAAAAAGTCATTTAGCGAAAGCATCATTAGATTGGGTCTGGTGCAGTGGCAAATGCGGCCATTCATTGACGTAGATCAGTTTATGGAACAGGTAGAATATTTTGTAGATGTACTGAGTGGTTACCATTCAGATTTTGCACTTTTTCCTGAGTTTTTTAATGCGCCATTGCTTGCAGCTTATAATCATCTAGATACTCCCGAAGCATTGAGAGCGCTTGCTGGCCATACTGATGAGATCTTAAATCGGATTAGTGAGTTAGCTATTTCGCATAATATCAATATTATTACAGGTACACTTCCGGTAGTAGAAGATGATAAATTGTACAATGTAGCTTACTTGCTACATCGCAATGGGCAGCGTGATGAATACAAAAAAATTCATATTACACCGTATGAAGTAAAGTATCATGGATTTTCAGGTGGTGAGACTATTAAAGTCATTAATTCTGACTGTGGTAAAATCGGAATGTTGATATGTTACGATGTAGAATTTCCAGAACTAGCTAGACTACTTGCTCTTGACGGTATGCGAATTTTGTTTGTGCCATTTCATACCGATACTCAAAATGCCTATATGCGGGTAAGGAACTGCTCTATGGCGCGTGCGATAGAAAATGAATGTTATGTCGCTATTGCAGGAAGTGTGGGCAATTTGCCTGGTGTAAATAATATGGATATCCAGTTTGCACAAGCGGCCGTATTTACTCCATCGGATTTTGCATTTCCTACCAATGCCATCAAGGCAGAAGCAACACCTAACACGGAGATGACCCTTGTAGTTGATGTAGATCTGAATCTCTTGAGGGAGTTGCATCATTATGGCTCGGTACAGACGATCAAGGACAGACGAACCGACTTGTACGAAGTGAGAAGGTTGAAAAATTAAAAAATGGATTAATGACTTCTTCAGGCAAAACAGTAGTGGTTATTGGCGCTACAGGCGCAACAGGCTCAGCATTAGTGCACAAGTTGTTAGACCATCCAAAGGTCGATAAGGTCATAGCGCTTGTACGCCATCCAAAATTGGTCAGACACCCTAAACTACGTCAGGTGACTGTGGATTTTAACCACTTGGAGGACTATGCCAGTGAAATACGTGGTGATGTGGCTTTTTCTTGTTTGGGTACAACCTTAAAAGCAGCAGGAAGTAAAGAAAATCAGTGGATAGTGGATGTGGACTTTCAGTACCGCTTTGCTCAGGTTGCAGCCGATAACAGTGTGCCAGTTTTTGTCTTGGTCTCCAGTATCGGTGCAAATCCATCTTCAGCCATGTTTTATCCTCGTATGAAAGGTACACTGGAAGAGCAGATAAAAAACCTCCATTTTCAGCATACTATTATTTTTAGACCAGCACCTTTGGTTCGCCCCAGTACGGATAGAATAGGAGAAAAGCTAGGTGTCAAAGCGATGCAATGGATCAATCGTTTGGGTTTGCTTAAACATTACAGACCGATAAAGGTCTCCACCCTGGCTCGTTCGATGATCAGTGCTGCATTTCACCCCAATGAAAGGCTAAGTTATCTTGGTGTCAAGGAAATACTCGATTCTCAATGATAATGGAAGGTCGTCTCTTGATAGGTAGATCTGTTTAGCATTTATCTGATGTAAATTTGTACTCTCAATAGCTCATTTTACACAATGGCAAGGTTAATATTTTCTACTTTTATAGTTGAATAACTGCCAAACATTCTCAGCCTACCTTTGTTATTAAGTTTTGTGTTTAGCCATTAGCAAATTTTTAACATAGAGGTTTGTTTTTTTAAGCCGAGATTAACAGTGCAGCTTGTGGTCATCACGTCTTAGTATTATCAAATCAAATTCAATTTTTAATCGTTTAAAAAGTAACGTTATGAGAATCTTTAGAAAAATCCAGCTTTTAATACTCTTTTCTGTATTTGCTTATGCAGCTAATGCTCAATATGCAGCAGGAGTGAAAATCGGTGTCAATTATGGTACTGCAGGAATTAAAGGTATTGCAGAGCAATTCCTACCTGATATCAGTGTTTATCCAGGTTTTGTGGCCGGTGCGATGGTCGAAATCCCTATGCAGAATGGATTTTCTTTTCGTCCTGAAGTCAATTTTGTTCAGAAAGGATTTATAGCAAAAGTATCTAAAGACGATCTAGATCTTTTCGGTATAAATACACCGGTGGGTGGAAAGTTGAAAACAAGGATGAACGACCTTGATGTGCCACTTTTGATTAAATACAGCAGAGGTTCTGATCTTGCTAAGTGGTATGTTATCGCCGGACCTAAAGTGGGTTTTTCTCTTGATGCTCATACTAGACCTGTAGCTACTGCTATTGTTGATATCAAATTGCCTAAGATCAATATTCCTGTTGATAGCGATTACTTTCAGAGATGGGAGATTGGTGGTATTATCGGTGTAGGTGGCGAAATCAAAGCTGGCCCTGGCAAAATATTCGGTGATGTACGTTATGATATGGGTTTCAATACCAAAGTACACAATACCATCATTGACTTCAAGACGACCAATCGAGCTTTTGGTTTGTCAGCGGGTTATGCATATCAGTTCTAATTTTTAAATTTTTCATTATACAAAAAGGAGAAAGTCTGTTTGCAGGCTTTCTCCTTTTTTTGTATTGTATAACATGAAAGACAGGTCTTAGAATCTTGTCTTATTGTTTTCCTATTCCATACTCCGCATTGACAAAATCAACCGTTTTCTCTGTCACATTTTTAGTAATCCAGGTCGTCTTTTTCTTTTTATCCTGCACTAATGTGCTTTGATACTCCATCATAGGACCCGAGGATACTTTGGACATATTATCGTTGTAAGTGGATGGCGTAAATCGGTTAAGGTAGGCTTCTGCCGTTTTGGACACATTGATAGGGAAGTTCTTTGCTATGTAAAATACAGTCTCTTCCTTGGAGGATGTGCCTCTATATTCATCACAGATATAACTTACTATTTTTTTAGTTTTACCTGTCTTAGCAAAGGTGTAATCATCTTTTTCTTCATCTTCACTTGCAGTAAAAGAATCCATAATGCCTTTGGTCAGCTTAGAAATATTAGACACAACCTGGGCAGATTTTATACCATCTTTATCTGTTTTATACATAATCATAGCATCTCGTTGCACATCAAAAACAACGAGCTGACTTTCTTTCTTGCTTTCGAGGCTTGCAAAACCTAAGATTGCATCTTTTTTAGAGTAGTAAAGTCGCACATTAGATTTGGACTTGTCATAATCTGTGATTTCTACTTCCTGCACAATATCAAAGGTGTATTTGTCAGGTAAGTCTGCCTTTTCATTCATGCTATTCAGAAAGTCATTGTAGGATTTGCCTACTTTATCCCAGTCAACACGCTCTCCATGCGCTACAGAATCCTGATATTTTTGTCGTAGGATGGAATCCATAGATACTTCGATTGGTCTGAATGCACGTTTTACAATTTCATCAGCGATGGCATCCACTACCTTATCTTCAATTCTTCTTTGTACCTGATCGAGTACACGTCCTAATATTTGTGCTTCTGCAGTTGAAAACATAAAAATAGAAATCAAGGCTAAGAAAATATGTTTAGTCATGAATGTTGTTTTAAATTTTTAATAGATGTTTGCAAATATAGAGAATTTAAAATAAAATCTACAATGATTCATAAGAATAGGCATAGGTATGAATTATAATAAAGGGTTTTCACGGAGGATTCTGCTAGGGGATTTTGCAGGGTGCAAACACTATTTTAATCTTTTTCTTTCAACACTACTTCCGTACCTTCTTGTGTCAGCATCGTATTAGGGAAAATTTGTTTTGCTTGACGTAGGAATTCGGTTTTATCCGCATATCTGGTGCTGTAATGTCCGAGGAGCAGAAGATCTACATCAGCTTTCCGAGCGATGTTTGCTGCATCCGATGTAGTACTGTGCATACGCTCAGCTGCTAGCTCTTGCATATCAGATAGATAGGTAGATTCGTGGTAGAGTGCATTTGCATTATTAATATATGGTATAATCGCCTCATCATACGCCGTATCAGAACAATAGGCATACCTTCGAATAGCATGTTTAGTAAAAAGTGCATCTTCTGGGTAAATTAGGTGCGACGGACGTTGCACCGGGTTGCCTTGCTTAAGTTGACGAATCTCATCGTAAGAAAGATGATACTCACTGATGAAATTTTGCCGGATATTCAATCTAGGTTTTTCACTTATCACATAGCCAAATGTAGGTATTCGGTGATGAAGTGGCACAGCTCTAACCTCTACCACATTGTCCTCATAAACAGGATTGTCAATGCTCGATATTTCTTTTACCACAATGTCAAACAAGAGATGAGAAACGGATAACCGGATTGTCGTTTCTACAAATTCTGCAATGCCCAGAGGTCCGATTATCGTCAGGCCATCCACGCGCTGAAAATGGGCATAAGACGTAAGCAGACCCGGCAATCCAAAGAGATGGTCTCCATGTAAGTGGCTTATAAATATAGCTTTGATTTTATTACGACGGATGTTATACTGCATCATTTTCATCTGCGTACCTTCCGCACAGTCTATTAGGTAGGAATGATGACCGACGGTTACCAATTGAGCGCTGGCGATGGTATTGAGTGCTGGCAGTGCAGCATTTGAACCCAGTATCTTTATTGTAAAATCCATAGAAAATTAACAAATGCTCATAATGAATGTTTATCTTAGGGCGTGCCACCAGCCTACATTCTTCCGGCTGCTGTCGGGCTATCCGCTGTACTTCGTGCCGCTGCTATCCCTCACGCAACGGATGACTATTGTTCGATATTATTCCATACCTTAAATATCCACCAGCCTGAAACTAAAGCGACAATAAGTGCAATCAAGGTCTGCATGATCATACCATAAATAAGGTATCCCATGCCAAAAAGCAATGCATAAACGGCTATACATCCGAGAAACATCATCAGGAGTTCTGATACAAATTTACCTTGTGTGATATCTGTCTTTTGTAGTGCACCAGAGGCAATGCCACTTTGAATGACAGGTTTCCATCCGGCACTATGAGGTCGGATCTTCTTGTAGAAATTGATGAGCACTTGCTTATCAGTAGGTCGAGTAAAAATCGTAACTCCTATCCAGGCGATAGAAGTGATGAGCACACCTAAGATCATTTTTTCATGGCTCGCCATACCGTCTTTGACATAGAGTTCCATAATAAGTGCGACCACAAATGAAACGACCATCGCTGTGATTTCGCTGAGTGCATTGATGCGCCACCAGAACCACCTTAGGATGAATAAAAGCCCGGTGCCAGCCCCGATTTGGAGTAAAATGTCAAAAGAAGCTTTGGCGCTTGTCAGATAAAGCGAAAGTGCAGAAGCCAGAATCATCAGCAATACAGTACTGATTCTTGCTACTGCTACCAGTTCTTTTTCTGATGCTTTTGGCTTGTAAAATCTTTGATAGACATCATTGACAATATACGAACTGCCCCAGTTGAGATGGGTAGAAATAGTGGACATCAGTGCCGCAATCAAAGCAGCTATAACAAGTCCCATCAGTCCGGCAGGAAGGTAAGAAAGCATAGCCGGAAATCCCAGATCGTCTTTTACAAATGAAGCATCAATGGCTGGGAATCTTGCAGCGATATCACTTGCATTAGGAAATATGACAATCGAAGCAAAAGCTATCAGTATCCATGGCCACGGTCTAAGTGCATAGTGTGCTACATTAAAAAGTAAGGTAGCAATCACCGCGTTTTTCTCATCTTTGGCAGAGAGCATTCGCTGGGCAATATATCCACCACCTCCAGGTTCTGCGCCTGGGTACCAGACACTCCACCATTGGACTGCCAGTGGGATGATCAGTAAGGGTACAACGGTGCTCATATCGTCCATTCGGGGCAGAAAACTCATTTTGGATTGTACATTAGGATGTGAGAGCAACTGGTCTAAACCACCGATTTCTGGCATATTGACAATATATATGGCAGCCCATACCATACCTATCATCGCCAGTATAAACTGGAAGAAATCGGTATATAGTACACCTTTATATCCTCCTATGGCCGAATAAATAACCGTGATTATGGAAACAATGACAATGGTCTTGATGGCAGATAATCCTAGTAAAATGCCAGCTATTTTAATACCTGCTAGCATCACTGTTGCCATAATGACTACATTGAAAAATACGCCTAAATAGATGGCCCTAAAACCTCTTAGGAAACTAGCTTCTCGACCACTGTATCTTAGTTCATAAAATTCTAAGTCAGTAGTGATTTCTGATCTGCGCCAGAGCTTTGCATACACAAAAACAGTCAACATACCGGTTAGCAAAAATGCCCACCAAGCCCAATTGCCAGCGACACCGTTGTTTCTGACGATGTCTGTAACGAGATTAGGCGTATCTGCTGAAAACGTAGTTGCCACCATTGATATACCTAGCAACCACCATGGCATTTGTCTCGAACCAAGGAAAAATTCCTCGCTGTTTTTGCCTGATTTTCGGGTGACGACCACTCCTAAAATTAAGGTCACAATGAAATAAAGGAGGATAATACCCCAGTCAAGATTTGCCAGTTGCATATATCAATTTTTAATCACCATATATCAAAATACGGCTGAAAAATAGGCACTTCTTTTTAATTTAACATTATCTATACCTAATTTCCTGTATAATTAATTTGAAATACATGAATAGTCTTTGAAATTATGATCTGTAATATGGGAGTAAAAAACAATGTGGAATTCATTGATTTTGTGAGTAGGATTCATGTGCCAAGACATAGAATTTTATCACTACAAATACAACAATGGATATAGCTACAGCAAAATAGTACTGAAAATACAATTTTACATATCTTTGCGTTCTGCTTGAATGGAGAGAAATATTCAGTGCAGTTTTACGTTTATATAAGCATCTTGAGACAGACGTATATTATAAAAAACCTCATCAAAGGCTTACTAGGAATGGTCATCTTACTGGCTTTGTCGCTTAAGGTTGTGGCACAGACTAAGATTTCTATTCACAGTGAGGATAATCAAATCATAGATGCAAGAGAGGATCCTCCGACACAATTTCTCAACGGCAATGTGAGGATATACCATGCACACACATTTATGTATTGTGACACCGCAGTGCTTCGTGGTAATGTGTTGCGAATGCGTAATAATGTCTCCTTTATACAAAATGATACAATTCGGATTTTTGCCGACTCTGCTAAATACAATGGAGATTCTTTAATCGCCTATCTTTATGGTAATATCATTTTGGAGAATGGCTTCAACCGTAAACTTTATACCACATCACTGAAGTATGATGTGGGGCGAAAGATTGCATATTATAATGATAATGCACGTATGGAAGACAAGGGAAGTAGCCTCATCAGTCGGCGCGGTCGTTATGTACTGAATGATAAGACAGCCTATTTTTATGAAAATGTCAAAGTATTAGGAGATCAGTTTGAACTTATAACCGATTCGCTGGCGTATAATACGGAGACTCAAATCGCTCACTATCTAGCACCGGTTCAAATTACCAAAGATTCCGCTTTGATTTATAGCGAAAATGGATGGTTTAATCTCGGGATACAAGAAGGAGAATTTACCGGCAACGCACAGTATATCGAAGGCAACACCATTGCTCATGCTGATACCATCCGTTATGAAGGTGAGCATGATATCGTCAGATTAATCAGTGGTAAAACACTGAGTACCTATACTTCTGATCAGGATACGGCTTCAGCTCAGATTATAGCTTATGACAGAAAAAATGAGACCTATACGCTTAATGGGAACGCACATTATAAAAACAAGACCAATGAAGTAAAGGGTGTGGATATCTTTTATGATAAAAAGAATGAAAAGTTTAAAGTCGTCGGAAGGTCAGAGGTGAGCGATCCACCGATGATTATAAAAGCCGATACACTTGATTATGATAAAACTATACAATATGGTAAAGCCGATGGTAATGTAATATGGATGGACACTTCAGCACAGACGACTATCGTGGCAGACCATGTACTTTATCACGGAAACACTAACGACATGCTGGTGACTAACGATATTGGGCGACCTTTATTCATCACTGTTATGGATCATGACTCACTGTACATGAAAGCAGATACTTTTAAATCTTTTAGAGTGATTCGAGAGCGAATTATCCTACCGGATCGTCGGTCAGGACGAAGCCAACAGGTAGAAAGAGATACAGCAGTAGTGTCAAAAGATACGCTTCAAATGAATGATACACCTAAGTCTGATATGGATTCGCTGACACAAGCAGACAGCATTGCTTCTCGGATCAATTCAGATACGATTTACACTGGCATCATGGACACCATGGATTACTTTGTGGGCTATCACACAGTGAGAATATTCAAATCGGATATGCAGGCAGTATGTGATTCACTGGTCTTTAGCAAATTTGATTCGACCTTTACATTAATGCGATCGCCATTTTTATGGTCGGATAGTACTCAGATTAATGGCGATACCATTACTCTTACCTTGAAAGACAAAAAGATTGACCATCTGAGTGCCTTTCGCAACGGTACCATTCTAAGTACTGAGGACAATCTGTTCTTTGACCAAATTCAGGGTAGAGCATTACTGATTAGATTTGAAGATAGCAAGATGAAATCAATGGATGTAAGTGGTGATGCTAAAATGGTCTTTTATCTCAAGGATGAGGACAAAGCTTACATTGGTGTGAATGTCACCGAAGCAAGCACTATGAAATTCGATTTCAAAGATAAAAAAGTTACAGACATCAAAAACTATAAGGAACCCAGATCCACTGTTTTTCCGATGCGTACTGCAGCTCACGAGACACTAAAAATTAAAGGCTTTAAGTGGAACCAGAGCCAACGACCTAAATCAAAAGATGATATTTGAGCAGATATAAGCGTAATACTATTGTTTGGTTTGATGGTTGCAATAAGACTCAACTTTAGAAATACAAACTTTCTATTGCACTTTGCTAACTAGTCAGTTGTTTGTCTGACATACCCAAGCCTCACTATCACTCATCTATTAAAATGATCTACTTCCAGCTAAGTATCTTTAATTCTACTCGTTGGTTTTTGGCTCTGCCTGTAGCCGTCCTATTATCAGCGATTGGCTGTCGTTTGCCATATCCTTTAAACTGAATTTTACTTGGGTCCACACCTTTATTGATAAGGTATTCAGCAACAGCTTTAGCTCTGGCAGTACTCAACTCATCACAATAGGAAATAGATGGAATGCTATTAGTATGGCCACCGATTTCAACAATTACTTTATCAGAGGACATTAAAAAGCCATAAATATCATCAAGTACAGCATACGATGATGATTCTATTTTAGAACTATCAGCTTTAAATTGTAAACTTCGAATTTCTATAATCTGTCCTTCTTTAACTTTGTTTTTATCAAGTTCATGAAGTACTTTAGGTTTAAAAGTGTCACTTGATTTTGTAGTCGTATCCATTGTCCCTTTTTGCTGACCTGCTGCTTTCCTGTTATTTCTCTGCTTATGTGGTGGAATATTCGATTTTACAATATCATTTTCAGGGGTATCTCCCGGACAGGGTATGCTAACAAAAGCAGAAGCTCCATCAACTAGAATATTCCCGTTGTAAGGAAATTGTACCGGTGTCTTATAATAGGCAGATAAGGTAATGGATCTGATATTGGTCTTAGGTCTAATTTTAAAAGTAAAAATCTGCCAACTAGTGTTATTAATGGGTGTCGATTCTGCAAGTAATTCAGCTTCATTGCAATAGCCATTTCCTCCCCAAACTCTGAGCACAGCGGGTGTTGTATAATTGGCCACAGCCATACTGATCCTGCTGTGACTTACATAAGAAGATGCACGAGCAAGGTGAATTGAAAACTTGTAGCATTGATTAGCTTTTAGCTCTCCAACCAGTCTAGTGGACACAGCTTCGTAAGTACCATTATCTCTAACTACCATGCCCAGATATGTTTTTTTATCTGATGCCGGAAGGTTGTTTTCCCAGAAACCATTAGGATGAATATCAGGTGGTGTCTCTAGTGGAAAATTAATTGCGCCACAGTCGAACCAATCTTTTATTGGGCCGCTACCGTCACCACCTCGTTTTGGAGTGTCTTCAAAACTAGGGTTATTCAGATATATAGTATCACTCTGGGCAAAGGAACTTACCACAGTGCAACAAAATATGATAATTGCTAATAAACTTTTTTGAATCATTCTTACTGACAATGTTTATTACTATATTTTAAACAACGGATGCTGACAACTTGTTTGTTTCATCTCATTACATATTAACGTGAAATTAACGGACGAAATTGAATAATTCATTGTTTTCATATTATCTATATCCGGGAAGGTCAATGCCTTTCATATAACGGTACATTTCAGTAGCATAACCATCAGTCATGCCTGAAACAAAGTCCAGAACACTCATCGTTTTTTCATACGCACTTACGTCGTCTTCAGCAAAATTATATTGATGAGGTATCAAAAGAATACATTTTTTTTGCAGAGCTGTTCGCTTTTTGGATAGAATGGCTTCAATAAATACAGATAGCAGTTCTGACATCACATTGTACCCTGCCAACTCTACTTGAATAACCGACGGATGATTGTAAATCCTTTTTACTGAAATGTCGGTAATGCTACTGAGGCTAGGGCATTGTTTTTCTATCTCATCAACAAGAGTGCTGTTAAATTGGCCGTTAAGGATCGCATCTTTGTTGTCCATGAAAATTTCAGAAGCCCTTTTAACCATTGCATTGATGGTTTTTGCACGTAAGTATGCGATAGCTTCATTGTTATCTTCAATTTTGTTTAGTGTGCCTTTTGTTCTTTCTAATTGATCACCGAGCTCGGAAAGTAGTGTCAGAAGATGATTTTCCATCAATTCCCTGGAGAATATCCCAATACGATGCGCATCTTCCATATCAATGGTTCGGTAGCAAATGTCATCAGCAGCTTCTACAAGATATACAAATGGGTGTCTGTAATGACCACCTGTTTCATTTGTCATTTCAAATTCTTGTACAATTTCATCAAATGCACTTTTATCTGACTGAAAGTAGCCAAATTTTTTAGTGTGGCTAAATTTATGATTCACTTCTGTAGATGCACATGGATATTTTAGAATAGACGCGAGTGTGACCATCATAAGCCGGTGGCCGCCTCCAAGTTTACCTTTGAACTGCCGTGTTAAGAGCCGAAGTGCATTGGCGTTTCCTTCAAAATGGGTGAGATCCTGCCATTCTGCTTCAGAAAACATTGATTTAAGGGTGGTATTATTAATCAGTGTATCTGCATTCGTTTCAAAGTAATGCCCAATGGCTTTTTCACCAGAATGTCCAAAAGCAGGATTGCCTAGGTCATGTGCCAGACAAGCAGAAGCGACTATGCCGGCAAGTTCGTAATTGTAGAATGATTTTTCTTCCTCGGAAAAGGTGTTCCCCAAAGTTTCGGTTAGTTTTAGTCCGGTAAGTGCTCCTAATGAGCGACCAACTGACGCTACTTCTAGAGAGTGTGTCAACCGATTGTGCACAAATACATTGCCAGGTAAAGGAAAAACCTGAGTTTTGTCCTGAAGCCTTCTGAAAGCAGATAAAAAAATAATGCGATCGTAGTCTCGGATGAATTCCGACCTCATACCCAGAGACAAAGTAGATTGATAACCGAATCTTTTATATGAGATACACTCTCCCCAGTGCTGCATAAATTATGATAGTTGAAGCAGCAAAGTTACCAATAATGCTGATATTTCAGGTAAAAAGGCTAACAGTATCAATCCTGCTTGGCAAATACTTTTCTGAGCAAGTCACTGGTTCTTTGAGAGATGTCACTTCTGATACCTAGTTCTTTTTTCTCGATCAGATTAAAGAGACCTTCTAGTGCTTTATTGGTCACATGGTCTGCAAGATCAGGATTGATTCTTGACACAAACGGTAGTGAATTGTACTGATTGATGGCGTCACTCCACAAATCCAAAGCACCAAACTTGTTCAGTGAATTGATCATGACAGGCTTGAATTCATTGTATAATGGCGTATATGTTTTGTTGTGCAGGTATTGTGTAGCTGCATTTTTATTGCCCATCAAAATACCCATAGCGTCTTCGATTGTCATCTGTTTGATCGCATTGAGGAAAATAGGACCTGCTTTTGATGCTGCGTCTTCAGCTGCTTGATTGATTTTTTTGATGGCCTGAGTTTCTAAATCTGCAAAACCGGGTATAAATTTTAATTTGTCTATGACATTAGATGCCTCCTCAGGGAGCAAAATTTTATAAATAGAAGCATAATAACCATCTTTAACAGCCAGTGTCTTGACACTATTGTCCACTCCTTTGTCTAGTGCTTCTTTGAGTCCGGCTGCAATATCTGCATTGGATAGTGGTACATTGGACACAGCGTCTAGTACTTTTTGTAAATCTTTAGGGTCGCATGAAACCAGCATCAGTGATGTCAGCAGTATTGTTAGGTATCTCATTTTTTAAAATCGTTTGAAGTTTACAATTATAATGATGACTGGTTTTCTGGCGAAAATATGTTTAAAATAAAGATTTTATAATCTGATCCTCACTGATACCTTCAGCTTCTGCCTTATAGTTGCGCACGATTCTGTGTCTTAGCACATAATTGGCGATGGCCTGTACATCTTCTTTGTCAGGGGAGTATTTTCCATGAAGCGCAGCATGGCACTTAGCACCTAGAACTAAGTATTGTGACGCCCTCGGACCTGCTCCCCATGATATGTAATTATTGACTTCGGCTGTCGCTAGGTCTGTACCGGGACGTGTTTTTGAAGCCAGTGATACTGCATACTCTAATACGTTATCAGCAATCGGTATCTTTCTAACTAATGATTGAAAATGCAATATTTGGTCACCACTGAGGATGTTTTTTAAGGTAAATTGTTTGTTGGACGTTGTGTTTTTAACCACATCAACTTCTTCCGCCCATGATGGATAATCTAGTGGAATATTAAACATAAAACGGTCCAGCTGAGCCTCCGGTAGTGGATAGGTTCCTTCTTGTTCAATAGGGTTCTGGGTCGCCAATACAAAAAACGGTTTGGGTAGTGTATGGCGTGCACCTGATACTGTTACTGCTCTTTCCTGCATAGCTTCAAGTAGGGCGGCCTGTGTTTTAGGTGGAGTTCTATTGATTTCATCAGCTAACAGTATATTTGTAAACAAAGGACCTTTATTGAACTTAAATTGTCGGTTTTCATCCAGGATTTCAGAACCAGTAATATCAGACGGCATGAGGTCAGGTGTAAACTGTATCCGCTTGAAATCCAGATCAAGTACATCTGCAATTGTGCTTACTAATAGGGTCTTTGCCAGACCTGGTACTCCAACCAATAGGCTGTGACCATTACTGAAAAGAGATATAATTACTGCCTGAATAACATCATCCTGGCCAACGATAACTTTGGAAATTTCTTGTCTGAGGTTTTGAAAAGCTGATTTCATAGCATCTACTGCTTCTACATCTGACTTGTATTCTACACTCATAATCTTGATTCGTTAATTTGCATTTTTATTTGGCAAAAGTACAATATGTAACGCAGTAACCGATAATTTATCCTTAAAGTTTGATTTTTTAGAAAAAAATTAACTTTTATGGAACTAATTATTGTCGTTTTTGGTTATTAAAATGATATTAAATTGATATTATTATAAAATAAAAAAAATGGAAAAAGTAATTAAGCCTTTGTCTGGGTATCTTTTATTAATCATTTGCCTGGTATTACTTGGTACGAGCATTTATTTGATAGTCACTGAGACTGCCATCATTCTTGGAGCGATAGGTGGATTTTTGAGTTTTTTAATGCTAGCAGGTTTTATGGCCGTGCAGCCAAACAATTCTAGGGTTTTGAACTTGTTTGGAAAGTATGTCGGTAGTGTGAAGGATTCTGGTTTTTTTTGGGTGAACCCATTTTATCAGAAAACTAACATTTCCCTAAGGGCGTATAATCTGGAAACCTCACAGCTGAAAGTGAATGACAAACAGGGTAATCCTATCATGATTGCAGCTGTTGTCGTCTGGCGTGTAAAGGATACCTACAAAGCTGCATTTGATGTAGAAAGGTATGATAAGTTTGTTGAAATTCAAAGTGAATCTGCATTGCGAAAGATGGCGATGGAGTATTCTTACGATAATTTTGAAGATGAAGAAGCCACGATCACTTTGAGGTCTAGTTCGACGGAAATTAATGAAATGCTAGAACAAGAAATTTCAGAAAGACTAAAAATTGCTGGAATAGAAGTGATTGAAGCTCGAATCAGTCACCTAGCTTATGCTCAAGAAATTGCGAGTGCAATGCTCCAAAGACAGCAGGCAACAGCCGTCGTTGCTGCCAGAAGTAAGATAGTAGAAGGTGCCGTAGGGATGGTCGAAATGGCACTTGATTCACTGAGTTCAAGAGCAATTGTACAGCTGGATGACGAAAAAAAGGCTTCAATGGTAAGTAATCTTTTAGTAGTGCTTTGTTCAGATAAAGCTGCCTCTCCGGTTGTCAATACCGGCACTCTTTATCAATAATAGATCAAAATGACAGAAAAAAAATCTTTTGCACTTAGACTTGATAAGGCGACATTTGAAGCGCTGGAGAAATGGGCCGCTGATGAATTCAGAAGTGTCAATGGTCAGCTGGAGTTTCTGATTCACAAAGCACTAAAAGATGCTAAACGCTTGAAAAATCCAGGTAAAGATAAGAACCTTGAGTAGTTGAGATCACAACTTTACATAAAAAAGGGCCAACCCATCAATAGTGGATTGGCCCTTTTTAAATTTCATGAATGTCCCGTCCTAAAATAGCGATACACTAAAAAAGTATCAATATGCAAAATAAAGAAAACGAGTATGTTAAACGCACTCAAAAAGATTACACATTAGCATTTAAACTTCAAGTCGTATCAGAAATT
>WBZO01001788.1_pt1 | contig 31468 bp, 28 predicted proteins | sample 5204261 | NCBI WGS metagenome assembly WBZO01 (sample SAMN12412400, study PRJNA552823) | activated sludge metagenome | isolation source: activated sludge from anammox sidestream of wastewater treatment plant... | place: USA: North Carolina | collected 2017-09
GAGCCACTCGGGCACCCCCGGGAACCACCAGCCCCCGAGGAACAGGTCGGTCGCGACGGCCGACACCGTGACCATGTTGATGTACTCGGCCAGGAAGAACAGGCCGAAGCTCATCGAGCTGTACTCGGTGTGGTAGCCGGCCACCAGTTCCTGCTCGGCTTCGGGGAAGTCGAACGGCGCACGGTTGGTCTCGGCCACGCCCGCGGTGAAGAAGATCAGGAACCCGAGCGGGTTGAAGAAGACGAACCAGTGGAACTGCGGGATGGTGAACAGGCCGAAGACGTTCAGGCCTGCGCCCTGCGCGTCCACGATCTCGCGCAGCGACATCGACTGGCCGAGCAGCAGGACCGCGGCGACCGAGATGCCGTAGGACAGCTCGTAGCTGATCATCTGCGCGGAGGAGCGCAGGCCGCCGAGCAGCGAGTACTTGCTGTTGGAGCTCCAGCCGGCGAGCACGATGCCGTAGACGCCCATCGAGGTGATGGCGAAGACCACCAGGATCCCGACGTTCACGTCCGCGACGTGCAGCGGAAGGGGCTCGCTCAGCAGCCCGAGCAGGGTGGTGCTGCCGCCGAACGGCACCACCGCGAAGGCCGCAAACGCGGCCGTCGCGGCAAGGATCGGGGCGAGGTTGAACAGGATCGGGTCGGCAGCGGCCGGGCGCAGCTCTTCCTTGAAGAACAGCTTGACCACGTCCGCGATCGGCTGGAGCAGGCCCGCGGGACCGACCCGCGTGGGGCCGACGCGCTGCTGGATGTAGGCCGCCACCTTGCGTTCGGCGTACACCATCACCGCGGCCGAGATCTGCAGGGCCACCCAGATGACCACGCAGATGCCGATCTGCGCGATCAGGAAGGCGTTCGAACCGATGACGTCGAACATCTAGTGCGCTCCCACGGGCTGGCGGGCGCGCCAGTCGGCCGGGCAGGTGCACCGGCCTTCGCGGACATGCGCCTCGTATTCGTGACGGAAGTGCTTGATGGTCGTGAGGACCGGCGTGACGGCCGCGTCGCCGAAGGCACAGAGCGTCTTGCCGCCCACCATGTTCGCGACGTTGCCGAGCAGTTCCACGTCGCGCATCGTCCCCTGGCCACCCTCGATCTTGCGCAGCAGCTTGAACAGCCAGTCGGTGCCCTCGCGGCACGGCGTGCACTTGCCGCAGGACTCGTGCTTGTAGAAATGCAGCAGGTTCTCCGCCAGCCACACCATGCAGGTGGTGTCATCCAGGACGATGGCGCCGGCCGATCCGAGCATCGAGCCGGCCTTCACCACGCCGTCGAAGCTGGCCTGCACGTCGAGCTGATCGGGCAGCAGGATCGGCACCGACGACCCGCCGGGAATCACGGCCTTCAGCGTGTGGCCGTCGCGCATCCCCTGGCAGTACTGCTCACCGAAGATCAGCTCCTTCAGCGTGACGTTCATCGACGCCTCGTAGACACCGGGGCGCTTCACGTGGCCGCTGATCGAGTAGAGCTTGGGACCGCCGTTCTTCTCGGGTCCGAGCGCCGCGAACCACTCGGGACCGTGCTGCACGATCAGCGGCACGTTGGCGAGGGTCTCGACGTTGTTGACCGCCGTGGGGCAGCCGTAGAGGCCGAACACGGCCGGGAACGGTGGCTTGTTGCGCGGCTGGGCGCGCTTGCCCTCGAGCGACTCGAGCAGCGCCGTCTCCTCGCCCGCCTCGTAGGCCCCGGCCCCGCGGTGCACGTAGACCTCGCAGTCGAAGCCCGAGCCGAAGATGTTCGTCCCGAGGTAGCCCCGGGCCTTCGCCTCGGCGATGGCCCGCTCGAGCACCTGCTGGACGTGGTAGAACTCGCCGCGGATGTAGATGTAGGCCGTCTTCGCGCCGATCGCGTAGCACGCAATCGCGCACCCCTCGATGAGGAGGTGCGGGTTGCGCTCCATGATGACGTGGTCCTTGAAGGTGCCCGGCTCGCTCTCGTCCGCGTTGCAGGCGATGTAGCGCGGCTTGTCGGACTTCCTGTCGACGAACTGCCACTTCATCCCGGTCGGGAAGCCGGCACCGCCGCGGCCGCGCAGGCCCGACGCCTTCACCATCTCGACGATCTGGTCCGGCGTGTGCGATGCCAGCGCCTTCTTCAGCGACTCGTACCCGCCGTGCTGCAGGTAGAAGTCGAGCGTGAAGGAGTTCGGCTCTCGAACGAATCTCGTGATAATCGGTTCCATGTGCCGCGCCTTCAGCGTTTCTCGACGATCAGGTGGCAGCCGGTCAGGGCCGCCTCGCCGTGCGCCCGCAGTTCGTCGAGCAGCTTCGGCACGTCCTCGGGCCGCTGACGCTCCTGCCACGCGTCGTTGACCATGATCACCGGCGCCCGGTCGCACGCCCCGAGGCACTCGGCCTCGATCAGCGTGAAGGTCCCGCTCGCGTCGGTCTCGCCCGGCTTGATGTGCAGGTGGTTGCAGATCTCCTCCACCACCCGCTCCGCGCCGTTCACGGCGCACGACAGCGTGCGGCAGACGCTCAGCACGAACTTCCCCACCGGCTTCGTGTAGAACATCGTGTAGTAGGTCACGACGTCCTCGACGTCCGCCGGCGTGATGCGCAGGATCTCGGCCACGTGCCGCATCGCGTTGCCCGTGATGTAGCCCTGCTGGTACTGCACCAGGTACAACGCCGGCAGCACCGCCGACCGGCTCTGCTCGGGCGGGTAGTGCGTCAGGATCTCGTCCAGCCGCGCGCGGTTCTCCGCCGTGAAGGTGAACGCCGGTCCCGGCTCCGCCAGCGTGCGGGTCGACTTGTGAAAGGTGGCGTCGTACGCCATCTTGGGATGGAAGCTCACCGGTCCACGTCTCCCATGACGACGTCGATCGAGCCGATGACGGCAATCACGTCGGCAATCTGTCCGTTCACGATCATCCGCTCCAGCGCCTGGCAGGCGAGCAGCGATGGCGCCCGCGACTTGACGCGCCAGGGCCGGTTCGTGCCGTCGGAGATCACCGTGAAGCCCTGCTCCCCGCGCGGTCCCTCCACCGGGACGTAGGCCTCGCCGGCCGGCACGCTGAACCCCTGCGAGTACACCAGGAAGTGCTGGATGAGCGCCTCCATCTCGGTGTACACCCGGTCCTTCGGCGGCGGCGTGATCCGCGGATCGGCCACGGCGTACTCGCCGATCGGCGCAATCCGCTCGAGCGCCTGCCGGCAGATCTTGATGCTCTCGCGCATCTCGTCGAGGCGGAGCAGGTAGCGGGCGTAGACGTCGCCCTCGGTGCGCACCGGCACCTTGAAGTCGTAGGTTTCGTACCCGAGATACGGGTACACCTTGCGGACGTCGTAGTCGATCCCAGCGGCACGACCGATCGGCCCGAGCAGCCCGTACTGCAGGGCGTCCTCGCGCGTGATGACGCCGACGCCCTTCGTGCGCTGGATGTAGATCTGGTTCTGCGTGAGCAGGTCCTCGTACTCGACCATCTTGCCCGGCAGCCGGTCCAGGAAGGCACGGGCCTCGTCCAGGTAGCCCCGGGGCAGATCCTCGCGCAGGCCACCCACGCGCATGTAGCTCGGGAAGAACCGGAAGCCGGCCAGCCGCTCGTTCAGGTTCAGGAGGAGTTCGCGCTCGCGCAGGCAGTAGAACAGGACCGACACCGCACCCACTTCCATGCCGTGCGTGCCCAGCCACACCAGGTGGCTGTTGATCCGCTGGAGTTCCGCGATCAGGACCCGGATGTTCCGGACCCGCTCCGGGATCTCGAGGCCCAGCAGCTTCTCGACGGCCATGCAGTAGGCCATGCTGTTGGACTGCGCGCTCAGGTAGTCCATGCGCTCGACGAGCGGGATGACCTGCTGCCACTTCTTCTGCTCGGCCGTCTTCTCGATACCGGTGTGCAGGAAGCCGATCGTCGGCGAGGCCGAGCGGATCGTCTCACCGTCGAGCTCGAGGACCAGCCGCAGCACGCCGTGCGTGCTGGGGTGCTGGGGCCCCATGTTGACGGTCATCGTCTCTGTGCGAAGCTCGGGCATCGTTCTCTCTTCCGCCTGCTAGCCGGCGGACAGCTCGGTCTCCACCAGATCGCAGATGACGTGCAACAGCGTCCGGTGGACCTCCTGGACCCTTGGCGTCGAATCCGATGGCACGTTCACGTGGACGTCGGCCAGCCGGCCGGCCGTCCCGCCATCGCGCCCCGTCAGGGCAATCGTCGTCAGCTGCCGCGCGCGGGCCTCCTCGAGCGCCCGCAGCGCATTCACCGACTCGCCGCTCGTGGTAATCGCGAAGGCTATGTCTCCGGGCCTGCCGAGCGCCTCGATCTGGCGCGCGAAGACCCGGTCGTACCCGTAGTCGTTGGCGATGCTCGTGAGCACGCTCGGATCGGCCGTGAGCGCCACCGCCGCGTATCCCTGCCGCTCACGCCGGAAGCGACCGACCAGCTCCGCCGCCGCGTGCGCCGCGTCGGCCGCCGATCCGCCGTTTCCGAACACGAGCACCTTCCCGCCCTGGCGCAGCGACGCGACAATCGCGCCGGCCGCCGCCACCGTGGACGCCAGCCCCGCGCGCCGCACCCGCTCGTGCAGGGCGGCGGCGTCGCTCAGCGCCGCATCGGCCACATCACCCGCGTGCAAGGCGATCCTTCAGCAGGTTCGCCCGGAACTCCTCCTCCGTCACCTGCGTCGGCGACCCGGCCTCCGGCTTCTTCAGGATCTGCACCGGGTAGTCCTTGCGAGCCGGGTAGCCCTCCCAGTCCTCGGGCATCAGCAGGCGCCGCGGATCGGGATGGCCGTCGAAGGCAATGCCGAACATGTCCCAGACTTCCCGTTCCAGCCAGTTCGCCGACTTCCAGAGCACCGTGGCGGTGGGGAGGTGCGGATCGGTCCCCGACAGGCGCACCTTCACGCGGGCACGCAGCCGCCGTTCGACCGAGATGAGGTAGTAGATGACCTCGAAGCGGGGCTCGCGCGGCCAGTAGTCGGCCGCGGTCATCTCGGCGAGCACCTCGAACCTGAGGTCCGCGCGGTCGCGCATGGCCTGCAGGACCCGGGAGATGTCGTCCGGATGCACGTACAGCGTCGCCTGCAGGTCGACGCTCGGCGCCACCTCGATCTGGACACCGGGGATCGACTCCCCGACAGCGGCGGCTATGGCGTTGGCATCCATCAGGCGAGCTTCTGCGTGGCGATCTTCCGCTGCAACTGCACGATCCCGTAGATCAGCGACTCGGGACGCGGCGGACATCCGGGCACGTACACGTCGACCGGCACCACCTGGTCGACCCCCTGGACGATGGAATAGTTGTCGAAGACACCGCCGATGGACGCGCAGGCCCCCATCGAGATGACCCACTTGGGTTCCGGCATCTGGTCGTAGATCCGGCGCAGCGCAGGCGCCATCTTCCGCGAGAGACGACCGGCCACGATCATCAGATCGGCCTGGCGGGGGCTTCCGCGGAAGACCTCGGCACCGAACCGCGCGATGTCGTACCGGCCGCAGCTCATGGCCATCATCTCGATGGCGCAGCACGCAAGGCCGAAGGTGACCGGCCAGATGGCGGATCGACGCGCCCACTGGACGACCTGCTCGACCGTGGTGGTCAGCACCGGGATGTCGGGGAGCTCGGTTTCAAGACCCATTCAGGACTCTCTTCAATCGCTAATCGCTGATTGCCAATCGCTCGTCGCTACGCTGCCAGGCTTCGTACCGCGGTTCCACCCGTCGCACATGGCGGATTGACGATGCGCGGCCGGTTACGCCCGCTTCTCGTGTCCCCAGTCGAGGGCACCCTTACGCCACACGTAGATGTAACCGGACAGCAGCAGCGCCATGAACAGCACAACCTGGATGAACCCGGCCCATCCCAGGTCGCGCAGGGCGAGGGCCCACGGATACAGGAACGCCACCTCGATGTCGAACAGCAGGAAGATCATCGCCACCAGGTAGAACTTCACCGACATGCGCTCGTAGGTCTCGCCGACCGGCGGCATGCCACATTCGTACGGCGCCAGCTTTTCGGGGGTCGGCTTCTTGGGGCCGAGGAAGTTGGAAATCAGGACCGACGGGGCCGCAAACAGCACGCCCAACGCGATCATGAGGATGATGGACAGCCAGCCCTGCATGCGGTGCTCGTTCCGGGAAAATGGCCTAGGCTTGTGAACGATTTCTCAAGCTGAACCCACATCGTAGCGCATCGGCTGCACACCGTCTAGCACCGCGTGGGCACGGTTCGGGGGACACGGACGGGCCCGGAATGGCGCACGCCCGCACCCGCGGCAGGCACCGCATCAATCGCGCCAGTCGGGCGTCACCCCTACAACAAGCCGGCGCGCGACGGCCGCACAACACAACAAAAAAAGCCCGGCCGGGTGCTCACCCGACCGGGCCATGCCTGGCCTCGCCCGCGACGACCGTCCTCAGGCCTTGAGCGCGGCGGCCGCCTCGGCCATCCGCCGGTCCACCTCGCCGATGGCCTGGGTCAGCTGGGCACGACGCCCCTCGTGCTGCGTGGCCTGGAACTGCCGCTCGAGCTCCGTCTTCGCCAGCCGCAACGACTCGAACGCCCGCACCTTCTCGGGATCACGCGCGTCCTTCTTCTTCGCCTGCATCCGGTCGCGCTCGAGCTCCTCCATCCGCTCCTGGATGCGCGCGTCTGCGTCGATCAGCCCCTCACCCGCGTCACTCATGAATGCTCCGTCCGAACAAAAGTAAAGTGCCGGCCATTATAAGATGCGAAACGTGAGCGCTCGTGTGATTTCGGATCCGCTTGCGCCGTTTCACCCCGCCGTACGGGACTGGTTCACGCGTTCCTTCGACGCCCCGACACGCCCGCAACAGCATGGCTGGCCCGCGATCGCACAGGGCCACTCCACCCTGATCCTGTCGCCGACCGGCAGTGGCAAGACACTCACCGCCTTCCTCTGGTGCCTCGACCGGCTCCTCTTCGCCGCCGCCCCGGCGAAGGACCGGCGCTGTCGCGTCCTCTATATCTCGCCGCTCAAGGCGCTCGCCGTCGACGTCGAGCGCAACCTGCGCGCACCGCTCGCCGGCATCGCCCGGGTGGCCGCGGAACGGGGCGACCGGTTCACCGCCCCGACCATTGCCATCCGGACCGGCGACACGCCGGCCGCCGACCGCGCCCGCTTCCAGCGCGATCCGGCCGACATCCTGATCACCACGCCCGAGTCGCTGTTCCTGCTGCTGACGTCCAACGCCCGCGACCTGCTCCGTGGCATCGAGACGATCATCATCGACGAGATCCACGCGCTCGTCCCGACCAAGCGCGGCACGCACCTCGCCATCTCGCTCGAGCGGCTCACCGCCCGCTGCGACCGGGAACCGCAGCGCATCGGGCTCTCGGCCACCCAGCGCCCCCTCGACGAGGTGGCCCGGTTCCTCGGCGGCGCCGCCGCACCATCACCCCCCACGGCCAGGGTCCGCACGCACCGGGCGTCGCCCCGGGCGGACGCCGCCGTGCCGGACGCACCGGATGTCGCGCATGAGATCGGCGACGAGTTCGCCGCCACCAGCGGCCGGCCGGTGGCGTACCGTCCGGTCACCATTGTCGACGCCGGCCAGAAGAAACGCCTGAAGCTGACCATCGAGGTGCCGGTCGAGGACATGGCCCGGCTCGGCCCAGCCACCCCTGCACCGGCCGACGGCCCTGCCGGCGCGGCTGGCGGCACGGGCGTCACCGCAGGCGCGACGCCGACCGACGATCGCGCCGACATCCCCAGCGGCCCTGCCTCGGGTGGCACCGCGCGCCCGTCCATCTGGTCGGCCATCCACCCGCGCCTGCTCGAGCTGATCCGGTCGCACCAGAGCACGCTGCTCTTCGTCAACAGCCGGCGGCTCGCCGAGCGGCTCGCTGGCGCACTCAACGAACTCGCCGGGGAGGTACTCGTCCGCTCGCATCACGGGTCCATCGCCCGCGAGCAGCGGATGGACATCGAAGATCGCCTGAAAGCCGGCACGCTGCGCGCCCTGGTCGCCACCTCCTCACTGGAACTCGGCATCGACATGGGAGCCATCGACCTCGTCATCCAGATCGAGGCGCCGCCCACGATCGCGAGTGGTCTCCAGCGCATCGGCCGCGGCGGCCACCAGATCGACGCGGTCAGCGAAGGCATCATCTTCCCGAAGTTCAGGGGCGACCTCGTGGCGTGCGCCGCCGTCACCAGGGCCATGCACGACGGCCTCGTCGAACCGACGCGGTATCCACGCAATCCGCTCGACGTGATCGCTCAGCAGATCGTGGCGATCACCGCCATGGACGAATGGCGCGTGGACGACCTCTTCGCCACGATCAGGCGCGCGGCGCCGTGCGCGGAACTGGGCCGCGGCGTGTTCGAAGGGGTGCTCGACATGCTGTCGGGGCGCTACCCGTCGGACGAGTTCGCCGAGCTCCGGCCGCGCATCACCTGGGACCGCGTGGCCGGCACGGTCGTCGCCCGTGAGGGCGCCAAGCGCGTGGCGATTGCCAACGGCGGCACCATTCCCGATCGCGGACTCTACGGTGTGTTCCTGGCCGGCGCCCCGCCAGGCTCCGCCCGCGTCGGCGAGCTGGACGAGGAAATGGTCTTCGAGACCAGCGTCGGCGACACCTTCGTGCTCGGCGCCTCGTCGTGGCGCGTCGAGGAGATCACGCACGACCGCGTGCTGGTGTCACCCGCGCCAGGGGAACCGGGCAAGATGCCGTTCTGGAAGGGCGACCGTGCGGGCCGGCCGCTCGAACTGGGGCTGGCCATCGGTCGGCTGATGCGCGACCTCGTGCGCATGCCCGCCGCCGCGGCCATCGAACGCCTCACGCGCGAGCACGACCTCGACGCGCTGGCCGCCGAGAACCTGCTCCAGTACCTGCGCGACCAGCTCCAGGCCGCCGGCGCCCTCCCCGATGCCGCCACGATCGTCGTCGAGCGGGTCCGCGACGAGCTCGGCGACTGGCGCATCTGCGTGCTCTCGCCACGCGGAGGACGGGTCCACGCCCCGTGGGCCATGGCTGCTGCGGCGCGCATCCGCGAGGAGACCGGCATCGACGTCGAGACGCTCTGGGGAGACGATGGGTTCGTGGTGCGGTTCCCGGACGTCGACACGCCGCCCGACCCGTCGCTGCTGCTGCCGGGTCCCGACGAGGTCCAGCCACTCGTGGTTCGCCAGCTCGGGGCCACGGCCCTCTTCGCCGCCCGGTTCCGCGAGAATGCCGGCCGCTCCCTCCTCCTGCCGAAGCGGCGGGCCGGCATGCGCGCCCCGCTGTGGCAGCAGCGGAAGCGCGCCTCGGATCTCCTGGCCGTCGCCTCACGCTTCGGATCGTTCCCGGTGCTGCTGGAAACCTACCGCGAGTGCCTGCGCGACTACTTCGACGTGCCGGCGCTCATCCAGACGCTCGCCGACGTCCGCAGCCGCAAGCTCCGCGTCGCCACGGTCGACTCCGAGCAGCCGTCGCCCTTTGCCGCATCGCTCCTCTTCAGCTACGTGGCGAGCTTCCTGTACGACGGCGACGCCCCGCTGGCCGAGCGCCGCGCCCAGGCTCTGGCGGTGGACCAGGCCCAGCTGCGCGAGCTGATGGGCGACGCCGAACTTCGCGAGCTGCTCGACGCCGACGCAGTCGAGGACGTCGAACGGCAGGTGCAGCGGCTCGATGCCCGGTTCCACGCCCGCACCATCGACGGCGTGCACGACCTGCTGCTCGGCCTTGGCGACCTGACCGCCGACGAGATCGCCGCGCGCACGACGGAGGGCGTGGCGCTCGACGCCACCGCGACACTCGTGCGGGCCAGACGGGCGCTGCTCCTGCGCGTGGACGGCGAGCCCCGGTACGTGGCGGTTGAAGACGCCGCGCGCTACCGCGACGGGCTCGGCATTCCTCTGCCCCCCGGTATCCCGGAGGCGCTGCTCGCGCCCGTGCGCGACCCGATGGGCGATCTCGCCCTGCGGTACGCGCGCACACACGCGCCCTTCACCGCCGTGGACTTCGCCGCCCGCTACGGCCTCACCACCACGGCCGCGGAGCACACGCTGGTACGCCTCACCGGCGAGAACCGGCTGCTCGAGGGGGAGTTCCGTCCCGGCGGCACGCGGCGCGAGTGGACCGATGCGGACGTGCTCCGCATGATCCGCCGGCGGTCGCTCGCCAAGCTGCGCCGCGAGGTCGAACCGGTCGATCCCGAGGCGCTCGGACGGTTCACCACCTCATGGCAGGGCCTGCGCCGGAAGCGCAAGGGCGCCGACGCCCTGCTCGACGTCGTCGAGCAGCTGCAGGGGGCGCCGCTGCCCGCCTCGATCCTCGAAACCGAGATCCTGTCCGCACGGCTGGAGGCCTACGATGCGGCAGACCTCGACGCGGTCGTCGCAGCAGGCGAGGTGATCTGGGTCGGCGTCGAGCCGCTCGGCGAGCGCGACGGCCGGGTGGCGCTCTACCTCGCCGATCACCTGCCGCGGCTGCTGCCGCCACTCCCCCCGCAGGAGACGGAACTGGACGAGCGCGAGCAGGCCCTGCTGGCGTCACTCGGCGCACGCGGCGCGTCGTTCTTCGCCCCCCTGCACGAGGAGGTGGGCGGCGGCTACCCCGCCGACACCGTGAACGCCCTCTGGAGCCTCGCGTGGCGCGGCCTCGTCACGAACGACACCGTGCATGCGCTGCGCGCCTTCAGCCATGCCCGCACACCGCGACGCCGGGCCGACCGCCGGGCGCCAACCTTTCGGTCGCGACGCCTCGTGCCGCCGTCAGCCGAAGGGCGCTGGTCGCTGCTCCGACGGACGGACACCGCGGGCGCACGCGCACCGCGGACGCAGGCCGCGAAGGCGGTGGCCCGCCGCGACACGACGACGTGGGCAGCGGCCGTCGCGCAGCAATTGCTCTCCCGACACGGCATCGTCACGCGCGAGTCGCTGGCGGCCGAGTCGCTGGCCGGCGGATTCGCGGCGGTGTACGCCGTGCTCAAGGCGATGGAAGAGAGCGGACGCATCCGTCGCGGTTATTTCGTGTCCGGCCTCGGTGCGGCGCAGTTCGCCATGCCCGGCGCCCTCGACCTGCTGCGTTCTCTCCGCAACACAGAAGACGAGCCGTCGGTCCTCCTGCTCGCGGCCACCGATCCAGCCAACCCTTATGGGGCCACGCTGCGCTTCCCTGCGCCGCCACTGCAGGGCACCACCGACGATGGGCCGTCGGCGGGACGCGCGGGGCGTGGCGCCACCCGATCGGTGGGTGCATCGGTCGTCCTGGTGGACGGCGCCCTGGCGGGCTACCTCACGCGCGGCGACCGCCAGCTGCTCGCGTGGGTCCCCGAGACGGAGCCCGCACGGGCACGGGTGGCTCGCGGCGTGGCACGCGCGCTCATGGAGCGCGCCATGGGCGGTGGCGAGGGCCCGCGCGGCATGCTCCTCGAGGAGATCAATGGCGCACCGGCATCCACGCATCCGCTGGCGCGCATCTTCATCGAGGCTGGCTTCAGCGCCGGGGCGCTCGGGCTGTCGATCACGCGCACGAGAGCCGACGCAGGACGGGGCTGACCCGTGCCCGAGGGAGACACCATCTTCCGCGCCGCCCGCACGCTGCACCGTGCGTTGGCAGGACAGCAGGTCACCCGGTTCGAGAGCGCATACCCCGCGCTCACGCGCGTGGATCACGACGCGCCGCTCACGGGCCGCACCACGGAGTCGGTCACCGCTCGAGGCAAGCACCTGCTGATGACCTTCAGCGGCGGCCTCATCCTCCATACGCACATGCGGATGCACGGGAGCTGGCACGTCTACCGACCCGGGGAACGATGGCGCGCCCCGGGTCACGCCATGCGCGTCCGGCTCGACACCGCCGCATTCGTCGCGGTCGGCTTCGACATCCCGGTCGCCGAGTTCCTCACGGCGCCAGAACTGCTGCGGCATCCGCAGCTCAGCGCGCTCGGGCCGGATCTCGCCGGGCCGGCCTTCGATCGGGAAGAGGTGTGGCGCCGCTTCACGGCGGAGGGCAACCGGCCGCTCGAAGAGGTGCTGCTGAACCAGCGCGTCCTGGCCGGCATCGGCAACGTGCTCAAGTCCGAGGTGCTCTTCGTGGCGGCGCTCGCCCCGTCCCTGCCAGCCGACGCCGTGTCTCGCGCCGACTTCGACCGGCTCATCGACGCCTCGCTTCGCCTCATGCGCATGAACATCGTCGACCCGACCCTCCCGCCCGCAGCGGCCGGACGCCGCACCACCGGCAGCCTCGACCCGCAGGCGAAGCTGTTCGTCTATGGCCGCGGGGGCAGGCCGTGCCGCCGGTGCGGCACCGCCATCCTGTCGGCCCGCACGAGAGGCGATGCGCGCCTGACGTACTGGTGCCCCGTCTGCCAGGGCACGGGCCCGCGCGCCGAGGCTGATTGATCGTTGACTTCGAACAACGGGGCTGGTGTGCTGTACGGCGATGGCCCGCGTGAGCACCCTGCTGTCCCGCCTCGTGAGCGTCTGCCTGATGCTCGTCGTCGTCCACTGGCCGGTGCACGCGCAACGTCGCACGTTCCCGGACACCACCACGCGGATCGCCATCCTCACGGATCAACTCCCGGCGATGACCGACGAGCAGATCCGGTTCGCGGCGACGCACTACGTGGGCACCCAGAAGCTCGGCCTCGACCAGTCACGCCTGCTGCGCCGCATCAACGCGGGCTTCCTCGTGCTGCACTACAAGCTGGCGATGTGGCAGTCCGCGCGGGGCGTGCCCTACATCGTCGACGGCACGCGCTGGGGAAACGACTTCGGTGAAGTGAACCAGCACGAGTCGTGGTTCTGGCACAACCCGTCAGGGCAACGGGTGGCCAGCAACCAGGACCGGAAGCTGCTGATGAACGTGGCCGATCCCGGCTATCGTGCGTACCTCAAGGACACGCTCGTGCGGCAGGTCGAGGCCGGGGAGTACGACGGCGTCTTCTTCGACTCGGCGTCCCCCTCGCTGCTCCAGTGGGAGGCGCGCAATCCACCCGATCCCCGGCTCTTCGGGCGTGGCGTGCGCGAGAACCGCTTCCCCGAGCTGGGCAACCGCTCCTGGATCGATGCGTGGCAGGAATGGATCATCGACCTCGACACCCATCTGTCACGCAGGGGCATCCAGCTCATTCCCAACGTGGGCGCACTGACGACCACCTGGGACAACACGGACTACTCGCTCTCCGCCGGGGCGTTCCTGGAGCAGTTCAGCGAGCCGGGGTACGACCCGGCCGACTGGGTGGCGGCCACGAACCAGACGCTCGGTCTGGTGGGCAAGGATCGGATCGTGATCCTGCAGAACTACCTCGGCACGCCAGCCGAGGTGGCCAAGCGCAAGTATCTGCTCGCGAACTACCTGCTGGTGAAGGGGCGCCGTACCTACCTGGCCTACTTCGCGAACAATACACTGAGCTGGTTCCCGGAATGGACGCTCGATCTGGGCGCCGCGCGTAGCACGGCCCGCACGGTGGCCGACCTGCAGTGGCAGGGAGTCTACCGGCGCGAGTTCGCCAACGGCCTGGCGATCGTGAATCCCACCGGCAGGGCCGCCCGCGTCACGCTCGACGGTACGTATCACCGGGTGGATCCGACGGGCGGAGGGCCGGTCGGGCGGGATGGCCGACCGCAGGGCAGCGTCACCACGACAGCGGTGACAAGCCTCGAGCTGGCGCCGAAGACGGCGGAGATCCTGCTGCGGTCGGGCCGCGGCGCGCAGTAGCCTTGCCCATGCGCAGCCCGCACCTGCTGGCGATGACCACGACCATGGCGCTGTGGACCGTCGTGGCAGCAGCCCAGTCGTCGGCCAGACGCCCCGACGTCCGGTTTCTCCCCACCCCCCAGAACGTGGTCGACGCGATGCTGGAATTCGCGGAAGTCACGTCCGCGGACGTCGTCTACGACCTCGGTTCCGGCGATGGCCGCATTCCGATCACGGCGGCTCGCCGCTACGGGGCGCGCGGCGTAGGGATCGAGATCGATCCGGCACTCGTCGCCGGCTCGGAGGCGAGCGCACGTCAGGCCGGTGTCGAGCCGCTGGTGCGCTTCGTCACCGGCGACCTGTTCCAGGCAGACATCCGCGAGGCCACGGTCGTGGCCATCTTCCTGCTGCCCGGGATGAACATCGATCTCATCCCGAACTTCCGCGCGCAGCTGCGGCCGGGCTCACGGATCGTCTCGCATCACTTCGCGATGGGAGACCGCTGGCCTCCCGACGAGAGCCGCGACGTGAACGGCCTCGAGATTCACCTCTGGCGGGTACGGTAGCAGGCTGGCGCGACCCGGGACTTCACGGCAGCACGAGCTCCGCGCCGGCAATGCCCTGTTCGCCACAGGTGGCGTAGAACAGGTACGCGCGGCCGTCTTCCTCGAAGACGAACGGGTCGCGGATCTGCCGCGCCGGCTCGTCGATGTCGCCGGACTGTGACGGCACGTTGGGCAGGGTGGGACATTCGTACGCCGCCTCCGGCGCGATCACCTCCACGGCCGGTGAGGCCGTCCACGCGGTCCACTCCTGCGTGAGGTCCACCGTCGACACCAGCACCCGCTCCGGCGCATCGCCTATCGCGGTGAAGAACACGTGCAGTCGATCGCCCTTCTGGATGACGCCGACATGGCGCACCCGGCCCTCGTGCGGCGAGCCGCGGAACAGGCTGTGCCCGGTCTCGAACGTGGCCAGCGCGTCGGGCGCGCGCGAGACGAGTCCCAGCCGCGACACGCCGAAATAGGTCGCCCCTCGCCGGAAGACACGCAGGTAGCTGGTCTTCGTGATGGCCGGCCCGGTCGTGAACCGGGCGCCGTCGGCGGACACCGCTGCCTGCGTGTACTGCCCGTAGCCCTTCTCGCGCGCCCACTGTCGTGCCTCGCGGAGGCTCGCAGGCCAGCGCTCTCCGGCCGTCCACCAGCCGTGCACCCACATGACCATGCGCCGGTTCGCCTCGTCCAGCAGGATCTCGGGCGAGGCGACATGCGTGTAGAAGTCGGCGAGCGCCTCGGGCGGATCCGGCTGCGGGCGGAAGAACGCGGTGTCGCGCACGTGCAGCACACCGGGTTCATGGATGCGCCACGGGCCGGTGAGCCGATCGGCATAGGCGAGCCGGATGAAGTCGCCCATGTGGTTCGCGAAGTACATGTAGTAGCGCCCGAGGGGACGCTGCACCCAGGCCGGCACGCGCACCACCGTCGCACCATTGACGTTGCCCCCCAGCGTGGGCGACGACGACACGGTGATGAGCGGGTTCTGTTCGAAGCGGCGGGCGCGGACGACGCTGCCCTGCCCTTCCACCGGCCGCCCGGACGTCGCCAGCACCAGGGCCGCAGCAAGGACCGCAGCCGTCCGCCTGGCCGGCATCGTCATCAGTCGCGGTGGTACGTGAGACACGCCGCGTTCACGAGAAGAGCTGCCGGTCGCGGATCTTCCTGGGATCCACATAGTCCTCCTTCCACCAGGGCACCTCGTCCGGTGTCCTGGGCGGACGCTTCAGGTGGAGCGGCTGGCGCGGCTTGCCCGCCTGCAGGTCCTTCTGCAGTGCCTGCTCGATCACGCGGAAGTGATAGTGGTCGAAGATCCGGATGGCCTCGACCATGAACGACACGGCGACCCGGCGGTTCCGGATGAGGAGCAGGTTCTCGCCATTCGCGGTGTCGGCGGGCGCCGAGAAGTTGTAGGAGCCGAGGTAGACGCGCGCGGTCGGCTTGTCGAAGTCGATCACGATGAACTTGTGGTGCATGCGGGTGCCGGCACCGCCCACCAGCCCGGTGGGCTCGCTCTTGAACGGCTCCGGCAGGCGGCCGGAGAGCGCAGCCGGGTAGACCGGCGCGCGGTTGCCGCTCGGCTTCTGCACGTCGAGGCCGCCGCCAGCCTTCCGGTCCGAGATGCCGTACACGAACCGCCGGTCGTCGTCGGTGACCGCCGTGATGGCGTCGCGAATCGGTCCCTTGGTCTGGTAGAGGAACGCAAGGGAGTAGAAGAGGCTGGACTTCGTGGTGGCGATGTCGGCGGCCACGGAGGCGAGCAGGGCGTTGTCGGGGGTGTGGGGTGAGAACGCCACCTTCAACGCCACGTTCCCCGGGTTCACGTCGGCCCAGCGGGCAGCGGGCGAGGCGCCGAACCCAGCCACCTTGTCGTTGGCCCAGTAGGCATCGAACGCCGCCGTGAACGCCGACACCGCCTTGGTGCCCCGAATCAGCACGGCATGGTTGGACTGCACGTAGAAGCCGCGCCAGGAGAAGTTCGTGGAGCCGCAGACGACGGCCTTCACTTTCGGACCGCTGACGACGATGGTCTTGTTGTGCTGCAGGCGGCCCATGTGCTGTCGCTTCACGTTCGCCGCCCCCGCAGACGCGGCGAGCCGTGCCGCCGCGAGTGTCTCGGAGGAATCGGCGTCGCCGTGCGTGGCACTGTCGTCGATGATGATCTTCAGCCGCGGGCCCAGCCACTCGAGGCGCGCCACCAGTTCCGGCTCGTTGAGGTCGTAGGCCACCACGCGGACCTGCGCCTTCGGATCGGCGACCGCGTCGTCGAGCAGCGCGAGCAGCGCCGACCGGGTCTCGAATCCCATCCACGCGAGGGCCGTCTTGGCCTTGGGGTGGGTCGGCACGTAGTCGAGCCCATCGTCGGCCTTCTTCGGCAGGAGCGTGGCGAGGCCGTCGGTCTTGGTGACGAACTTGTCCACGAACGCCTGCGACGAGACGAAGCCGCGGGTGAAGGTGACGTTCAGCACGCCCGGGTAGGTGTCGCGGCGCAGTTCGAGCGCCACGTGCTGGGGCTCGCCGTAGCTCAGTTCATCCCGCTCGTTCATGAAGACCGGCGACACACGGTAGGTGAAGTCGCCGTCGAGTTCGGCGTTGCGGGGGAAGTGGACCCAGCGGAACTTCTGGATGGGCGACCGCAGGGTCGACAACGCCTTCCGGTCCACGGTGCCATCGGCACGGAGGAATCCGAGCCGGTTGTTCAGCGCGTAGAACCGGTCGCCGCCCGGCTCGCGGTACTCGATCGCGAACCCGACGAAATCTGGCGGGGGCTCGCCGCCCTTCCAGTTCATGGCGAGCAGCGCCATCCCGTCGCCCCGGTGCACCTTCAAGGTGAACGCGGCGGCAGCATTCGACCCGCTGACCTGAAAATCCAATCCCATGGTGCACCTCCAGCCCAGCTGAAGCATACAGGCAGAGAGGCCGTCGCGGAGATTGAGTTGGTGCAGCGTCTCTGATAAATGCTTGAGCTACGTACGCACACTCAAAGGAGAACACATGGCTCCACACGCACGGACGCGCGCCGCACTGCTCTGCGCCGCCACGCTGCTGGCCGCAACGCCGGCCTTCGCGCAGCAGGCAGCGAACCACTCCCAGGCCACGGAAGAGACCCCTGGCACAAGCGGACAGCAGGCGGCCTCGGACCAGGCGGGCCGCATCCGCGCCATCACGCCGGCGGAGGCGCGGGCACTGCTGGCTTCGCTGATCCCGTCCATCTCGCAGAGCGACGCGGGCCTCACCGCCGTGAGGTTGTCGAACGGGGCGCTGGCGGTCGACCTGCAGGGTCGCTTCGAGTCGGCCACGCTCGCGAAGATCGGGCCTGACGGCACCGTGGAAGCCGAGTGCGTGACCAACGAGGCCGAGGCGCGTCGGTTCCTCGGCCTGGAGGACACCACGTCCGAACCGGTGCCCACCACCGCCCCGGTGCTGGAGGAGCGATAACATGCGCACCCGCATTGCCGCCGCCCTCTTCATGCTCCTGTGCGTGCGCCCGGTCTTCGGTGCCGCCACCATCACGATCGTGAACGTCAACGCCACCGGCGTCGGCTTCAACGACCCCACGCCCGCCGCGCCCGTGGGCGGCAATCCCGGCACCACGGTGGGCGAGCAGCGCCTCATCGCGTTCCAGCACGCCGCGAACATCTGGGGGGCTGTGCTCGACAGCAGCATCGAGATCCGCATCCAGGCCTCGTTCGTCCCGCTGACGTGCACCGCCACGGCCGGTACGCTTGGCTCGGCCGGCGCCATCCAGATCATCAGCGACTTCCCCGGCGCCGAGTACCCGAATGTCTGGTACCACGTCGCCCTGGCCAACAAGCTGTCGCAGGATGACCAGGCGCCCGGCGCCACCAACACGAGCGCGGACGACATCCGCGCCCGCTTCAACTCCGAACTGGGCAAGCCGGGCTGCCTCCAGAACTCGGCGTGGTACTACGGCCTGGACACGGGCCACAGCCCGACCCAGATCAACCTGGTGGCCGTGCTGCTGCACGAGTTCGCCCACGGCCTCGGCTTCTCGAGCTTCACCAGCGTCACGACGGGCCAGCCGTTCTTCGGCCTGAGCGACGTCTACTCGCAGTTCTACAAGGACAACACCACCGGCCTGATGCGCGACCAGATGACGGATGCGGAGCGCCTGGCGTCGGGCACCAATCCGCGCAATGTGGTGTGGACCGGCGCCAACGTGACCAACAAAGTGCCGCAGGTGCTGCAGGTAGGCACACCCCTGCTTGTCGTCAACACACCGTCGTCCATTGCCGGTGACTATGCGGTTGGTGCCGCTGCATTCGGCGCCGCGATCACGGCCGCAGGCGTGTCCGGCGACATCGTCGTTGCCCTCGACGCGGCCGATGCGGTCGGTCCGAGCACCACCGACGGGTGCTCGGCCATCACCAACGGCCCGGTCGTGGCCGGCAGGATCGCGCTGGTCGACCGTGGGACCTGCGGGTTCACCATCAAGGTGAAGAATGCGCAGGATGCGGGGGCCATCGCCGTGATCGTCGCCGACAACGCCGCGGGCGGGCCGCCGGCCGGCCTGGGCGGCGCCGACCCGACCATCACAATCCCATCAGCGCGGATCACGCTGCCGGACGGCAACACCATCAAGGGTGCGCTGTCGACCGGCACGGTGAACGTGTCCCTCAAGCTCGATCTCACCGTGCGCGCCGGTGCCGACCGCAGCAACCAGGTGATGCTCTACACGCCCAGCCCGGTGGCGCCCGGTTCGTCGGTGTCGCATTGGGACACCAGCACGACCCCCAACCAGCTGATGGAACCGGCCATCAACCAGGACCTCAGCCTGACGGTGGATGCGCCGAAGGACCTCACCCGCGCCCAACTGCGCGACATCGGCTGGTTCCCCGATGCCGACCTCGACGGCATCGCCGACGATGCCGGCGACATGTGCCTGGGTTCGACGCTCTCCAGCACGGTGGTGATCGGCGGACGCAACACCGGCGTGTCGAACACGCTGTTCAGCAACGGCTGCACCATCACCGACCTGGCCAGCGTCTGCAAGGCCACCGGGGGCAACCATGGCCGCTACGTCAGCTGCGGGGCGAACCTGACGAACACGCTCAGGGACCTGGGCTTCATCAGCGGCGCGGACAAGGGCGCCATCCAGAGCGCCATCGCCCGCGACAAGTAGCGCCGTACAGCACGCGACCCGGGACCGCCTGGCGGTTCCGGGTCGCCGTCGTCCTCTCTCGTGCCGTGTGAGCCCGCCGACCTAGGCGGGCGGCCTGCCGTTCAGGAACCAGTGGAACGACTCGCGCACCACCTCGATGGGCGCGCCGTGCCCGCCCTCGTATTCCCGGTAGGTCAGGTCGTAACCGTCCTTCTTCAGCTCGGTCGCAAAGCGGCGCCCGGTGCGGTCGATCGGCATCTGCTCGTCGCGGGTGCCGTGCGCCAGGAAGATCTTCGTCTTTCCCTGCTTCCGGAACGGCGCGAGCATGCCGGACGAGAAGATCATGAGGTGATTGAAGGTGTCTCCGTACGCCAACCCCATGTTCAGGGCGTAGTTCGCGCCGTCGGACACCCCGCCCATCGCGACGTATGAAGGGTCGACGCTCAGCACCTCCGCCACCCAGCGATACGCCATCCCGAGATAGCGCGCGTCGGTATCGAACCCCGGGATGGACTGGCCCCAGGTGACCTCCCTGGATTCGGGCGCCAGGATGATGACCCCGAACTCCTCGGCGAGCGGAAAGGTGAACCGCACGGCTTCCGCCGTGCTGCGGAACCCATGCAGCATCACGAGGATCGGCATGGGCACGCCCTTCCTGTACGACTTCGGCACGTAGATGGTGCCGTCCCGGTCGCCATCGGAGATGCCCAGGCGGGACTTGCCGATCGGGATGTCATCGCCGGCGACCGGAATCTGGTCGATCGGCTGGATCGGCGGCGTAGCCTGCTGCGCGAACAGGTCTGCACGGCCGGCCAGGCCGAGGGCGCCAGCTGCGCCGAGCGTGAGGAAGGTGCGACGCTTCATGGGTCCTACAGCATTACAGATTTCAGGGTCGGCCTTCCGGATTTCGCATCCCGGCGGATGCCCGGACGGTCAGCGCCGGGCGGCGCCCTCGTGGTAGACGCAATAGTCCACGAAGCCGAGCCGCTCGTAGACGCGCCTGGCCGCATGGTTCGTCGCGATGATGTTGAGGACGATCGTGGAGATGCCTTGGGCGAGCAGCGCCTGCACCACCGCGCTCGTGGCTGCGGCCGCGAGTCGGCGGCCCCGCGCCGCCGGTGCCGTATACACGTTCCCCAGCGCCGCCACCGACCCGCTGCGTGACAGCACGTGCGTACCGGCGACCGACACGAGCCGGCCGGCCTCCTGCACGCCGAAGTACACACCGTCGCTCACCTGCGAGGGCACGAAGAAATCCGGTCGGTCCTCACCGTAGAGCGCGGTCAACGCGTCCAGATCCTCGGGGCCGAGCCGGACGACACCGGTGCCTGATACGGGACGATAGCGTTCCAGGTCGAGCCACATGCGCACCATGACGCGGGCGTCGAACGTGGCGAACTGGCGGGCCACCAGCGCGGCATGTCCGGGCTGCACGTTCAGCCACGCGCGCGCCGTGGCGGCCCTCACGTCGCCTGCAGACAACACCCGCTCGACCTCCGAGTCCTCCCCCTGGATGTAGACGATGGGCGGATCGAATGCGTCGTACACCAGCACGAGCGCGTCGCTCCCGGCCAGGCCGTGCCAGTGGGCGTGCCGGGCCCAGGGCTCGTCGAGATCGGCCAGTGAGAAGGCGGCCCACACGCGGTCGATCTCGAGGCGACGCCTCACCTCGGACAGGTCGGTCAACGCTGGCATGGACAGGCCGTGCGCGTCAGCCGCGGGTGCCGCGGGCGAGGGCGATCAGTTCCTGCTCCTGGGCGGCGGTGAGCGCAGGCGGAACCGGGTGATCGCGGAGCCAGTCGCGCGTGTCGCTGATGGTGATCGCGGGATCGGTCATCGAGAACCCGGCATTCAGCGCACGCGCGGCGCTCACGTCCATGAAACCGCTGCGTTCGGCGCCAATGGGAATGAAGAGCGGCACCTGCGCGAAGGTGAGCCCCTTCTCGCGGATGAGCGCGGTGGGCACCCAGGTCACGTCGGTCGCCCCGAGGAGCTCCATGAAGTGTGCCCAGGTCAGGCGCGGACCCGCCATGTTGAACACCCCGGCAATGTCCTGCTCGATCGCGCGGACGGTGAACCGTGCGACATCGCGGGCATCCACGACCTGCACGTAGTCGGTGCCATCACCCGGCGCGGCCATCGCGCCGCCCTGCGCGGAACGCTGCACCCAGTACGTGTGCCGACCGGTCGGGTCGTGCGGACCGGCAACGATCTGCGGGCGCAGGATGGTGCATCGATTGCCGAACGCGTCGCCCACGATCCGCTCGCAGGTGACCTTCAGCGGGCCGTAGGTCTCGCCGGTGATCTCGGTCACCTCCTCTGCCGCCCCTGGCAGCAGTGCGTGCGACTCGCGGATCGGCACGTCGCGTGAGTCGTCGTACACGCTGACCGTGCTGACGAAGACGTAGCGGCGCACGGCCCCGGCGAGCCGTTCGACGCACGGACGCACCTGCGTCGGCGTGTAGCCGCTCACGTCCACGCACGCATCCCAGCTCCGCCCGGCAAGCGCAGCCAGCCCGCTGGCGCCCTGATCCCGATCGCCGTGGAGGCGCTCGACGGACGCTGGCAGGTCGTCCACCGACCGGCCGCGCGTGAACACGCTGACCACATGTCCGGCGGCGACCAGCCCCTCGACGATGTGGCGGCCCACGAACCGGGTTCCGCCCAGCACGAGGACGTTCATCTCACCGATCCTTTCGCGCGAACGCCTGCCGGAGTGTCTCCTGATCGAACCCCGGAGGCACGATCCCGGACGTGGCGTAGCTGTACAGGGACGCCAGGTACACGCCTTCCAGCGCCGAGAAGAAGATCGCCAGCAGGATGCCAAGGAACACCAGCACCAGCAGCGCCTGGATGCCGATCACCGAGGTCAGGCCGAGCGTCACCATCACCAGCGTGCCCCAGGCGCAGAACGCCGCCAGGCCGATGCCGACACCCCCGACGAGCGCCTCACCCCAGACCTCGCGCACCACCGCCAGCGAGCGGCCGACGACATCGCCGATGTAGGCCTCCTCGAGCACGAGCACCGGCACGACGAAGAAGGTCGCGATTGACCAGGCGGCGCCAACCAGCCCCACCACGAGCTTGCCGAGGAAGCCCATCCGCTCCTGCACCGCCCGCAGCGCCATGCCGATGGTGGCCGCGAGCAGCGACCAGAGGAGGATCGACCCCACGCGACGCCACGCGGCACCAAGGGCGGACGCCACGGTGGGATCGCCGCCCCGGAGACGCTCGGTTGCGCCAGCGACCACGGCGCACTGAAAGAAGATGCCCACCGCGTAGAGGACGACGTACAGCGCGAACGCCGGCAGGTAGAGCGCGGCACCCGCCTCCTCGCCGGCCATCGCCTCAGGGCCGATACCGAAGAAGAACGAGGCCACGACCACGCTCATCACAATGCCGGACAGCAGCGGGAGCAGCATCAGTTCCGCATCCTGCAGGAGCAGCCGGTACGACTGTCGAACGAGTCCGAAACTGCGGGCGAGCTTCTCCACGTGTCCTCCGGTCAGGCATCCTGGGTCGAAACGAGGCGTCCGTAGGTCCCGGCGTCGATGTTGCCGCCACACACGACAATGCCGACACAACGCCCATCCAGCTGCTCACGCAGCGGGAACATCAGGGCCGCGAGCGCGGCGGCACCGGCCGGTTCCACCACCAGCTTGGCCGACCGGAACAGCAGCCGCATGGCGGCACGGATCTGGTCGTCGCTCACCAGCACCACGTCGTCGACGAACCGGCGGTTGAGCGCGAACGAGTAGGGTTCGCAGCGGGGCGACCCGAGCGAGTCGGCAATGGTCCGCACCGCGTCGATGGACTGCGGCGTGCCGGCCCTGAGGCTGCGGAACATGGTGTCCGCACCCTCGGGCTCCACCACGTAGACGGCCGTCTCCGGCTGCATTCCCTTCACGGCGCAGGCGACTCCACCGGTGAGTCCGCCCCCGCCGGCGGCCACGATGACGGCGTCGAGGGCACGACCGGCGTCCCGGGATTGCTCGACCAGCTCCAGGCCGACCGAGGCGGTGCCCAGCGCGGTGTGCGGTCCCTCGAACGGGTGCACGAAGGTCCGGCCTTCCGCGCGCTCGATCTCGCGCACCCGGTCGAATGCCGAATGGACGTCCGGCGTGAACTCCACGGTCGCCCCCAGTTCGCGGCAGACCTGCACGCGGAACGGGTTGGCGCTGCGCGGCATCACGACCGTGGCGGTGGTACCGAGCCGGCGCGCGCTGTAGGCCAGCGAGATGGCGTGGTTGCCGGCAGACACGCCGGTGACGCCGCGTCGAAGGACGACGGGGTCCAGCCGGAGCATGACCGAGAGCGCGCCCCTGGGCTTGAAACTGCCGGTGTACTGGAAGAGCTCCTCCTTCAGCCACACCTCGGTGGCGGCCCCGACCGCCTCGGCCAGCGCGTGATCGACCACGCGCCGGAGCGGTGTGGTCACGACGAGATCCCCGAGCCTGGTGCGGTTCTCGCGGATCTCGTCAGTCGATGGCGCGTCGACCGTCACCTGCGGCTACTGCGGACGCTTGAACAGGCCGCCGTAGACGGCCTTGCCGATGACGTGCCCCTGCATCGCCTTGAACACGTTTGCGCGGGTCTCGAACGCATCGGCCGTGGGCGCGACATCGAGCTTGGTGTCGAGCGCGTAGATCTCGAACATGTAGTGGTGCAGCGGACCGTTGGCCGGGGCCCCTGGCCCGCGGTACATCGGCCCGGTCGCGCTGACCTGGTAGCTGCCATCAGGGCGCTGCAGGCCCTTCGGCACACCTTCGGGCAGCCCCGTCGCCGTGGCCGGCAGGTTCCAGACCACCCAGTGCGCCTGGTCATCGGTGGTCCTGTTGCGGGCCACGTCCATGTCGCGCATGTTGAGGACGAGGCTTTGCGTGCCTGGCGGCACGTTGGTCCAGGTCATCGCCGGCGACAGCCCCTCCCCGGGTGCCACGCCTGGCGCCGCCTGCGAGAACTTCACCGGGATCTGCCCCCCGTCCGGGAAGCCCGACACGGTCAGCGTCATCGGGGGCGCGGGCGCGCCCCCGCCCTGGGCGAACAGCGGGACGGCGATGCCGGCAACGAGCACGATCGTGAACAGCGGTGTGAGTGCGCGAAACATCCAGTCCTCCAATGTCGGAAGCCAGCCTCGGTGGAGGGCGGCAGCGCTCATTCTCCCGGAGGACGCGGCGTGCTGCAATCGAAACCGGGTGGGCCGACGCTGGCAGTGCGGCCCTGCGTCCGGTAGGCTAGCGACTGCCGCCCGAGGTACCACATGACCAGACACATCGCCGTCCTGCTCGCCCTCACCCTCACGTGCATCGGCTGCAGCAGCGCTCCCGCCGACGCCACGCTGCGCGACTCGTTCGCCCGACAGCTCGCCGCGAACCGGTTCGTCTCGGGGTTCGCCAGGAACGGCGACACGATGACCTTCACGGGGCCGGCCCCCGACGGCACGCCAGCCGCATGGACGGTCCACATCGACTCGGCCGCCATCGAGAAGCGCGACAACGAGCAGCAGCCGTACAAGGGTACGGTCCGCTCATCGTGGTCCGTGAGTGGCGAGGTGGTCCGGATCACGGGTGGCGACTCCAACCTGCCGATCGAGCTGACCTCGAACGGCCTCAGCCAGGACTGCTGGGCGTTCTGGGACGCCGCCACCGGAAGCTGGAGCTGGGAGTGAGCTACGCTTGAACCGTATGCCCTCGCAGGAATCGCCGGCGACCGCCGGACCGCAGACCGCCCCACCGGGCACTCCGGCCGTGGTGTTCGAGCACGTCTCCTTCGCCTTCGACGATCACCAGGTGCTGTCCGACGTCAGCTTCACCGTGCCGCGCGGCGCGATGTGCGTCATCTTCGGCGCCAGCGGGGCTGGCAAGTCGGTCATCCTCAAGCTGATCCTCGGCCTGCTCCGCCCCGACTCCGGTGCGATCTACGTCGACGGGGCACGGGTGGACCAGATGAGCGAGCACGACCTCATGCGTGTCCGCTCGGACATCGGCATGTCGTTCCAGGAAACCGCGCTCTTCGACTCACTGACCGTGGCGGAGAATGTCGGCTACCGGCTGTACGAGGAAACCGACACGCCGCTGGACGAGGTCCGCCAGCGCGTGGAGGAAGTGCTCGGGTTCATCGGCCTTGGCGAACACATCGACAAGATGCCCTCGGAGCTGTCCGGCGGCCAGCGGCGCCGCGTTGCCATTGCCCGCGCCATGGCCTTCCGCCCGCGCCTGCTGCTGTTCGACGATCCCACCACCGGGCTCGACCCGATCACCGCCGTGACGGTGAACGACGAGATCGTCAAGCTGCGCGACCTCGAACACGTCACCTCGATCATGGTCACCCACCAGATCCGCGACGCGCACTACGTCTCGATTCACGAGGCGGTCGCCACCGAGGCGGGCGTCGAGATCCGCGAGACTCCCGACCTGGAGCACGCCCGCTTCCTCGTCCTGCACGACCAGCGCATCTTCTTCGAAGGGACCATGCAGGCACTGCTCGACTCGCCAGACCCCTACCTGCGCGAGTTCCTGTTCATGACGCTGCCGCCCTGGTGACCACGGGGTGGGCAGGGCTCTGGCAAGGGGGTCCGGGACCGATCACCTCGCCATGATCGCGGCCAGCGTGCCGATCCCGTTCCACAGGTTCCCCAGCCGCAGGTTCTCATCATCGGTGTGCTGGTTGTCGTCGAAGTTGGCGAGGGACACACCGACCGTGGGTACGCCGAAGGCCTCGATGAACGGCCCGGCCGGGACGCCGCCACCCAGCGTCCGGATGCGGACAATGCCGTCGGCACCGTAGCGGCGACGGAGCGCGTCGGCCACGGCCTCGGCCTGCGGATGCGTCGGGTCGGTCCGCCAGGCACCGCTCGCCGCGCCGGCCCGCGTGGTGACGCGCGCAATCCGCGGATGCGCCGCCAGCGTGGCTGGATCCGGTTCGCGGTCGACAATGAAGTAGCCCTGCGCACGAATGTGCGCGAGCACCCGGTCCACCATCTGCCTGGGCGAGTTCTCCCGCACCAGGCGCAGCGCGATCTCCGCGGTCGCACTCGCGGCAATCACGCCACCCACTTCGCCGCCCGTCATCGTGTGCACGCTGAAGGCTGGCAGGTTCAACCCCTCCTGGAGCGACGACGCCGCACCATCGGTGGAGCCGAGCCCGTACATCTGCCTCATGCGCGCCGTGTCATCCGGAACGGCGCGCAGCATCGCCTGTTCGGCCGCCGTGAACGGCGGCACATCGTCGTAGAAGCCCGCAATGGCGATGCGGCCCGAGGGCTCGACCATCGAGGCGAGCAGCTGCGAGAGGCGCACATTGGCGTCGGGCAGCCAGTTGCCATAGTTGCCGCTGTGCATGGCGCTCCGGGCCGTGTAGACCGTCACGTCGAGACCGGCTCCGCCACGAGCGCCGTAGTAGATCGTCGGCTTGCCGCTCGCGTGCTGCGGACCATCCAGGATGATGAGGACGTCGGAGCGCAGCCGGTCGCCGTGCGCCTTGATCACCGAGGCGAGCGCGGGGCCACCGCCTTCCTCCTCACCGTGCAGGATGACCTTGATGTTGTGGGTCGGGGTCGGGCCCAGGGCATCGAGCGCCGAGACGAACGCCTGGATGGGCCCCTTGTCGTCACCGGCCGAGCGCGCGTAGATGCGCCAGTCGTCGGGGAACTGCGACAGGGCCGCCACGTCCGGCACATCACGGCCGCCTGCCTCGATGCTCCCGGTGCGCAGCACAGGCGTGAAGGGGTCGGGCTGCTTCCAGCGGGCCTTGTCGACGGCCTGGCCATCGTAGTGGATGTAGAAGAGGATCGTGCGGGTGGCCCCGGGCACCGTGCGCTCGCCGAACACCATCGGCGTGGACGGTGTGTCCCAGATCTCGGGCTTCAACCCGCGCCGGTCGAGCATCTGTCGCAGCAGCTCGGCGTTGCGCCGGATGTTGGGGAGATCCGTGCGGACGTTGGGGATCGCGACGAGTTCGAGGAACTCCTTCACGATCGCCCCCTGGTTGGCCCGGACGTACTGGTCGATGCGATCAGCCGGGGCGGGCTGCGCGAGGGCCGAGGCGGCGACGCCGCAGAACGCGACGAAGAGGCATGCACGTGTCACGGCTGCGATGTTCTCACAGCCGCGCGCCGGGGCGACAGCTACGACGGATTCCGGCAACTGAAGCTCGCGGCGTCGTCAGTGCTGCCGCTGCCGTTGTAGACCGCCACCTTCGGATACGCGCAGAGCGGCCGGGTGCGTACCGGCGTGCCGTTGACAACCTTGGAGGCGGTCAACACCTCCGGCACCTCGCTCCGCTCCACCCAGCGTTCGAGCGCGGTCAGCGGATCGAAGGTGTCGGCTCCCGGTCCACCCGAGCAGTGCAGCATGCCCGGCACCATGAACAGCCGGATGAAGTCGGGGGCCGTGCCTGCCGGCGGCTTCTCCTGCTCGCGCCAGCGCGCCACGGCACTGTCGTAGTAGTTCACCGTGTTCTGGGGTGAGATGGACGGGTCGTTCCAGCCGTGGTACAGGAGGAGCCGGCCGCCTCGCCTGCGGAGACCGGAGAGATCCGGATCGAAGGCATTGATGATCGTGCCGAGCTTGCGGTCGGCGAACGCCACGTCGCGGTCGTAGTCGAAGGTGCGGAAGTCCCACTCTGGGTTCTCGAACACCATGTACTTCAGCGTGTTGGTGGCCTGCTCCCAGTGGCTGCCACTGAGCGGTCCTGAGCCGGTGGTGTAGGTGGCCCACCCGCCCGCGGCTTCGGCGCCGCGCATGTAGGGCGGGTAGACGAGCTGACCGCGGCTGTCGCGGGGGCCGGTCCAGATCTGGTTGACCGCGTCTGCCTGCTTTGGCGTCAGGCAGGTGGACGGATCCTGTCCCGCCCTGCAGGTGAGCGTGTTGGCGTCGAAGCGGCACTGCCGCGGGTCGTTCAGCACGCCGTCGGTCACGCCGTCGAGCGCGTCGCAGGCGGCGTTCACGGCCTTCTCGATGATGGGCAGCCGGCTGGTCGGGATGTAGCTGTCCGGATCCTTGTTCAGCGCCAGCACCGCCCACAGGTGTCCGCCCGTCTGGAAGCGGGTCCAGTTGGCGGCCGGGGCGCCGGCGACCAGGCCGTCGTAATCCTCCGGGTAACGCTGCGCCTCCATCAGCCCCTGCCGACCGCCGGTGGAACAGCCGACGTAGTACGAACGGCTCGCGGGCTGTCCGTAGAACGAGCGCACCACCTGCTTGGCCTGCACCGTCATCAGGTGCAGGCCGCGATGCGCGAAGTCTTCCAGGAGTTCCGGATGGCCCAGTGCCCAGCGGGCATCACGGCCGTTGGTGGTCTGGTGCCCCGTGTCGGTGCTGGCCACCGCATAGCCGCGGCGCAGCGCCGCGGCCATGGCATCGAAGCTGATGGAACCGGCATTCGCGCCATTGCCCACGCCCTGGAACCTCCCGTTCCAGTTGGCGGCCGGGAGCCACACCTCGAAGCGGACCGCCGGACGGCTCGTTGCCGCGACCCGGCAGAAGCCCGGCAGGTTGCGGATCTCACGACCGCCGGGTGGCGTGAACGTCGGCCCCGGCACCTGTTCGGTGGCGGTGATGGACGTGTCCGGAAGCGCCAGGCGCGCCAGTGCGTCACAGGAGGCAGGCGTCGGCGCGGTTCCCTGGGCCACCAGGGTTCCCGCCAGACCGAGCGCAACGACCGAACCGCTGAGCACGTACTTCATGAAGCCTCACATCGTTTGAACTGGCAGGTCCCCGGGTCACGCGAACCGCGGCAACAGCCGCAGGGCGTTCGCACGTCCTACGGCCTGCAGTTCCGCATCGTTGAAGAGCCGCGTGTCGACAAGTGCCTTCGCCAGCGGGACACCGCTGCCAGCTGATGGGTAGTCAGTGCCGAACACGATCTGTGACGGCTCGACCAGCTCGCGCAGCGAGACCAGCGCCCCGCGGTTCGACGCACCGGCCGTGTCGTAGTAGAAGCGCTTCGCGGCGGCGATGAAGCCGTTGGGCAGGGCGTCCTTCGCGCCCGAGGCCGCCCCCTCGATCCGGCCGGCGAAGAACGGCGCGCTGCCGCCTGCGTGCGACCAGATGAAGCGGATGTCCGGAAAGCGCGTGGCGTCGCCACTGAAGGCCACGCCGAGGATGGCGCGCGTCGTATCGGTGCCGTACTCGATCGTGCCAGGGCCGACGCCCGGTGCGTACGCCAGGCCTCGGCAGCAGTCGGCCGCCGTCGGGTGAACCGCCACCACCGCCTTGCGACGATTCAGTTCCTCCATCACCGGCCGGAACGCGGGGTTGCCCAGCCAGCGGTCGCCGTAGTTGGTGAACAGCCCGATGCCGTCCGCCTTCAGCGTGTCGAACGCATAAGCCACCTCGGCGAGCGACGCCTCTACGTCTGGCAGCGGCAGCGCGGCGAACAGCCCGAACCTGGTGGGACGGTCCTGGACGAGCCGTGCGCCGTACTCGTTCGAGGCGCGAGCCAGCCGCCGCACCTGCGCCGCGTCGCCGAACCACAGGCCGGGATTCGTGATGGACAGCACGGACGCGGCGGCACCGATCCGGTCCATGTCCTCGATCGACTGCTCGGGGGTCCATCGCGTGTTCGCCGGCTGCAGCAGCGGCTTGCCACGCACCTCGGCCACCCAGGCCGGCGGCGCGAAGTGGTGATGCAGGTCGATCCACCCGCGGCCGATCGTGGCTGCCGGCTGAGCCGCGGCCTGCAGGACACGGCCCGGCGCGGCCAGGGTGCCGAGCGTGGCGGCGATGAAGCGTCGGCGATCGAGGACCGTCATACTCCCTCAGAGCGATGCGTCGGCACCGGCGCGGCCGGCACGCCGGGGAAGGTCAGGATGCCCCTGAGCCGGCGCTGCGGTACACGTGCCGGCATCATACGAAAGAGCAGGGCACGCGCGGCAACAATCACCGGATTCGCGTGGGAGGATGGTCCGGTCGTGTCGGGCGATCAGTCCTGCAGGTCGCGGCACCACAGCGGCTCGTTGTCCGGCGTGGGTGAGGTGCTCAGTGAGACACGCCCGACCGATCCCATCGGGGGCGGCGAGAGGTAGGCGTCGCAGGGGAGTTCCGAGATGGTGTAGGTGCGGACGTCGTCCTTGAAGACCCACGTGCGAGAGCCGCAGGTGGTCGGCGGTCCTGGCGGGTCCGCCTTCGGGAACTCCCGCCCCGGCGCCCCGGTGAGGGTGGGCGCGTACCAGACGCTCAGTGATGCGCCGCCAGCGCCGTCGGCCGAGACACGGATCTTCTGGCCCGAGACGGCGCACGCGAGCAGCACCTTGCCCTTCGGCGGCAGGAGACCGGACGGGTCGGGTGCAATGGCACGGATCCGGAGGTCTGCGACCGAGGCACACGGCCGTGTGGTGCAGCGCCCGGCGAACCAGAGTTCACCCACGCCCAGCATCGCCCCGGTTTCGTTGACGAACAGTTCCTCGAACCGCTGACGACCCACGGCCCGCCTCACGGCAATGGTGAAGATGGCGTCGTACTTCGCCACACACCCGGCCACGTCGTTGACGGCCCCGTCCGGGTGCGCCAGAGGATACGCCACCATGCCGCACGCGGCGTCATGCTGGTTCTGGCCCACGTTCCGGCGCAGCGCATCGAAGAACGCCTTGGCAGCCTCGGGCCGGATGCCCGCAAAGCGCTCCAGCCGCACCTCGAGCGGCTCCTCCTGGGCGAGGGCGGGGGCAGCCCAGCCTGGCGCCAGTGCCAGGATGGCGACGATCAGGGCGACGAGGCGGCGATGGCTCACAGTGTCACCTGTGGATGAGTCACGTGCCGCGATTCTAGCGCTTCTTCGCGGCCTTCTTCTTCGCGGCCGGGCGTGCCAGCACGATGAACGGCTCGGCATCGAAGCCACCGTCCTCGTCGGTGCTCTCCGGCTCGATGTGGTAGGAGGTGGCGTACTTCCGGTTCACGGCCGGGAGCGTGGTGGAGATGCTCCCCAGGCTCTCGCCTTCTTCCAGCGCCACATGCGCGAGGAAGCCGGCCTTGGGGACCGACGTCACCTCCACGCAGGACTCGAGGAAGATCTCCGAGACATCGGAGAACAGCTCCGACCCTTCCGCGTGCTTCCGCACGACGGCATCCAGCTTCTTCAGCGCGGCCGCCACGTCGCGCGCCTCCACCACCGCCGTGAAGTGACCGTGCCACGGCTGCGCCGGCTTGCGGCGGACCTTCGACTCGAACGCGAACGAGAAATGACCGATATACAGCATCAGAGGACC
>WBZO01001790.1_pt1 | contig 31441 bp, 19 predicted proteins | sample 5204261 | NCBI WGS metagenome assembly WBZO01 (sample SAMN12412400, study PRJNA552823) | activated sludge metagenome | isolation source: activated sludge from anammox sidestream of wastewater treatment plant... | place: USA: North Carolina | collected 2017-09
GAGGATTTCCTTATCTCTCGAGGCAAACCTGAGGGCGGGAAAGGGGGCACAAAGCCCCGACGCCCAGGGGCGGGCGGTCGGGGCTTCGGGGGCCGAGCGGATCAGCTGCGCACGATGGTGACCGACTCAATCACGATCGGGGTCACCGGACGATCCTGTACGCCCGTCTTCGTCGAGCCGATCTTCTTGACCACGTCGATCCCCTCCACCACCTCGCCGAAGACGCTGTGGCGGTTGTCGAGCCAGGGGGTGGCACCAAGCGTGATGAAGAACTGGCTGCCGTTCGTGTTCGGCCCGGCATTCGCCATCGAGAGGATGCCCGGCTTGTCGTGCTTCAGCGAGGGATGGAACTCGTCGGCGAAGCGGTAGCCCGGCCCACCGGTGCCGGTCCCGAGGGGGTCGCCACCCTGAATCATGAAGCTGTCAATCACGCGATGGAAGATCAGCCCATCGTAGAAGGGCCGCGTCGTCTTCTGGCCGGTCTTGGGGTCGACGAACTCGCGGGTGCCCTCGGCGAGGCCCACGAAATTGGCGACGGTGTTCGGGACCTCCGCGTCGAACAGCCGGATCGTGAAGCTGCCTTCCGAGGTCGTAAACTGCGCGTGAATCATTGGTATGCTCTCCAGTCCCTGAGTAATGCCGCGATCATACCGATATCTCCACTTCGACGTCTTCACCGCGCAGCGCTTCGGCGGGAACCAGCTGGCCGTCTTCCTGGACGGACGAGGGCTGGCAGGCATGGACATGCAGGCCATCGCGCGTGAGATGAACTTCTCCGAGTCGACCTTCATCCTGCCGGCCGAGGATGCCGGCACGGACATGCGGGTGCGGATCTTCACGCCGGCCGAGGAACTGCCGATGGCGGGGCATCCGACGATCGGCACCGCCTTCGCGCTCGCGCGCACGGGCGCGGTCACCTCGCTCACGCGGCGTGTCACCTTCGGCCTGGGCGTCGGCCCGACTCCTGTCGATCTCACCTGGACGGATGGCGACCTCGCCTTCGCCTGGATGACACAGCTGGCCCCGACCTTCGGTCCCGCGCTCGACGATCCCTCGTCGCTCGCACCGGTCCTGCGCCTGCCTGTCCGTACCGCGCTCGCCACGGGCCTGCCCGTGCAGCCGGTGTCGTGCGGCGTGCCGTACCTGATCGTGCCGCTCGCCACCCGGGCCGAGGTCGATGCGGTGACGCTCGATCAGGCAGCCTACGACCGGTTCGCGGCGACCTCCGGCTTCGGGGCGATCGCCATCTACTTCTTCACGGCGGAGCCGGGGCCTGACGGTGCCACGGTCTACAGCCGGATGTTCGCGCCGTCGATCGGGATTGTCGAGGACCCGGCCACGGGCAGCGCGGCCGGACCACTCGGCTGTTACCTCGTCCGGCACGGTATCCTCGACGAGGCAAAGGCGGCTACGATAGTGAACCTGCAGGGGGTCCGGATGGGACGCCCGAGTGTCATCCATGTGGCGATTGCCAGCGAGGGTGGCAGCATCACACGCGTGCGCGTGGGTGGTGAGGCCGTGCTCGCGGGTGAAGGCACGTTGTACGTCTGACAGGAGGCTTATGAATCTCAAGCGAGTGCTCTACAGCGCCGCCGGACTGATGCTCGCATCGGCGGTGGCTTTCGCCGGACAGGCGGCCGACGCCAAGCTGGCCAAGCTGCGCAACCCCGGTGCGCTCACCGAACAGGCGCCGGCCACCTACAAGGCCAGGCTGGACACCAGCAAGGGCGCCATCACCATCACGGTCCGCAGGGCCTGGGCCCCGAACGGCGCCGACCGCTTCTACAACCTGGTCAAGGCCGGCTTCTACGACGACGTGCGGTTCTTCCGCGTGATCCCGAACTTCATGGCGCAGTTCGGCATCCACGGCAACCCGTCGGTGATGGCGGCGTGGCGCCCGGCCACCCTGAAGGACGATCCGGTGAAGCAGAGCAACCTGCGCGGCTTCGTCACCTTCGCCACGGCCGGCCCGAACACCCGGACGACGCAGCTCTTCATCAACTTCAAGGACAACTCGAGCCTGGACAAGCAGGGCTTCGCGCCGTTCGGTGAGGTCACCGGCGGCATGGACGTCGTCGACCAGATCTACGACGGCTATGGCGAGGGCGCCCCGCGCGGCAAGGGACCCGAGCAGGGCCGCATCCAGAACGAAGGCAACGCGTACCTGACGAAGTCGTTCCCGAAGCTCGACTACATCAAGACCGCCACCATCGTGCCCTGACGGGCACGCGGAATTGCTGGTTTCAGGTTGCCGATTGCTGAGTGGACTGCGGATTGAATAGGTCAGTCCGCAATCCGACCGGACGTCCAATCTGCAATCTGAAATCGGCAATCTGAAATCCAATGTCGCTCCCTGCTTCACTCTCCGCGCTCGCTACCGGGCAGCACCGGGATCCCTTCTCCCTGCTCGGCCCCCACACCGGTCCCGACGGCACGGTGGTGATCAGGACCATGCGCCCCGATGCCGCGCGCATCGAGGTGCGGCTCGAGGCGGAGGGGACCCTCCGGCCGATGACCAGGCTCACCGACTCCGGCCTGTTCGAGGTCGTGGTGACGGCCGGCGCGATTCCCGACTACCGGCTCCGGATTACCTTCTGGAACGGCCACGTTCTCGAGCTGGACGATCCGTACCGCTACGGTCGCGTGCTGTCGGACTTCGACCTGCACCTGCTTGGCGAGGGGACGCACTACCGCGCGTTCGAGAAGCTCGGTGCGCACCGGGTCACCATCGGCACGACGACCGGCGTGCACTTCGCGGTCTGGGCGCCGAGTGCACAGCGGGTGAGCGTCGTGGGCGACTTCAACGGGTGGGACGGTCGCATCCATCCGATGCGGCACTTCTCGCTCTCGGGCATATGGGAACTGTTCGTGCCGGACCTGCCGGACGGCGAGCGCTACAAGTTCGAGATCCGGACCACCGCCGGCCACCTCCTGAAGAAGAGCGATCCATACGGGTTCGCGTTCGAGCACCCGCCTCAGACCGCGTCGGTCGTGCGCGACATCTCGGGCTATGCCTGGCAGGACGCGGCGTGGATGGCGTCACGCCCCTCGCACGGCGGCTGGCTCGACCGCCCGATGTCGGTGTACGAGGTGCACCTGGGGTCGTGGGCACGGGTGCCGGAAGACGGCAACCGCGTGCTGTCCTATCGCGAGCTGGCCGTACGGCTCGTGCCCTACGTGAAGGACCTGGGCTTCACGCACATCGAACTGCTGCCGGTGATGGAGCACCCGTTCACGGGATCGTGGGGGTACCAGGTCATCGGGTTCTACGCGCCGACGAGCCGGTACGGGTCACCGGAAGACTTCAAGTTCTTCGTCGATGCCTGCCACCAGGCGGGTATCGGCGTGCTGCTGGACTGGGTGCCGGGCCACTTCCCCAAGGACGAGCACGGGCTCGCCCGCTTCGACGGGACAGCGCTCTACGAGCATGCCGATCCGCGGCAGGGGGAGCAGCCCGACTGGGGCACGCTCGTCTTCAATTACGGCCGCCACGAGGTCCGCAACTTCCTGCTGTCGAACGCGCTGTTCTGGCTGGAGGAGTACCACATCGACGGCCTCCGGGTGGATGCCGTGGCCTCGATGCTGTACCTCGATTACTCGCGTCCCGAGGGCGGATGGATCCCGAACCGCTACGGTGGACGCGAGAACCTCGACGCCATCGAGTTCCTGCGTACGCTGAATGCGCTCACGCACGGCACGCATCCCGGGACGATCACGGCGGCGGAGGAGTCGACGTCGTTCCCCGGCGTGAGCCGCCCCGCCCACCTGGGGGGCCTTGGCTTCACCTACAAGTGGAACATGGGGTGGATGCACGACCTGATCGAGTACACGCACGTCGATCCGGTCTACCGCCGCTGGTCCCACAACCTGCTGACGTTCTCCATGCTCTACAACTACTCGGAGAACTTCATCCTGCCGTTCTCGCACGATGAAGTCGTGCACGGCAAGGGACCGATGCTCGACAAGATGGCGGGCGATCGCTGGCAGCAGCACGCCACCCTGCGGGCGCTCTACGGCTTCATGCTGGGGCATCCTGGCAAGAAGCTGCTGTTCATGGGCAACGAGTTCGCCCAGCCGCGCGAGTGGCATCACGACCGGAGCCTCGACTGGCACCTGCTCGACCAGCCCGAGCATGCGGGGATGCTGCGCTATGTGCGCCAGCTGAACCACTTCCTCTGCACCGAGCCGGCGCTCCATGAGACCGACTTCGAGGGGCGCGGCTTCCGCTGGATCGACTGCAGCGACAACGAGAACAGCGTGGTGTCGCTGATGCGCACCGCGCGCGATCCGCAGGACTTCGTCGTGATGGTGTTCAACTTCACGCCCGTGCCGCGCCACGACTACCGCATCGGCGTGCCGGTGGACGGCTTCTATGCCGAGTTGATGAACAGCGACGCCGCCGTGTACGGCGGGCACGACGTGGGGAACGGGGGCGGCGTGGCGAGCGACCCGGTCGCCACCCACGGCTTCAGCCACTCGATCCGCCTCACGCTGCCGCCGCTCGGCTGCCTGCTGCTCAAGCGCCGCTGACGGAGGGCGGGTCTCGGTGCGCGAGTCGCGTGGCGCCGCCGTGATCCTGGTCACGCTGACCGCCTTCACCGACATCCTCGCCTACTCCATCGCGGTGCCGGTCCTCCCGGATCTGGGGAGGCGTCTCGGCGCCTCCCCGACCGTCATCGGCTTCCTGTTCGCGGCCTTCGGTGCATCCGTCGCGGTCACCTCCATCCCCATGGGGGCCGTGTCCGACCGCATCGGCCGGCGAGGCCCGCTGCTCGCCGGCGCGCTGCTGCTCACGGCCTCCACGCTCCTCTTCGCCGTCTCCACCACGCTGCCGCTCCTGTTCGCGGCGCGCCTCGCGCAGGGGGTTGCCGATGCGATCACCTGGGTGGTCGGCTTCGCCCTGGTTGCCGACCTCTACGGACAGGAGGAACGCGGTCGGGTGATGGGATTCGTCATGTCCGGCACCACGGTGGGGTTCCTCATCGGTCCGTCGGCGGGAGGATGGCTGTACGAGGCCGTGGGGCCCCAGGTGCCCTACCTGGTCGTCGCGCTGCTGGCCGCGCTGTGTACTGCGGGGTTCGCGATCATGCCGGAGCCGCCACGCCAGGCCATGCGCGAACCGCTCGCCCTGCGCGCCCTGCTCCGGATTCCCGACGTGGTCGTCTGCGCCTCGACGGTCATCGTGGGCGGGGGCACGCTCGCGATGATCGAGCCCACGCTGGCGCTCTTCCTGGACAGGGAGCTCGGGCTCGGGCCGTCGCGCATCGGGCTGGTGCTCGGTGGCGCAGCCGCGATGTCGGCCGTGCTGCACCCGGCCTTCGGCCGTCTCGCGGGACGGGTGGGAGCCAGGCAGCTCATGCTCGCCGGACTTGCCGGCATCGCGCTGATGCTGCCGGTGCTCGCGCTCATGCGCGACTTCACCAGCGGGCTGCTCGTCTATGCGGCGTTCACCGTGCCGATCGTGGCCATGGTGACGCCGTCGCTGGCCTACATGGCCGAGGCGACAGCCAGGGCGGGCGTGCGGTCGTTCGGCGTCGCCTACGGCGTCTACAACGTCGCCTGGGCGATCGGCCTGCTGGTGGGGCCGTCCATCGGCGGCGCAGCATTCGAGCGGGTCGGCTTTCGTGTGCTCACCATTGCGTGGGCCGCGGCACTGCTGCCTGCCACGTTGGTCCTCGCGCGCATCCGCACCCCGCCAGCCCGCGAACCCGGGGTGTAGAATCGATCGCTGGAGGCTTCATCCATGATCCGTCCGCGCATTGCCCTCGCGTCCGCAGTGGCGCTTGCCCTCGTGTCCGGCCAGGTGCTGCACGCCGATGTCCGTGCCGACCAGAAGACGCGGTTCCAGTTCTCGGGCGCGCTCGGCCGCGTCGTGAACTTCTTCGGAGGCAAGGCGGCCCGCGACGGGGTCACGTCCAGCGTGGCGGTGAAGGGCAACCGCATGATGACCACCACCGGCGACTCGACAGCGCAGATCGTCGACCTCTCCGAGGAGAAGGTCTACGACCTCGACCTGAAGAAGAAGTCGTACACGGTGATGACCTTCGCCGAGATCCGCAGGCAGCTCGAGGAGGCGCGGAAGAAGGCCGAGGCCGAGGCCAGCAAGGAGGCGGGCAAGGATGAGCCCGCCCGCCAGGACCCGAACGCGAAGCAGCTCGAGGTGGACTTCGAGGTGAAGAACACCGGCGAGAAGAAGGACATCAACGGATTCAGCACCACGCAGTCGGTCATGACCGTGACCGTCCGCGAGAAGGGGAAGACGCTGCAGCAGGGCGGGGGCATGGTGCTCACGAGCGACATGTGGATGACCCCGTCGCTCCCCGCCATGCAGGAGATCTCCGACTTCCACGTGAAGTACGCCCAGCAGCTCTACGGTCCGGTCATCGAGGGCGCCTCGCCGCAGGACATGGCGTCGGCCATGGCGATGTACCCGATGATGAAGCCGGCGCTCGAGAAGATGGCTGCCGAGGCGAAGAAGCTCCAGGGCACACCGGTGCTGACCACCGTCACGATCGAGGCCGTGAAGTCGGCCGAGCAGCTGAAGTCGGAGCAGGCCGGTGCGTCGGACTCGAAGTCGGGCGACTCGGCGCCCACCAGCGTGGGCGGCGTCCTCGGCGGGCTTGGGCGCCGCATGGCGCGCCGCAACAACAACGACGAAGCCTCCGGTCCGAAGGAGCGAGCCACGGTGCTCACCTCGACCAGCGAGGTGCTGAAGGTCACCACCACGGTTCCCGCCGAGGACGTCGCAATTCCTTCCGGCTTCAAGGAAAAGAAGTAATCGCTGACATCTCACACCTGCGCCTGACGGACCGCGTCAGGCCAGGTGTCCGCCTCCTCTTCGTCGGCATCAACCCGGGCGTCCGCTCGGCGCTGACGAACCATCACTTCGCCGGCCCGTCCAACCGATTCTGGAGGCTGCTCTTCGACGCCGGTCTGGTGCCCGAACCCCTGACCTTCGAAGACGATGACCGCCTGCCCGGGTGGGGACTGGGCGTCACCAACCTGATCGCGCGTCCCACCCGGGGCATCGACACGCTCCGCGCGGAGGAGTACGCGCGGGGACTCGCCGTGCTGCGGCGGAAGGTCCGGCGCTGGAAACCGCGCGTCGTGACCTTCGTGGGTGTCACGCTGTACCGCTTCATCTTCGACGTACGGCCGGGCCAACCGATCACGCCCGGCTTTCAAATCGAACGGTTCGAGGGCGCACGGGTGGCCGTCGTACCCAACCCGAGCGGGCGCAATGCCCACTTCAGCTAGGTGCAGATGCTCCAGGCGTTCCAGACTCTGCGGGACGCGCGTCCCGGCTCGAGACGATAACGGCCCAGTTGGATTCCCAACCGACCCGACGTTGGGCTGTAATGTTCCGGGACGCAGGGGCCGCCCGTCGAGCCACTGGCCGGCGCTTGCCGCGGGCAGCGGGTTTGCACAGGTAAACGGCCGCGACCCTGTGGCCGGTATCCAGAACTGGTGAGTCCCGCACCCGAACTTCGCACGCTGAACCGGCTCCGCCGCGAGGTTGCGCTTGCTCTCACCGAGGGGGGCGACATCTCCTGGGCCGATCCCGCGGCTGAGGCGCTGCTCGGTGTGACGGCCGGCACCTCGCTGTTCTCCCTCGTCTCCACCGACACCGCTCCCCAGGTCGAGCGGCTGCTGCATGCCGAGGCGCTCGCGCCCCGGCTGGACGTGGTGCTGCCGATACAGGTTCACGGAGTGCCTCGGGTCCTCTCGGCGACGATTCAGCCCGAGGGCGATGGCTTCCTGATGGTGGGCACGCTGCTCCCGGACTCCCTGGCGGGAGCCCTCGCCGGGGCGGACCGCAGCCTGCGTGAGATCAGGCTGCTCGAGGCGGAAGCGGGCGAACGGCGGCAGACGATTGCCGACCAGACGGCCGAGCTCGCCCGGATCGCGCGCGACCTCGACGATTCGACTCGCGGCGTGATCGCGCTGCACAGCGAAGTGGACGAGAAGTCCGATTCGCTGCGACGCATCACCGAAGTGAAGTCGCGCGTGGTGGCGAACGTGAGCCACGAGTTCCGGACCCCGCTGAACGCCATCATCGGCCTCGCACGCATGCTGCTCTCGAAGGTGGACGGAGAGCTGAACGCCGAGCAGGAGAAGCAGCTCACCTTCATCCTGCGCAGTGCCGAAAGCCTGGTGGAACTGGTGAACGACCTCCTCGACCTGTCGAAGATCGAGGCCGGCAAGGTGGCCCTGCGCCCGGTCACCTTCCACCCGGCGGATCTCTTCGGCGCGCTGCGCGGCATGTTCCGACCGTTGCACGGCGTGGGCGCCGTGCAGGTGGCCTTCGACGTTGATCCCGCGCTCGAGCCGCTCGAGACCGACGAAGGCAAGGTCTCGCAGATCCTCAAGAACCTGATCTCGAACGCGGTCAAGTTCACCGAGCACGGCCAGATCCAGGTGTCGGCACTCAAGGGCCCGAACGGGTCGGTCACCTTCGCGGTGAGTGACACCGGCATCGGCATTCCCGTCGAGGATCACGAGCGCATCTTCGAGGAGTTCGCGCAGGTCGACAACCCGCTGCAGAAGAAGGTGAAGGGCACCGGCCTTGGCCTCTCGCTCTCACGGCGGCTCGCCGAGATCCTCGGGGGGACGCTGAGCGTGACGAGCGCGCCAGGCGCCGGCTCCACGTTCACCCTCGTCGTGCCGCGCACGCACCCCGAGGTGCGTGAGATGGCGGGCCTGGCGGCGCGCAGCGCCACGCTCGAACCTGGCCGGCCCCCCATCCTCGTGGTGGAAGACGACCGGCAGACGCTCTTCCTGTACGAGAAGTACCTGCGCAACTCCGGCTTCCAGATCGTCCCGGCCCGCACGGTGGAGGAGGCCCGCGACGTCCTCCAGCGCATGCGCCCGGCCGCCATCGTCCTGGACATCATGCTGGAGGGGGAGACGTCGTGGAACCTGCTGGCCGAGGTCAAGGCCCAGGCCGAGACCCGTGACATCCCGGTCCTGGTCGTCACCGTCACCAACCGCGAGCACCGAGCCCGCGCCCTCGGTGCAGACGAGTTCGTCATCAAGCCGCTCGATCAGCGCTGGCTCGCCCGCCAGCTGGCCGCACTTGCCAGGCGCCGCGGACCGATCCACCGCATCCTCGTCATCGACGATGACGAGGTGGCGCGCTACATGCTGACGCGGCTGCTCGCCGACGGTCCCTATGAGGTGATCGAGGCGGCGACCGGCAGCGACGGGGTCCGCCTCGCACGCGAGCAGCAGCCACAGCTGATCTTCCTGGACTTCGTCCTCCCTGGCATGACCGCGTTCGACGTGCTGGACGAGCTGAAGCTCGACGCATCGACCCGCGCCATCCCGGTGATCATCCACACATCCAGGAGCCTCGGGGATGGTGAGCGCCAGCGCCTTGCCCAGGATGCCCACGCCATCCTCCCCAAGGAGAGCCTGAACCGCGAGGTTGCGCTCGGTCGCATCCGCGAAGTGCTGGCCAAGACCGGACCGGTCGCCGAGGAGGAACCCCGCAGTGCCTGACGCGCGTCCGTTCGTGCTCAATGTCAATGACGATGAGGCGAACCGGTACATGGTGACGCGGATCCTGGAGGCTGCCGGCTTCCGTGTGGTCGAGGCCTCGGATGGACGCGAGGCCCTGATGCTGATGCGGCGCCGACCGATGCTGGTCGTGCTGGACGTCAGGCTCCCCGACATCAGCGGCCTCGAGGTGTGCCGCCGGATCAAGGCCGACCCGGCCACCCGCACGATTCCCGTGCTGCAGACGTCGGCCACGTTCATCTCCGCCGAGCGGAAGGTGGAGGGGCTGGACAGCGGCGCCGACGGCTACCTGGCCCAGCCGATCGAGCCGCCCGAACTGGTGGCGACTGTCCGGTCGCTCCTCCGCACGCAGCGCGCCGAGCAGGAGCTGCAGGAGGCTGGCGCGGAGTGGCGGCGAACCTTCGACGCCATCGCGGACGGCGTCGCGATCCTCGATCGCGAGGGGCGGGTCCTGCGCTGCAACCAGGCGATGGCCTCGCTGTCTGGCGCATCGTGCGAGCAGACCGTCGGATATGCCGCATCGCGCCTGATGCCGGGGCAGGGCGGCGCCCTGGCCGACACCGCAGCCGGGGCCGTGGAGACGCGACAGCGCGTGACAAGTGAACTCGGCGTGCAGGATCGCCTCTACCGCGTGGTGGCCGACCCGATCCTCGAGGGGGCCGGGCCTGTGGACCGTGTGGTGCTGACCGTGGCCGACATCACCGAGCACCGGCAACTTGAAGAGGATCATCGGCGGCGGGCGGAGCAGCTCGTCGAGTTCGATCGCCGCAAGGACGAGTTCCTGGGCATGCTCGCGCACGAGCTGCGCAACCCGCTCAATGCCATTGCCGCGGCCAACAGCCTGATGGACAGGGTGGGGGCGCAGGATCCCAGGAACGTGCGCCTCCGGTCGACGATACGCCGGCAGACGCGGCACCTCGCGCGGCTCGTGGACGACCTGCTCGAGGTGTCGCGGGTCACGCGAGGGAAGATGCGGCTCCAGAGGGAGCCGACCGAACTGGTGGCCATCCTGGAGTCTGCCGTCGAGAACACCCGGCCGCTGATGGACGGGCGCAATCAGCAGCTCGACGTGTCGTTGCCAGCCGAACGCCTCTGCCTGAGCGCCGACGCGCTGCGCCTGGAGCAGGCCTTCGTCAACCTGCTCCAGAACGCGAACAAGTACTCCGAGCCGGGGTCGACCATTCGCCTCGCGTGTCGTGTCGCCGAGCCGCAGGCGCCAGGCGCGCCGCGCCGGGCCATCGTGACGGTGGCCGACGAGGGCATCGGCATCCCGCCCGCGAAGCTCTCGGCCATCTTCGACCTCTTCGTGCAGGTGGACCAGTCGCTGGCGCGATCGCTCGGCGGGCTCGGCCTCGGCCTCACGATCGCCAGGAGCCTCGTCGAACTGCACGGTGGATCGATCAGCGCGCACAGCGACGGCGAAGGCCGCGGCGCGGAGTTCCGCGTCGAACTGCCGATCGAGGAAGTGGCGGCGCTCGGCCCGACCGCGAGGCTCGACGGTGACGCCGCCGTACAGCCGCCACGCGAGCCGCTGGTCGTGCTGGTGGTGGAGGACAACGCCGACGCGCGGGAGATGCTGCACGCGTGGCTCGAGGAACTCGGCCACCGGGTCCACACCGCGGGCGACGGGGTGGAGGCGCTCGCCCTGGCGCGCCGCCTGCACCCGGACGTGGCCCTCGTGGACATCGGACTTCCCGGGCTCGACGGCTACCAGGTGGCCGAGAACCTGCGCGCGTCCGCCGACGGGGAACGGACCCTGCTGGTGGCCATCACCGGCTACGGACGTCCCGAAGACTCCGCCCGCGCACGCGAGGCGGGCTTCGACGCCCACCTCGTCAAGCCGGTGCAGCCCGAGGTGCTAGCCCGGCTGATTCACGCGCCTCCGGGCGAATACGGACGACCGGTCCAGGCCCACTGATCCCTCGGCGGCTCGGCGATTGCTACCGGAAAGGTATGGGACCTTTCATGATTCCCGCGCTCATCCTCATCGCGGTGCTGGTCGTCGCCTTCCTCGCCTGGGAACTCTACTTCTCGAAGAGTGGTCATCAGGCCATGGTCGACCAGCACCGTGTGGAAGGGAATGACGAGCCGCCGAAGACGTTCTGACCAGCTGCGTCGTCACGGCTAGAATGCGGCCATGGCCTGGTTGCGCCTGTGCCGGCGCCCGCGTACGCTCGCGAGTGGCGTTGCCACCCTCACGGTGTGCCTCCTGATTCCGTCTGTGCTGCGCGCCCAGCAGCCCGGCGTTGCTGCGCTCATCCTCGATCTGCAGAGCGGGACCACGCTCTCGGTGGAGCAGCCGGAGACCGCCCGCCGGCCCGTCCTGCCGGGTTCGTTCATGAAGATCGCGACCATGGCGGCCGCACTCGAGAGCGGCGTGATCACCGGGGGCAGCCGAGCCCTCTGTACGAAGACGATCGTGGTCGACGGCCACCGGCTCACCTGCACGCACCCCGACCTGCACCGGCCGCTCACCCCGGCCGACGCGCTCACGTACTCGTGCAACACCTACGTGGCGTCGGTTGCCTCGCGTATCCCGAGGGCGGCGTTCGACGCTGCGCTGGCGGCCCTCGGCCTGCCGCGATCGCCTGGGGTGGACCTTCGGACGGCGGCGTTCGGCCTCGAGGGAGCGCGCGTGCAGCCGACGCGGCTCATCGAGGCGATTGCACGCATCGCACGGGGAGACGCGGTGACCGGACTGAAGCCCTCGACACTGGCGGTGCTGCGCGAAGGGCTTCGGGGGGCGGCCTCCCGCGGCACGGCGGCGGCCCTTGGTTCGGCCGGCATCGATGCGCTCGCCAAGACGGGGACGGTCGATGCGGGCGGTGTGTCGCAGGGACTCGTCGTGGGCGTCACGCCCTCCACGCACCCGACCCGTGGATTCGCACTCGTCGTGTCAGGCGGTGCCGGCATCGACGCTGCGGGCCTCATGGCCGCTCGGCTGTCCCCGGCACGGGCGCAGGCCGATGCGCGGATCACTCGTCCCGTGCCGACGCCGCGGTCGGTTCGCGTCGGTACGGCAGACAGCTCCGGCCGATGGCGGGTTCGCGAGATGCCGCTCGACGAGTACGTGGCTGGGGTGATTGCCGGCGAGCAGGCGGCGGGCAGCGCCCCGGCAGCCCTGGATGCCCTGGGCATTGCGGCGAGGACCTACGCCCTCGCCAACGACGGCCGTCACGCGGCGGACGGTTTCGACCTCTGCGACCTCACCCACTGCCAGGTGGTGCGGACACCCGGCGCGCAGGCACGCGCCTCGGCGATCCGCACGACCGGACGCTATCTCGCCGACGGCGACCGGCCGGCGACGATCTTCTACACCGCCGCCTGTGGCGGTCACTCCGAGCGCCCCTCGCTCGTGTGGCGAGGGGCGGTTGACCCCGAGTACCTGCCTTCACGTGCTGACCCCGCGTGCGACGGGCAGCCGACGTGGCGCTCGGAGGTGCCGGCGCGCGACCTGCTCCGTGCGCTCCGGTCGGGCGGGTTCAAGGGAGAGGCACTCCGCGACCTGCGCATCACCGCACGCACGTCGTCCGGGCGTGCCCGCTGGCTGCATCTCGACGGGCTGGCGCCGTCCGAGGTGTCTGGCGACGATCTGCGCACGCTGGTGGGCCGCACGCTTGGCTGGCAGATACTCCGCAGCACGCTCTTCGACATCGCCCGCACCGGTGGTGGCTTCGCGTTCACGGGGCGTGGAGCCGGGCACGGTGTCGGCCTCTGCGTGATCGGTGCCGCCGCCCTGGCCCGGCGCGGCGATGACGCCGCGCAGATCCTGTCGCGGTACTACCCTGGCTTGCGGGTGCGCGCACTCGACGAGGTGGCCGCACCACCGACGGGTGGCACGACGCACCTCCGCCTGCAGGTGCCGCGTGACGAGGACGCCGATCGCGCAGGTCTCGACCGGCTCGCGCACCGTCTGCTCGGCGAGGTGCGCACCGCGCTGGGGGCGCCCGCCGACGTGAACCTGCTGCTGCGGTTCCACCCGACGGTGGAGAGCTACGAACGCGCGAGCGGCGCACGGTGGTTCACCACGGCCACGACCAGCGGGACGACGGTCGACCTGCTCCCGCTCCAGGTGCTGCGACAGCGCGGGCTGCTGGAGTCGACGCTGCGCCACGAGTTCGCGCACGTGCTCACACGCGACACGCTCGGAGCGGCGCCCCGGTGGATGCACGAAGGCCTGGCGGAGTGGGCGGCCATCGGGTCCCGCGCGGCCCCAGCCGCCCGCGCGGCTGCCGCCTGTCCATCTGACGCAGCGTTCACCAGGGCCGGATCGGGTGAGGCACTGCGGCGCGTGTACGAGCAGGCGCTCGCGTGTTACGAGCGGGAGCGCGCCGCCGGGCGCGGATGGCGTGCTCGGCCGGCAGCACCGGACTAGGGCCGGCCAGGCCCGGCCGGCGCCGATGGCCGCGGCCTGGCCGCGTGCGCGAACACCGCAAGGACCCCGGCCGCGACGATCGCCGACGCCACCGCGAGGGCACCGAGCTTCACCCCGACGAAGATGAGTTCCGCCGTGGCTGGCGGCAGGCCGTCGGGCCGCCAACTCGCCGCCTTCGCGATGCCCGTCGCAGCGGTCAGCGCCAGCACCAGCGCACCCAGCGGACGGCCCGACAGTGCCAGGCCAGGCTGCCCCGCGGTCAGTGCCTCGACGACCGCCACGCCCAGCACCCAGCGCAGCAGCCACATGGCCCAGTCCACCGATGCGTGCATCCATCCGGTGTTCGCGGTGCCGGCATGACGCAGGAACAGCGCATCGATTTCGCCGTTGTGGAGTGTCCATTGCGCCTCCACGAACGACGTGAACCACCAGACCGCGGTGAATGCGGCCAGGCCCAGCAGGAAGGCCGGAAGCCGCCGTGCCGCGTGCAACACGGACCGGCGGAGCGGCGTACCGGCGAAGTGCGCCAGCACCACCGCGTTCGTCAGGCCGATCAGCAGGACGGTCAGGGTCGCGAGCAGCGCCGACAGCACGAGCGCCAGCACGGTGGACTCGGGCACATTCAGCAGGCCCCAGTACGATCCGCCGACCAGCCCGGTTCCCAGCAGCACCAGCAGCACCCCCTCTGCGAACCGCCGGGGCGTCACGGCACCCCCTCGGGACTCACGGTCAGTGTCATCGTGTCGCTCGAAGCCGAAACGTCAGGCACGTACATCGGCGCCACCCGCGCGGGCATCGCGTTGAAGGTGCCGGGCGTCGTGGCCCGCAGCAGGTAGTTGAACTCGCGGCGGCCCCCCTCGAGGCTGTCCAGGAAGTAGACCGTACGATCGTCCCGCAGTTCACGCTGGCTGCCGTACTCCCATGGACGCGGCTGCTCCAGCTGGAACGCATCCTCGCGCTCCACCGACTCCGTCCCGGCCGGCAGCGGGTCTTCGATCATCAGGTAGCGCCAGTCTGCGGCTCCGGCCACCGTGAGCCTCACCATGATCAGGTCGCCAGCCTTCACCGGCCCGGCGAGCGGCGCCTCGCGGTAGACGATCCCGCTCCGCCCTTGCACCGGCGTGAGCGTGAAGTACTGCCGGAGCATGGCGAGCCGCCGGGTCCCGGTCCGTTCGGCGGCGGCCGGCCTGTCGTAGTACCGGATGCCGGCATCGAAGTACACGGCGCCGGCCCCCTCGCGGATGATGCGGATGGTGTTGGCACCCCCGGCTGCCGGCGCCTCGATCAGCACCGGCGTCGGCGCGGTGAGCGACGCCGCATCGAACCGGGCCGTGCCCACCCGGACACCGTTCACGAGCACCTGGGCGTTGACCGGCGCCGGCGTCTCGCCGCGCGCCTTCATGAACGCGAGCAGGCCCTGCAGGGCCATGGCCGTCTGCTTGGTGCTGACCCAGTAGGAGCCCGCGTTCCGGTTCGCCACCAGCCATCGGGCGGCCCGTTCGAGCACCGCGTCGGTGGTGCCGTGTTCGGCCAGCGCCTTGAGTGCGAGGGCCGTCGCCTCGGCCGACGTGTCGACGAACGGGTCCTCCATCAGGGCGTCGGTCTCTGCCGTCCACGAACTGAGCTCACCTTCGGTGCGGGCGGCCGCCATCAGCTCACGGGCCAGCGTGTCTCCCCGGGCGTCCTTCCGCGCGTCGAGCGTCATCAGCAGGAACGACTGCCCGGTGGCTGACATCCGCGCACGGGCCTCCCACAGCGTGTCGAGGGCGACGACGATGTCGAACGGCGCGGCCTGGGCACGGTTGAGCACGTAGGCGATGTACGCCTTCAGGTCAGGCAGTGCACGGGGGTACTCCTGCCAGAGCTGCAGCAGCGCCCGCGAGCCCGAGGCGATCCGCCACTCCTCGAGCTGCACGCCGTTGTCGCGCGCCTGCAGCAGGCTGTCGACGGCGTACGCCGTCATGAACGGATGGTTCTGGTCGGTCTTCCACCATCCCCAGCCGCCATCATCGTGCTGGTAGTCGTAGAGACGCTTCAGCCCGTCGGATACGCGCCGGTCGAGCGACTGCAGGCGTTCGGTCGGCGTGAGCCGCATCTCGGTGAGCGCGCGCAGCACGACGACATTCGGCACGAAGCTGGAAAGCGTCTGCTCGGTGCATCCCCACGGGTAGCCGCCCAGGTAGTCCAGCGCGCCGAGCATCGACCCGGCCAGCGAAGGGGCGAGCGCCACGCGGACCGAGCGGCCCGATGCATTGGCGGTGGGCGGCACCGTGAACTCGAGGCTCCTGGCGTCGCCCGCGGCAATCGAGCCGGACGTGCCCAGGTTGCGCTGCAAGCCGGCGGGGTTCACCGGAATCGTCAGCGCCATGGCATCGCCGGCGGCCTGGCTGGTGGCGCTGCCGCTGATGGTGACCGGTCGCACCGCATCGGCCGTGAAGGCCCAGTCGGTACGCAGCTGACCGTTCTGCGCCACCTGCACCGAGCGGGCCCCAGGCGCCGGCGCGGCCGGTGACGCCGTGAGTCCGTCCGCGGAGACCGTGACCGCCACCTGCGCGGCCTGCGGCAGGTAGTTGTGGACGATGGCCGGGATCTCCACGCGGTCCCCCTCCGTGAGGAAGCGGGGCGTCACCACGCGCAGGATCAGGTCCTTGGTGGTCAGCGCACGGGCCACGGCCGAACCGACGTGCGTATCTGCCGTGACGGCCCGCACCGTGAGGCGCCAGGTCGTGAGCGAGTCGGGATAGTCCACGCGGACGCGCGCCATGCCCGCGGCGTCGGTCGTGACGGTGGCCGACCAGAAGACCGTGTCCGGGAAGTCCTTGCGCACGCGCGGGCGATCGGGCCGGTCGGCCTTGAACTGCGCGAACGTCATCGGTCGGCGTCGCTGCGTGAGGATCAGCTGATCGGTGCCGGAGTAGCCGACGAACGGATAGTCGCGCGAGAACGACGTGCTCACCTCGTTGTATTCGCGGCGATAGAAGAAGCGGAGCGGATCCGGCGTCGAGTCCGGTCGTACGCCGTAGAGCGCCTCGTCCACGAGCCCGACACTCAGCTGAGCCCTCACGGGCGCGCCGCCGGCATCGGTCGCCCGCAGGGTGAAGGTGGCCGGCTGGCCGGGCCTGGCCACCGGCCGATCGGTGTCGGCCATGATGGTGAGCTGCTTCGCGAGCGCCGGTACCGAGAGGCGCCGTTCCGCACGGAAGAGCCGATCGTCCTTGAGGAAGGCGATGCTGACGTACGTGTCCCCGATGTCATCGTCGGAGACCGGGACCTCAATCGCCGCTCCGCTCGAGGTCCTCACCACCTGGTGCCACGAGATCCGCTGGTTCTCCTTGGTGACCAGCACCGGCGCGTCGAACGCCTCGCCCTGCACCATGATGCGTGCCGTGTCGCCGGGCTGGTAGGTCCGGCGGTCTGCGATCAGCTCGAGGAATCGGTCCCCCTCGCTGAACCCATCCTCCCGCCCTGGCACCCAGATCGTCGTCATCTCGCGCACGGTGCGGTCGTCGGATGCGGCGGTGACCGTGACACGGTAACTGCCGGGATCGCCAGGCATCGGGACCGTCCACTGCGCGCGGCCCTCGGCGTCGGTGGTGACGTCGGCTTCCTGGGCGACCGTGAGGCGCGGGTTGTCGTAGCCGTCGCGGTAATCCACGTGGGCCAGCTGCGCATGCACGCGCGCGCCCATCCGTGGCGCGCCGGCGTAGTCCACGGCCCGTACGCGGATCGTGGCGGCATCACCGCCGGTGTGCACGTATCGGTCGGGCGTGGCCATCAGCATGAAACCGCCCCATGTCGCGACCAGGCCCGCCGACCCGGACACTTCACGTCCGCTCACGTCGAGCACGCGGGCGTCGATCCGCGCCGTGTAGTCGCGCTGGTCCTCGGCGGTCGTCAGCGGGATCCGGACCTGCGCGGTTCCCTGGGCGTCGAGCGTGGCGGTGCCTTCCGCATGGGTCTCGCCGCCGCCGTAGGCGAAGTCGTCGAACGGTTCCTCGCCACTGGCCTCGACCCGCAGGGGCGAGAAGTAGGGCTGGTGGCGCACGGTGTAGGTGATCGTGCCGCCAGAGACCGGCTGGCCGAAGTAGTAGCGCGCGCTGATGGTGACGAGCGCCTCGTTCCCCTGGCGCGCGAAGCGCGTGGCGGGCCGCACGGCCACGTCGAATTCGGGCTTGCGATACTCCTGCACCTCGAACGATCCGGTTGCCGTGTCGTCCCCGCTGCTGACGCGCAGCACGTAGGTGCCGAGTGCGGCCGTGGCCGGGACTGTGAACGAGCCGTCGATCGAGCCGAAGGCATCCACCGCCCTGCGCTCGCGGAGGAGCACCTTCTCGTCGCCGTCCGCAACCGTCACCTCCACCTGACCCGAGCCGAATGGCACGAGGACGCCGCGCTCCCGCCAGCGCAGCACGCTGCGGTAGTGGACCGTGTGGCCGGGTCGGTAGACCGGCCGGTCCGTGTAGGTGTAGCCCACCAGCTCGCGGGTCGGCTCGTTGACCGTGAAGGCGCCGGGGTCGGTGGCGGCCGCCTGCCCGTTGCAGTCGGCCACCGTGACGAGGCTGTCCGGCTGGTCCACGGCCAGGCGGGCGGTGAACGTGCCGTCCTGCGACGTTGCGCCCTGGCCGACCGTCGACTGGTCCGCGAGCACCTGGATGCGGCAGCCCGCCAGGGGCGAGCCATCGAACCGGTTCGCGGCAAACACGAGCAGTTCGCCCGGCGCCGTCTTCGTCACGAGGCCGACGTCCGAGACGATCACGACCGTGTAGGCCCGCAGTGGCGGGTTCACGGCCTCGACCACGTAGACGCCAGCGGTCGTCAGGTCGAGTGGCACGCGACGGTACTCGGCCTCGCGGACGCGCGGCAGGATCTCGCGCCACGAGGTGACGAGCTGCGTGGCGTTCAGCAGTGGCACCTGCGCGAACGTGTTCACGTTCAGCGCGCGTCGGAGCACCACCTGCTGTCGGTCCTGGCGCGCGTTCCGCGCGCGCCGGTAGTCGGCCGTGAACTGGCGGCGGACGAAGGACCGGACCTCTGCGCGCCGTGCGGACTTCCAGGCGGCGATCCGTTCGAGCCAGGTCTGCTCCTGCGCGACGACCGGTTCCTCGCTGCCGAGTTCGTGAGCGTCGCGAAGCCGTGCGAAGAAGGCGAACGGGTCGTTCACGCGGTAGACCCGGAAGTCCAGGTGGTCAACCTGGCGGTGGGTGAGCGTGATGGCCGGCGGTTCCTTCGTTGTGAAGATGTGGCTGGTGGCCACCGAGAAGGCAGGGGCGGCCGGTGCGGCATCGGTCTGTGCGCTGACGCCGGCTGGCACCGAGAGCAGCAGCGTGACAAGGGCCGGGACGATCGTGGAGCGCAGTCGACGCATCACGATTCCCTGTCCAGCGTGGCCAGCCTGAAGACACCGATGAAGGCCGGGTTGGCCGCAACCGGACGCCAGCGGGGCGACGGGTGTTGTCCGAGGTCGGCGAGCGAGACCTTGCGGACCTCGCCGGGCGAGGTGCCGTCGGGACCCGTGTGGTAGACCACCCAGTCCGACCGCTCGGGATCGAACCGCGACGGGCCGACGAACACCATCAGGTGCGACGGGCTGTCGGCCTCTTCGTGGCGGAAGTAGAGCAGGTCGCCCGGTGCCGCCGCGCGTACGTCACGTCCGAGCCGCCTGGCGTTCAGGGTCACGATCGTTTCCGCATCGGCAAACTCGCCGTACCGCTCCGGTGCGCGTGAGGTCCTGAACAGCAGCCAGGCGCCGTCGCGGACCGGTGGAGTCTGTCGCACGTCGGGGAAGGCGGCCAGCCTGGGCAGGTGGGCGCCCTGGAACCAGGCGGGCGTGTGCGGGCGGAGCGCCTCACGGTAGGCGTGACGCACGAGCCCCGCGCAGTCGGCGACGTCGGCGGTCTGCCGCTCGAACTGTGCGTCGGCGAGGAACGTGAACCAGGCGCGGAATGCGGCGCGATCGGACTCGTCCAGGGCGCGGCGTGATGGCCCCGGTGCGGCCGAGAGGGAGATGGACGCCAGGACGCATCCCAGCCACGCCACCACGCGTCGGTTCTGTGAGGAGGAGAAGGTGACCGTGCGCCGATTATAGCGCCGGCTCGAGCTCCGGCCTCGGCTTCGGCAGCCGGATGACGAAGGAGGTGCCGCAGGCGCGGGTGTTCGGCAGTGCGGCGATCGTGCCGCCGTGCATCTCGACGATCCGCTTGCAGAGCCCGAGTCCGAGCCCCAGTCCCTCCGAGGCGGACGGGCCGCCCTGGTCGAAGAGGTCGAACACGTGCGGGAGCACCTCGGGGGCGATCCCGGGTCCGTTGTCCGAGACGTCGATCACCACGCCGTCCGCGTCCTCGGCGACGTTGACCCGGATGTCGGCGCAGGGCTGCGAGTACTTCGAGGCGTTGTCGATCAGGTTCGAGAGCACCTGCGTGATGCGCGCCGTGTCGACGTCGAGCGCGACCGGGTGGTGCGGCACCGAGACGACCAGCGACTGCTGCTTGCGGTCGACCGCGTCCTGGCAGCCCTCCACCGCCTGCTCCACCGCGGGGCGGATATCGGTACGCGCGGTATGCAGTGCCATGCGTCCCCGCGCGATCCGGCTGACATCGAGCAGGTCGTCCACAAGGCGGCGGATCTGCGACACCTGGCGGCCGAGGATGGCCACGATGGACCCGGCGCGCGGGTCCAGGTCGCGTGCCTGCAGTGCCGCCACGCCGTGTGCGATGACACCGATGGGATTGCGCAGCTCGTGCGAGAGCGTGGCGAGGAAGTGATCCTTCCTGCGGTCGGCCTCGCGCAGCTGCGCATTGGCCTCGGCGAGCCGCTGCTCTGCGAGCCGCGCGCGGTGGCCCACCAGGATGATCAGCCCTGCAGACACGGCGAAGGTGAGCGAGGCGGCGACGCTCTGCGGGCTGATGCCGAGCATGAGGCCACCCGGCCGCTCGAACAGGAACGCGGCACCCAGGAAGGCCACGATGGCCGACGCCACGGCGGGGCGCCAGCCCCAGAAGAGCACCGAGGCCGCGATGGCTGCGATGCCAGGAGCATAGGGCTGCAGGGTGCCGAGCAGCGGCGCAAGCGCCCACCGGAACCCGAGGGCGGCCAGCGTCAGGCCAATGGCGTAGGCGTAGTGGGTGGGCCGCTCGCGAACGGGCATGCCGGTGTCGTCATTGTAGATGAGCGGCATGCAGCCCGACGCGGTCGGCGCCAGGAACGTGCAGGTCACTGATGAGGTGAGCCGTCCGCGCAGCTCAGCGATACGGACGTCAGTCCGCTGTATGGCGGTACCAGGACGCTATACTCAGGCGTTCGAGACTTCCATCCTCGCGATGATCATTACCGAATTCGGAGACCTCATCGCCGAACGCATGCGGGTCGAGCACCGGTCGCTCGCCATGCGCTGGTTCGATCGGCTGAACGAGCTGATCCCGGTTGACGCACGCGACGTGTTTCCGACCGAGAGCCTGCTGGACCACATCCCCGCGCTCATCCTCGAGATCAGCGGCTACCTCCGGGACCCACTCGATGGGGCCATTGCGGCCAACACCGCGATCCTCGGGAAGGCCAGTGAACTCGGGGCGCTCCGGCACAGCCAGCGCGCGTCGCTGCACCAGGTGCTCCGTGAGTACCAGTTGCTCGGCGGCGTGCTCGTGAACTTCGTCCTCGAGGAGATGGACCGGCTCGGGGCGCTGCCATCGGCTTCCGCAGGGGTGGCACTCGTGGCCCGGCTCAACCAGGCGGTGAACGTCCTCTCGCAGGCGACGGTCGAGGAGTTCGTGAGCCTGTACACGCGGACGATCGCCGAGCAGAACCAGCGTCTCGAGGAGTTCACGCGGATGGCGGCCCACGAGTGGCGGCAGCCGCTCGGGGCCCTCCAGTTCGGCGTGAGCCTGCTCGGCCGCATGGATGGTGACCGGGAGCGGTTCGACCGGACCCTCTCGGTGGTCCAGCGGAACGTCCGCCACCTCGTGGAGCTGACGCACAAGCTCGAGGTGGTGGCCCGGATGCAGTCGACGACAGACAGCCCGCTGCTGCAGGAGGTGTGCTCGGCAACGGTCATCCACGAAGCCGCGCGTCAACTGCGCGAGATGGCGGATGCTCGCGACGTCGCGATTCACGTGGCCGACGGGCTGCCCACGCTGACGGTCGACGTCGGCCGGCTCGAACTGGTGTTCGTGAACCTCCTCTCGAACGGGATCAAGTACTCCGATCCCGACAAGCCGGTGCGCATCGTCGAGGTGACGGGCGTCGGGCCGGCCGGCCCGGCCGATCCGTGTGTGTTCGAGGTACGCGACAACGGCCTCGGCATTCCGGAACACGCGCGGGCCGGCATCTTCCAGCGATTCACGCGAGCCCACGCGGACCTGGCGCATGGCTCGATCGTGCAGGGCATGGGACTCGGCCTCGCGATCGTGGAGGACTGCGTCCGTGCCATGGGCGGCGAGATCACGGTGCATTCAAGGGAAGGCGAGGGCACGGTCTTCAGGATTGCGCTGCCACCCGTCCCCGTCGTTCCGCCTCCGCCTTCAGGGGCCGGAGTGACAGGCGGCGGATGATGATGATCCCCGGCGACAGCCAGGCCCAGTAGCGGCGGAACTTCACGCGCGCGTCTGCGCTCGTGGCGATCACGCGCGTCTCTGTCCGGAACACCGAGTGCGTGGCATCGAGCGGGTCTGCGCGGAGTGTCCAGGCAATCTTCACGAAGCCCGGCTCCTCGAATCCGGCGAATGTGTCGGGCGGCAGGGCACGGAACACCACGTTGGCCATCCACGGCTGCGTGACGGCACCCATCACCAGCTCACGACCCGGGTGCTCGGCGAGCACGCCCCACCCGAGCGACTGCGTGAGCGCGACGATGCCCGAAGGGCGGGCCGCATGCTCCGGCTCGGCGCCGAGGAGGAGTTCCCGCGTCCTGAAGATGGCCCTCACGATCCGAGACCGGGTCAGGTCCATCTCCTTCGCGGCGGCATACGTCACGTCGGCCGGTGCGCCGACTCGGATGTGATGCCGCTCCACGACTTCGTAGACCGGCATGAAGTGGTCGAGCAGGGGATCCGCGGCCGCGGGTGATGGGGGAGCGACATGGCCGTAGCGCAGCCAGGCCGAGCCGGCCCACGCGGCGTATGCGCCGGCAGCCACGCCAGCGGCGCCGGACGCCCAGGCAACAGCGTGACGAGCACATGACATGTTTGCCCTCGACCACAGGGAGCAATTCGGTGGCCATGTGGGAGGACCGCTCACCACGGGGCGATCGAGGGCCGGCGAGTGGCTGGTGCCGGAATGCCGCCGGCGGGTCGCCGCTCGCGCATCGCCGCTTCGCGCGTGGTGACGCTGCGGCCTACGCGGGTTCAGGCGCCCGGCAGCCGGAGGCTCCGTGCCAGCCACAGTTCCAGGCCACTGACGGCCAGGAGCGTGGGCTGGAGCCACGACACGTACCCGATGATGCGCACCTGCGCCACGATCCACGCAAAGAGCACGGCGGCGCTCACGACCGTGGCGAGACGGCCCAGGCGGAGGCCGGCGGCCACCGCCAGCGAGGCGAGCAGGCTCGACCCGCCGACGATGACGAAGAGGATGAGGCTGGGAATGTAGTAGCTGCTGAAGGGGCTGCCCTCGAGCCATTCCATGGGGATGCCGTCCGCCCCCATCAGTCCGTAGAAGCCACCCGCAAAGGCGTTGACGGAGACGATGGCCAGTGTGGCTGCGAGAACCCAGCGCTGCACGTTCCCATTGTGAGCCATGTCTGGCCTGTTACAGCTGCCCCCCTGCGTGCTTCAGCCATCTGCATCGATTCTCACGGCATACCTCGGGGAACCGACGCCCTCAGGCCGGACGCCTCAGTCGGAGCACACCCCGGGGCACACCGCCCAGGACGAATCCCACGCCAACGAGGAGGCCGGCCGCGAACCAGGGTGCCCAGCTGGGTACGAGCGGTGGCGCGGCCACGACCTGTCGTACCACCTCTGTGATCCGCTTTCCCCGAACGACCGGGCGCGATGCCGGCGCGACCGGGGCTGCGGCTCCGCCTGCCGCCGCCGGCGTGATGCCGCCCCGTGCCTGCACGCCGTTGGGTCGTCCTCGGGCGACCATGGCGCCGACGTTCGGTGCGGGCATCCTGCCTGCGGCCAGCTGGGCACGGGTGTCGAGTTGCTTCCCGAACGCCGCGACATCGGGGTCGCTGCATGAGTCGGCATCGCAGGCGACGCCAGCTTCGCGCATCACCTTGTCGTTCACCGCGGAGAGGTCGGCCACGGTGTTCGGGTCAGCCTGCCAGTAGCCCTTCTTCACTGCTACCAGCATGCGGTCCACCATCCCCTGGTAGGCGCGCAGGTTGCCCGACTGACGGAAGCGGTTCTGGATGTCGAGGTTGTTGCGGTCCTTGACGTAGGTCTCGTACATCTCCTGCCATTTCGTGCCGTCGACAACCTCGGGAACGGTCACTTGCCAGCCCCAGAGATTGTCGGTCACCTGCATCACCGTGCGCGCCCCCGCGTAGCCCTCCTTGAGCATGCTGTCGATCCAGGTCGGGTTCAGGTAACGCGTGCGCATCTCCTGCCCCATGAAGTGGTCGAGCGACTCATGGCCGGAATTCTTCGGATTGGAGAGGTTCAGCACGGTGGTATCCGGCGTGGTGCCGTTCACCTGGCGGACGGCCATCGCCGCACCGCCCATGTACTGGTACACATCGTCGTTGTCGAGCGTGCCGTAGACGTTGCTCGATCGTGAGTGAACGACCGCTTCGGCCCCCTTCAGCGACATCTTGAAGATATCGACCGCTAGCGCCGCACCGCCGGGCCGATCGCCCCAGTAGCCCTGGCCGAACAGGTGCCCCTCCCGGTTGAAGAACACGTCGGCGATCTCGGCGTCGGAGCTCCATGTGTTCGAGGCCTGCGTCACTGTTTCCACGCCGTTGCCGTACGCACCAGACGGCTCGGTGAACAGGCGGACCGCTGCCATGCGGGCGGCCTCCTCAGGCGCGACACCCCGCTCGGCCAGCGCCGCTCGCGCCGACAAGACGTTCGTTCGCACGGCGTTGTCGTCTTCGTCGAGATCCTTGACGGCGGTGACCGCAGAGTCGATGAGCTGCATCAGCACCGGCAGCGAGTCGCGGTAGAGGCCAGAGGCGACAACGGTGACGTCGACGCGCGGACGACCGAGCTCCCCGCGCGGAATGACCTCGACGCCGATGATGCGCCCACGCTTGTCCCAGCGTGGCTTCACCCCGAGCAGCGCGAGGATCTCGGACTCCGTGATCCCCTCGTGCCGCATGGTCTCGTTGCTCCAGAGCGTGAAGACCAGCCGCTTCGGCCAGGCCTTGTGCTTCTGCCGCTGCTCGTCCGCGAGTTGCGCGGCAAGCCGCTGCCCCTGCACGTAGATGCCTTCGGCTGGAATGCGAGAGGGGTCGAACCCGTAGAGATCGCGTCCCGTGGGCAGCGAGTCGGGCCGGCGGATAGGGTCGCCGCCTGGTCCGCCGGCGATGTAGCCGCCCTTCAGGCCGTTGACCAGTGCGCCGAGTTCGTTCGCCGCACTGGCGACCATGAGCTCCATGAACCCGGTAATCGCCTGCTCCCGTTCCGCCGCTGTCGACTCCCCATCGTCGGGAAACACCGCTTCCGCAGTGGAGCGGCGCTGCGCTTCCCCCGGAGCGACCCCGAAGGTGTGGAGCCCGAAGGGGACCTGCTTCTCACCAATCTCCTTCAGGTAGTGCTCGAGCGGGTCGACGTCGGCCGGGCCGACGACGGTGAGCCCGAGGTCCTTCAACACACCGACCTTCGTGGCGAGCGCATTGATGTCCTGCAGCAGGCCTTCGGCTGCGGCGTCGCTCTTCTGTGCGGCCACCGTGTAGCCGTCGAGGAGCGCCCGCAGGTTGAGCAGTTCCGGGTTCAGGCCGGCGGCGTTCATCGGTGGCGTCATGTGCGACACGAGCGCAGCCATGCCGCGCCGCTTCGCCTGCAGCCCTTCGCCGATCACGTCGACGATGTAGGGGTAGAACTGGGGGACAGCGCCGACCATGGCCTCGCTCGGGTCGGCTGCGGTCTGGCCAACCTCTTTGCCCGAGAGCCACTCCATCGTGCCGTGCGTGCCCAGGTGGATTTCGGCGTGCGCCCGGAAGCCGTGCTGCAGCCAGAGATAGAACGCCAGGTATTGGTGATGCGGCGGAATCGACACATCGTGGTACGCCTTCTTGATGTCCTGATCCCAGCCACGCGTCGGCTGCGGCGCGATGAGGACGTTCCCGAACCGCAGGGTCGGGAAGACGAAGTAGGGCACGCCCTGCGCGTCGCGCCAGAGCATGATCTTCGAGTCTTCAGGACGGCCCCAGGCTGCCGTCATCGCGTCGGTCAGCGAGTGCGGGACGGCCGCGAGCCACCGCTTGTAGGCGGCCACCGGCACGAGCACGCACTGACCGCGGTGCACCAGGAGTTCGAGGGCGCCGGGTGCCGTGCTGGTGACGTTCACGCCGTGCAGCATCACCTGGTCGAACAGCGCCGCCTCGTCCTTCGGCAGCCCGCGCGTGTCGTACCCTTCGGCCCCGAGCCGCTGGAGGATCTGCCACGTCGACTTCGGCATCACGTTCAGGTACGACGCGCCGATGTTCTCGCGCCCGGGTGGGTAGTTGTAGTAGATGAGTGCAATGCGCTTCTTCGCCGCCGGTTCTGTCCGCAGTGCGACGAGCGCCTTCACCCGCTCGGCCAGCAGCGCGACCCGATCCGGGATCGGCGCCTCCACCTTGAAATCGATGCCTGTGGCATCGTCGTGCCGATGTTCCGAGCTGCCGATCACCGTCGGAGCCACGGCCCCGGCGAACTCCGGGTTCGCAATCTGCCACGATCGGTCCTCCTGCGGAATGCCGATGGGGCTCGCCTCCCACTCCTCGCGCGTCTTGTTGTAGGCCGTGATGGCGTTGACCACCGGCACGTCGAGGCGCTCGAGAATCGGCACGATGCGCTCGGGGATGTTGCCGAACTTCATCGAGAGGGCCGCAATCGCCACGACCCGCGCCCGACCCTGATCGTCGAAGTAGAAGCGTTCTATCTGGCCGTCGGCCGGGTAGCCGACGCTCACCGCCACGTTGAAGCCGCGAGCTTCGAGCGCTGCCACCACCGCGTTCACCACCTCGAGCTGGCCCGACACCGCCTGGCCCCGGTTGATCGGCACGCCCACCCAGCGGCGCCCGCGCGCATGCGGCCTGTGCGCGAGATACTCGCGTTCGAAGTCGGCCCACTGCTCGAACAGGCGGCCCGAGGCCGGCTCCCACACCGCCTCCTCCGGCAGGCGGACGAGGGGCGGGTTCGGGACACGCTGGTTGCGTGCGCGCGCGTAGGCCACGGTCAGCAGGCTGTGATAGTTCTCGATGCCCCCCTGCACGGCGTAGTCGGCCCAGACCTGATCGCGGAGGAAGCCCGATTGCCGCTCCACGTCGGTGTACTCCTCGCCCACCACCCAGGCGCGGCCGCCGTTCTGCTTCTGCCTGGCGATGACCGGTGCCAGGTCGCGCGCCAGCAGTTGTCCGACGTTGAACAGGATGAACACGTCCGACGTCGCGATGGCCTCCAGGTCGGCCTGTGTCTGGCTCGCCGAATCGACCACACGGAGCCTGACGTCAGTGATGCGCCGCGACCCCAGCCGACCCGCGGCCGCGACCACGGCCGGAACGTGCGAGCTCGATGGGATGATGACGACCGACTTCGGCGTGGCCGCCCACGCGGGTCCCGCACCGAGCGTCAGCCACGACATCACGACGGCGAGGGCGGCGCGGCAGAGTGCCACACCCGAGTTCTGTGCCAGTTGTGAACGCACCACGATCGCTCCGACTAGATCCAGCGGCTGACCCGCTGGCCAATTGAGAATCCTGCAAGGACGAGGACCGCCAGCACCGCGAAGACGGGCCAGTGCAGGTCGGCTGTCGCGTCAACCACTGTGCGGGTGACGTCCGTCACCTTCCTGCCGCGCACCAGTGGCGGCTGCGCCGGCTGGGGGGGCGGTGGCTCGAGGTGCCGGCCGGCCGCCGCGGCGTCGCTCTCGGCAGGCGCACCACCCTGGCCGGGAGCAGCCAGCGCCGGCGGTGCCGGACGCCCACGCGACACCATGGCTGCCACGTTCGGCGCGCGCATGCGACCCGCTACCAGCGCAGTCCGCTGATCCATCAGCGTCGCAAATGCCGCCACGTCGTCGTCGCTGCACGAGTTCGAGTCGCACGCCACACCCGCCTCGCGCATCACCTCGTCATTCACGCGGTGCAGGTCGGCCACCACGGAAGCGTCGGCCTTCCAGTAGCCCTTGTTCACCGCCACGAGCATCCGGTCGACCACGCCCTGGTAGGCGCGCAGGTTGCCGGCCTGCCGGAAGCGGTTGCGGATGTCGAGGTGGTTGCGGTCCTGCACGTAGGTTTCGTACATCTCCTGCCAGCGGGTATCACCCACGGCATCGGGGACGGTCACCTGCCAGCCCCAGAGGTTGTCGGTCACCTGCATCACCATGCGGGCACCCGCGTAGCCCTCCTTCAGGATTCGGTCGATCCACCCGGGGTTCAGGTAGCGCGTGCGCATCTCCTTGCCCATGAACTGCTCGAGCGTCTCGTGCCTTCCGGCGCCCGGCGTGGCAAGGTCCAGCACCATCGTCTCCGGCGTGCTGCCGTTCACGCTGCGCACGGCCATCGAGGTGCCGCCGAGGTACTGGAACATGTCGTCGTTGTCGAGCGTGGCGTAGACGTTGGTCGCTCGGGAGTGGATGACCGCCTGCGCACCTGTGAGCGCCATTTTGAAGATGTCGACCGCGAGTGACGTGCCTCCCGGCTGTTCGCCCCAGTAACCCTGGCCGAAGAGGTGCCCTTCGTGCCGGAAGAACACGTCGGCCACCTCGGTGTCGCTCTTCCAGGTGTTCGAGGCCATGGCGACGTTCGGCACGCCGGTGCCGTACACGCCGGAGGGTTCGGTGAAGACCCGCACGGCAGCCATGCGTGCGGCCTCCTCGGCGCCGACGCCCCGGGCTTCGAGCTCCGAGCGTGTCTGCAGCACGTGGGTGTGGATCGCGTTGTCGCCCTCGTCCAGCTCCTTCACGGCTGTGACGGCGCTGTCGATCGACTGCATCAGCACCGGCAGCGCGTCGCGGTAGAGGCCGGACGGCACCACGGTGACGTCGACGCGAGGCCGGCCCAGCGCCTCGCGCGCCACCACCTCGATGCCCTGCACCTTGCCGCGCGGATCCCACACCGGCTTCACACCCAGCAGCGACAGAATCTCCGCTTCAACGATCCCCTCGTGGCGCATGGTCTCGTTGCTCCAGAGGTTGAAGACGATGCGCTCGGGGTGGGTGCCATGCTTCCTGCGGAAGTCGGTCACGAACTGCGCGGCCAGCGCCTGCCCCTGCGCCCACGTGCCGGTGGTTGGCAGGCGCGAGGGGTCGAAGCCGTACAGGTCGCGTCCGGTCGGCAGCGAGTCGGGCCGCCGCATTGGATCACCCCCTGGGCCGGCGGCCACGTATCGACCAGCCAGTCCCGCCGAGAAGGCGTCGAGCTCCGCGCGTGCGCTGTCTTCCATCAGCCGCATGAAGTCGACCACCGCGTCGTCGCGCGTATCTTCGCCGGTGCCCTGGATGCCGATGACCGCTTCGGCCGTCGCGCGACGCTCGGCCTCGCCGGGTGCCACACCGAACGTGTGCATGCCGAAGGGCACCTGCTTCTCGCCAATCTCCTTCAGGTAGTGCTCGACCACCTCGACGTCCTGCGCGGTGCGGATGTCGGCCATGCCGAGATCCTTCAGGACGCCCTGCTTCGCGGCGTTGGCGTTGATGTCGGCCAGCACCGCCGCGGTGACGGTCTCGCTCTTCTGAGCGGCAACCGTGTAGTCGTCCAACAGCGCACGCAGCGTCATCAACTGCGGATTGAGCCCCGCCTTGTCGAACGGCGGAGTCATGTGCGACAGCAGCGTCGCCATGCCGCGCCGCTTGGCCTGCAGTCCCTCGCCGATGACGTCGACGATATACGCGTAGAGGTGGGGGATGTTGCCGGCCACCGCCTCGCTCGGATCCGCAGCCGACTGCCCGATCTCCTTGCCCGAGAGCCACTCCATCGTGCCGTGCGTGCCGACGTGCACCATGGCGTTGGCCTTGAACCCGCGCTGCAGCCACAGATAGAACGCCAGATACTGGTGGTGCGGCGGAATCGTCAGGTCGTGGTAGGCCTTCTTGATGTCCTGTTCCCAGCCCCGGGTCGGCTGTGGCGTGAAGACGATGTTGCCGTAGCGGAGGGCAGGGAAGACGAAGTAGGGCACCGCTCTGCTGTCGCGCCACACCATCAGCTTCGAGTCTTCCGGTTCACCCCACGCCTTCGTCATCGGCTCGATGAGGGCTGCGGGCATCGTCTTGATCCAGCGGCGATACTCCGACACCGGCAGCAGGACGCACTGGCCCGTGCGGACGAGGCGTTCGAGGGCGCCTGGTGTCTCGGCATTCACGTTCACCCCGTGGTCCGTGGCCTGCGCGAGGAAGTCGACCGCGTCGCGGGGACGACCGGCGGTGTTATAGCCGTCGGATTCGAGCCGCATCAGCATCTGCCAGAGCGACTGCGGCATGACGTTGAGGTACGAGGCGCCGACGTTCTCGCGGCCGGGCGGGTAGTTGTAGTAGATGATGGCCACCCGCTTGTCGCGGGCCGGCGTGGTGCGCAGCGTGACCCAGTTGCGGACGCGGTCGGCCAGCACATCGACACGGCTGGGAATCGGCGTCTCCTCGAGGTAGTCGACGCCGCTCACCTCGTCGTGCCGGCGCTCACGCGACGCGATGACCGTGGGCTGGATGGCGCCGGCGAACTCCGGCACGGCCACCTGCCAGGCGCGTTCCGTCAGGTCGAGACCGAGGAGCGACGCCTCCCATTCCGCCCGCGACTTTCCGTAGAGCGTGATCGCGTTGACGATCGGCACATCGAGCCGCTGCATGATCGGGACGGTGCGGTCGGGGACGTTGCCGAACTTGATGGCGATGCCGACCAGCGCCTCGATGCGACGGCGCCCCGGTTCGCCGATGTAGAAGTGCTCGACCGCAGCGTCCGGCGGGTAGCCGTAGGCGGCCGCCACGTTCAGCCCCCGCGACTCGAAGGCGTCGACCAGCGCGCGGAGAACCGGCGAGACGCCGGCCGTGACCTGTTCGCGGTTGATGAGGATGCCGACCCAGCGCCGTCCTGCGGCGGCCGGGTGCTCGGCGACGTAGCGCGCTTCGAACGGCTCCCACGCCTCGAACGTGCGGCCGCTTCGCGGTTCCCACAGCGCCATGTGGGGAGACGTCACCGCAGGCGGCACCTCTCGGCGGCGTCCCGTGGTGCGCGCGATGACGACCCGCAGCAGGTTGGTCCAGTTCTCCGCGCCACCGGCGCGGCCGTACGCAGCCAGGCCCTCGTCACGCAGGAAGCCGGCCTTCCGTTCCTCGTCGGTGTAGAGCTCGCCGACGACAAAGGCCGTGCCGCCGTTCTTCTTCTGGGCGCTAATCTGCGGTGCGAGCCTGGCCGGCAGTTCCTGCCCGATGTTGAACAGCACGACCGGGCGCGCCTGCTCGATGGCCCGGAGG